>Ga0115029_1000285_pt1 | contig 54748 bp, 47 predicted proteins | sample SidtaG_3_FD_87297 | JGI IMG/M metagenome (GOLD analysis project Ga0115029, IMG submission 87297) | Marine algal microbial communities from Sidmouth, United Kingdom - Sidmouth_Asex1 metaG | ecosystem: Host-associated > Algae > Red algae > Unclassified | place: Sidmouth, United Kingdom | collected... | reverse complement strand
TCCGACAGTTGCAGCACGTCGACACCCAGCGCTGCCGTGCCCCGCTCGCTCAGGCTGACCGGCGAGGTGACCAGCACCAGCGGGTCGTTGGTCGGGCTCACGCTCACGTCCCACGGCGCCACCGCCGTCCCGCCGGCGGTGTCGTCCACCGTCACCGACAGCGTGTGCGCCGTGGATGCCGGCTCACGCCCGTCGGCACGCAACTCGATCGCCCCGTCCTGCAGCTGCTGCCAGGTGAAGCCGGTCACCGTCGTGGCGGAGTCGGTCGCGAACAGCGACAGGCCGGTATTCGCCTCGTCGGTGTCGATCTCGAAGCGGGTGTCGGGCTCTATGCCATCGCTGTCCGTCAGTTCCAGGATCGACGTCGACAGGGACAGGGCGCCCGCTTCCTCGATGTTCACCGCCAGGGCAGATACCACCGGCGCATCGTTCACGTTGTTGAACGTGACGGTCCAGTCCTCGACATCGGTGCCACCGCTCTCGTCGTCCACCTCGACGCTGAAGGTCAAAGCGAGCGGCACCGGTCCGATCTCGCGATCATCCGCGCGCAGCTCGATGTCGCCATCCAGCACCTGCTGCCAGGAGACGTCCGACACGCGAGTGTCGGTGACACGATCGTGCAGGGTGATCCCGCTGCTTCCGGTGTCCACCCGCAGACGCGTGCTCGGGTCGACGCCGTCCGGATCGCTGATCGATATCATGGGATCGGCAAGCGGGATCGCCTGTGCCTGAAACACATCGACCGGCTGCGTCGTCACGCTGGGCGGCCGGTTGACCACCTTGATATCGACATCGATGGTCACCGACACCGGCGCGGTGCGTCCGTCGTCCACCTGCATCGCGAAGGCGTCGTCGAACAGACCTGCGCCGGCGTTTTGCTGATACCGCACACCGCCTGCCTCGATGTCCTGCTGCGTGAAGTGGCGCTGGTCCGCGGGAAGATCGCTCCATCGCGCCCCGTACACCAGGATCTCTCCGAAATCCGGAACATCGGTCACCGTCCAGACGAGCTGCCTGTCCGATGCGAAATCGTCCGTGACGTCGGTCGTGATGTCGGATATCGGCTTCGACTGGCCTCGACCCACCACCATGTCCAGGGATCCGGTCACCACCGGCCGTGCATCGGCTCCGGTCGTCTCACCCATGTCCAGGGACAGCACGATCGAGCCCACGGGGACGGGGCCGACGATCGGAACCAGAGAGCCTTCCAGCCGCGAGATGCTCGAATCGGACTCGTCGGCCGTCACCAACGTATCAGATCGATAGCCGTGGGCGATGGAGTCACCGGTACGCTCGATATAGGTGGCCACGCCTCGGTCAAGCGGTTGGCTTACCGTCCTGCCTTGCCCGCCATCGACCAGGAAGATCCGGCGCCCGGCATCGTCGATGGACAGCCCGTCCGGATCGTCGTACTCGGTGATGAACTTCCGCAGATTCGTACCGTCGATCTGGATCTGATACAGGCCTGGCGCGCTGCCGGCTCCCTGCGACCAGATCAGCCGCTGGGTGCCCGGATCGAATTCGAGGTCGCGAGGGTCTACGATGTTCAGCCCGCCACCGGGAACCGCCCCCAGCCGGCCGCCGTCGTAGCCGTGCACATCGATGCCCGGCGATCCCCAACCGCGCAGCAGATACACTCGCTGGGCCGAGGTGTCCAGCGCCAGCCCCGTCACGCCCGCCATGGCCAGATTCACCACCGTGGGCCCATCCGAGCGGCTTAAGTCCAGCGTCCACAGCTGCGCGCCGTCATCCGCCAGCCAGAACAGGCGTTGCGCGGCCAGGTCGACCTCCAGGTCGCGTGGTGCGTTCGCCCCGGTCTTGCCGGTGTCCAGAATCAGCTGGGCACCGGTGAAGTCCGGTGCGGATCGCCAGATGCGGCCGTTCTCGTCGGAATGGAGCAGCACGTCGGCGGGCGCTGCGCTCTCGCTCGCACCGATATCGGGTATCTCGTCGCGAAGGCGCCGGTTGGCATCGTCGAACGGGTCGCCGCCGGTCGATGGAGGCGGCAGGCCACCCGCATCGATGGCCACGCTTCCCTCGGGCAGGGCCAGCGTCTTGACGTAACCGCCATCCGGCGACAACGAGTCCGCCACGACCTCGCGCACCGGCATGGCGTTGATCAGATCGGTCGGCAGCATCGAGTTGCCCGCGTTGGTGAACGAGATCCCGTCCACCGAGCCGAACAGGTTGTAGCCCAGCGACTCGACCTCGCCCTGGATGGCCGGCAGGGAAGAAGCACCGTTGTCGACGAACAGGCTCGAATAGGTGGTCATGGCGTCGCCGTGGGTCAGACGAACGGCTTGTCCGCCCCCCCCGGCCTCATTGCCGACGAACGTCGACCAGCTCACCGCGAACGGACGATCGGCATGGATCGCCCCCCCCCCCTGGCTCGCCTTGTTCCCCAGGAACGTGGCGCTCAAGATCTTCGTGCCATCCTGTCGTATCGCGATCGCTCCGCCGTCCTTGCCTTCGTTGGCGTGGAACGTCACCCGTTCCAGCACCGCGCTCTCGGTCTGCAGGTACAGCGCGCCGCCGTCCTCCTGCGGCGCCTTGTTGGCGTCGAACTGCACGTCGGTGAAGCGTACCGTCGCGGTGCGATCGTCGGTGCGCACCGCGCCGCCCTTCTCTTCCAGGGACAGGTTTCCCTCGAAGGTGGTGCGCACCACGTCCATGTCACCGTTCACGTGAACGGCACCGCCCGATTTCTTGCTGACGTTGTCCCGGAACACGCTGTCCTGGATCTGCAATGCACCGTCGGCGCTTATCGCACCACCCTTGTCTTCGGTAACGTTCCCGATGAAATGCACGCTGTCCACCGTGATCGTCGAGCCGGCGATGCCGCGAAGCGCCCCGCCGTCCTCCGCACCCGGTGGCTTGCCGCCCTGCAGCGTCGTCGATTCCAGCGTGAAGGAGACATCGGTTTCGTGCACGTCGAAAAGACGATCGGCCACCGACTGCTCGATCACGGTGTCATCGGGCGAGATGCCTCGAACCGTCATCGATACCGCGATGTCCAGATCCCCGTCCCTGTTCAACCCACCGTTCGGATCGATGCTCAACCGATAGGTGCCCGATGCCAGCTCGATGATGTGAGGACCGGTGTCGGTCTCGTCGCCGCCATCGTTGTTGATGGCCTGGATCGCCTCGCGCAGCGTGATGCCGGTGGCACCTTCTTCGATATCCTCGAAGTCGAACCCCTCGTCTCTCAGCCCGTCATCCGGATTGGTAACCGGGATGATGCGCAACGCGCCCTGCCAGCCGTCCAGCTGGCGCGCCACATCCAGGGCGGACGCATCGATGTGTCCGGTACGGGTCTCCAGCTCCCAGTCCCCACCCAGGTTCCGGTGCCCGGTCACATCGTCGCTGGCCGCGATGTCCACGCCGCTCAGTCGCGCCAGCGTGGCCGCCATGCCCTGCTCCGTCCTGCCTGCATCCAGGTCGCAAGCCCACAGCAGGATATCGGCGGTGGCATCGAGCGACTCACCCCACGCCCCGATGCGTTCGGCGTTCGCCTCCAGCAAGGCCGCATCGACACGCGCGTCGCCCAGCATCATCCCGCCCGGACCGCCGTGCGCGAACACGTGGATCGCGGTCCGTCCTGCAGCGTCCTCGAGCTCGTCGGACAGCCGGGCGAGCGCATCGTCCCCTGCATCGATGAGCAGCACATCGTGTCCCGCCGCCCGCAGCCTGTCGATCAGATCGTCCGGATCCGGCACCCGGGCGTCGATCACCGACAACGGTGCAGGCGCCGCGGGGATTTCAAGCGCGAACGCGTCGTCGTCGTCGGGCGACAGGAGCGCCTCGTCGCCCGACTCCGGCAGGAAGGCGCTCAGTACGTCGGCCGAATACAGCACGCGTGGCTCCAGCACCTCCACCGACAGATCCATGGCGGACGGTTCACGGCATTCCGCCACGTGCTCGACCTCGAGCCTGCCGGGCGAACGGATCAAGAGGCGAAGAAGTCGATGGTGCAGCGCACTCCGCCGGGAATGTCCATGTCCGGGTTGGGCAGCTCGAGCCTGACACCGTAGGTGGCGCTGGCGGGATCGGCCACCGCGTCGATGCGCCTGACCGTCGCCTGCAGCGCCCGCTGGTCGAAGCCCGGGGCCTGCAGGGTCACGCCGGCCATCGATCCGACCTGCAGCACGCCCAGGTAGTCGATCGGCACGATCACCTCGACGTGCAGCGGATCGAGTCGGGCGATGCGGTAGACCGGATCGCTGTCCACGTACTCGCCGGCATTCGCGAGCCGCTCCATGACGGTACCGTCGATCGGCGAGCGCAGTTCGCGTCTGGCCAGCACGGCCCTGGCCCGCACCACCTCGAGGGCGGCAAGGTCCCGTGCGCGCTGCTCCTGAAGCACCTGCAGCTCGGCCACCGCCGTCTCGGTGTGCACCTGATCCAGCGCCTGCGCCGACACGGCGTGCTCGTCGTCGAGCCGGTCGTTCCGCTGCCGCGTTCGCGATCCGAACGCCGCGGTGAGCCGGCGCAGTTCGATCGCGCTCCCGTCGTTCGCATCGGCTTCGGCGATCGCCAGCGACGCCGCCTCCACGTCGCTCTCCAGCCTGGCCACTACCTCGCCTTGGCGCACGTAGTCGCTGCGATCACGAAGCGTCTGTGACAGCAGGCCGGGCGTCGCACTGCCCAGATCGACGACCAGGCTCGGCTCCACCACGCAATCCATGTCGGAGAGCACCTCTCGCGATGCGCTCAGGGGAGCCGCCATGCTGACCAGCAGCAGCAAGGCGCCCGTTCCCATCCAGCAGGGCAGGATCCACGGCCTGCCGTCCAGGCACCGTGACAGCCCTCGGCCCCGGTAGGTCGTGCGCTCGATTGCTCGGTCCATCGCTCAGATCGCCAGTCTTTCCAGGAAGAGTCGCCGGGTAGCTCGCCACCACCGTCGCGCCAGCGATTCGGATGGATGGTGGAAGGTCACGTAGGCTCGACCGCCGAGTCCGGCCACCCGCACGTGCGCGGGCAGCTCGATCTCTACCTCGAAGACCGGGTGCAACGTCTCCATCATCTGCCCGTGCGCTGCAATGGCTATGCCGCCGGCCCCTTCGCCGGCAAGAACGACGCTCGGCAGGGCGTGTCCGGCGGCCGGCGATTCCCGGATCGCAAGCGCGGTGTGAACCACCGAAGGTGCCTCGGCCAATCGGACGTCGGCGGTACCGACACCGCGACGCAGCTGCCCGAACTGGTGCTCGTGCAGCACCGCACGTACCGCCAGCCTGCGGTCGGTGATCAGCCGTCCGAGCACCGAACCTCGCCCCAGATGCTGTCCCGCCAACACGTCCGGGGAGCGCGGCACGAACAGTCCGGGCCGGGGAGCTCGCACCACCAGTGCATCGATGCGCGACGCGAGTGCCCGTTCGCGCTCGCGCAGCCCGTCGCGTTCGCCGCGCAGCAGCCGCACCTCCAGCGCATCGCGTCCGAACGCTGCTCCGATAGCGCCGTCCAGACCACCGATCTTCGCCTGCAGCCGTGCCGCCTCGTCGGCCAGCGCCGGCGCCGAGAAACGCGCGATGACATCGCCGGTGTCGACCCGGCGCACGCCCGGCAACGCGAGCAGCTCGGCACGCTCGGGCGCGGTGATCCTCGTCTCGTCCGCATCCGTGATCACGCCGGTGACCCGGCTGCTGGACGAGAACGGCACGGCCGTCACCACGATGAGACAGGAGCCGAACACGACCGATGCCCGGAACGTGGCCGACGAGCGGCGCCCGGCAAGCTCGGCGGCGCCCGATAGCCAGCGCGCCAGACGCAGCACCGGTCGGACGACCAGCGGCCAGGCAGCGTACAGCGCGAGCGGTACGCCGATCAGCGGCAGCGCATCGAGCAGCCACCAGGCGATCGCCACCATCACCACGTAACGGTACAGCCAGGCGGCGACGCCGTAACCTGCGAGCCATCCGCATTCGCGGCGGGAAGCGTGCGGGGTGCGCGGCGCCAGCCCGAACAATCGGCGCCGTGCCAGGTCGATCCACCAGCCGGCGGCACGCGTCGACAGGTTGGGAACGTCGATCAGGTCCTGCAACAGGTAGTAGCCGTCGAAACGCAGCAACGGATTCGCATTGAACAGCAAGGTCGACACCGCGCCGGCCACCACGATCGCCAGCGACAGATCGCGCAGCGCACCCGCTTCCAGAACGCTCCAGAACAGCAACGCGAGCGCTGCGAGCAGCAGCTCGGCCAGCATGCCGGCGCCCGATACCAGCATCCGCTCCCGGCGCCGCGGGAACGCCCAGGCATCGCTGGCATCGACATAGGGCATCGGCATCAGCACCAGGAATGCCACGCCCACCTCGTGCACCCGTCCGCCGAACCGTCGCACCAGGCACGCGTGCGCCAGCTCGTGAGCCCCCTTCATCAGCGGCCACACCAGCAGCAGGGCCCACCAGCGGCGCGGTGCTCCGGCAAGCGCCTGCACGTCCAGGATCAACCGGTCCGCCTGCACGAAGGCTGTGCAGCCGGCCGCCAGCAGCAGCACGGCCAGCATCGGCCATGCCGCACGCGCGGACACCGCGTCGATCCAGGGCTGCAGGCGCTCGAGCCAGCGATCCGGATCGTGCAGGGGCAATCGCAGGGCCAGCGGATTGCTCCATCGGCCCTGTCGGCGACGTCGCGTCTGCGCCTGCGCCTGCTCGTCGCGCCGCTCGGCGCGGCCGGCAAGCCCGCAGTCGACGAGTCCGGCACGTTCGAGCGCCACCAGTCCACGCAGGATCGTGGACCGATCGGCCTCGCCGAACGCTGCCCGACCTGAACCGGAATCGCCCGCACCGGGACGGCCCGCGGTCTCCGCGGCCAGATGCTCGGCCAGGGTGGTGCGACCATCGAACCGTTCGACCAGACGCCACAACGCCGGGCCGACGCGAACGTGGGTACCGGACAACTCGTTGCGCACGATGACGCGGTCGCGCCCCGCGTGGCCGTAGCGACTGATCGAGCGCTCCGGGGACAGGCTCGGCCGGCTGCCCTGCAACCGCTCCCACCCCGCGTCGAGCGCCACGTTCACCGGATCAGGCCGACCCGCCAGGCCAGCAGCGTCAGGCGTTCGCGCAGCGAGCGCGTCCACACCCGAGCCAGCGCCCGGCGACCGGTGGCGATGCGGGCCACGCCCTGCATGCCGGGTCGAAGATCATCGATGTCGCCGATCAGCGTGGCCGGCATGCGAAACACGTTGCGCCCGGGCTCGGCGATCGCCACCGGTTCCAGCGACTGCAGGTCGGCCTGCCACACGCGCGTGGGCAGTCCGGCCATGCGCACCCGCGCCGGCAATCCCGCCTCGACCAGCCGCACGTCACGCTCGTCGATCTCCAGCATCAACCGATCGTGCTGCTCGGTGCCGAGCTCGAACAGGACCTCGCCCGAACTGACCGGGGCGCCGAGTCGCTCGTCGGGATCGCCGGCCAGCAGCACGCCACCGAACGGCGCCGTCACACGACCGTGCTGCACGCGCCGCTCGGCCGCCGCGGCATCGGCGGCGATGCTCGCCCGCTCGGCCCGCAAGCGGGCAAGGGAGGGACGATCGCGCAGTGCCAGCGCGCGCGACAGCTCCTCGTCCACGCGCGCGGCCGACTCGGCCAGCGCCCGACGCGCGTCCAGTGCATCCCGATCGTCCAGCCGGGCAAGCAGCTGCCCCTTCACGACCCGATCGCCGGCGTGGGCGTGCACCGAGACCAGATGCCCGTCCAGCGCCGCGCTGATCGCCTGGCGGTGAGCACTCTGCAGCGTCGCTTGGGCGGTGACCGTCCGCGGCACGGGCAACGAGGCGACGAACAGCAACGCGCAGGCCGCCATCAGCAGCGCCGTGCGCCGGGGTGTCAACCGATCGCTCAGCGCCGCCGGCAATATCCTGCCACAGCCGCGAACCACGCCGTTGCGACGCTGCCAGGTGCCCCGTGCCCGAAGTCGCCATGCGCCGCGACGGCGACTGCTCTCCACCGTCCACTCGGCCACCGCCGGCAACACCGTCCGCAGCGGCTCGAGTTCGTGTTCCTCGAAAGGCTTCACGCCCGGCGCTCGCTCGAACAGCAGGATCAACCGTCCGCCGCCGGGCTCGTGCAACGTCAGGCAGGCGATCGACGCGGCACCGCAGCCGTTGGCGAACGCGATCACCGCCCGCTCGGCTTCCGGTGCGAGCCGGGTATGGCCGGGCCAGAGCCGCAGGGCGCCGCCCGGTCCCGGGCCGTTCGCCGAACGGGATGGTCCATCGCCGGCCCGATCGCCGGCCCGTTCGCTGACCCGTTCGCTGGCCCGTTCGCTGGCCATCGCCTCCAGGCAGGCAACCAGCCGCTTGACGGCGTGTCGCCGCCCGTCCAACTCGGCTTGTCCGCCCAGGGCGAGCACGCGGACCGGCTCCGCCGGGGCCAGTGCGAGTCCGACTGTCACGCGTCGCGCGAAGGCCGTCGGCGGCAGGCACTCCGACAGGATGTGCGCCACCCGGGAAGGCGTTGCCCGCCCGGCGATGGCCGTCAACAGGGCCGGCATCAGACGCGCGAGCGCGCGCCGGCGCAGCCGTGCCGCGGAGGTGCGATCGAGCCTGTCGGGGGAACCCATGACGATTCGCCGGCAACATGCAGGCCAGCCCTGCCGGCCGGGTCGTGCAGACGTTACACTCGGGCACGGCATGGCGAGGTTGGCGAACCCGACCCGGACCGGCCGGCACCACCTTGCAGGGAAACCGCCCGATGGCCTTCGCGTCCTTGTCCGACGTCACGAATCCGGACCGCCCCTCGGCCGACGAGACCCTGCTGGTCGCCCTGCGCCGGGCGCTCGGTGACGAGGCGGTGCTGACCGGTGCCGACGTGACCGTCCGCGCCCGCCACGTGTGGGACGCCCGGCCCATCGATGCGCTTGCGGTGATCCGGCCGTCCAGCACCGAACAGGTGGCCGATACGCTGCGATTGTGCAACGCTGCCGGACGCAGCGTGGTCACGCACGGCGGCCTGACGGGGCTGGTCGGCGGCAACGACAGCCTGGCGAAGGATGTCGTGCTGTCGCTCGAACGCCTGCGCCGGATCGAGTCGCTGGACGCGGCCGAGCGCACGATCACCGTGCAGGCGGGTACCGTGCTGGAGAACGTGCAGCGCGCCGCCGAGGAGGCCGGCCTGCAGTTCGGGCTGGACCTGGGCGCGCGTGGCTCGTGCACCATCGGCGGCAACATCGCGACCAATGCCGGCGGGTTGTCGGTTCTTCGCTACGGCATGATGCGCGAGCAGGTGCTGGGCCTGGAAGCGGTGCTGGCCGATGGCACCATCGTCTCGTCGATGAAGGGTCTGCTGAAGAACAATACCGGCTACGACTGGACGCAACTGCTGATCGGCAGCGAGGGCACGCTCGGGGTGGTCACCCGTGCGGTGCTGCGGCTGCACCCGGCGACGCCGGTGGTGGCCACGGCGATGCTCGGTTGCGAACGCCTCGAACAGGTGGGCGAGCTGCTGGGAACGTTGTCCAGGGAACTGGACGGTACGCTGAACGCGTTCGAGGTCATCTGGAATCCGTTCTACCGGTTGAATACCGATCCGGAGCGGGCCGGTCACGTCGACGCACCGCTCGGCCGCGAGCACCCGCTCTACGCGATCGTGGAGAGCCGCGGCAGCGACGAGGGCACGACGACGCGGTTCGATACGGCGATGGAGAAGGCGTTCGAGAAGGGACTGATCACCGATGCGGTGCTGGCCCGTTCGGAACACGATCGGCAGCGCCTGTGGGCGGTGCGCGAGCAGATCGAGATCGCGCTGACGCACGACCCGGTGTTCGTCTATGACGTCAGCCTGGCGATCGGCCGCATGCAGGACTACCTGGACGATGTCGATCGGGCGCTGCGCGAGCACTGGCCACAGGTACGCTTCTTCGCCTACGGCCACCTGGCGGACGGCAACCTGCACCTGATGGTCGCCCCCGAGGCGATCCGGCCCGGTGCGGTGGTGCGGCACGGTCTGGGCGAGGCGAGCGAGGCCACGCTGGCCGCCGAGGCCGTCAGCGATCGCATCGTCTACGATGCGCTGCGCGCGGTCGACGGTTCGGTGTCGGCCGAGCACGGCATCGGCACCAAGAAGAAGCGGTGGCTGGCGCACAGTCGAAGCGCGGCGGAGCGCCGCCTGATGCACACCCTGAAGCACGCGCTCGATCCCGAGGGCACGCTGAATCCGGGCAAGGTGCTTTGAGCGATCACGGGTAGCGAAGGAGCCTTTGCGCGATGCTCGCGGTCGCAGGCCTGGTCCTGCCGCTGTTCTCGCTGGTGCTGCTCGGCTTCGTGGCCGGCAAGCTGGCCGGGCTGCCGGTGGAGGCGCTCGGCTGGCTGAACGTGTTCATCGTCTACGTCGCGCTGCCGCCGCTGTTCTTCAAGCTGCTGTCCACCACACCGGTCGAGGAATTCGCCAACGCCGCCTTCCTGCTGGCCACCACCGGCACCACGTTCGCCGTGTTCGCCGGCTGCGTGCTGATCGCGCTGCTGCTGCGCCGCGGCCTGCGCATCGCCACCGTGCAGGGGTTCGCGGGGGCCTACGGCAACATCGGCTACCTGGGCCCGCCGCTGGCGATCGCCGCCTTCGGTCCGGCGGCCGGCGTGCCGGTCGCTTTGGTGTTCTGCGTCGACAACGCGATGCACTTCACGTTCGCCCCCCTGCTGATGGCGCTCGGTGGCGAGGGGCCGCGCCCCCGACTGCTGCCGCTGCTGGGCGGCATCCTGAAGAAGATCCTCACCCACCCGTTCATCCTGGCCACGATCATCGGCGTGGCGGCGGCGTTCGCCGAGTTCAGCGCACCCGCACCGGTGCAGGCGGTGATCGATACGCTGGCCAATGCCGCCGCGCCCTGCGCCCTGTTCGCCATGGGGGTCACCGCCGCGATCCGTCCGCTCAAGCGCGTTCCGCTGGAGCTTGCCTGGCTGATCCCGGTCAAGCTGGTGGTGCAGCCGTTGCTGATGTACCTGGTGGTCAGCCGCGTGCCCGGCATCGAGCCGTTGTGGCTGCACGCCGCGGTGCTGCTGGCAGCCCTGCCGTCGGCCACCAACGTGTTCGTGATCGCGCAGCAGTACGGGGTGTGGGAAGAGCGAGCTTCCAGTGCCGTGGTGCTGTCGACGCTGATCTCGATCGTCAGCGTGACCGCCTGGCTGTACGCCATGAAGAGCGGCTACGTCTGAGAAGAGCGGCCACGCCCGGGCAGAGCGGCTACGTCCCGGGCGCACGGATCGTCAGCGGCAGCCCGGCCACCACCAGCTCGACCCGCGCGCATCGCGCCGCAAGCCGTTGATTGAGCCGACCCTGCTCATCGCGAAAGCGCCGACCCAGCGCGGTCTCGGGCACCAGCCCCGAACCGACCTCGTTGGACACCAGCACCACCGGGCGCGTGCAGCGTTGCAGGGCATCGAGCAACCGGTCGCACGCCGCCGGCACCTCGTGACGATGGTGCAGCAGGTTGCCCAGCCAGACGGTCAGGCAATCGATGACGAACACGTCATGCCGGTCGTCGGTGCCCAGCGCATCGATCTGTTCGCCCAGCGCCAGGGGCACCTCACGGGTCTGCCAGCCCTCGCCGCGCTCCGATCGATGCGCCTCGACCCGCTCGCGCATCTCCTGATCGAACGGCTCGGCGGTGGCGATGAACAGCCGGCGCTCGCCGAGCCGCTCGGCGATCGCCAGCGCGCGGGCGCTCTTGCCGGAACGGGCACCGCCGAGCAGCAGCGTCGCATCGAGGGCGTTTAGGCGTATGCTCACGGCGCGACGCGGTTCCGTTCGTCGGATGAAAAGGGAACGGAGTGAGATGCTCCGGCTGCCCCCGCAACTGTAAGTCATGAGTGTCCGGCTGCACGCCCACTGAGCGATTCGCTCGGGAAGGGAGCCGGAAACCGGTCGATGAGGCTTCGTGCCCCCCCGTCCGCATGACGAGCCAGGAGACCTGCCCGTCGCACGCAGTTTCTCGCCGGACGGGGTGTGCCGGGCGTGTTGCGAGCCGTGTCCACCGTGGGGTGGTGCCGGCTGGTTTCCCGTCGCGCCCCGTGCGGTTCATCGGCCGTTTCACCGGCCGTTTCACCGGCTTGGCACAGGGACGAGACGCATCGGTGCGAAGGTCAGCGCAGAGCACGGCGCCAGGATTCGCCCAGCGCACCGGCGCGTTCGGCCGTGCCTGCCTGCGCGCGGCACGCCACGGTGCATTGGGCGCACTCGGCGCACTCGGTGCGCTCGGCGCCTTGAGCATCGCGACTCCGGCCCTGTCGGCCACCCCGGGCGATGCCGATTCGCCCGACGACGACGCGGCCTCGTTCGACGGCATCGAGATCACCGCCGGCGGATCCGGCCCGGCCGACGTATCGAACGAGGACTACACCGGCAGCCGGACCCGAATCGATCGACGCACCCTGCAGCGACGCGATGTCGGCGTGGGCGATGTGCTGGCGCGCGAGGTGGGCCTGCAACGGCGCAGCGGTGGCGGCTTCGGCAGCTTCGCCTCGATCACGGTACGCGCCGCCAGCGCCTCGCAGACCTCGGTGCTGCTGGACGGCATCCGGCTGAACAGTGCGGGCGATCCGGTCATCGATCTGGGGACGCTGGACCTGCTGTCGCTGGGCGGCATCGACGTCTACCGGGGCATCACGCCGATCGAGTTCGGCGCCGGCGCGATCGGTGGCGCGGTGGCCCTGTCCACACCTTGCATCGGCGCGGAGGCCGCTCCGCTGATGCGGCTGGGCGTGGCCGTCGGAGACGTCGGCCACCGACGCCTGGAAGCGTCGCGCGTGGCGCGTGACGGGCGCTGGGACAGCGTGCTGAGCGGCTCTTTCACGCAGGCGGACAACGACTTCGGCTACGTGAACGACAACGGCACGCCGTTGAACCCGGACGACGACCGGCGCGAACGGCGCAACAATGCCCGGGCCCGCCGGGCCGGACTGCTCGCCAAGCTGGGCACCACGCACGAGGGTGGCGCGCGCACCGACATCCTGCTGCAGCTGGGCCAGCGTCGCCTGGGAGTGCCGGAGCTGCGCAACCGGGCGGACAACCGGGCACGCTTCGATACCGATACCGCACAGGTGCAGCTGCGCCATGCCCATCGACCGCTGTCACGCTGGCAAGCGGCGCACACCGCCTATCTGCACGTCGGAGAGGATCGTTTCGACGATCGTCTGAGCCAGGTCGGACTCGGCCGTCAGGACACGCGAAGCCGGCATCGCACGCTGGGCACCGACAGCGCCTGGCGCCGCCCGCTGGGCGGTGGCTCGCTCGGTCTGAAGGCCGAGGCACGTCTGGAGACGCTGGCCTCCCGCGATCGGCTGGGCCGCGAGCCCGACGTCGATGCGCGGCGCGAACGCTTCTCGCTGGGCGCCCAATACAGCGCCTACCCCGCTGACGGACGCTGGGTCGTGACCCCGGCGGCGACCGTGCGCCACGATCGCGACCGATTCGAGTTCCAGCGGTCCGCCGGCACGCAGGACAGCGCGGGCCGGAGCGACACCGAGCTGGCACCGACGATCGGCATGCGCTTCGACCAGCGCGAGAACCTCGTCTGGCACACCAGCCTGTCCCGGTACTCGCGACAGCCCTCGTTCGCGGAACTGTTCATCGACCGGGGATTGGTGCGGGGCAACCCGGACCTTTTTCCCGAGCGCGGCGTCAACCTGGACCTGGGGGTCGATATCGGCTTCGGTGCCGAGCTTGGCGACGATCCGGGCCCCGGCGCACGCCAGGCCCCGTTCGCACCCACCGGCCGCTTCTCGGCCACCGTGTTCGCCAGCGAACGGCGCGAGCAGATCGTCACGGTATTCGATGCGCGCGGCGTGGGCCGGGCCGAGAACGCCGGCCGGGCGCGGGTGCTGGGACTGGAGCTCGCGGCTCGCCTGGCGCCGCTGCCGCGCTGGTCGCTGAGCGCGAACCTGACACTGCAGGATGCCGCCAACCGCTCGACCGATCCGGTCACCGATGGCCGGCAACTGCCCGGCGAGGCGCGCCTTGCCGCCTTCGCGGCCCTGCACTTCATGCCCTGGCCGAACTGGCGGCTGCGCCTGGAGGCCGATGCGCTGCGCGAGCGATTCTACGATCAGGCCAACCGCCGGCGTGCCGCCGACAGCACCCTGGTGCATGCCGGCATCGAGCACGCGACCCGGCGCTGGCGTACCACCCTGTCGCTCGTCAACCTGGGCGATGACAACGTCGAGGATTTCAACGGCTTTCCCCGGCCCGGCCGCATCGCCCTGCTCTCGATCCACTACACTCCTGGAAGAACGTCCCCATGAACATCAAGACCGTACCGCTCGCCCCGCGATCCCGGAAGAGCGCGGGCGCACTGCTCATCAGCGCAAGCCTGGCACTGGGAGCCTGCTCCAGCAGCGATGACGATGCCCCGCGAAACGTTCCCGGCGACCCGTTCGCCAACGCCTCGGACGCCTCGGCCGTCGCGTTCGTCTCCGGTGCCACCTCGGGTTTCGATGCCGGCCAGATCGAACGCCTGGTCATCGGCCAGGACATCGTCTCCACCGGTGTCACCCCGGCCACCGAATCCGACATCCGGGTCGCCACCGATGGCGAGGACGTGTACGAGATCGGCCGTTTCCAGCTCGACACGCTGACCCGCTTCGACATCGCCGACCTGAGCGATCCGGTCTACCAGTACTCGCTCAACGGCAGCGAGTCGGTCAGCAATCCGTACGCCGTGGTCTTCCTGAACGACGACAAGGCCTACGTGACGCGTCGCGGCAGTGCGCTGCTGTGGATCATCGATCCGTCGGCCGCCACCGAGGCCAATTTCCTGCTCGGCACGATCGACCTGAGCGCCTACGACAGCGACGCGCAGCCCGAGATGACCGATGCCCTGCTGGTGGACGATCGCCTGTTCGTGCTGATGGAGCGTCTGGACGAGAATTCGGCGCCGGTGCAGAACGGCTACGTGGCGGTCATCGACACGGCCACCGACACCGAGGTGGACACCGGCGAGGGCCAGGACGGCCTGAACGGCATCGCGCTGCTGACCAGCAACCCGACCGGTCTGCAGTACCTGCCCGAAAGCGACGAGATCTACGTGGTCGGACGCGGTAACATCTTCGAGAACGACGCCGTGCAGGAGGACTTCTACAACGGCGGCATCGAGACGATCGATCCGGATACGTACCGCAACGACCTGCTGCTGGACGACGGCACCGCCCAAGACAACGACGACTACTTCACCGATGCGCTGATCGTCTCCCCGACCAAGGGCTACGTGCTGACCTACGCCGCGTTCCGCCAGACCACGCTGCGCACGTTCAACCCGATGATGGGCGTGATGGACGATGCGCCGGTGGCCGGGTTGTCCGATCAGGACATCTCGGTGCTGGCGCTCGGGCCGGAAGGGCGCCTGTGGGTCGGCATCAACGGCGACGAGGGATCCGGTTTCCGCGTGCTGGACACCGCCGACGACAGCGTGCTGGTGGAACGCGTACCGACCGAATTCAACCCGAACGGCATCGTGTTCATCGAGCGCCCGGCCCAGACGGATCCGGGTATCGGCTTCGCTACGCGCTAGTCGATCTCAGGCGGCACGGCAACCGATCCGATGCGGGATGTGCCCTTGCTGGCAGGGCTCTGCGCCGCCCTGCTGACGCTTGCGCTGGTCAGCCTGTCGCTGGGCGGCGAACCGATCGACCTGTCGGTGGCGGCCGTTCGCCTGTTCACCGATCCGGACGCCATCGACGCCATCATCCTGCGCGAGATCCGGCTGCCGCGCCTGGCGATCGGGATGTTCGCCGGCGCGACGCTCGGACTGGCCGGCGCCGCCATGCAGGGTTTGCTGCGCAACCCCCTGGCCAGCCCCGGGCTGGTCGGCAGCGCCGGCGGTGCAGCGCTCGGTGCCGTATCGGTATTGTATTTCGGGGGCCAGGCACTGCACCCCCAGACGTTGCCGCTGGCCGGCATGGCCGGTGCGCTCATCGCCACCGGCCTGGTTTGGATGCTGGCCGGTCGCACCGCCGACGTCACCACGCTGATCCTGGCAGGCGTTGCCGTGAACGCGTTCTCGACCGCGGCGCTGTCGCTGCTGCTGAACCTGGCGCCCAGCCCGTTCGCGGTGCGCGAACTGGTCTACTGGACGCTGGGCGATCTGTCGGACCGCTCGATCCCGGACCTGTGGCTGATGCTGCCCTGCACGCTGCTCGGCTGGGCCCTGCTGTTCGGCACCGGGCGTTCGCTGGACGCGCTCGCGCTGGGCGAGCGCACCGCGCAGAGCCTGGGCGTGAACGTGTCGCGGCTGCGCTGGCGCCTGTTCATCGGCGTGGCGTTGGCGGTCGGTGCGGCGGTCGCCACCACCGGCATGATCGGCTTCATCGGCCTGGTGGTACCGCACCTGCTGCGCCCGCTGGTGTCGCACGAGCCGGGTCGGCTGCTCGGCGTGTCGGCGCTGGGCGGTGCGTGCCTGCTGGTGGGCGCGGACATCGGCGTGCGCCTGGTCCCGGGCGACACGCCGCTCAAGGTCGGTGTGCTGACCGCGCTGGTCGGGGCTCCCTTCTTCATCGCGCTGATCCTGTCGGCGCGTCGCCGCACGTTGCTCGGGCCGTGACGGTGCGGGACGATCCGCCGCGACTGCTCGGGCAGAGGTTGCGCAAGCGGGCCGGCCATCGCTGGATCGTCGACGATGTCGACGTGATGATGCGCCCCGGCGAACTGGTCGGGCTGATCGGTCCGAACGGGGCCGGCAAGTCGACCCTGCTGGCGATGCTGGCAGGCCTGCTGACGCCGGACTCGGGTCGGGTCGAGCTGGATGGCGAGGCGCTGGGATCGCTGCCGCCCGAGGAGCGGGCCCGTCGTCTGGCCTGGCTCGAACAGCAGGCCACCGTGCACTGGCCGATCTCGGTCGAGCGCGTGGTGGCGCTGGGGCGCACGCCCTGGCTGCAGCCTTGGCAACGAGCGGGCGCCGAGGATCGCGAGCGGGTCGAGGCAGCGCTGGTCGCCACCGGCTGCACCGCGCTGCGTCAGCGTACGGTATCCACGCTGTCGGGCGGTGAACGTACGCGCGTGCTGCTGGCCCGGGCGCTGGCGGGCAGTCCGGACACGCTGCTGGCGGACGAGCCGATCGCGGCGCTCGACCTGGCCCATCAGCTGCAGACCATGGAACTGCTGCGCGGCTGCGTCGACCGGGGGCTGTGCTGCGGCATCGTGCTGCACGACCTGGCGTTCGCGAGCCGCTACTGCGATCGGGTCTACCTGCTGCACGAGGGCTGCCTGCATTCGCACGGTCCGCCCGATGCGGTGCTCGACGAGCAGGCGTTCGCGGACGTCTACGGCGTGCAGGTCAGCCGCGGCTCGCGACCGGTGCCCTGGCTGGCACCGCTCAGACGGCTTCCCGATCGCCGCTGATCGACAACCCGGGCAACGGAGAAGCGACCCGCCGCACCAGCCGGCGACTGATCGGCACGATCAGTCCGGCCGCGACCAGGCTGTACAGGCTCATGACCAGCAATTGCCGTTCGAAGCCGACACCGGCATCGATCAGCCAGCCGGTCACGCCGGGCCCGAGGGCCGAGGCGAACACCATTCCGGCGAACACCACCGAGCGGATCGCGCCCAGGTGTCGCGTGCCGTAGACCTCCGGCCACAACGCGTTGAACACGCTCGACGAGACACCGGACGAGAACCCCAGCAACGCCATGAACCACCAGGCGGTGCCCGGCCCATCGCCCAGCGACAGCACCAGGCAGGCCACGCCCAGCGGGAGCAGGAAGCCTGGCAGCAACCGGCAGGCACCGATCCGATCGATCAGCCGTCCGCTGACCAGGCCCGCCACGATCGTCACCAGCGCCATCAGCATGAAGGCTGCCGGCAAGGCTGCCGGCGGCCACCCCTTCACCTCGCCCAGGTGCACCTGGTGGAAGAACACCGACGTGCCGATGAACGGCGGAGCGAGCACCGCCAGGCAGATCGGCACGAACGCGCGATCGCGAATCGCCTCGGCACGCGTCCACTGGCGCCCTCGTTCGGGCACCGCATCGCTTTCGCCACGCGGGGTGCGCGACTCGGCCCACAGCCGCCTGAGCACCGGCAGCGCCAGCACCAGCACCAGGGCGGCGCCGTACCAGACGCTTCGCCAGTCCAGCACCAGCAGCGAGGAGACGACGAGCAACGGCAGCAGGCCTTCGCCCAGCTGGTAACCCAGGGCGGTGATCGATACCGCCCGTCCGCGCGTGGCATCGAACCAGCGCCCCATCGCGGTCATGGCCACGTGCGACATCATTCCCTGTCCGAACAGGCGCAGCGCGTAGATCGCCAGCATCAGCCCGATCAGGCTGCGGGTGGTGCCCATCCACACGCAGGCGCAGGCCAGCGCGCCGATCACCCCGCTGGCGACCTGCCGCATCGGTCGTCGATCGACCACCCGGCCCAACGCGATCAGCGTTGCCGCGCTGGCCAGCGTGGACAACATGTAGACGCTGCCGAACTGGCCGTGGCTCAAGCCGTGGGTTGCCCGGATCTGGCCGGCGAACAGCGAGATGAAGTACGTCTGCCCGCTGCCCGAGAAGAAGGTCAGCAGCAGGCCACCCGCCAACCAGCGGCGATTCGAAACTGCAAACGAGGTGTCGATCACGAAAGATGCCGGTCGGACGGTGCGAGGCTCGACGACAGTCTGGCGCGACGCGTGCCAAATCCGTTATCATCCGTCAAGTAAAGCTATTGTCATGCATTGTCGTCACCGTAGGGTGCCTCCGCGCATGCTTCGACAGACTGCATTCAGTATGAAGAACGCATCCGGGGACTCAGGCCTGCACCCTGTTGGCCGACACCTGGTACGCGACGCCGGGCTCGCGGCGAAGATTTTTCCGCTTCGGTACCATTCATGCGAGTGGGCTGCAATCCTCGCCAACACGGCCCATCCACCACTGTCATCAACCGCCCGCCAATGACCGGTCAACGGGCTTCGATGGTCGCCATCGATGGATGCCATCGATGGACGATCGAGCCCCATTCCGGACCGTCGGCCTTGACGACACCTCGGCAAGCCGCTGCGCGACGGGCCACATTCGATCGTCGTCCGGCGATTGTCCGATCCTCGCCTGAACTAGGTGTCCCGGTGTTGCCGGATACCGGATGGATCCAGGTGTTCCCCGACGGGCGCGTTGGTACGCGTTCGCGCTTTCACTCCATAGAGAATCCTACGTGAGTCAGACCGAAAACGAACAACAACTGAGAATCTGGAAGGACCTCGCGATCGGCAAGCAGATGCTGATGAACGAGGCAGCCACCGCACTGAAGCTGGACACCGACTTCACGGCCGAGGAACTGCGCGAAGCGCTGAACCAGGCCGTCAAGCGCGCCCGCGATGCGGATGCCGACATCGCCAACGCCCGCAATCGAGCCTCGGAAGAGATCGCGAACATGCAGGCGCAGGTCAAGATGATCGAGAAGGCCAAGAAGGAAGCCGATGCGCAGCGCGACGCGGCGCTCGAAGCGCAGAAGGGTGCGGAGGCTTCGCTTGAAACCGGCCGGCTCGACAATGCCGATGCGATCAAGAAGGCCAAGCGCCAGGTCGAGGACAGCAAGAAGGAGCTCAAGGCGATCAACATCGCGTTGGCCGACACGCCCGAGAACACGGTCAAGAAGCTCAAGCAGCTCAAGAAGCAGAAGATCGACGAGGCCAACTCCAGAAAGCTTGCCGAAGACGCCAATCGGAAGCTGAAGAAGGAGAACAAGGAACAGAAGGAAGAGCTGGAAACCTTGTCCGGGCTGAAGGAGCAGGCAGCGACCTTGCTGGCAAGCTACCGCGAGCTGGCCGAATGGAGCGATGCCGCCGCCGCCAAGGCGGACGATCCGGGCGATGTCCCGAAGGCGGATCCGAAGCTCCTGTCCGGCATCGAGACCGTGACCGCTGCGGCCGACGAGAAGGACGACAAGGGCAAGAAGAGCGACAAGCGCGAACCGGCGACCGCCTGAGCGGGTGAGCGACGGCCGGCTCAAGCGGAACGAAGGCTCCGTCCGCACGCTCGCGAGCGTGCGACGGTATCCGCAATGTCGGTCTGCCGATCGCCGGAGCGCATGAGTCCCACCGTGCGAGCGGCCGGCGATGCCGCCCTGATCATCGAGTTCGGCGACACGCTGGATCCAGCGCTCGTCGCGCGCGTGCAATCGCTCGATCGGGTGGTCGTGACCGCCCGCGACGAGGGCCGGTTGCCGGGCGTGATCGAGTGCGTCCCGACCTTCCGGTCGCTGGCGATCGTCATCGACCCGTTGATCACCACGCCAGCCACCGTCGAGGCCGCGCTTCACGATCTGCTCGACCGTGAATCCGACGAACGATCGAGTCAGGGTCGCGAGTGGTGCCTTCCGGTACGCTATGGCGGCAAGCATGGCCCCGACCTGAGCGAACTGGCAAGAACGATCGGTCTGGACGAACAGGAGATCGTCGCCCGGCACGGCGACAACGAGGTCAGCGTGTTCATGCTCGGCTTCCTGCCGGGCTTCGCGTTCATGGGCACCACCGATCCTGCGCTGCACCGGCCCAGGCGGCGCGAGCCTCGGGTGCGGGTGCCGGCAGGATCGGTGGCCCTGGCGATGCAGCTGACCGCCGTGTACCCGTGGGACAGCCCGGGCGGGTGGCACCTGATCGGGCACTGCCCGGTGCCGCTGTTCGACGCCTCGGCCTCGACGCCGGCGCTACTCGCACCGGGCGATCGCGTCCGCTTTCATGCGCTGGACGATTTAGAGCACGAGCAGTTGTGCGCGGAGCGGACTGCCGGCACCCTGCAGGTGGACCGCTTCCTGGTCACGCCCTGACCCGATCACGGTCCGACATGAATCCTGTACCGTCACTGCACATCGATGCCATCGGAGTGCTGTCCTCCTTGCAGGATCGTGGACGCCTGGGGCTGCGGCGCTTCGGGATCCCCTGGGCCGGCACGCTGGCCGAGCCGTGGCGCCGCATCGCGAACGCGCTGGTGGGCAATCCTGCCGACAGTCCGGTCATCGAGACCTTCGAGGCGGGGCTGGCGATCCGGGCCGAGAACGGACCGGTCCGCGTGGCCGGCGTCGGCGACCTGATCCTGTGGCACGAGGGTGCGGACGATGCGCCGGTGCGGATCGCGCCCTGGCGCAGCGTGGTCCTGCAGCCCGGTCAGCGACTGCGCGTCGCCTCGACCGGCCGCTACCGACTGGGCATCGTGGCGCTGTCGGGGATCGCGGTGGCCGAGCACCACGGTAGCCGGTCGAGCTACGCGCGTGCCGGACTGGGAGGTCTGGACGGGGGAACGCTGGCGATCGGACAGCGACTGCCGGCCGCCGCCCCATCCGGCGGTCCCGATCACAGCGTCACCTCTGTCGACATCCCTGCCTGCCTGGAGCTGGCGGGCCCCGCCGATCCAGCGTCACCGCTGACGCTTCGCGCGGTTCCCGGGCCGCAGGACGAGGCCTTCGAGGCGGCCGAGCGCGCCCGCTTCTTCGGCGAGTCGGACTGGACGATCAGCTCGGGAACCGACCGGATGGGCTGCCGGCTCGAAGGCGATGCCCTGGTTCACCCCCGGGATGGCGCTGCCGACATCGTCTCCGACGCGATCCTGCCCGGCTCCGTCCAGGTACCCGGCAACGGCCAGCCGATCGTGATGCTCAACGATGCCCATACCATCGGCGGCTATACCAAGATCGCCACGGTGATCGGTGTGGACCTCATGCCGCTGGCGCTGTCCAGGCCGGGCGCGATCGTCCGGTTCGCCCTCATCGATGCGGAGGCCGGCACGGCATGCGCCCGCTCCCGCCATACGTGCGTCGACGGCGTCCTCGAACGCCTGGTCCCGGTGATCGGTACCCCCACCACCGCCCTGCTGCTGGACAGCAACCTGATCGACGGAGCCGTCGATGCCCTTGCGCCGAGCGGCCTGGAGACACCATGAAGCTGAACCTGAACGCGGACCTGGGCGAATCCTTCGGCGCCTGGCGCATGGGTGACGACGACAGCCTGCTGGACATCGTGAACAGCGCCAACATCGCCTGCGGGCAGCATGCCGGTGATCCGCTGGTGATGCGCCGAACGGTGCAGGCGGCGGGTCGTCGGCAGGTGGATGTCGGTGCCCACCCAGGCTTTCCGGACCTGCAGGGGTTCGGGCGGCGCGTCATGCACCTGGACGCCGAAGAACTGAGCGCCACGCTCCAATACCAGATCGGCGCCCTGGACGCCATCGCGACCGCCTGCGGTGCGCCGCTGACGCACGTGAAGCCCCATGGAGCGCTCAACAACCTGGCGTGCGAGGACCACGACATGGCGAGGACGGTGGTGCAGGCCATCGCGGCCTGCAGGCCCGACCTGCCCCTGCTGGCGCCGGTCTTCTCGCAACTGGCCGCGGCGGCAGGCGAACAGGCGCATCCGGTCGCGCTCGAGGTGTTCGCCGATCGCGCCTACACCGCGTCCGGCCATCTGGTATCGCGCCGACTGCCCGGTGCGGTGCTTGCGAGCAGCGAGGCCTGCGTGGACCACGTGCTGGCCATGCTGGAGGCCGGTGGCATCGTCACCGTCGATGGCGACGTCCTGCCGACTGCCTTCCACTCGGTGTGCGTGCACGGCGACAACGCGCATGCGGTGGACACCGCCAGGAGCGTGCGTGCCGCGATCCTGGCCGGTGGACACGAACTGGTCGGCATCGCCACGGCACGATCGACCTGACCCACGTCCGCTCGACGGGCCGCGCACGAGCGGTGCCCGTGAACTACCTTCCTTCTCGAGGATGCGCTCGAGAGGAGAAAGCCATGACGAGTCCGGTCTGCCTGACACTGACGCTGGTCTGTACCGCGATGCTCGTGGCCGGTTGCGATTCGGCGACGCCGGAACGGACGACGATATCGTCGGCAGGCGAGGTGAGCGCCGCACCGGAGGGCATGCGCCCGGAGGCCTGGTCGGCGGTGGCACCGTCCGAGGGGCCGGTCGACGGCCCGATCGACAGCCAGATCGCCGGCCAAGGCAGCGGGTCGGGCAGCGGATCGGTCGACGACGCGGCGCAGACGCCCTCGGCGGTGCTTGGCGCCACCGACATTCCCTATCCGGTGTATCCGAATGGCAGCAAGTATCGCGTCGGCGGCGAGAACGGGCTGAAGATCGTCGTGTACCAGACCGACGACGACTTCGAACAGGTCGACGCCTACTACCGCGACGCCACGAATCCGAGCGCAATGCCCAGGCTGCAGGCCATGCAGGATTTCGTGCGCTACAGCCGGGTGGTGACCGACGACGATCCCTGGGCGACCTACCGGCCCGGCATCGTGATCCACGAATTCAGCGACAACGGGGAGCGTCGTGCGGTCGGTGCGCGCGCCACCGCCCGCACCAACATCATCCTCAGCTTCTGAGCGACCGCCCGACCTGCCGTCCGGTCAGTACGCGTACCCGGCCTAGTGTCCTGTCCCAGAGATACTAGCGTTCGTCGAGCAGACGACGGGCCTCGTCCATGGCAGGGTCGCGCGTGGGCTCGTGACCATCCGCGACCGGAGCACCGGCGCCGGCCGCCGCCTGACCGCGACGCGCCATGGACCATCCGACGCCCAGTCCGATCGCCAGCAGCACGAACGGGCCGATCCACAGCACCAGGTTGGCGCCGGCGAAGCGCGGCCGGTAGCGCACGAATTCCCCGTAGCGGGATACCAGGTAGGTGTCGATGGTCGCATCGTTCGCCCCCTCGATGACGCGCGTCCTGATCTCGCGCCGAAGGTCACCGGCCAGCGCGGCATTGGAGCCTGCCAGATCCTGGTTCTGGCACTTCAGGCAGCGGTATTCGGTCAGCAGGCGATCGTAGCGCTCGCGTTGCGCGTCGGTCTCGAAGCTGACCAGCGGCTCGGCCGCCATCGCCTGCATCGGCAACCCGACGACCAGCAGCCAGGCGGCCACCGCGCACAGGCGAAGAATCCTGATCACGATGCGGGTCCGGCCAGCGCATCCACCGCCGGCAGCAACAGCTCGTCGAGCCCTTGCCGGTCCAGCGGACCGACATGCTTGTACCGGACGCGGCCGTCCGCATCGATGACGAAGGTCTCCGGCACGCCGTACACACCGAAGTCCAGGCCGACATCGCCGGCCACGTCGCTGATGACCGCATCGAACGGATCGCCGTGACGCACCAGCCAGGCGCGCGCATCGATCGGGTCGTCCTTGTAGTTCAGCCCCACCACCGGCACGTCCCGCTCGGCCGCCAGCGCGACCAGTTGCGGGTGCTCGGCGATGCACGGCCCGCACCAGCTCGCCCACACGTTCAACACCCAGACCGAACCGAGCATCGAGTTGCTGTCGAAGGTGTCCAGCGCGCCATCCGCCTCGACCAGCTGGCTGGCGTTGAACACCGGTGCCGGCTTGTCGATCAGCGGCGAGGGGATGATGGACGGATCGCGCGACAGGCCGGCGAACAGGAATCCACCGATCACCAGCACCACCACCAGCGGCAGGAAGCGCGTGATCATCGCAGCGACTCCGACGCGTGTGCGGTCACGCCACCGGCCAGGGGCACCGGCTTGCCACCGGCGGCCCGGCCGGGTACCGGCTCGGTGGCGCTCGCGCGCTTCTTCACCGTGCGATAGCGCCGGTCGAGCGAGGCGACCACACCGCCCAGGGCCATGAACACGGTGCCCAGCCAGATCCAGCGGATCATGGGCTTGTATTGCAACCGCACGCTCCAGGCGGCACCGCCGTCGAGCGGCTCGCCCAGCGCGATGAACAGGTCACGCCCCATGCGACCGTCGATGCCCGCTTCGGTCATCGTCTCGCGCCGCACGTCGTAGACACGCTTCTGGGCGGTGAGCTGTCGTGGCGCCGCGGAGGAGCCGACGGCCGATACCTCGAACTGCGCCTCGATCGCGTTGTAGTTCGGCCCGCGCACCTCGCGTAGATCGGCGAACCGGAAGGCGTGACCGCCGACCTCGTGCGTATCGCCCGGCGTCATGCGTACCGTGACCTCCTCGGCATGGATCGACACCAGCGCCGCACCCAGCGTGAACACGCCGATGCCCAGGTGCGCCAGCGTCATGCCCCAGAACGCCGCCGGTGCCTGCAGGGTGGCCGACAGCTTGCGACGCTTGTTGCGCACGCGGTGCCACAGACCGTGCAGCACGGTGGCGAGCAGCCAGAAGGTCAATGCGAGGGCCGCCACGGCGGTAGGCTCCAGTCGGGAATCGCCGAACCGGAACAGGAACCCGATGATCGCCGCCGCGATGACCGACACGCCCGCCAGCACCAGCCACGCGGTCGAGCGTCCGGCCAGCGCGTCACGCTTCCAGTTCAGCGTGGAGCCGATGCCGACCACCACGAGAATCGGCAGCATCAACGGCACGAACACCGCGTTGAAGTACGGTGCGCCGACCGAGATCTTGCCCATGCCCAGCGCATCGACCACCAGCGGGAACAACGTGCCGAGCAGCACCGCCGCGGCGGCCACCGTCATCAGCACGTTGTTCACCAGGATGCCGGATTCGCGCGACACCAGCGTCCAGCGCGCATCGCTCTTGAGCGTGTGAGCCCGGGCGGCGTACAGCACCAGCGAGCCGCCGATGATGATGCCCAGGAACAGCAGGATGTAGAGCCCGCGCGCCGGGTCCGAGGCGAAGGAGTGCACCGATGTCAGCACCCCGGAGCGCACCAGGAACGTGCCCAGCAGGCTCAGGCTGAAGGCCAGTACGGCGAGCAGCACCGTCCAGGCCTTGAACACTCCGCGCTTCTCGCTGGCCGCCAGCGAATGGATCAACGCCGTGCCGACCAGCCATGGCATGAAGGAGGCGTTCTCGACCGGATCCCAGAACCACCAGCCGCCCCAGCCCAGCTCGTAGTAGGCCCAGAAGCTGCCGAGCGAGATGCCGATCGTCAGGAAGGCCCAGGCGATATTGGTCCACGGGCGCATGAAGCGCAGCGTGGCCGAGTCCAGCCGACCACCGAGCAGCGCCGCCACCGCGAACGCGAAGGCGACCGCGAAGCCGACGTAGCCCATGTAGAGCATGGGCGGGTGGAAGGCCATGCCCGGATCCTGCAGCAGCGGGTTCAGCGAAGCGCCATCGGCGGGCACCTGGGCCAGCCGCTCGAACGGGTTGCTGGTCAGCAGCACGAACAGCAGGAAGCCGACCGCGATCGCGCCCAGCACCGCCAGCACCCGCGACAGCAGCGGTGCCGGGATGTTGCGCCCGAACACCGCGACCGCGCCGGTCCAGACCGCCAGGATGAAGCACCAGAACAGGATGGAGCCCTCGTGCCCTCCCCAGACGCCCGAGATCAGGTACATCAGCGGCAGGCCGGAGTTGGACGTGTTGGCCACGTACGCCACGCTGAAATCGTGCGAGATGAACGCCCAGGTCAGGCAAGCGTAGGACAGGCCGGTGAAGAACAGCAGCAGGCCGGCCGCGGGTTTCGCCAGGCGCATCCAGACGATCTGTCCGGTGGCATTGCCGATCAGCGGCACCGTGGTGAGCAGCACCGCGGTGCACAGCGCGAGGATCAGCGAGAATTGTCCGAGTTCGGGCAGCATGCGAATCGACTGGATAAGGCCCCGGTCGGGGCGGTGTCAAAGACGGTCCGGAGAACGGTCCGGAGAACGGTGCGGTGCCGTGCGGTGCAGGAGACGGTGCGTCGGTGCGTGACCCGACCACTCCGCCAGCCTCGTGCCGGCAGGAGCCAGGTTGCCGGTCGGCCTAGGGATCGACCAGCGTCGCGCGTCCGAAGCTGGCCTGCGTGTCCGGAGCGCGTCCGGCCTTCTCGAGGGCCTCGGCCACCTCCGGCGGCATGTAGTTCTCGTCGTGCTTGGCCAGCACTTCGCTGGCCACGAACATGCCCCCTTCGCTCAGCTGGCCCATCGCCACGATGCCCTGGCCCTCGCGGAACAGGTCCGGAAGGATGCCGTCGAACGTCACCGACACCGTGTCCTGGTGATCGGTCAGGTCGAAGTTCACCAGCAGGTTCGACTCGTCGCGCTGCACGCTGCCGTCCACCACCATGCCACCGACCCGGAACGCCCGTCCCGGCTCGACCGAGCCTGCCGCGATGTCCGCCGGTGAATGGAACAGCATCAGGTTCTGCCGGAACGCGCTGACTCCGAAGGCGGTCGCGACCGATACGCCCGACAGCATCAGCGCGACCAGCAGCAGTCGTTGTCGGCGTCGCGGCGTCATGGTCGTCTCCTTGGGGTCTGTGGGCGAGAGGTGTCCGAATCGCGCGCAAGCGCCCGTGCGAAGGTCTGTCGACGGGTTCGCGACAGTTCCCGGGCGGCGAACAGTGCCACGCCGCCGATCAGCAGCGTCGCCAGCCCGAACGAGCTCCAGACGTACAGGGCGTAGCCGCCCATCGCGAGAAATTCCTGCAGTCCGTCCATGATCAGTTCGCTTTCACGTCCAGTTCGCCGTTCCCGTTCAGTTCACTTCCGGGTCGGCCGTGCGGGCGCCCGACAGTCGGGAATCGCCTCGGGCCGGGCCTTCGGTTCCGTCACGCTCGTCACGCGCCAGATCGAGCACCCAACGCGCGCGGGCTTCGCGTCGCAGCAGTCCGCTGCGCACCCGGACGGTCATGTGATGGAAGAAGAACAGCTGGAACCCGAGGGTCATCAGCAGCAGCGGACGCAGCATGCTGATGTGCATCGAGGGCTTGTCGAACTTGGTGATCGAGGCCGGCTGATGCAACGTGTTCCACCATTCGACCGAGAAATGGATGATCGGGATGTTGACCACGCCGACCACCGCCAGGATGGCCGCCGCCCGGGCGGCGGAGGACGGCGTGTCCAGCGCGCCGCGCAATGCCATGTAGCCGAAGTACAGGAACAGCAGCAGCAGCTCGGAGGTCAGCCGTGCGTCCCAGACCCACCAGGTGCCCCACATGGGCTTGCCCCAGAAGGAGCCGGTGATCAGCGCCGCCGCGGTGAACGCGGCCCCGATCGGCGCGGCGGCGGCCGCGACGGTATCGGCCACCTTCAGGCGCCAGATCAGGAACACCGCGCTGGACACCGCCATCACCACGTAGGTGAACATCGACAGCCAGGCCGACGGCACATGCACGTAGATGATCCGGTAGCTCTCGCCCTGCTCGTAATCGGCCGGTGCCACCACCAGACCGAGCCACAGCCCGGCGAGCAGGCACACGGCGGCTCCCGCCGCCAGCCACGGGCCCAGTGCGCCGCACAGCCGATAGACGAACGGGGCCGAACCGAAGCGATGGAACCAGGTGAACAAGCGTGGCGAACCTCGACGAAGGTGTTGAATAGTCTAGCGATCTTTACGCCAGATCACCGCTACCGGACCGGCGCGACGATCAGGATACGAACATCAGCCCTGGCCGGCGGAGCCTACCCCGATCCGCAGCGCCGCCGCCGTCGCCCAGGGCGCCAGGCTCAGCGCGAACGCCGCCATGGCGGCCAGCAGCGTCAGCGCCGCCGCGGGCGAGAATCCGTCGGCCGCCGCGGTGACCGCGCTGGCGCCGAAGATCAGCACCGGCACGTTCAACGGCAGCACCAGCAGGGACAGCAGAACGCCGCCGCGGTTCACCCCCACGGTCAGGGCGGCACCGATGGCGCCGGTCAGGCTGAGCGTCAGCGTGCCCAGCGCAAGGCTTGCGCACAGCACCGGCACCGCCTGCGCCGGCAGGCCCAGCATCAGGCCGAGCACCGGCGACAGCAGGAGCAGCGGCAGACCGCTGGCAAGCCAGTGCGCCAGCACCTTGGACAGCACCAGCACGGTCAGCGGCAGGCTGCCGAGCACCCACTGCTCCAGCACCCCGTCGGCACGGTCCCGCTCGAACAGCGTGTCCAGCGACAGCAGCACCGCCAGCAACGCCGCCACCCACAGCACGCCGGGCGCGATCGTCGCCAACCGCGACGGTTCGGGCCCGATGCCCAGCGGGAAGAGCGTGATCACGATCACGAAGAACAACAGCGGATTCAGCCACTGGCCGGGCGAGCGAAGCCCGATCAGCAACTCGCGCCGCAGCAGTTGCGCCCCGCCGTGCAGCAGTCCGACCGGCGGGCTCGCCACGCCTTGCTCGCCGATCGCCTCGGCGCGGCTCATGCCTGCTCCTCGCGTCCGGCCGACAGCCGGAAGGTACGCATCGCGATGCCGGGAATGCTCAGCGGCTGGTGGGTGGTCATCAGGACCGAGCCGCCGGCGTGGACCTGTTCGGCCAGCCGCTCGCGCAGCCAGTCAAGACCCTGCGCATCGAGCGCGGTCAGCGGCTCGTCCAGCACCCACAACGTGCGCGGCTCCAGCGCCAGCCGCGCCAGCGCCACCCGGCGCCGCTGTCCGGCCGACAGGGTGGCCACCGGCAGCGCATGACGACCGTGCAGCCCGAGCGCATCCAGTGCCTGAGCGATACGGACCGGGTCGGCCCTCACCCCGTGGGTCGCCGCCGAGGCGGCCAGGTTCTCGATCGCGTTCAGCGCTTCGCTGGTGCCGGGTCGATGTCCGATCCACAGCAGGGCGGCGTTCAGCGCATCGCGCGCTCCGGGCAACGTCGTGCCGTCGAACCTCACCTCGCCCTCGTCCGGCTCGACCAGTCCGGCCAGCACGCGCAGCAGCGTGGTCTTGCCACTGCCGTTCTCGCCGTCGATGCGCAGCAGCTCACCGCGCGACAGGCTCAGCGACACCTCGTCCAGCACGGCCGTCTCGCCGCGCCAGACCACCAGGTCACGTCCGCACAGGAGGTCCGGGCTCACCCTTCCCCGGCGGGCCCGAGCACCATGAACGATCCGCTGGACATGACACCGGCCTGGTCGCCACGCACCTGCGACAGGCCGGCCAGTTCGATGAAGCACTGGCGCAGAATCAGCGCATCGAGCCGGTCGCGCACCCGCACGTACGGAGCCGGCTCGTCGCCGGGGCGCGCGTACTCCACCCTGATGGGATGGTCGGCATCGACCACGACCGGGTCCCCGACGTTGGTGGTGAAGCTGAGCACCTGGTCGTCCCCCGACCCGTGGCGCTCCAGCAGAACGGCGGTGAACGGCGCGTCCTCGACCTGGATGCGCAGCCTCTGTTCGGGCGTGACCAGCCAGGTACCCTCGTCGTCCTTGCGAAGCACCGTGGAGAACAGGCGCACCATGCGCGAGCGGTCGATGCGCGAGCCCTGGTAGAACCAGTCGCCGTTGCGCGCGATCCGGATGTCGATGTCGCCGCTGCGTTCGGGGCGCCAGGTGTTCACCGGGGGCAGCGAGCGCTCCGATATCCGCGCCAGCAACGCGCTCAGCCGGTCGTCGCCGGCACTCGTCCCGTGGGTACTCAAGAGGGTGTCCGGATGACCGGATCGTGCTCGTCCGCGACCACCTGGCGGGGACGCCGATCGGTATCGATGGCCACGAACGTGAACAATCCCTCGGTCACCTTCTTGTCATCGTCGTTGGCCTGACGAGAACGGACCCAGGTCTCCACCAGCACGGTCACCGAGGTGTTGCCGATGCGCTCGGTGCGGCAATAGCAGCTGATCTCGTCGCCCACCGACACCGGCTTGTGAAACTTCATGCCGGTCAGCGCCACGGTGGCGACACGACCACCGGCCACGAAGCGGGCGAACGTGCCGCCGGCCAGATCCATCTGCGACAGGATCCAGCCGCCGAAGATGTCGCCGTCCGGGTTCGCGTCCGCCGGCATCGCCACCGTGCGCAGCGAGGCATCGATGCGCCGCCGGTCGATCGGCGTGACGAGGGTCTGTGCGCTCACGTTCATGCTCCCCTACGCCGCCGGTGCCAACAGCCGATCACGACCGCCCAGGTAGGGGCGGAGCACGGACGGGATGCCGATGCTGCCGTCCGCGCGCTGATGGTTCTCCAGCACCGCCACCAGGGCGCGTCCGACCGCCAGCGCCGAACCGTTGAGCGTGTGCACCAGCGCCGGCTTGCCGGTGCCGGGATCGCGATAGCGCGCCTGCAGCCTGCGGGCCTGGAAATCGGCGCAGCTGCTGACCGAGGAGATCTCCCGATAGGCCTGCTGACCGGGCAGCCATACCTCCAGGTCGTGCGTGCGCACCGCCCCGAACCCCATGTCGCCCGCGCACAGCAGCATGACCCGGTACGGCAGTTCGAGCAGTTCGAGCACCCGCTCGGCGTGCGCGGTCATCTCGTCCAGCGCCGCCATCGATCGCTCCGGGTGGGTGATCTGCACCAGCTCGACCTTCTCGAACTGGTGCTGGCGGATCAGCCCGCGCGTGTCGCGCCCGTACGAGCCGGCCTCGGAGCGAAAGCAGGCGCTGTGGCAGGTCAGGCGGATCGGCAGCTCGTGCGCATCGATGATCCGCCCGCGCACGCTGCCGGCCAGCGGCACCTCGGAGGTCGGGATCAGGAAATGATCGTTCACGTGCACATCGGCCGCCGCCGCGTCGTCGCCACCGCCCCAGCCGATGCGGAACAGGTCCTCGGCGAACTTGGGCAGCTGGCCGGTACCGGTCAGCGTCTCGCGGTTGACGATCAGCGGCACGCTGGTCTCGGTGTAGCCGTGCTCGTCGACCTGCAGGTCGAGCATGAACTGCGCGAGGGCGCGGTGCAGGCGTGCCACCTCGCCCCGCATCAATGCGAAGCGCGAACCGGCCAGCAGGCCGGCGGTCTCGAAATCCAGTCCGTTCCCGCGCGCGCCCAGCGCGACGTGATCCAGAGCCTCGAAGTCGAACGAGGCGGGTGTGCCGACGCGGCGCAGTTCCACGTTGTCCGATTCGTCCCGACCCGGTGGCACGCTGTCGTCCGGCAGGTTCGGCAGCGTGAGCAGTATCGCGTCGAGCTCTTCCTGGGCAGCCGTCAACGCCGCCTTGGCGACTTCCAGTTCACCACCGAGTCGCTCGGTGTCGGCGAGCAGCGGCGCGATGTCCTCGCCGCGCGCCTTGGCCTGACCGATCGCCTTCGAGCGACCGTTGCGCTCGGCCTGCAACGACTCGCTATCCGATTGCAGCGTCTTGCGACGGGTTTCGAGTGCCTGCAGCGTCGCCACGTCGAGCGTGACGCCACGCGCGGCCAGCCGTTCGGCGATCGATTGCGGGTCTGAGCGCAGGGCGCGAGGATCGAGCATGCGGGGAATCCGGGCGGGAGGAGGCGTTGCGGGACGTGCAGCCGCCGCGTTCAGCGCTGGCGAGTATAACGCGCAGGCCCCCGGGCCTTTCGGGTGCGAGAAAAGGCATCGACCTTGCTACACCCGGGCATGCGGTCCGCTCGCACCCCGGCCAGGAGCCTCGATCCGATGAAAACGCCGTCTTCGTCCGCCCCCGCCCCGTGGCCGGTCGTGGCGCTGTTCGCCCTGATCGTCGCCAACGCCACCGCGGCGAGCGTCGCCGCCGACGAGCTTTACCGTTGGACCGAGGCGGACGGCTCGATCACCTTCTCGCCCGGCCCGCCGCCGGCCGGCATCGCCTTCGAGCGGGTGGAGGCGGCGGGCCGTACGGCCGCCGGCACGACCGTGACGCCGGACGCCGAACCGAACACGGCTGCGCAGGCACCTCCCGCGAACGTCGCCCCGCCGGAGCTGAACTACGCGCCACCGCCGCTGGGCATGGCCCGTGTGCCACCGTCCGTGGAGGGGCGGGCCAGCGCACCGAGCGCCCCGGCCACGTCCACGGCGATCGGCAGCGCCGACCCGCGTTCGATGCGCAACGACACCGCTAACCGACGCGACGAGCAGTGCCGCGAGCTGGAGAAGCGGGTGATTTCGCTCGAGCGTCGACTGGCAACGCCCCTGTCGGCCGACGACATGGACAACACCGTGCTGTACATGGCGCGCTATCAGCAGAACGTCGATCGACACTGCCGCGGCTAGGGAACCTGCGCGCCTACGCGTCGCGCTCGTCGACCGTGTCGGTCCGGGCCGGCGGGCGAGTCCCGCGACGCCGACCCCGCCGGGCGCCGTCGAAACCGTGTCCCTGCCTCAGGCAGTAGGCGAGCCAGCGGTTCAGGAACGCGTTCAGACGATGGCCTTCGTCCAGGTCCCGGGTGCGCCGCCGCTCCAGCGTCTCGCCAGGCAGCAGCCCGCTCATCACCTCGCAGGTCCTGGCATCGTGATAGAGCCGGATCGCAAGGTTCGGCTCGCGACCCGGCGTGTCATCGCGCGCATAGCGCGCCGACAACCGGTAGGTCAGCCGGAAGGTGCTGGTGTAGCGCTCGTGCCGCAGTTCGGCCAGCTCCAGCGGCAACGTGTCCGGCACCGTGGACAACTGGCTGCCCTCGGCCATGGCCCGCAGTTCGGGCGCCAGCAGGCGCAGCAACATGTAGTTGCGCTCGTACAGGTCCATCAACGAGGCGAACCGCTCGCTGGTGCGTGGCCGAGGATGCGCTGAGCTCTGCATCGCATCAGTATGGTGACCGTCCACGGGGGACACAAACGAAAATTCGGCATCGCGTGACGTGAGCCGGACACGAACACGACCGGTTCGGGCGACTGTGTGCGGCCGGAACGACCCGTGCGATACCCGCCCGGAAACAGCCCCCGGACCTGCGCGGAAGGCTTGTGTGACAACGGCTCGGCACGAAAGCGCGATGCAGGCGATAATGGGCGGCTAGGCGGGCGACCCGCACCGCACCACCCCGATACCCACAGGACCCCGGATGGCCAAAGAAGAACCGATCGAAATGGAGGGCGTTGTCGTCGACACGCTGCCCAACACCATGTTCCGCGTCGAACTGGAGAACGGTCACGTCGTGACCGCTCACATCTCGGGAAAGATGCGCAAGCACTACATCCGCATACTCACCGGTGACAAGGTCACCGTGCAGATGACGCCCTACGACCTGAGCAAGGGACGCATCACCTACCGCAGTCGCTGATCACGACGCTGCATCGGGAACCGGTCGAGGGACACCGGCGCGGGGCCGGGGCGGGCCGGTGGCGGGGCCGGCGCGTCGACGCCCGCCCCGGCCCCGTGAACACCGTCAGACGGTGGCTTCCTTGTTCTCGCGGCTCTCGAACTCGAAGGCGATGTTGCCGTCACCGTCGAGAATCACGTTGACCCGCCCGCCCTTGTTGAGCTTGCCGAACAGGATCTCGTCGGCCAGCGGCTTCTTGATGCTCTCGCTGATCACCCGAGCCATCGGCCGGGCGCCCATGCGGGCATCGAAGCCGTGCTCGGCCAGCCAGGCCTTCGCCTCGGCGTTGAAGTCGATCTGCACCCCCTTCTCCTCGAGCTGGGACTCCAGTTCGATGATGAACTTGTCGACCACGTTCAGGATGATGCTTCTGTCGAGCGGCTTGAACTGGATGATGCCGTCCAGGCGGTTGCGGAACTCGGGCGTGAACAGCTTGTTGACCGCTTCCATGCCATCCGAGGTGTGGTCCTGCTGGGTGAAGCCCATCGTGGTTCGCGAGATGGATTCGGCACCGGCGTTGGTCGTCATGACCAGGATGACGTTCCGAAAGTCCGCCTTGCGGCCGTTGTTGTCGGTCAGCGTGCCGTGATCCATGACCTGCAGCAGCAGGTTGAACACGTCCGGATGCGCCTTCTCGATCTCGTCCAGCAGTACCACGCAGTGCGGGTTCTGCACGACCGAATCGGTCAGCAGGCCACCCTGATCGAACCCGACGTACCCCGGCGGTGCACCGATCAGGCGCGACACGGTGTGCCGCTCCATGTACTCGGACATGTCGAAGCGAATCAGCTCGATGCCCATGATCGCGGCCAGCTGCTTGGTGACTTCGGTCTTGCCGACCCCGGTGGGGCCTGCGAACATGAAGCTGCCGATGGGCTTGTCCTGCGCGCCCAGGCCGGAGCGCGACATCTTGATCGCCGCGCCCAGCCGATCGATCGCCTCGTCCTGGCCGAACACCAGCATGCGCAGGTCGCGCGCCAGCGTGCGCAGCTTGTCGGTGTCGGTCGAGCTCACGCTCTTTTCCGGAATGCGGGCGATCTTGGCCACGATGGCCTCGATGTCGCGCACGTTGATCGACTTCTTGCCCTTGGCCTGCCCGCCCTTGACCCGATGATTGGCACCCGCCTCGTCGATCACGTCGATGGCCTTGTCCGGCAGGAAACGGTCGTTGATGTAGCGACCGGCCAGTTCGGCGGCCGTGCGCAGGGCACGGGTCGAGTACTTGACCTCGTGGAACTCCTCGTACCGCCCTTTCAACCCCTTCAGGATCTCGAAGGTCTGCTCGATGGTGGGTTCGACCACGTCGATCTTCTGGAAGCGGCGAGACAGCGCCCGATCCTTCTCGAAGATGCCGCGATACTCCTGGTAGGTCGTCGAACCGATGCACTTCAGCTCGCCCGACGCGAGCATCGGCTTGATCAGGTTGGACGCATCCATCACGCCGCCCGAGGCCGCGCCGGCACCGATGATGGTGTGGATCTCGTCGATGAACAGAATCGCGCCCTCTTCCTTCTTGAGCTGGCCGAGGATGCTCTTGAGACGCTTCTCGAAATCGCCCCGATACTTCGTGCCCGCGACCAGCGCGCCCAGATCGAGCGAGTAGATGGTCGAATCGGCCAGCACCTCCGGCACTTCGCCGTCGACGATCTTCTTGGCCAGCCCTTCGGCGATCGCGGTCTTGCCCACGCCGGCCTCGCCGACCAGCAACGGGTTGTTCTTGCGACGCCGGCACAGCACCTGCGAGGCGCGCTCGACCTCGTGATCGCGACCGATCAGCGGATCGATCTTGCCCTCCTGCGCCTTGACGTTCAGGTTGGTGGCGTACTTGTCCAGCGGCTTGGCGTCGCCTTCGCTCTCGTCACCGGCGAACTCGGCGGAACCCTCCTCGGTCTCCTCCGGCTCATCATCGCTGTTCTTGGCGATGCCGTGCGAGATGTAGTTCACGACATCCAGTCTCGTGATGTTCTGCTTGTTGAGCAGGTAGACGGTCTGCGAGTCCTGCTCGCCGAAGATGGCGACCAGCACGTTGGCACCGGTGACCTCCTTCTTGCCCGAACTCTGGACGTGGAACACCGCTCGTTGCAACACGCGCTGGAAACCGAGCGTCGGTTGGGTCTCGCGGGTGTCGTTCTCGTCCAGCTGCGGCGTGTTCTCCTCGACGAAACTGTCCAGTTCGTCGCGCAGCGTGTCCAGGTCTCCCCCACACGCGCGCAGCACCTGCGCCGCGGTCGGGTTATCGATCAGGGCGAGCAGGAGATGCTCCACCGTCATGAATTCGAAACGCCGGGCGCGCGCTTCCTTGAACGCGTTGTTCAGCGTGAATTCGAGTTCTTTGCTCAGCATGTCGTCGCTTGTCCGTCGAGAGGTCGTGGCGGAATAACCGTGTTGCGGAAACGCTTGTCGATGTCAACTGTAGGCACTCTGTCTCCCGCGCGCAGCCCTTGTCACTCGGGGTCATCAAGGGAGCCACCCGGGTTTCTACGTCACTCGTTCGTCATTCAGGCTTCTTCCATCTCGCAAAGCAAGGGGTGCCTGCTTTCCCTGGCGAACTGGGTGACCTGTGCCACCTTCGTCTCCGCGATCTCACGCGTGAAAACGCCGCACACGCCCTTGCCCTTGCGGTGCACGTGCAGCATGACGACGGTTGCCTGTTCACGATCCAGCTTGAAGAACACTTGCAAGACCTCGACCACGAACTCCATCGGAGTGTAATCGTCGTTCAACAGCACGACCTTCCACAGCGGTGGTCGCGCAAGCTTCGGCCGCGCCTGCTCCACGACCAGGCCCTCACCCGTATCGCGATCGTTGTCCTGGTCGGTCATGTATGGCCTGGTGGAGATGGCTTGAGAAACGGGCTGTCCGGATGGGCGAGGCCCGAGAAACGACGGGCCTCCCGAGCATTCTACTGCCACCCCATGACGACGCAACGCGGCGGATCAATCCTGCCGAACGCGCCGGGATCGTGTCGGCACGGGGCTGCCCTGGCAAGGTTCCCCCGGACATGCCACATCATGGGGCCATCCGGCCCGGTGTCAATTTCGGCCGTGTCGCCGCCCGCCCGGCCTGCACGCCCTGCCTGCACGACGGGCAGGCGGATCCGTCCCAGGCGTCGTGAACGGTCGGGAACGAGCGATGCTTCCAGGCTGCGTATAATTCGGCGCTGCTCGATCGCGGGCCGCCGTACCGCGCCCGTTCCTCGCCGACCCGACACTCCATGTTCACACTGACCGCCGACACACGCATCGCCATCATCGGACTCGGCTACGTCGGGCTGCCGCTGGCGGTCGAGTTCGCCCGCACCGGAACCCCGGTGATCGGCTTCGACATCGACGCGGTGCGAATCGGCCAGTTGCGCAACGGCCACGATCGCACCCTCGAGGTCAGCGACGAGGAGCTGTCGAGCGCGCCGCGATTGAGCTTCAGCGACCGGATCGAGGAGCTGGCCGATCGGGACGTGTTCATCGTGACCGTACCCACGCCCATCAACCGGCACAAGCAGCCGGACCTGACACCGCTGATACGGGCGTCGGCCGCTATCGGCGGAATCATGAAGCCCGGAGCGGTGGTCATCTACGAATCGACCGTCTATCCCGGCGCGACGGAGGAGGTCTGCGTGCCGATCCTGGAGCGCGAATCCGGCCGCACCTACAACGACGGGTTCTACTGCGGGTACAGCCCGGAACGCATCAATCCGGGCGACAAGGAGCACCGGGTCAGCACCATCACCAAGATCACCTCCGGTTCGACCCCGCAGGTGGCGCACGAGGTCGATGCGCTCTACCGTCGCATCATCACGGCCGGCACGCACCTGGCCAGCTCGATTCGCGTGGCCGAGGCCGCCAAGGTCATCGAGAACACCCAGCGCGACTTGAACATCGCGCTGGTCAACGAACTGGCCCTGATCTTCGGCAGGCTGGGCATCGACACGCAGGAAGTGCTCGAGGCGGCCGGCACGAAGTGGAACTTCCTGCCGTTCCGTCCCGGCCTGGTCGGCGGGCACTGCATCAGCGTGGACCCCTACTACCTGACCCACAAGGCGCAGGAGATCGGCTACCACCCGCAGGTCATCCTGTCGGGCCGGCAGATCAACGACGGCATGGGGGAGCACATCGCCTCCGAGGTCATCAAGATGCTGACCCGGCGCCGCATCCACGTGGCCGGCGCGCACATCCTGATCCTCGGGCTGGCGTTCAAGGAGAACTGCCCGGACCTGCGCAACACGCGGGTCGTCGACATCGTTCGCGAGCTGCAGAGCTTCCATGCGCTCGTCGACGTCCACGACCCGTGGGTCGACGCCGACGAGGCGCGGCACGAATACGGCATCGCGCCCATCGATACGCTGCAGGAGGGTCAGTACGATGCGATCGTGCTGGCGGTGGCGCACGACCAGTTCCGCCTGCTCGGTGCCGACGGCATCCGCGCGCTCGGCAAGCCCGAGCACGTGCTGTACGACATCAAGAGCGTGCTGCCACGCGACGCCGTGGACGCACGACTGTGACCCGCCGCGCGCGCGGACTCGCCCCGACCACGAGAGCGACATGAAGATCCTGATCACCGGCGCTGCCGGCTTCATCGGTTCGACACTGGCGCTGGCCCTGCTCGAACGCGGCGACGAGGTGGTCGGCATCGACAACCTCAACGACTACTACGACGTCGACCTGAAGCGTGCCCGCCTGGAACGTGTGAAGCAGCACGACGGGTTCACCGACGTGCGCGGCTCGCTGGAGGACACCGAGCTTATGAAGCGCACCTTCCAGACGCACCGCCCGCAACGGGTGGTCAACCTGGCCGCGCAGGCCGGCGTGCGCTATTCGCTGGAGAATCCGCGCGCCTACATCGACGCCAACATCGTCGGCTACCTGAACGTGCTCGAGAATTGCCGGCACACCGGCGTCGAGCACCTGGTCTACGCCTCGACCAGCTCGGTCTACGGTTCGCACACCAACATGCCGTTCAGCGTGCACGAATCGGTCGATCACCCGGTGAGCCTGTACGCGGCCAGCAAGAAGGCGAACGAGCTCATGGCGCACACCTACAGCCACCTGTTCGGTCTGCCCACCACCGGCCTGCGCTTCTTCACCGTCTACGGCCCGTGGGGGCGTCCCGACATGGCGCTGTTCCTGTTCACGAAGAAGATCCTGGCCGGGGAGCCGATCGACGTGTTCAACCACGGCAAGCACAAGCGGGACTTCACCTACGTGGACGACATCGTCGAAGGCGTGATCCGGACCCTGGACAACGTCGCGACCGCCGATCCGGACTGGGATTCGGATCGCCCGGACCCGGCCACCAGCGCGGCGCCGTACCGGATCTACAACATCGGCAACAACGCGCCGGTCGACCTGGAGCACTACATCGCCACGCTGGAGGGCTGCCTGAACCTGACCGCCGAGAAGAACCTTCTGCCGCTGCAGCCGGGGGACGTGCCGGACACCTACGCGGACGTGAGCGATCTGGTGCGCGATGTCGACTACCGACCCGACACCACGGTCGAATCCGGCGTGGCGCGTTTCGTCGACTGGTATCGCGACTACTACGACGTCTGATCGGGAGAACGGACCACCGGAAAGCGTGCGGCCCGGCAGGCGTGGCACTCCCGGCACCCGAATGCGAAGATTCGAACCAATGCTCGTTATCATGAGCATTGACATCGCCAATAGTGAAAGCCGTGGCCGACCCCACCCCGCAAAACGAGCTGCGCCAGCTCCGGGCGTTCTGCCATGCCGCGCAGACGGGCAGCGTGTCCCGGGCGGCCATCCGGCTGGGTCTCAGCCAGCCATCCGTATCGCTGCAGATCCAGGCGCTGGAGAAGCGGCTCGGTACCCTGCTGTTCGAACGCGCCGGGCCGCGCATCCGGTTGACCCCGGCCGGAGATCTGCTGCTGGAGATGGCGCAACCGCTGGTCGACGGGCTCGCCCGGCTGGCGGACGGCTTCGCGGCCCGGCTGGGCGAGGTGCACGCCGGGCCGCTCGACATCGCCTCCGGCGAGGCCACCTTGCTGTACATCCTGCCGGAACTGATCAAGGGATTCTCCACCGACTTTCCGCAGATCGACCTGCGCCTGCACAACGTGACCGGCCATGACGGCATGGCGCTGCTGCGCGCCGACGAGGTCGATTTCGCGGTCGGCTCGATGATCGAGGTGCCCGACGATCTGGTCTGGCACCCGATCTACGAGTACAAGCCGGCGCTGATCATGGCGACGGACCATCCACTGGCCGCGAAGCGGCGCGTGCGACTGCAGGACCTGTCACCGTACGGCCTCATCCTGCCGCCCAGGCACCTGTCCACCTGGTCGATGGTCGATCTGGTATTTCAGCAGCACAAGGTCCCGTACAACGTGGTGCTGGAGGCGGGAGGCTGGGAAGTGATCAAGCGTTACGTGGAGATCGGTGCCGGCATCAGCATCGTGACCAGCATCTGCTTGAGAGGATCGGAGAACCTGTGCGTGAAGCCGATGGATGACTATTTCCCGACCCGCAGCTACGGGGTCGTGACACGCCGTGGCAAGTTCCTGTCCCCGCAGGCCAAGGCCTTTCTCGAACGCATGGATGGCGAATTCTTCTCGCGCCGGTCGGTTCCCGCCCCCAAGCGGGGCGGCGGCGGCAACGGCGATGCGCTGGTGACCAACCTGTGACGGACCCGGATACCCTCGCCCCCGTGCCTGCTCCCTTGCCCGCCCCCTTGCCCGCCCCCTTGCCCGCCCCCTTGCCCGCCGATGCGCACATCGTCGTCGGCATGAGCGGTGGCGTGGACTCGTCGGTGACCGCGTTGCTGCTCAAGCGCGCAGGCTATCGGGTCAGCGGCGTGTTCATGCAGAACTGGGAGGACGACTCCGACGCCTGCACCGCCCGCCAGGACTATCGGGATGCGGCCGGTGTCGCCGAACGGCTGGACATTCCGCTGGCGAGCGTCAACTTCGCCGACGAGTACTGGAGCGGTGTGTTCGAGCATTTCCTGGCCGAGTACCGGGCCGGCCGCACGCCGAATCCGGATGTGCTGTGCAATCGCGAGATCAAGTTCAAGGCATTCCTGGACCATGCGCGCCAGCGTGGTGCGGACGCCATCGCCACCGGCCACTACGTACGGCGCGCGCAGGGCGCCGACGGACGCTGGCGGTTGCTGCGCGGGCTGGACGCCGACAAGGACCAGAGCTACTTCCTGCACCAGCTCGGTCAGCCGCAGGTGGGCGCCAGCCTGTTCCCGATCGGCGAGCTGGAAAAGCCTGCGGTGCGCGAACTGGCGCGCGAAGCCGGCTTTCACGTGCACGCCAAGAAGGACAGCACCGGCATCTGCTTCATCGGCGAGCGCAAGTTCACCGCCTTCCTCGCCGACTACCTGCCTGCGCAGCCGGGCGACATAGTCGCCGACGACGGGCGCATGCTCGGCCGACACACCGGGTTGATGTTCCACACCTACGGCCAGCGTCAGGGCCTGGGGATCGGTGGCACCGCGCACGGCGACGGCGGTGCCTGGTACGTGCTGAACAAGGATCTGGCCGGCAATCGCCTCATCGTCGGACAGGGCCATGACCATCCGGCGCTGATGCGAAGCTCGCTGCAGGCCGAGGATGCGCACTGGGTCGCCGGCGCTCCGCCGGCCGGGCGCTTCGCCTGCACCGCTCGCGTCCGCTATCGCCAGCAGGACGTGCCGGTGGAGATCACCGTCGATCCGCACGATCGGGACCGCTTCGAAGCGCGCTTTGCCAGCCCGGTGCGGGCCGTCACGCCCGGCCAGTCCATCGTGCTGTACGCTGGCCAGGACTGCCTGGGCGGCGCGGTGATCGCCTCGCCCGGCCGCTCGCTCGACCCGCGCGTGGACGCGATGTGCCCCCCGTTGACGATCGCACCCTCCGGGCCCCTATACTCCGCGCGATGACACAGCTCGCCACCATCGAGAACCAGACGCTCGCGCTCGCCGGGGTGTTCCAGTCGGTCCACCTGTGCAAGGCGCTCGCCACGACCGGCAAGGCCGACCCGGACGATCTGGCGGCGACCTTGCGATCGGTGCTGACGCTGAACACCGACCGGGTGATCGATGCGTACGGCGGTTCGGTCCATCCGCTCAGGCGCGGGCTGCGCGTGCTCAAGAACCAGCTGGGCACGCGGGGCGAAGCGCACGACCTGGACCTGGCGCGCTACGCGCTGTCGCTGATCCAGCTCGGCAGCAACGTGATGAAGGACGACGCCACCATCGAGCAGCTGCGCATCGGCATCAGCCGTGCGCAGTCGCTGGACTTCGAGGTCACCGATCCGACCATGGTCACCAACCTTGCCAACCTGTACCGCAGCGCCATCAGCCATCTCAGCCCGCGCATCATGGTGTCCGGCGATCCGGGACACCTCAACGATACCGCCACCGCATCGACCATCCGTGCCGTGCTGCTCGGCGGACTGCGATCGGTGGTGCTGTGGCGCCAGTGCGGCGGCTCGCGCATCACCCTGCTGTTTTCCCGGCCGCGCTACGCCCGTGCCGCGCAGGGTTTGTTGAACAACGGTTGAGGCCTGGTGCGCAGTCCGCGCCGTCCGACCGCTGGGCTTCCTGTACCAAAGCATGGATTGCCGTGGAGTTGCCCGAGCCTCGGCCGATGACGGCGCAAGGGTGCGGCCGACGGTCGCCGGAGGATGCGATGCACGTGCTGGTGATCGACTCGCACGAACTGTTTCGAGGCGGCGTGGTCGCCGGGCTGACCGGTAACGAGCGCGTCACCCACTGCGCGGCCGTGGCAACGCTTCAGGCCGGTATGGAACGGCTCGCGCGCGAACCCTGCGACCTGGTCCTGATCGATGAACGACTGATCGACGGTCCGCCCGAACACGTCGTCCTGCGTCTGCACACGCGGTATCCCGCCCTGGCCACCGGACTGTTCGTCACTCATATCGATGCCGCGGCGCTGACCCGTCTGATGGCCAGCGGCATCTCGGCGGTGCTGCCGCGATCGGCCACCATCGAGCGGGTGCGCACCGCCTGTGCACTCGTGGCCGAGGGCATGACCTGCGTTGCGCAGGAACTGTTCGAGACCGGCCCAGCGGATCTGTCCAGCCGGGCCGCCCCGGGTCTGGTGCTGTCCGCCGACGCGTGTCGACACCTGCCAGAACGCCAGCTGGAAGTGGTGAAACTGCTGCTGCAAGGCCATCCGAACAAGCGGATCGCGATGCTGATGGGCATCTCCACGAACACCGTCAAGGGGCACGTGTCGGCGGCGCTCAGAAGCCTCGGTGCGCGCAACCGCACCGAACTGGTCCATCTGGCCTGCTCCGGCCCGACGGTGGCACCGCCGACGAATGCCCCGGTCACGCTGCGGGCCGTACGCTAGTGTCCTGTCCCAGAAATACCCTGCCTCCCAGAGGCTGCGTGCGCCCGCCCGGCAAGGCGCCTCGACGAAGGCGTGCTGGAGCACGTCGAGGAGAGGCAACGCGCTTCGGGCGCCGCCAAGCCCTGCACGCCGAGCGGCTCGTGCAGGGGGTGGCGCCTGGTGCAGAGGCTCCCTAGCGAGCCTCGACCGTGAACGGTGTCTCCGACAGCTCGGCACCGATCGAGGTGTTTCGCCGGATCACCGTCGTCAACGAGGCCACCTGCGCCATCTCGTCGGGCTGCAGGTCCCGTCGGTACCAGAATCGATCACCGTCTCGCAGTCGCTCGAACTGCTGCTTCAAGGCGCGATGCGCCAGGGGACCGAGCAGAGAGCCGCGCACCGGATGTTCCGCCAGTACGCCTACCCAGGCATCGATGTCATCGACCGATCGGTACAGCGAGGCCAGCGTCGCGTTGACCTGCCGATCCGACGAGATGGCCGAGTAGCGACCTCGTCGCTTCAACCCGAGCGATCGGCGGGCCTGGTTGTAGCTGGCCAGGCCGTGATCGCGACCGCGCTGCACGTTGAGCGCGAACAGGTCGAATCCGCCACCGCCCGGCTCGCCGAACAGGAAGTTCCGAACATCGTCGATCACGCGCAGGTCGATCGGCCGCGCCACCTGCGAGGCCAGGCCGCGCAGCAAGGGTTCGATGCCCCCTTCGCTGGCCAGCCGGTCAGGTCTGAAGAACGCCGACCGCAACGCCAGGTGCCCGTGCGCACTCTCCAGCCCTTGCGCATCCAGTCGGGCGATCGTGCCGTTCAGTGCACTGTGACCCCAGCGGTAGTAGGCGGTGGTGAACAGGTTCGACAGCGTGGCGTCGACATGGGCACGATAACCGCGGTAGCGGGACAGCCCCTTGCGTCCCAGCAAGGTCGGCAGGAACTCGACGTAGGTGATGTGCTGCATCTGGCCACCGACGACCCGACGAGCCTTCTGGTACAGCGCCTCGCCGTCGAGTGCGGGATCCATCGCACCGAAATGCGCGATCAACCGGTTGTGCTCGCGCACGAACAGCGTGTGCATCGCGGTCAGCCCCAGCTGTTCGTTCGCGCGCACGTCGCCGGCCAGGAACAGATGCTGCCCTCGCCCGCCGGCGTTGGACAGTCCGGCCACGTTGAAGGGCAGCAGGCCACCGGCACTGGTCTTCAATCGTCCGGTCCCGTCCAGGGTCCTGAGCGCCCGGGCCCGTTTCGCATCGGATCCGTAGACGTTCGACGCATCGATCCAGGACGTCACCTCGTTCAGCTGGCGCCTCGGAACGCGGCGCGAGGTACCGGAGCCTGCGTCGTACAACGAGCGGTTGAAACCGATCTGCCGGTCCCCGTCGCCTTCCGGATCGAACCAGGGATCGCCCGGCGGTATGTCGATCGGCATCGGCTCCGGCGGATCCATCCCCTCGGTCAGGCTCAGGTCGTGATCCAGGAACTGACCCCACTGCCAGAGCAGATCGGACGGCCCGCTGTCGGACGTCGATACCGGTGGGAGTTCGGCGAAGGCGTTGCTGAGCTGGCGCGCCCCGGGCAAGCCGTCGTGCATCATGACGCTCACGTCGTCCGCGTAACGGATCGGCGCACTGCGCCGCAGCGGCGTCAACGTGGCGCCCATGCTCGCGCGCCTGGCATTGTTGTCCCGCCCATCGATACGACGTACCTCGCGGACCTGCGGCCCGGGCGGTGGCAGTGGCTCTCCGCGGCGCCGGTCGGTGACCTCACGATCGATCTGACGGGCGGGTGAAACGAGGTTGTCGGACAACAGCGGCTGCGCCGCGGCGGTGGCGCTCCAACTGCCGATTCCGAGCAGTACGGTGATCAGGCGGGCCAGACTTCCGGCGGTGGCACGCAGCGGCCGCCCGTTCATCGGACCACCTCGACGCCGGTCGGCACGACCTTGACGGCCTGTTCCGCGGCAGCACGTTCGGTGGCGATCTGGCGCTCGATCAGTTGCTGTGCGACACGTGCCGCATCGTGTGCCTGGCGTGCCGCCTGGACCTGGATGTCGGCCTGCGCCCTGAGGATCGCGCTGGCCTGACCCCGGACCAGCTGCTCGGCCGACGGTACCACTTGCGGCGCCACGGCAGCCTGGCGCTTCTCGGCCGCCAGCTCGGCAAGCCGCAACTCACGCTTCTGCGCTTCGTACCGGCGTGCAAGGCGTTGCTGGCGCAGACGCTCGTCACGCGCCTCCTTCTGCCGCGCACGATGCGCATCCACTGCGTGCCCGTCGGCCAACGTCGAGCGGGCGCGTTCGAGTCGCTGCGCAAGCCGTTCGTTCCGCTCGATCCGCTCGGTGGCGGCGGAGGCCAGTGCTCGGCGCCGCTCCAGGAACAGCGATCGCTGCGACGCGTCGACAAAGTGCGAGAAGGCCGGATGCGCGATCTCCTCATCGTTGGCCAGCTGCCAGGAATTACGCGTCAGCCCTTCGGCGATGATGTGAATCAGCGCCGATTCGATCGCCTCGGTGATGGCCACGTGCGATGGCTCATTGGTGGTGAATCCTGCCTCGCCTTCCAGGATCGCATCGTCATCGACGTAGCTGAACACGCCTGCGGTGATCTCTCGAGAGAGGAGCCGCTTGGTACTGGTCACGCTGTGCAGGACCAGGCCGTTCTCGACGTTGACCACGCGCAGGTTGACCGCCACGCGATCTTCGCGGTACTTGGTGGACCCACCGACACCGAGCAACCGCAGTCCGCTACCGCCGGTGCGGATATTCGAATCGTAGGAGACGATGGTGCCCTCGAACACGATGCGTGCTGCCTGCACCGATGGCAGGGCCGCATCGGCCCCACCGGACCCCTCGACGCTCTGAGTCTGAAGAATCTTGCGCTCGGTCAGCAGGTTCTGCAGGTTGGCCCGCTCCACGGCTGCGAACCAGCGCGAGTCGATCAGCGCCTTCATCAGGATGCTGTCCGCGCCCTGGGTCACCGCGGTCGACAGCGCATTCGACGGACCGGGTTTGTATTGTCCGCTGCGATCGCGAAAATTGTAGACCGCGGCCGGAATCACCCCACGGGGCTCGGGCAACGAGGTCAGCTCGGCATGCGTCGGCGTGATGAAGGGCAGGCCGGGGCGCGAACTCTTGAAGTTCATCCCGGTACCGGGCGTCACGGTTGCGCACGCCGAAGCGACACTCATGACGGCGCCGAAGGCCAGGATGCGGGTGAGCGTGCTAACGGTCCTAGAGGTCGACATCATTGCGCACCTGTATGGTCGTGGTTTCACCGGTCATCTTGTCGATCGTCTCGATCGTCACGAGACCGCCGCCGTCATCGACGATGTTGATCGTGTAGTCCGCGGTGTCGAAGGTCCCGGGCGTGACGTTGCCGTCGCTGTCGACGATATCGCGCGTCACCGCGCTGGTGATGCGTCCGAGCAGCGATCGCTGCAGGCGGTCGTTGAACTCGTCGAGGGCATTCGTGTCCTGGTTCCCCGGTCGGTGCCGGTTCTGCGAACCCGCCAGGCCGACCAGGTGTCCGCTGTTGTTCGGGTTGCCGCCGAACGAGGGATTCACCGGGTGATAGACGAGTTCGGACGCTGCGGCCGGTACCAGGATGGCGGCGGCCAGGAGCGACGCGAGCAGACTCTTGGTGGCTGTTTTCACGCTGGAAGACTCTCCGTGTTGAAGTTGTTGTGAAGTCGTGGGTACCAGGGCTCGCTCAGCGAGAGCGAGAGGAAGACGGCGCGATGACCCGCGAGGCCAGCGCCACGTTCACGAAGCGGCGTGCCAACGACTCGGGGGACTCCAGGTCACGCACGCGCATGATCCGGTAGCTTTCCTGGTGCAATACGCGCACGGCAGACTCGAGTGCCAGCACCTGGCCGCGCCGAGGTTCGTCGCGCTCCACCAGCACCAGGTCGGACAGTGGCTCGAGGTCTTCCAGCAACAACAGCTGAGCGAAGATCGCCGCGACCCGTTGCCCATGCATGCTGCGGATGTCGCTGCTGACGAAGTGAACGGAAGCGTTCGCCGTCGGCGTCAGCAGCAGGATCGCCGCCAGGGTCGCCGCGAACGCGGTGCCACGCCCCGCGCAGAACGTGCTCATCGGGTGATCACCAGCGACTCGCCGCGGCCTTCCTGGACCACGCTGATGCCGGTCGATCCACTCAGGTCGCCGACGTCCAGATGATTGCCGTCGCCCAGCTGGCGGAGATCGAGCGGCGCGCCGTTCGAATCGGCACTCATCCGGTTGTCGTCGCCGCTTTGCGCCAAGGACACGTGAGCGCCCTGGCCCGAGGTGGTGACGGTGACCAGGTTGCCGTTGCCGGTCTGCTCGGCGTGCAGCGTCGTGTCCTGACCGCCGATCTGGCCGAACAGCTGGTTGGACTGACCGACCTGGAGAACGTCCAGCTGGGCGGAGATGCCCGACACGGACAGGTCGATCAATCCGTCGTCGCCCCGTTGTTCGACCAGCGCGTGCAGGCCGGAATCGATCGAGAGCTCGAGCCGGTTGTCGGTGCCGCCCTGCTCGATACCGACGTCGAAGGCAGTGAATTCACTGGACGCCTGGACCGCCACTCGACCGCCGCTGCCATCCTGCCGTACATCGAGCTCGGCGGCCAGCGAAGTCGACGAGCCGACAGTGAATGCCAGACTTGCAATGATCGTACGGTAGTCGATATGCCGTTGCATCGAAACGCGCTCCATTGAGACGAGGGAAGGCTGATCGTCCGGCGACCGCACCGCGCGGTCGCCGGGCCGATGCCTGCGTCAGTCGATGGTGTTCGTGGAGACGTTCCGATCACCGTACTGATCGACCTTCACCACGTTCAGGTCGCCGTGGCTGATCGTCACGTACGACTCGTGGCCTTGGCCGTTCTGTGCCGAGGCGACGAAGTTGTAGTCGGAACCGGTCAGCTCCACATCGATCAGACCGTTCTTGCTGCCGTGCAGGTCGCCCTGGAACGCCTGGATACGGTTGCGATCGGAGCCGCCTGCGAGGTTGACGAGGATCCTGTCGCCGACGCTGGCCTCCTGCGAAGCGGTCACCCGGTTGAGATCGCCGTTGATGTCGATATCGATCAACGAACCTTCCGAATCCTGGTAGGTCAGGACACGGTTCAGGTCACCGTGATCGATCGTGACGTCGGAGGTGGAGTACTCGCTGTCCTGGAAGGCCCGCACCAGGTTCTTCGAACCGGTGACATCGATGATGGCGGTGTTCTCGTAGCCCCACTGGTTCGTGGCGGTGGTGTTGAAGTTGCCGGCCACCGTGGTCGTCGATGCGTTCCACTCGCCGCCCTGATCGTTGAACGCCTTGTTGAGCGAGCCGTCGATTCCGATCGTCGTGCTGTTGCTATCGCCTTCCTGGGCACTGCGCACCTCGTTGCCGTTGCCCCAGACGTCGATGGCGGCCTTCTGACCGTGGTCGTACTGGAAAGAGCCGATCCAGTTCAGCGATCCGCGCGACACCACCGTCGTGTCATGCTGGCGCCCGTACTGCTCGACGAACGAGGACGTCGGGCCGTACACCGAACCGCCCAGGTCGATGTTCGCCACGTTCTTTCGGCCTTCCTGCAGCACCGAGGAGCGGACCGATGTGGCGTCCTCGGTGACGTTGGCCTGGTTCATTCGGCCATCCTGAACGATCACCGACATGGCCTGGCCGGCGTTGAGGCCGGTTTCAGCGGTCTGGTCGACGGTCGCCTCGTTCTTGAATCCTTCCTGGTGCACCTTGGAGATGCTGTTGGCGTAGGTGGTGTTCACGTCCCAGTCCAGCTCGGGAACGGTCTTCCACGGATCGGGCACGTAGTGGATGGGTTCGATCGAGATCTCTGCCTGAGCGAGCGTCGGCAGCAGGGCGGCAACGGTGGCCGCGAGCAGTGTCTTCTTGAACATGGTGAAGCTTCCTTTTTGATGGGAACGGCTTTCGATGACACGACGAAGGGGGCGAGGAATCAGGGGTGTCTCGCTCTTCGCGTCGTCAACGGGACGCACCCTATCCAGCCGGTCCGCTCACCGAAACGGTCCGCTGGCAGGGTGTCGAACCACTCCGAAGGACCGGTACGAAGGAAGGGTCGCCGTGCCCGGGTGTCGTCACCGATCGAAACGGGGCCGCGGACCACCGCAATCGTGAAACGACTCACCGTTGCGACATGCCGCGCCGGATGCCTACCGGTTCTCGCTGCCGCACGCTTCACACATGGGAGGTCTCAGAACGAAAGGATAGTACGGTGAAATTCCGTCAATCATTGCTGAAGCGTGAACCGCTCGCGGGCTCGATGAGAACTGGCTCACCCGAACCGACGGAAGGCGGACGGTTCGTGCAGCTTCGGTACCCGGCAAGCGGCCCTGAAACGCAAGAAGGCCGGCCAGGCTTCCCGCAGGAAGCCTGGCCGGCCTTCGCCTTCGCCCGGGAGCGCAACCCCGTCACCGTCACGCCCGACGGTGATGAACTACCCGCAGGGCGCGTTCCGGTCGGACCGGCACGCCTCCCTTCGTTGTTCCCGCCTCACCGCATCCTCAGGACGCCATCTGCAACATCACCGGGATGTCCTTGAACTTCACCTTGGTCTCGTCGGCCGAGTGCTGGAAATCGGCGATCTCGTTGAAGTTCAGGTAGCGATAGACCTCCTCGCCCATCGAATCCAGCGTGGCGGTGTACTTCATGTACTCCTCCACGGTGGGCAGTCGTCCGAGCAAAGCCGCCACCGCGGCAAGCTCTGCGGATGACAGATAGACGAATGCTCCCTTGCCCAGCCGGTTGGGAAAGTTGCGCGTGGAGGTGGAGACCACGGTGGCACCCGGCTTGACCCGTGCCTGGTTGCCCATGCACAGCGAACAGCCCGGGATCTCCAGCCGCGCACCGGCCGCCCCGAAGATGTTGTAGTAGCCCTCCTCCTTCAGCTGGTGCTCGTCCATGCGGGTGGGCGGCGCGATCCACAGCACGGTGTCGATGTACTCGCCGGACTGCTTCAGCAGTTCGCCGGCCGCGCGGTAGTGACCGATGTTGGTCATGCACGAGCCGATGAACACCTCGTCGATCTGGGTGTTCTGCACCTCGGACAGCGGCTTGACGTCGTCCGGATCGTTCGGGCAGGCCAGCAGCGGCTCGGTGATGGTGGCCAGATCGATGTCGATGGTCTCGAAGTATTCCGCGTCCGCATCGGCTTCCAGCAGCGACGGATTCTCCAGCCACTCCTCCATCTTGCGGGCCCGGCGCTCCAGCGTCTTGGCATCCTGGTAGCCCTGGTCGATCATCCAGCGCAACAGGGTGACGTTGGAGGTGATGTATTCCTTGAGCGGCTCGATATCCAGCTTGATCGTGCAACCGCCGGCCGAGCGCTCGGCGGTGGCATCGGCCAGCTCGAACGCCTGCTCCAGCTTCAGATCCCTCAAGCCCTCGATCTCGATGCAGCGTCCGGAGAACACGTTCTTCTTGCCCTTCTTCTCCACCGTCAGCAGGCCTTGCTGGATGGCCGCGTACGGAATGGCGTTGACCAGGTCGCGCAAGGTGATGCCCGGCTGCATCTCGCCGGAGAAACGCACCCGCACCGAGGTCGGCATGTTCAGCGGCATCACGCCGGTGGCCGCGGCGAACGCGACCAGGCCGGACCCTGCCGGAAAGCTGATGCCCATCGGGAAGCGGGTATGCGAATCGCCGCCGGTGCCGACCGTGTCCGGCAGCAGCATGCGGTTCAGCCACGAGTGGATGATGCCGTCACCCGGACGCAGGCTGACCCCGCCCCGATCGGTCATGAAGTCCGGCAGCGTGTGGTGCGTGCCGACATCGACAGGTTTCGGGTAGGCCGCGGTGTGGCAGAAGCTCTGCATCACCAGATCGGCCGCGAACCCCAGGCAGGCCAGGTCCTTCAGCTCGTCGCGGGTCATCGGACCGGTGGTGTCCTGGCTGCCGACCGTGGTCATGCGCGGCTCGCAGAAAACGCCCGGACGAATGCCCTCCACGCCACAGGCGCGACCGACCATCTTCTGCGCCAGCGTGTAGCCCTTGTCGGACGCATCCTCGACGCCCGGGCGCACGAACACCTGGCTGGCGGGACGCCCGAGCGCCTCGCAGGCCTTGTCGGTCAAGGCGCGGCCGATGATCAGCGGGATGCGTCCGCCGGCGCGCACCTCGTCCAGCAGCACCGGACTGGCCAGCTCGAACGTGCTCAGCAGCTCGTCGCTGCCGTGCCGGGTCACCTTGCCATCGTGCGGATGCACGTCGATGACGTCCCCGGTGTCCATGCCGTCGACGTCGCACTCGATCGGCAGCGCACCGGCATCTTCGAGCGTGTTGAAGAAGATCGGCGCGATGTTCTTGCCCAGCACGAAGCCGCCGTCACGCCGGTTCGGGATGTACGGGATGTCGTCGCCCATGTGCCACAGCACCGAGTTGGTGGCCGACTTTCGCGACGAGCCGGTACCGACCACGTCGCCGACGTAGGCGACCGGGTACCCGTTGCCCTTCAGCTCCTCGATCTTGCCCAGCGGATCGGCCACCATGCCTTCGCGCTCGTTCTCCAGCATGGCCAGCGCGTGCAGCGGTATGTCGGGTCGCGACCAGGCGGCGGTGGCCGGCGACAGGTCGTCGGTGTTGGTCTCGCCCGGCACCTTGAACACGCTGAGCGTGATAGTCCGGGGCACCTCGTCCTTGCTGGTGAACCACTCGGCGTCGGCCCAGGACTCCATCACACGTTTCGCACAGGTATTGCCGTCGTCGGCCTTCTGCTGCACGTCGTTGAACGCATCGAACACCAGCAGGGTGTGCGACAGCGCCTCGGCGGCCGCGTCGGCCAGCTCGGCATCGTCGAGCGCCTTGACCAGCCATTCGACGTTGTAGCCCCCCAGCATGGTGCCCAGGATCTCGACTGCCCGAACCGGGGACACCAGCGGGCTCGTGGTCTCGCCGCTGGCGATGGCGGCCAGGAAACCCGCCTTGACGTAGGCCGCCTCGTCGACACCGGCCGGCACCCGCTCGGTCAGCAGCTCCATCAAGAACGCCTCTTCGCCCTCGGGCGGAGCCTTCAGCAACTCGACCAGGTCGGCCGTCCGGGCAGCGTCCAGCGGCTTGGGCACGACGCCCTCGGCTTCGCGGGCCTTCACGTGTTCTCGGTAAGCGTCGAGCATGGTTGTCCTCCAGTCGGTAGCGAGCGCCGGAAGCGGCGCTCGTGCACAAGCGATCGGGCGTTCGGCGCCCGGGATGATTCAGGCGCGCGTCGCGGTACGACGGCTGCGCGTCTTCTTTCGGGTGGCCGGCGCCGCATGTTCGATCACCGCCTCCACATCGTCCATCGCGACGGCATCGCCGGTGCCGAAGAGGTTGGCACGCAGCGCATCGAGTTCGTCGCGCAAGGCGGCAGCGCGCTCGAACTCCAGATTGCGCGCCGCATCGTACATGTCCTTCTCCAGCGATTTCATGCGCTTGGCCGCCGCTGCCGGTGTCAGCCTCTCCACCTTCGGCGCGACCTCGTCGCGCTTATCGCCCCGACGTCCCCGCCGGGCATTCGAGGCCGGTGCGCCGGATTCCATCACGTCGGCAACCTTCTTGACGATGCCCACCGGCACGATGCCGTGCTCCAGGTTGAACGCCACCTGCACGGCGCGCCGACGGTCGGTCTCGTCGATGGCTCGCTGCATGGAGCCTGTCATCGTGTCGCCGTACAGGATCGCCTTGCCGCGCAGGTTGCGCGCCGCACGGCCGATGGTCTGGATCAGCGAGCGCTCCGAGCGCAGGAACCCTTCCTTGTCGGCATCCAGGATGGCCACCAGCGACACCTCGGGCATGTCCAGCCCCTCGCGCAGCAGGTTGATGCCCACCAGCACGTCGAACACGCCCAGGCGAAGATCGCGGATGATCTCGCTGCGCTCCACCGTGTCGATGTCGGAGTGCAGGTAGCGCACCTTGACGTCGTGTTCGGCCAGGTAGTCGGTCAGGTCTTCCGACATGCGCTTGGTCAGCGTGGTGATCAGCACCCGCTCGTCGCGCGCCACCCGATCGCTGATCTCCGACAGCACGTCGTCCACCTGCGTGCGTGCGGAGCGCACCTCCAGCTCGGGGTCGATCAGGCCGGTCGGGCGCACCAGCTGTTCGACCACCTGATCGGCATGAGCGGCCTCGTGGTTGCCCGGCGTGGCGGACACGAACACCGTCTGCGGTGCCAGCAGTTCCCATTCCTCGAACTTCAACGGCCGGTTGTCCAGCGCCGAGGGCAGCCGGAAGCCGAAATTGACCAGGTTCTCCTTCCTGGCCCGGTCGCCCTTGTACATAGCGCCCAGCTGCGGCACGGTCACGTGGCTTTCGTCGATGAAGATCAGGCTGTCGTTCGGCAGGTAGTCGAACAGGCACGGCGGCGGCTCGCCGGGCTGGCGGCCGGACAGGTAGCGCGAGTAGTTCTCGATGCCCGAGCAGTAGCCCAGTTCCTGGATCATCTCCAGGTCGAACTGGGTGCGCTGCTGCAGGCGCTGAGCCTCGACCAGCTTGCCCGCGGCGCGCAACTGCTCGAGCCGCTCGCGCAGCTCCTCCTTGATGTGCTCGGTGGCATCGATGAGCCGCTGGCGCGGGGTGACGTAGTGCGTCTTCGGATAGATCGTCAGGCGCGGAACCTTCTTCAGCACCTCGCCGGTCAGCGGATCGAAGTGCGACAACGACTCGATCTCGTCATCGAACAGCTCCACGCGGATCGCCTCGCGATCCGAATCGGCCGGATGGATGTCGATGATCTCGCCGCGCACCCGGTAGGTTCCGCGCTTGAGCTCCATGTCGTTGCGCGAGTACTGGAGCTCGGCCAGACGACGCAGCATGGCGCGCTGGTCGATGGTCTCGCCCCGCTTCAGGTGCAGCACCATCTTGTGATACTGCTGCGGGTCGCCCAGACCGTAGATCGACGACACGGTGGCCACGATGATGACGTCGGGCCGCTCGAACAGCGCCTTGGTGGCCGACAGGCGCATCTGCTCGATGTGCTCGTTGATGGACGAATCCTTCTCGATGAAGGTATCCGAGGCGGGCACGTAGGCTTCGGGCTGGTAGTAGTCGTAGTAGGAGACGAAGTACTCGACCGCGTTGTTCGGAAAAAAATCCCGGAACTCGCCATAGAGCTGCGCCGCCAGCGTCTTGTTGGGCGCCAGCACGATCGCCGGGCGCTGGTGGCGCGCGATGACGTTGGCGATCGTGAAGGTCTTGCCGGAGCCTGTCACTCCGAGCAGGGTCTGCGCGGCCAGGCCGTCGCTCAGCCCTTCGGACAATGCATCGATCGCCGCCGGCTGATGCCCGGCCGGCGAATAGTCCGTGACGAGGTCGAACGAATGGCTCATTCAGTGGTCCCGGCCAGTGGTGTCGGCGATGCCGAAGCGGCAGTGTAGCCTTGAAATGCGGCCGATCCTGCGGATTGAAAGCTCCATCCGATTGACCTGCCACGCGACCGGCACTACACTTCGCCCTGCCGTTCCCCGGTAGCTCAGTTGGTAGAGCAAATGACTGTTAATCATTGGGTCGCTGGTTCGAGCCCGGCCCGGGGAGCCACTTACACTCCGCATCTCGCCTGACCCGAAGCCTGCGTTCCCGGCACGGGCGCGATGCCGTACTGCCGGGTGGTCCGCGATGCTGCAATCAGGGTCGCCGGTTCCGGAAAAACGCTTTCCTTCGCTCTTGCCCGTTCTCGGCCGGCTCGTTTCCCGTCGGCCCGGCTGCGTGGCCGAACGCCTGATCGGCCGCGTGAACGACGGCACGACCCGGCAC
>Ga0115029_1000283_pt1 | contig 54785 bp, 65 predicted proteins | sample SidtaG_3_FD_87297 | JGI IMG/M metagenome (GOLD analysis project Ga0115029, IMG submission 87297) | Marine algal microbial communities from Sidmouth, United Kingdom - Sidmouth_Asex1 metaG | ecosystem: Host-associated > Algae > Red algae > Unclassified | place: Sidmouth, United Kingdom | collected... | reverse complement strand
GGTGATGCCGGAGCGGTTTGCGCGGGAGTGGTGGACGGCTACGCCGGAGGTACAAACAGAGACAAATAAACCTAAAAACGCATTCCCGGAATTTGACTCTGCCAAATATCCGGGATCGCGGGAAGAAGAGCATAAAAGTTACGGCTCGAGTGCTCGCGACCCCGGATTAAATCCGGGGATGCGGGTGAAGAGAGAGCGTGGCTTTGACGTGGGAGGTCCCGGCTCAAGGCCGGGAGCCGTGGTAGCTCAATGCATTGCCTGAGCGACATGGCGGCACGGCAGGGCGCGATCCGATCTGCTCGGGGTCCGGGGGATTTAGCGTGGCTTCCGCACAGGGGTGGCGTGGATGAGGATTGTGCGGGGTGGCGGGCTGTTCTAGGTCGGCGGGTGTTTGTGTTTGGCGGTCTGGCGAAGGCTGGACGTCATCTGGAATCTGGAAATTGATATGGCCAATGTTGTCGTTGTCGGGTCGCAATGGGGTGACGAGGGGAAAGGCAAGATCGTCGATTGGCTGTCGAGCCGTGCCGATGTGATCGCCCGTTTCCAGGGCGGTCACAATGCCGGGCATACGCTGGTGGTCGATGGCGTGACCTATAAGCTGTCATTGATGCCGTCGGGTGTGGTGCGCGGGGGCAAGCTTTCGGTCATCGGCAATGGCGTGGTGTTCGACCCGTGGGCGTTTCTTGACGAGCTGGAGCGGGTGTCGGCTCAGGGCGTGGACATCAATCCGGACAATCTGGTCATCAGCGAGAAGACGCCGCTCATCCTGCCGATCCATTCGGAGCTGGACGCCATCCGGGAAAACCGGGCGGATGGTGTGAAGATCGGCACGACCAAGCGCGGGATCGGGCCGGCCTATGAGGACAAGGTTGCGCGGCGGGCGATCCGGGTGTGCGATCTGGGGAACGAGGCGCGACTGCGGGAGCGGCTGGAAAACCTGCTGCATCATCACAACGCGCTGCGGAGGGGACTGGGTCAGCCGGAGGCGGAGCTGGAGGGCTTGCTCGCGATGCTGATGGAGGTGAGCCCGAAGATCGTGCCCTTTGCCGGGCCGGTGTGGAAGCGGCTGGAAGAGGCGCGCGCAGCCGACAAACGGGTTCTGTTCGAGGGCGCGCAAGGCACGATGCTCGATATCGATCACGGGACGTATCCTTTCGTCACGAGTTCGAACACGGTGGCGGGTCAGGCGGCCGCGGGCACGGGAATAGGGCCACGCTCGCTGAATTTCGTTCTGGGGATCACCAAGGCCTATACGACGCGGGTGGGCGAAGGGCCGTTCCCGACGGAATTGCTGGACGCGACGGGCGAGAAGCTCGGCCAGCGCGGACATGAATTCGGGGTGGTGACGGGGCGCAAGCGGCGCTGCGGATGGTTCGATGCGACCATGGTGCGCCAAGCGGTCGTGACGGGTGGAATCACGGGGATCGCGCTGACGAAGCTTGATGTGCTGGACGGGTTCGAGGAGCTCAAGATCGGTGTGGGCTATGAGCTCGACGGAGAGCGGATGGATTACCTGCCCGCCTGCACGGGGGCGCAGGCGCGGGTCACGCCGGTCTATGAGACCATGACGGGCTGGAGCGGCTCGACGGCGGGCGCTCGGAGTTGGGCCGAACTGCCGGCGGAAGCGGTGAAATATGTGCGGCGAGTGGAAGAGCTGATCGGCTGTCCGGTCAGCATGGTCTCGACCAGTCCGGAGCGGGAGGATGTGATCCTGATGCGGGATCCGTTCAAGGCATAAGCGGTACGTTAACCCTGGGGAGCGATATAGCGGCGCCTTAAAGACTGTGGTTGCCTGTCCGCGCTATTCCAATCCTACTAGATTGGGAGGTCTGTATGGATATTAAGGAAATTGGCGCGTGTGGTGCGGTCGCCTGCGGTGTGTTCGTGTTTGGCGGATATGGCTTGAACGATGTGCTGTCGAACGAATTGAAAGATGTGGCCGACGTGTCGTTTGCTGATCGCAGCGCCTATATGGAGTCCGTCGTAGCGGAATTTGCAGACGCGTTTGACACCTATTACCTTGATACCGGCACGTTCGTCTATGAAGGCCGATCGGCGTTTTCCGCAAAAGCACATCGCGCGGCTTTCGTCGAAGTCGTTTCGCATGACTCTCCTGTGCCTGAGGCAGAGAAAGCCAAACTTCAGTCCATGTGGCTGGATGACCGCTTTTGCTCGCAGGCGGAAATGACGATGTTTACCGATCAAGGTTGGACATACACGTTCACGCTGAACGGAATGGGTGACGATGCGATCCTGGACGTGACGTGCAAGCCGGAAGGATTGATCGAGCGGGATATCAGCTAAGTGAAACTGCGACGTGGCATGGTTTCGTTTCAATTTTTCGAAGATGCAGCTCGCTATTTGACAGCGTCCCAAACGCGGGGGACATCAGAAAGCTGGTCTTCGTAATAACTCTTAAAGCCCGGGAGTTTGACGCGATTGAGAAAGCTGGAATAACTCATATAGCTGACGAGAAAGCGCATATCGCGGGCCCAGGGCGGCAGGAAGGGTGGCGAGGCGAGACGGTCATTTGCGGCGAGTTGGGCAATGGCCGGAACGTCTTCGAGGTCCATCTTGCCCATGAAGAGGATGCGGATGAGATCGGCGCGATCGAGTTTGACCATGGTGCGCATAAAATTGTGCACGCGAAGAAGGCCGTTTAGGTAGACCCCGTCCTTGGTAAACGGCGCGCCGCCGCTAATGACACCGCCGCGAAAAATGCGTCGGGTGGATTCATAAGATGAGCGCGGATCGTCGGTACGCTCGAGGAAATAGGCATAGACTTCGTGGAAGTCCGCGCCATCAACCGTCATTTGAATGGCGAGGGCGCGGAGTGCCAAGCGCTGAAAACGACGAGGATCCATGGCACCGGTGATGACCTCGGCGAACACGGCGAGGCCTTCCTGAATCATGGTGGTGCCGGCATGTGCGCGACCGAGAATGGAAAACCCTTTATGCGCACGGCCGTTCAGGGCGGTCGCGGTATGGATCAGGGCTTCGTGCTGGAGGAGCTGAAAGACATCCCGCTGGGTAAACGTCTCGCCTTTGCGTACGCGGATGCGGGATGCCGACGCGGTGGCCTTGGCCGACAAGGTCGGGCTGAGAATGACCCGAGGCTGATCATCGCCGAAATGACGCGCCAGCTTTTCGCGCAAGGTGTCTGCAAACTCCCTGTCGCTCATATACTGCTCCTCGCCCTCCATGACGAGTTTGTCGAAAGTGAGATGACTGAGCGTACTGTCGAGGTGTTGCGCCAGATCGATGGTGCGGGTCGAACCATCGATCATGAGCATATCCGGCGCACCGAAGAGGACTTTCGAGCACTCGAAAAAGCCGGGGGTCCCACGATTATCCACGAGGTTTGCCATGGCTTCCAAGGTATCGGCGAGCCGCCCTAGCCACAGATAGACCACATGATTACCGGAAATCAGCGCCCGCGCATCGAGGATATGCTCGCGCGCTTTGGATGTATCGACCTTGAGATATTCCGGCGCCGGCGTCGTCCCGTGCTGAAGAAAATCCTCCCGCGTTTCCGCGCTCCAGGCGACGGTTTTCAGCAAGGGCAGATCGTTGGATGCGCGGTAAAGATGCTTGGCGGCCGCCTTCGCGCGGGCGAAGTTCTTATCATCAAGTGCGTTTGGAATTTTGGAGGTCATCTGTAACTATAACGCAAAAGGCGCATCAGTGGATGCGCCTTTTATCGAATTCATCAGAGTAATAGTCTAGGCCGACAGCGCCGGCTTCTCACCGTCACCCGCATCCAGATCACCGCGGTCGTCTTCGGCAATCAGCATCTCTTCATCGAGCAATCCCTGGTCGCGCAAGATGCCCTGCTCGATCGCTTCCAATACGTCGGGATTTTCCTTGAGGAAAGTGCGCACATTCTCGCGCCCCTGCCCGATGCGTTGGTCGCCATAGGAATACCAGGAGCCGGACTTCTCGATGATGTTCGCCGTCACACCCAGATCGATCAGCTCACCCGTCTTGGAAATGCCCTCGCCATACATGATGTCGAATTCGACCTTGCGGAATGGCGGCGCAACCTTGTTCTTGACGACTTTGACGCGCGTCTGGTTGCCCACGATGTCGTCGCGGTTCTTGATCGCACCGATGCGGCGGATATCGAGCCGCACAGAAGCGTAGAACTTCAGCGCATTGCCGCCTGTGGTGGTCTCGGGGGAGCCGTACATGACACCGATCTTGTGACGAATCTGATTGATGAAAATCACCATGCAACCACTCTTGGAGATCGAGCCCGTGAGCTTGCGCAGCGCCTGACTCATAAGGCGGGCTTGCAGACCCGGCAGGCTGTCACCCATATCGCCTTCGAGCTCGGCACGCGGAGTCAGCGCCGCAACCGAATCGATCACGAGAATATCGACCGCACCGGAGCGCACCAGCGTATCGGCGATCTCGAGCGCCTGCTCACCCGTATCGGGCTGTGCGATCAGGAGCTCGTTGACGTCCACACCCAGCTTTTCGGCATAGGCCGGATCGAGCGCGTGCTCCGCATCGATAAAGGCCGCAACGCCGCCTTTTTTCTGGCATTCAGCAATCGCGTGAAGCGTCAGCGTCGTCTTACCAGACGATTCCGGGCCATAGATTTCGATGACCCGACCTTTCGGCAGACCGCCTATGCCGAGCGCGATGTCGAGCCCGATCGAGCCCGTGCTGATCGCCTCGATATCGATATTGGGACGCTCGCCCAGTTTCATGACCGAGCCCTTGCCGAAGGCGCGGTCGATCTGACCGAGAGCGGCGCTCAGGGCAGCGGATTTATTGGCATCGGTCACCTTGCCGACGACTTTAAGGGGGGTGGAATTCTTGGCCACGATACTGTCTCCTGCAACCATCCCGGAGTCCCTCGGGCGTGGTGAAAACTGGCTTCATACGGACTGCCTTGATCGCGTATGTGCTCTCTTTGTTCTCATTTTGCAAGGGGCAGAAACTGCATTTGAATACGCTATAGCGTATTTTTCAGCACATTGCCGCAAAACTCCCGACAGAGTCGGCATTTTCAGCGTGTAAAAAATCTCTGCAAGCGCCACACCACCGATTCGCCTTGGCCCGCAGTGTATAAAGGATTGAATTTCACTGCCCCCTACCCTACATAGCATCTGCCGGCTTGACCGGATATAGCGATAAACGCGCTCGTAATAAGCGGACTGGACCCGGGGGCGGTACCCGGCGGCTCCACCATAAACCCTCCGATCCGCGGAGGGGTTTTGATGGGGCCGAAATAGGATCGACAGACGTGTAAAGGTGTTGCTTTCGCTCGTATGGGTACCGTTAAATGCCCAATTAAAGTAGTTGCTAATGACAACACTTCTGAGGATTTTGCACTCGCAGCGTAAGCTGTGCGAGCAGAAACCGACTTAAGCCCTGGGACGTCAGACTCCCAGGCGGGCTCCGGGAGGCAGCTGGCAACAGAAGCCTCCCACTTTCTCTTTTTTTAAGAGTGCCGACGCGCTTAAAAGTTCGTGCCCACCCATAGGATTGAAAATGTCGGGCTTTGCAGAGGAGCTGGGCACAAAAGCTCATCCTTCGCGTGTCACGCCACATACGGGAACGCTTCCCCGCCAAAAGCGCTCATTCCATATATGCGATCTCCGGTATCCAATATCATGACCGCGCGCCCTGCCCCGCGGACTCTGTCGCTGGTCCAAGCAAAGACGCCACGGCCTTCTGATACCAATTGGAATGTCGCGCCTGCATCTTTGCACCCATGGCAAGCCGTACTCACGATCGGGCTTGGATTGGCACTCGGGGCACTACACGCCCTGTCCCCGCCCTCCGCCCTGATCGCCGCCTTGGTATTGTTTCTTCTGGGCGTGCCACATGGGGCGGTCGAGCGTCACCCGACCGAGGACGGTAGATTGCAGCGGTACCGCCCCACACTTCGCTATACGGCGACATATATTCTGCTGGCTGCATTAGCATTTGCCTTATGGCTTGCGACACCATTGGCGATGCTCGCCCTTTTCCTCATCGCATCCGCCATCCACTTCGGTGAGAGCGAGCCGCGTCTGCCCCTTGCGGGACTGTGGGTCGTGGCTGGCTCGCTCATTGTGTTCACGGAACCAACGCTCGCGATTTTTGAAGAGCTGTCACAGACCGAACTGTCGCATTTCAGCACGCCGGCACGAGTCCTTGCCCTGACCATTGGGATAGCTTTGGGCGTACAGGCGGCGCTTCGTCGCGACATTGCCTATGCTGCCTTGCTTCTCGGCATCTTCTGCCTGCTCGACCCGGTCAGCGCGGTCGCGCTGTACTATTTTGCCATTCACAGTCTGCGGGAATGGCGCGAAACCCATGCCGTTCGCGGAACTATCGACTCGATGATGAAACTCTATGCGCCGTTTTCGGTACCCGTTTTCATCGGAGGCGCCGCAACGATCACCGCCGCTTACCTGGGCTGGATTAGCACTCCTACAGCTGCGGGCTTCGCCATCGCAATTGCACTACCGCACATGGTGCCGCTCGAGCGCGTGCTCACGCGGTCGCGCGGGCCCGCGCGACCTACCAAAGCCCGCACATCTGCACATTAACGCTTATTTATTCGCGACTCCGCACCGTGCCGACCTATGCTCTGCTTCATGGTGCAAACCCGCAAATCTGCCGCCCTCGTGCTGACGATCGCTTCGGCGGCGATAGCGCAAACCGCGACCGCACAGTCGCCCTTTGGCGACTCCCAGATCCGCGTCGATGCCCGCATGCATACCTCGTCCGGTTCCTGCGCCTCCTGTGATTTCTCACAGAAATCCATGACCCGAATGCGCCTGCAGGATGCCGATTTCTCCAACGCCAATTTCTACCGCTCCAACCTGTCGGGTGGGCGCTTTACGGGTACCAACCTTTCCGGCGCAGTTTTCAGCAAGGCATTCCTCGTCAAGGCCGAAGGCGAGCTCGTCAATCTCGAAGCCGCCGTGCTTCGCGATGCAACGCTCATACAGGCCAAGCTCACCAATTCCCGCTTTACCTCCGCCGATCTCCGCCGCGCCGACTTGTCGGAGGGCGAGTTCAATGATTCCGACTTCACCCGTGCGGATTTGTCGAGCGCGAACGCCCGCGGCGCGGACTTTACCGGTGCCATTCTGCGCGAAGCCCGCCTGCCCATGGCCAATCTCGACAATGCGAAACTTAACGGCGTCGATCTTCGCGACTCCCGCGCGGTCGATATTTCGCTCGAAGGCGCTGACCTGACCGACGCCAATCTCGCAGGGGCCGATTTCCGCTCCGCCAGAGGTCTCACACAGGCCCAACTCGACACGGCCTGCGGCGACGCCCAAACCCGCCTGCCTGCGCGCCTGACGGTCACCTATTGCGACGCCAGCACGATCTCCCAGTTCGAACGCGCCGCCATAGAGCGTGAACAGGGAGAACACGATCACAGCCAGGCCATGCTCCGGCTCGACAACGCCATTCGCGACATCGAGGCTATCATGACAGCGACCTCGACAGACCGAACCCAACGCAGAGCCCTTGAGCGCGTGCATAATCAGCTCGTCGGCAGCCGCAGGGCGCTCGCGCAGTAAGGCCAAACTCCGAGATCACAACACTGAAGTTCCCGGACTTGATCCGGGACCTCCATCGACATGTCATTCCCTAACGTCACTCACGACAGAGGGAGGTCCCGCATCAAGTGCGGGAACCTAAAACACCAACCTAACCCTCTTCCGCCAGCGCCGCCTTCGCCTCCTGGCTCAGCCGCAGGTTCAGCTCCTTCAGCGCGCTCTCATCGACTGCACTCGGCGCATTCATCATCAAATCCTGCGCCTGTCCATTCATCGGGAACAAGATGACGTCGCGGATGCTCTCCGTGCCCGCCAGCAGCATCACGATCCTGTCCACGCCCGGCGCAATCCCTCCATGCGGCGGCGCGCCATATTTGAACGCATTGATCATGCCCGCGAATTCCTCATCCACGACGTCCTTGCCATAGCCCGCAATGCCGAACGCCTTGTACATGATGTCCGGCTTGTGGTTCCGGATTGCGCCCGAACTCAACTCCACACCATTGCATACGATGTCGTATTGATAGGCCAGCAGGTCGATCTGCTTTTCGACTGTGTCGGCCGCCTCCAGCGCCTCCATTCCGCCTTGTGGCATGGAAAACGGGTTGTGGCTGAATTCGACCTTCTTATTGTCTTCATCCCACTCATACATCGGGAAATCGACGATCCAGCAAAAACGGAACACGCCGTCTTCAATCAGGCCCAGCTCGGACGCCACGCGGTTGCGCGCTGCCCCTGCCAACTTATAGGCATCACCGGTTTTACCCGCCGAGAAGAAGACGCCATCGCCCGCCTTCAGGTCCATCGAGTCTGCAAATTCCTGCAAAAACTCCGGCGCGAAATTCTTCAAGACGGGATCCTGACTCATCAGAACCCCGTCCTCTTCGCGCAATCGCGCATAACCGAGCCCCGGTGCCTGCATCTCTTTCTTGGCCCACTTGTCCATACCGTCGAAGAACTTGCGGCTTTGGCTGTCCGTTGCCCCGGGAGCCGGGATCGCAATCACCTTGCCGCCGCCACCCGTAATCTTCGCAAAGATCCCAAAACCCGTCTTGCTCTCATCCGTAAAAAACTTTGACACATCGGACAGTTGGAACGGAATGCGCAAGTCCGGCTTGTCCGAACCATACTTCTCCATGCTCTCCTTATAGGGGATGCGCTGGAACGGCGTTTCGACGGTCTTGCCGTCCGCGAACTCCTCGAACAGCCCCGCAATCACGGGCTCGATGGTCTGGAACACATCTTCCTGCGTCACAAAACTCATTTCCAGATCAAGCTGATAAAACTCCCCCGGGCTGCGATCGGCCCGCGCATCCTCATCGCGGAAACACGGCGCGATCTGGAAATAGCGGTCGAACCCACTCACCATCAGCAGCTGCTTGAACTGCTGCGGCGCCTGCGGCAGCGCATAGAATTTGCCCGGGTTCAGGCGCGACGGCACCAGAAAGTCCCGCGCGCCCTCAGGGCTTGAGGCCGTCAGGATCGGCGTCTGGAACTCCGTGAAACCCGCCCCGTGCATACGGTCGCGGATCGAACGGATCACCTTGGACCGAAGCATGATGTGCTTGTGCAGCGTCTCGCGCCGCAGGTCGAGATAGCGGTAGGTCAGGCGCATCTCTTCGGGATAATCCGGCTCCCCCGCTACGGGTACAGGCAAGGTGTCGGCTGCCGACTCCACGATGAACTCATCGACGTGAACCTCGATCGTGCCTGTGCCCAGTTCGGCATTAACCTGATCATCGGCACGGGCGACAACGCGCCCTGTAACGGTCACGACCGACTCCGCCGTCACCCGTTTGGCGGTCTCGTAGAAGTCCTTGTCCGTCGTCGTCACCACCTGCGTCACGCCGAAATGGTCGCGAAGATCGATAAACAGCGCATTTGCGTGCTCGCGCTTGCGATAGACCCAACCCGACAGGCGGACGGTCTCACCAACATGATCAAGGCCCAGTTCGGCGCAAGTATGGGTGCGGAAAGGATGCATGGGAAACCCCGGATCGAATGGCGACAACGTGTGTGCCGCGCATACCCGCGCGCACCTTGGCGCGCAACCGGAGCTAGCCGCTGCCGGTGTCGGTTTCACCATTGGTCTTCACCTTACGGCCAGCCGCCTTCCGCCGCCGCAAATTCGCACGCAGTGCCTCCGCCAGCCGCTTGTCCTTCTCGGTCTCCGGGGTCGTGTCGCTCATGCAAACTGTATCCGCGTCACCTTGGAGCTTTGCAAGTGCCTCGCCCAATGCTATCGCGCGCCCGCACTTAAAGCGCCGCAGTAGCTCAGGGGTAGAGCGCGTCATTGGTAATGACGAGGTCGGGAGTTCGAATCTCCCCTGCGGCACCAGCGTGCCGCTTAGACAAAGATGCGGCGCCAGCGTGCCTCATAGTTAAAGACGCGGCACCAGCGTGCCGCTTAGACAAAGATGCGGCATTAGTGCGCCTCTGAAAGCCATGCGACGCCCTGCCGACGCGGACCACACTCCGTCGCGCACATGAGCGCAACTTTAAATCGTTTTAACATTCCTTCAGCTTTCGCCCCTAAGCCCGGACTGTGGGACACATTAGCTTGCCGATGGGACCGGCTGAAGAGGCGATAATGGGCGACCACAATTATTCGAACCAGCGTACGCGCTCCGGCATCCGGGACGTAGCGCCCTATGACGACGCGGAGCTCGATGCCATGCGTCTTCCCCGCGACATTATCAAGGCATTCGATGAACTTGGCATGGCCGTCATCCGCATGGATACCGCTCACCCTCAACTTTCGCGTCTGGCCGAGCATTGGGTCGGCCGCGAAGTTGACACCTTCCTGTCTTCGGATCCGATTACCTCACTGCGCCGAACCACACATGATTCCGCGCAATGGGATTATGCCTGCCGCTCGGGTCGCGTTGTCCGCATTCGGCGCTATGATCACAAAAACCGCATTTATGCGTTTTTCCACGATGTCACGATCGAGGCCGATCACCGCGGAATCATGGCCGATGCCGCCGGCCTCGGACTGGGATTCATCCATTACGCCGCTCCCACACATCGGGTCCGCCTTTATGGCGACTTCATCGACGAACGCCTGTCACCCAGTGAGCAGCTCGAAGCCCGGCGCACCAATCTCGCAAGTCTGATCCATCCCCGCGAACGCGAGCGCATCGGTGTGATCCGGCAACGCCTGCTCGAAAACGGCGAGTCCGTGGACACCGTCATCGAATGTCGCTGCCGCCAAGTGCCGTCCTTCCGGCTGCATGTGCGGCTGCGCGCCGTCCGCGCGGAAGACGGTTCGATTTCCAAGATTCTCGGCTCCTTCCGCGACGTCACCGCCGAACGCGCGGCGCAGGCCGAGCTCGTGCGTCTGCGCAATGAGCATTCCGCAAATAGCGAGGCACGCCAGTTCATGGTGGCGCGGATTGTCCACGAAGTCCGCACACCGCTGTCGGGTATCGTCGGCATGGGCGACGTGTTGGAGTCCCGCGATGTCGAGCCGTCCCTCGCGCGCCAGATCCGCATTCTGGTGGATGCCGCCCGTGACGCCATGGATATGCTGTCCAGTCTGTCGGAGCGCGCCACGGACGCCTCCACAATGGACTCTCTCAATCCCCTACCCGTAGATATCCATGACCTGGTGACCGACGCCACGACCCTCTGGACATCCCAGGCCCAGTCCAAGGGCGTAAGCCTGCTGTGCCGGATCGCGCCGTCCATGCCGCGCATGGTCAAGCTCGATTCGTCACGCCTTCGGCAATGCCTGACCAATCTTCTGTCCAACGCTGTGAAGTTCACCGATTCCGGCCGTATCGAAGTTATCCTGACGCCGCACCCCAATGCGGAAGACCGCTTCGTGCTGGCCGTCCGCGATACCGGATTGGGCATGACAGATGCCGAACAAGCCAAGCTTTTTCTGCCCTTCGTACAGGCGAACCCGACCATCGCCAAAACCTATGGCGGTACGGGTCTGGGCCTGTCTATCACACACAGCATCGTCGCCCGCATGCAAGGGCATTTGCGCTGTCAGTCAACGCCCGGACAAGGCACCATGTTTACGATCGACATCCCCATGGAAAAGCCAGAGACCAATGCGGCCGCCGAATCCGACATGACGGCTCTTATATCGACTATTCTGGATAAACCACAGCAGGCCCCCTCTCCCCTGTCGCAGCTGGATATCCTGGCCGTGGACGATAACGAGACCAACCGGCTGGTCGTCGAACAGCTTCTGCACGGCCAGGTGCGTTCGGTAACCCTTGCGGAAAACGGTCGGGACGCCATGAAACTGCTCGAAACCAAACCTTTCGATGCCGTCCTCATGGACATCCATATGCCCATTATGGACGGGATAGAAACGACACTCGCTATCCGCGCCTCCCACCAACCGTGGTCGGATATTCCCATTATCGCACTTACCGCAGATGCTCAGTATCAACAAAAACGGGTCGCCGTGAACCTCGGCATGGATACAGCTCTTGCCAAACCCGTGACGCTCGACCGCCTCCTCGCGGCTTTCGAAACACTCGGCCTTCACAAGCACGCCCACGATGCGGCGGCTTAGTTGAGTTGGAGTCTGTCCGTGCCCGATCCGGTAACCAACGGGATTTCCCACACTCCCGTTTAAGAACGCGCTAGTCCTGCCGCTGCTCATGCGCCAAACTCAGGCCATGAAACCGCACGTGACCCGCACATTCCTTCTGACCTCGGCAACACTCCTCGCGGCCTGTTCCGCGCCGTCACCCGCGCCTGACGCCGCAAATAGTGCCTCCGGCCTCTGCTTTACCGACGGCACCATTCTGACCGCCACAGTGCCCGCGACAGCCGACATGCTGATCAGCACGGACGACCGCATCACCCATATCGGGGCCATGACCGATTGTCCGACCGGCCATCGCAACATCGATCTTGCGGGCGCAACCCTTATGCCCGGCCTTACCGATGCCCATGCCCACCTGATAGGCATCGGCCTGCGCGAGATGACGCTGAACCTCGAAGGCACGGAGTCCATCGCCGATCTCCAATCCCGCGTCCGCAAAGCCGCCTCCAATCTCGAACCGGACGCCACGCTTTATGGTCGCGGCTGGATCGAAACTTTCTGGCCGGAAGACCGCTTTCCCACCGCTGCCGACATCGACGCCGTCGTGTCCGACCGCCCCGTCCTGTTGGAGCGCTCCGACGGTCACGCCTTGGTCGCCAATACTGCCGCGCTCAGGCTCGCAGATATTACCGGCAACACGCCCGCCCCCGATGGCGGCGCGATCAATCTTGACGCAAATGGCACCCCGACGGGCATGTTGATCGACAACGCCATCGGTCTCGTTTCCGATCTCATGCCGGGCCTCGAACCCGACACAAAACGTGAAGCCTATCGCCGTGGTGCCGAGCTCTACGCCGCACGCGGCTGGACCAATATCCACAATATGAGTCAGGATCCCGCAGACGTTGCCGTGCTCGAAGAGATGGACGCCGCCGGAGACCTCCCCATCCGTGTCTATAACTCTCTCGACACGCGCGATCTCTCCCGCGTCCGCGACGCCAGTCCCGACGACAAGGTCGTCACCCGCGCCATCAAGCTTTACGGCGACGGCGCGCTCGGCTCACGCGGTGCGGCGCTCTTGAAGCCCTATAGCGACGATCCCGGCAATGACGGACTGATGATACTTTCCGACGACGTCGTCGCCGTCCTCGAAGCCGCTGCCGCGCAAGGCGTGCAGGTCAACACCCACGCCATTGGCGACCGCGCCAACCGCTCCGTCCTCCACTGGTACGAGCAGACCATGCCATCAGGTGCCCGTTGGCGCGTCGAGCATACCCAGATCGTCGATCCCGCCGACATCCCCCGCTATGCGGCGCTCGGCGTCATCCCCTCCATGCAGCCGAGTCATGCCATCGGCGATCTCCACTTCGCGCCCGACCGCCTCGGCCCCGATCGCTTGGTCGGTGGCTATGCCTGGCGCTCCCTCATCGATAGCGGCGCCATTATCGCCGGCGGGAGCGACGCCCCCGTCGAAGTGGGCGACCCCCGCATCGAATTCCACGCCGCCACCCAGCGCACCGACCTCAAAGGTTTCTCCAATCAGGACTGGAGCCCCGAAGAGCGCGTCAGTGAGTCCGAAGCCCTCAAAATGTTCACCAGCTGGCCCGCCTATGCCGCCTTTCAGGAGGACGAACTCGGCACGCTCGAAACCGGCAAACTCGCCGATTTCAGCATTTTCACCGGCAGTCTCACAGAGGGCAACGCCATGAGCGCCGAACCCGTCATGACTGTCGTCGATGGCGAAGTGGTCTGGGAGCAGAAATTTTTCTTCCCCTTGATGGGGAACCGGGCCGCCGGAGCGGGTGGGTGAGCGAAGCGAGGTCGGAAGGGGAGAGAGGAGCATGCTCTCGATCACACCCTATTGCGTTCCGCTTTCACCCCTTCCGACCCGTGCGCTGCGCGCCCGCGCCACCTTCCCCGTCAAGGGGAAAGAAGCTGTCCACCTCTGCTCTTACCGTCATCCCGGCGCAGGCCGGGATGACGATGCTACCGCTCTCTGCTAGCCGACCCCCATGACCGCCACGACCCTCACCCAAGCCCGTCACCGCATCCCACGCCAGTTCTGGCGTGCCCTCACTCGTTTCCACCGCTGGGCAGGTCTCATCCTCGGCGTCCAGATCCTCCTCTGGTTTGCGAGCGGCCTTTTCATGGCCCTCGCCCCCATCGAAACCGTCCGCGGTACCCATCTGCGCGCCGAAATCGCCAGCGACGTCGTCCTCGCCGATGTCGATTTTGCCGCCGTCGCGATAGCGTATGGCAAGCCCTTTACCTCCCTCGAGGTCTATCGCATCGCCGACCGCACAATCGTGACGCTTGATGAGTCCGTCCACCTCACCAATATTGGTGAACCCCTGTCCGCCCTTCCCAAGATCAGCATCCGGAACATCGCCACGCAATCTCACGCCAAAGGCGCAACACTCCAGACCCTGACCCTGCTCGAGACCAAACCGCTCGACTATCGCGGCGCACTCCCCGTCTGGCAGGCGAAGTTCGCCGATACCGCCCGCACGCGCTTTTATATCGACCCGGTCACCGGCGACATCCGCAACGTCCGCACCCGACTCTGGCGCATTTTCGACACCATGTGGATGCTGCACATCATGGACTATTCCGACCGCAGCAATTTCAACAGCTGGTGGCTCCGCCTTTTCGCCGCCGCCGCCACGCTCTTCGCGCTCAGCGGCCTCGCCCTCGTCGCGCATAGAACCCTGCTCCGCCCAAAGCGCACCTGATGCGCATTTCAGTCAGCGAAACCCCGTCCGCCGAAGACAAAGCAGTCCTCTCGCAAGGCATCCAGGCCTTCAACGCCGACAAGATACCCGACCTCGAGCCCGCTACGCAGGAACTCGCTTTCCACACCCTCACCCATGACGGCGACCAGCTCGTCGGCGGCCTCCGCGCGCTTTGCTACTGGAACACGCTCCATATCGAGCTTCTCTGGATAGCCGAGTCCGCGCGCGGAAAAGGCATCGGCACACGACTCCTCACCCGCGCTGAAAACCACGCTAAAGATCAAGGTTACGCCCTCGCCCACGTCGAAACGACAAACTGGCAAGCCCGCCCCTTCTACGAGCGTCACGGCTATGAGTTGCTTGCGACGCTAGAGGGCAGACCAAAGAGCCAAGCGTCGCATTTCATGAGCAAAAAGCTCTAATCCTTACGCATTCCCGAGCTTGCCCCGGAATCACGGGCTTGTCTGAAACAACGCTAGGTCCATGCGTAAAAGAGGGCGATCCCGGATCACGTCCGGGATCACGCCGAGAGCGGCGTCAGTCCCGAAAGTTCTTGTACTGCAGCGGCTGCTCCAGCCCCATGCCCTTCACAAACGCAATCACCGCCTGCAAGTCGTCCCGTTTCTTACCGGTAATGCGCAGCTCCTCGCCCTGTATCGCCGCTTGCACCTTCAGCTTCTCGGCTTTGATCGCCTTGACGATCTTCTTGGCAAGCTCCTTGTCGATTCCTTGCTTGATCAAGATTTTCTGGCGCACACTCTGCCCGGCGGCGGGCTCGATCTTCTGCTCGTCCAGCATTCCCGGCTCGATGCCGCGCTTGCTCATATGTCCGCGGATCAGCTCCTTGACCTGACGCAGCTTCATCTCGTCATCGGCAGCGATCGAGACCACTCCGTCGGCATGCTCCACCGTCGAATTCGATCCCTTGAAGTCATAACGCACTGCAATCTCGCGCGTCACACTCTGGATTGCGTTATCCGCTTCCGGCAGCTCCGCCTCGGACACAATATCAAAACTCGGCATATGCTTTTCCTTTAACTTCCTTCCCCTCGATAGGGAAGGTACCCGAGCCGCAGGCGAGTGGGGGAAGGGGTGAGAGAAGTGAATTCTCGTTCAAACCCAATCGCTATCCCACTTTCACCCCTTCCGACACTGCGCTAGAGCGCAGCGCCACCTTCCCCATCAAGGGGAAGGAAGATCAGACCTTTTCGTTCGTATGCTTGCGCAATTCCTTGCGTCCGACCACGCGGCGATGAACGGCATCCGGTCCATCGGCAAAGCGCAATGTCCGCAGTCCCGCATACATGCCTGCCAGCGGCGTGTCTTGGCTCACGCCCGTGCCGCCATACATCTGCATGGCTTCGTCCACGACCTTCAGCGCCATACGCGGGGCTTCCACCTTGATCATGGAGATCCACGGCGCCGCTGCACGCGGATCGCCCTGATCCATCATCCACGCGGCCTTCAAGCACAGCAAGCGCGACTGCTCGATGGCGATGCGCGCTTCCGCGATGATGTCGTAATTCGCGCCCAGCTGATAGAGCGGTTTGCCGAATGCCGTCCGGTTCAGGCTTCGTTTGATCAGCAGCTCCAGCGCGCGTTCCGCCTGCCCGATCGAGCGCATGCAGTGATGAATACGCCCAGGCCCAAGCCGTCCTTGGCTGACTTCAAAGCCTTTGCCCCTGCCAATCAGCAATGCGTCCGCCGGCACGCGCACATCGGTAAAGCGAATGTGCATATGCCCGTGCGGCGCGTCGTCATGACCAAACACTTTCATCGGGCGCAGGATCTCAATTCCCGGCGTATCGGCGGCCACCACGAACATCGAATGCTGCCCATGACGCGCCACATCGCCGTCACGCGCATCCGTCCGCGCCATCAGGATATAGACCTGCGTCCGCGGATCGCCCGCGCCGGACGCCCAGTATTTCTCGCCGTTGAACACCCATTCATCGCCGTCCTGTACGGCGGAAAACTCGAGGTTCGTCGCGTCGGAGCTCGCAATATCCGGCTCCGTCATCAGGTAAGCGGAGCGGATGTCGCCCTCAAGCAGCGGCTTCAACCAGCGTTCCTTGTGCTCTTCGGTGCCGTATTTTTCGAACACTTCCATATTACCTGTATCCGGCGCGGAGCAATTGAAAACCTCCGCCGCAATCGTGCTCCAGCCCATTTCTTCGGCCAAGTAGGCGTACTCCACCGTGGACAGGCCATAGCCCTTATCCGACTGCGTCAGCCCTTTGGCCGTCAGCCAGAAGTTCCAAAGACCCTTCTCGCGCGCCTTCGCTTTGAGACCATTCATGATCTCGTTCTGGCGATCGGTCAGCGCGAACCGCTCCCCGCCCGGCGCATTGCCCACCTCGGCATGATATTCCTCTTCCAGCGGCATGATGTCGTTGCGCACCATATCGCGCACTTGCATGATCAGCGGCTTGACCCGCTCGCTCATCCCCAGGCACATGTTCTCGCTCATTATATTTCTCCTGTTCGTATTTTTTCGCGGGCGAGTTGCCCCAGTGTCGTGACCATCATGTGGTAGTCCTTGAACCGCGGATTATCCGTCGCTCCGTCATGATAGCGTTTGTAAAGCTGCTGGATTACGACCGCCAAACGCCAGATCCCGTAAACGTAATAGAATTGGAAACCCGACACATCCGCGCCCGTCTTCTCGGCGTAGAAATCCAGTATCTCGCGCCGCGTCATCATTCCCGGTGCCATGCTTGGCTGGCGTACCGTCGTCTTCATGATGGCGGGATCGTCCGCCTGTATCCAATAGCAAAGCGTATTACCCAAATCCATGAGCGGGTCGCCCAGCGCGCAGATTTCCCAGTCCAGCACTGCGCTGATCTGCGTCGGGTTTTTGAGGTCGAGAATACAATTATCTATCCGGTAGTCCCCGTGCAGGACGGAGGCACGACCATCGGCGGGCATGTTGTCCACCAACCATTGCTGCACGTCGTTGAATTGCTCGACATTGTCCGTCCACGCCTTGGCCCAGCGCCGGTTCCAGCCGAGGATTTGCCGCTCCACATAGCCTTCCGGCTTGCCGAAATCGCCCAAGCCCGCCGCCGCAATATCGACCTGATGCAGATCGACCAGCTTTTGAAAGAAATTCTCGCAGAGCTCCCGCGTCTTCCCCGCATCCCATCCCCATTCGCCCGGGATATCCAGATGGATGATATGACCCTCCACCCGGTTCATCACATAGAACTCCTTGCCCAGCACGGAGTCCTCGTCGCTGGAATAGTGCAACACATCCGGCACCGCGCCAAAGACCGGCTTGAGATCGCGCATGATCCGGTATTCGCGGAACATGTTGTGTCCGCCCTTGGGGATATAGCCGAAGGGCGGCCGCCGCAGCACCAGCTTCCGGTCAGAGTAATCGATTGCATAAGTCAGGTTGGATGCGCCGGAAGGGTATTGCCGGATAGTCGGCTCGCCTGAGAGACCCGAAATTGCCGCCTTCAGCACAGGATCGATGACCGCCGGGTCGATGATCTCGGACTCTCTGACCGCAACGGTGGGATTGCCACCCACCGCCTCGTCCATATGCGTATCACCCACTGCCATTATGCTCTCGCCACTACAGGATCGCCCCTGCATCCACGACCATGCCCTGTCCCGTAAAATAGCTGGCCTCGTCACTCACCATGTAAAGCACCGCGCCCACCATTTCTTCGGGCTGTGCCATGCGGCTGATGGCAAGGTTTTCCTTCATGAATTCGTCGATGCCAGGCGCGTTTTTGAGTGCGCTGGCGAGCTTTGTATCTGTAAAGCCCGGCAGCAGCGCATTCACCCGAATGCCCAGATTGCCGTATTCCTTGGCCATGCCCTTGGTCATGTTGATGACCGCCGCCTTGGTCATGCCATAGATCACGCGCAGCTGCGCCGGCTGAATACCATCGATCGAGGCTACGTTGACGATGGCGCCGCGTTCGTTTTTCAGCATAAGCGGGATCGCCTTGGCGCTCAGAAAATACGGCCCTTTGGCATTCACGTCGAACGTCTTGTCATAGGCCGATTCCGGGGCATCCGCACTCGGCGCGAAGTACGGATTGGTCGCGCCATTGTTAATCAGAATATCCAGCCGCCCATGCGCGGATTCGATCGCCGCTATCGCCTTGTCATGATCGGAAATCTCACCGAGGTGCAGTTCCATGGACTCCGCACTGCAACCCTTGGCGCGGATGGCGTCGGCCACCTCTTCACAGGCCGCCTGCTTGCGCGAACTGCACACCACATGCGCGCCGTGTTCGGCCAAGCCATGTGCAATCGCCTCGCCAATACCGCGGGACGCACCCGCGACCAGCGCCACGCGCCCGCTCAAATCAAAACGTGCCATTATTCACCTCCCTTGAACGCGTTCAGCCCCAGCTGATTGCCCATTGTGTCTTGCAAAGCACTCATGCCGCTCAACCAGCGCTCGCGATCGGTCGTTCGGTTGCGCGCATATTTTTCGACCACAGGATGCGACAGGGCCAGAAAGCGTCCCTCCATCATCGCGGTCCGCAAAGCCTCCGCCACATCGCCCGGGTCTTTCAGGGCCAGCGGCGAATCTTCTGGCACGTCCATATGCGCGGTCATATTCGTCTTGACATATTGCGGACAGATGGCGTGGACATTCACCCCGTCCTTGGCGTGGGTGATCTGGATATTTTCCGCCAGCGCCACCGCCGCGTGCTTGGTTGCGGAATAGCTCGCCGACCCGATCTGGCTCAACAGACCCGCCGCCGACGCCACGACCACAAACGTCCCGCCGCCGCGCTCTACCCATTTTGGCAAAAGTTCGCGCGCCGCATAGACGCTCTGCATCACATTGATTTTCCAGCTTGCCTCCCAAGCTGCGTCGTCGGCACTCGCGGCGACAGTCGGGTCACCAAAGCCCACGCCCGCATTGGCAACGAATATATCCACCGGGCCCAGTGCCGCTTCAGTCGTGTCGATAAAGTCGCGAATATCGGATTCAATACCGACGTCGCATTTCACAGCCAGTGCCCCCAGCTCCGACGCGGTCGCGTCCGGGCATTCCAGATCGCTAATCGCAACCTGAGCGCCCGCTTGGGTGAACATCTCGGCGATGGCGCGGCCAATACCGCCTTTGGCACCCGTGATCGCGACAACTTTTCCTTCAAACATACGCACTTGTGCGGGGGATGCGCACGGCTTTCAAGGCGTGAACTTCCCCAATGCGACCTTATGTGCGAATAGCGCATCGGGGAGATTGCATGACCGACGCACCGGATCTTGAGGCGATGTTAGGCAATGGCGGGTTCGGCGACGGCCATCAGGCTCCGCTCGATGCCGATCACATACCCAACGAGAACCAGTCCCACACCTGTTTTTCCTGCCACGAACCGATTGGTGCGCTCTATTGTGGCAATTGCGGACAAAAGAATGACGACTTCAGACGTCCGCTTTGGCAGCTTGGGCGGGAAGCCATTGCCTCGCTGACGGCCATTGAAAACAAGATTTGGCGAACATGGGCCGTGCTCGTCTTCAAACCCGGAAAGGTTGCCCGCGAATTTGCCGATGGCCGCCGCACCCATTGGTCGAGTCCCGTGCGCATCTATATCTTCATGTCGATCGTGCTGTTCTTCTTCATGGAGACGACGGGTACGCTCTTCTTCGCACTCGAAGGCAAGCTGACACCCAAGAATGGTATCGACAAACCTGCGTCCGAGCTGACCGTGAAAGATGTACATTGGAGTGTCTCGCCACATCTTTTCCCATCACAGAAAATGGTGGAGCAGTGGAATGCCGATCTGGATTTCGAGCTGTTCAATGCCGTTCTGTCGGATAGCCGGGATGGACTGCAGGAGGTATTCGCCGACTTCCGGGACAGTGACTACGTGGACGCGTCCGAAGTCCTCGACGCCCTGAACGATGGCACTGCCGAACCCACGGCCGAAAACCTCGCAGCACTGGACAAGGCCATAGCGGGACTTCACGACACGCTGGAAGATGATGGCACAGGCGTCATCAGGATTGCGCTCCGGGACACGCTCGAGAACCTCGAATCCGAACGCGAAATATTTGCGGCAAGGGTGTCCACCGCTGCGCAAGCCGATAGCGCCCCGGCCATGGACGATAGTTCAACATCCACGTCTTCGATTGCCGCAGATATGCCGGACGACCCCATTCCCCAAACTTCGGAAATGGACACGACTTTGCCAAAAGGATCTCCGGACTCCAGAGGGGTGATCGTACAGGAGGGCCCTCTCGCCTACGATATCGACCTTGGGGGTGGGACAAGCGGGAATGTGTTCCTGAATGATATGATTGAAAATCCGGCTATTGTGAACAACGCCCTCAATCGTTGGCTTCCCCGCATCGTGTTCCTGATGATGCCACTGACCATGCTTATCAGTGCCCTGTTCATTCGAGGTTTGCCACGTCGTGCGCGCAAGAGGGGCTGCCCGAGGGGTGAACGCCAGGCTCTACTCTTCGACCACCTCGTCCACGCTACATATATTCACGCGGTCGCCTATGCGCTGCTATTTGTGGGAATCATCGCAACGCGCGTGTTTCCGTCTTCGGGAGGCACTATCGCTGGCAGTCTTGTGCTTGCCATGCTTGTCTATCTTCCGATCAGCCTGCGACGTATGTTTCGCCGCGGCTGGTTTAAGACTCTATGGACGTCCTATGGTGTCGCGTTCATCCACTTTCTTTTCGTAAATGTTTTCGTCAGCATCGCAATTGCGAATGCCTTGCAGGATCACTTCGCGAAATGACCTAAGGGCTCGCCCGCCCACCGGGATAGGCGGGCGCGTTGGGACGGGGCGCGCGGTCGCCGAACCACCAGAGTGTTGCCGCCGTCGCCGCGAATACCGCCGCTTCCGTGACGTCGCCGTTTTGCGTGCGCGAGAATATCCAGCCCGAAATAAGCCACAGCAGCAGGGTCAGTGTCGGTCGCACCAGCCGCAACGTATCGATGACCCATTGGCTGCCCGTACCAAGCGCCGCATCCGCCGCCATGCTTGCCGACAGCCCGGCCCAACTGCCTTTTTGCTGCGTGATGGCAAGCTCGATCTCGGCTTCCTGCGCGCGCGCTTCCATGTGCAGTCGGTGCAGCTCCAGCTCATGCCCCCAGCGCAGGACTTCATGCGTATTCTGCTGACGCCGCTCGAAAAACGACGCCACGCGCCCCAGCGCCGTGCCTACCAGACCGAACAATCCGCCCGCAGCTGCATCCAGACCCAAACCGACTACACCTGCCATAATGCTCTCGCCTTCTGTGAACCGTACCAGGAGCGCGCGGCCCCGAAATCGGCGTGAATGAAATTTCGATAGTATCCGAAGCCAGTGAAACCCGCCGCTCTCAGCGCGCGCAGCACCTCCATCCGGTCATGGCCCACAAGCCCGATATCCACGGCAAGCCGCAGATGCTGGCTTAGCGGTGCGCCACCCACACGCGCATTATGCAGCGCGCACCGGTGGGCGGAATGGATGACAAACGCCCGCCCGACACGCTCGCGCGCGGCTTGCAGGCGATCCATGAATTCCGGCCAGTGATAGACGTCCCCGCAACAGCGGCAGGCCATCTCGTCCGGCGAAAAGTTTCGCCACGTCCATATTCGTGATGTGTGTGTTCTCGACATAGACACACAATGGGTGTGACGAGACCGGGGTGGACGCATTTGTCTGCAAAGCCCCGCAAGCCCTTGAAGTGTCTATCGGTTTCCGGGCGCGGCAATGACGGAATCTGTTGCGCATATCTCTTCACCCGTCCCGGCTGCATTAAAGGCGGGGCGGAGCACAAAAAAAGCCCGCCGCGATTGCGACGGGCTTTTCGAATGTTATGTCCGATCAGACTAGCCGCCGAAAATATCCAGCTGCTTGGCCTTCTTTGCCATAAGGTAATAGAAGGTCACACGCGACTTCTGGCGCTGCGCCTTCATCTGGGCGCAGACATCGCCGCAAAGCTCCATGCCTTCGACATTGCCGAGACCGAGTTTCTTCTTGGCAAAGCCATTGGCGATACGGTCAAGTTCCTTCTTGTCGGAACAGGCCACCAGAGACGCATCACGCGACTTCAGCGACACACCGCAATACTTGACGATGTTGGCGACGACGTCCCGCTTGGCGCGGGAGTCATACTTTTTGACGTTCTCGAAATACTTGTCGAGTGCCAATTCCGCAGGCGCCTTTTTGACACCCGGCTTAGGCTTTGGCCCGGGTTTCCTGCGGGGCGTGCCGTCGAGGTTTGTCGAGCCGCGCTTACTGCCGGGCTTGGGACCGGGCTTTCTACGGGCGGAGGTGGACGCCAATGCGGCTTTGGATGACGTTTTGGCCAGTCCCTTGGCCTGACGCACCCATTCGTCGCGCTGAATGCGGCCGGGGATGGAATCGATGACCCCTTCCACCATGGTCACATCCGCTTTCTTCCAGGCGCCGATCTGGCGGAAGTAATAGATACCCTTGCCGTTCAGGTCTTTCTCGAACTTCGGGCCAATTCCTTTGATCAGCTTGAGATCATCAGGCGTACCGTCGGTCGGGCCATCCGTGTAGAGCACCTTGGGCTTTGGCTTTGGCTTTGGCTTTGGCTTTGGCTTTGGCTTTGGCTTTGGCTTGGCTTTCGCTTTTGGCTTGGAAGACACCGCCGTTGCTGTCGCAGCTTTGGCTGCCGTTCTGGCAGCCGGCTTTGCCTTGGCTTTAGGCGCATCGGCCTCGGCGTCGGTCAGGCGGCCTTCGAGATATTTCACGCGAGCGGCGAGATAGCGATTGCGCCACTCGAGTGCATATGTGTCCTCGTCATCGGCCTTGGGCGTTGCTGCAACGGCTGCGCCACCTGCGACGGCTGCACCAGCTGCGGCAGCGGCTAGCTTGCTCTTGAGCTCCGAGACCTCTGCATCGGTGTCGGAGCGCAGACTTGCAATCGTGGCATCGCGCGACGTGATATCGCCTTCATAGGAGCGAAGTTTTGCGCGGAGTTCGTCCGCTTCGGCACGAAGTCGGCCTTCGCCCTCGACCGTAAGGTCGCCTTCCACGGTCTTGCCGCGGAAAAACAGCCAGCCCAGACCAAGTCCGAGAAGACCGGCAAGCAGCATGGGCAGCCAGCCAAAACATAAGATATAGGTGATTACATTACTCATGGGTGTGTCCCCTTCTGAAAGTGTGTGCGTCCGCGCTAGCGCGACACGATGAATTCAATACGGCGATTGGCCGCGAGATCGGATGTCGGATCGCTGGACTCGACGATGGGTCGCGTTTCGCCATAACCTTCGGAGGACAAACGGCCGGAGCTTACGCCGCCTTCATTTGCGAGATAGGCCACAACGGTTGCGGCCCGGTCTTTTGAGAGCTGCATGTTATAGGCATCGTCACCCAAAGACGACGCATGACCCTCGACCTTGACGTTAAAACCGTCACACTGGTTCATCGCTCCTGCGAGTGCGCCAAGCACTTCCTGCGGACGCCCGTTCTGCAAATTGGAAGAGCCGGTATTGAACTGAATGGCATTGTCCTGGTTCAGGTCGTTGAGCAATTCCTGGCACAGCGCGTCACTTTCGAGCACGCCGACATTGTCTGTGCCCTCCCCGATAACTTCGATATTGAGCACTTGGTTATAGCCACTCGGCTTATTCGCCGCGAGGGTGTTGATCTCGTCACGTACAGCCAGCGATGCTGCCCGGCCCGACAAGACGATATCCGCGCCGTTCATCGACAGACGACCACGCTCCAGCAGATGGAGTTCGTTCAGGTTCAGACTGATCGCGTCCGCCCAACCTTCATTGGGCTGTCCCAGTGCAACCGTGATCGTGTCATCGACCACTCGCCCGGGAAAATGACGCTCGGCCTCAGCAAGGATACGGGTGCGGGCGGCATCCGACGGCACATAACCGTTCAGTGTCACCACACCGTCTTCGTCATAACGGGCGTTGAAAGTATAGGGCGATTGCGTGACGATCTGCGCGGCGCGATCGGCAACAACGGTGGTCCCATCCTCGACCTCGTGCCACTTTTCGCCTGCGCCTTCACAACTCTCGCAACGGGCGGCCTCGGCAATCGCGATGGCACGACTACGCTGGGTGTCGCCAAGCATTTCGCCGGAGATCATCGCCACATTGCCCTGCATGTCCGCAAGCGCTGGAATGCCTTCCTCGGCATAGGTCGCATTAATCCGGTCTTCGATCTCCGCTGCTTTGGTCATCGGACTGCAAAAGCCCACCAAACTCATCAGCAACGTCAAGATCGCCAGCACGATTATGGCTAGCAAGCCTCTCATAGTTTCCTCCACCTCAAACGAGTCGTGACGGGATAGCCGACATAACTAATTCTCGCAAGGTGAAGCTTGGCAAGGCAGGTCCAATTAACTGGAGACGGATGTCTCAACGCGCGAGCGGGCAGCCGTATATTCGCGCTTCAGGCGATCGACCACCTCGGCCACGCTCTCGACGGACTTTACGCTGCCCACGCCCTGCCCCGCGCCCCAGATATCTTTCCAGGCTTTGGCATCGGTATTGCCGCCAGAACCAAAATTCATGGCGGACTTGTCCGCTTCCGGAAGGTTGTCGGGGTCCATACCGGCCTTTTCAATGGAGCCGCGGAGATAATTTCCGCTCACACCCGTAAACAGATTGGAATAGACGATGTCCTCTCCGGAGCTTTCCACCACCTCGTCCTTGTAACCCTGATTGGCATTGGCCTCATGCGTGGCAATAAAGAGGGAGCCGGAATAGGCCAGGTCCGCCCCCGTCGCGACCGCGGCCGCGATCGCACCACCTGTGGCGATCGACCCGCTCATGAGGATTGGCCCGTCATGGACGTCGCGCACTTCGGGTATGAAGGAAAAGGGCGATAGCTTGCCCGCATGACCGCCTGCGCCGTGACACACAGCGATAATGCCATCCACACCCATGGAGAGCGCCTTCTTGGTATGGCGCATGTTGATGGTATCGTGCAGGACGATGCCGCCATAGCTGTGGGTCGCCTCGATGACGTCGGGGATGCATTGCAGGCTGGTGATGATGATCGGCACCTCATGCTTCACGCAGGTCTCCATGTCCGCCATAAGGCGGTTGTTGGAGCCGTGGCAGATCTGGTTGACGGCAAATGGCGCCGCCTTGTTTCCGGTCTCCTTTTCCCATTCCGCGAGTTCCAACTTGATCCGTACAATCCAGTTTTCGAGCTCCTCCTGCGGACGCGCATTCAGCGCCGGGAAAGAGCCGACGACGCCGGCCTTGCACTGCGCGATGACCAGTTCCGGCCCGCTGACAATAAACATTGGCGCGCAAACGAGCGGCAATTCGAGATCGTCAAAAATTGTGGGAAGAGCCATGAATGTCAGTCCTGAGTGCTAAAGAGTGAGATCGCCCCGACCGTAAGCGCACGCGCGCCCATTGGCACGGCACGCTCCGCATCGGGAGCGAATTCGGGAGAATGGAGCGATGGCAGTGGATTACCGCTGGCGACGATACCGGGAGAGGCCGCGCCCAGCCAAAAGATGTGTGACGGAATGGCGGTTTTGCCAATGCTTGGGTGATCCGTGCGCCCATAATGCGCAAAATCTTCCGCCGCCATGACTGGCGCTACCTGACTTATGGCCTCTGGGCCGAACTCGGTCAAAAACGTCTGCGTGAGCGCGCGCGTCATGTCGGGATCGTTGAAAGTGGCGGGCGCGGACTCCGGCAGGCGTGTGACAACGGGCAAGGCATCATCGTCCATGCCGAAAGCACGTGCCGTATGCTCGGCAATGCGCTCGATCCCGGCCAGGGTCTGCGCGCGCACGTCATCGGTGTAGGAACGCACCGTCAGCTGCAAAAGCACCTCCTCGCTGATAATGTTTCGCTTGGTTCCCCCTGCAATCGTTCCAACGGTCACGACCGCCGCTTCGCGCGGATCGACATTGCGCGAGACCAATGTTTGCAGGTTCATGATGATGGCCGCGCTCAACACGACGGGATCGACCGTCGTATGCGGATAGGCTCCGTGGCCGCCCACGCCCTTGACGGAAATATCGACGCTATCGACATTGGCGAGCGCGAAGCCCGGCACCATGCCGATCGTCCCCGCTGCCATGCCCGCATTGACGTGATAGGCAAGGTTGTAATCCGGTCGCGGGAAGCGTGTGAACAACCCGTCATCGAGCATTTGCAATGCGCCTTCGACGATTTCTTCGGCGGGCTGAAAGATCACGACCAGCGTGCCGGACCACTCATCCTGCGCGTCCGCCAGATCCTGCGCAGCGCCCAACGTGCCCGTCATATGCACGTCGTGGCCACATGCATGCATGGCAGGCAGCAGCTTGCCATCCGCGCCTTCACGCATCACGGCAGAGGCATAGTTCAACCCTGTGTTTTCCTTGACCGGCAAGCCGTCCATGTCTGCCCGCAACATCACGGTCTTGCCCGACCCGTTTTCCAGCACGCCGACAACGCCCAGGCCGCCTACGCCTTCGGTCACCTCGAAGCCGAAAGCCCGCAGGCGGTCGGCCATGATCTTCGCGGTCTCGACCTCGCCATTGGAGAGCTCGGGATTGGCGTGGAGATAGCGGTAGAGCGGCAGCAGTCCCGAGCCGATCTCTGGCAGTGCGGGCACTTTCAGGATGGGATCGTTATTTACCTCGACCGCGCTTGGCGACGGATCAGCCGCAAGCGGCGTCGGCGCAGACACCTCGTCCGCGCTGCAACCCGCAAGCATTAATGCAGCCGCAAGTGCGACAATCCTCATTGATTGAAACTCTCATCGCTGCGGAAATCCGTCTCGGCATTGGCGGCAAGCCAGCTCATCACGGCAAAGCCTTCGACATTGCGGCGGATCTTTTCGGGATCGAGCTTGTCGAGCGTGTCGTCGGGAGTGTGGTGATAGTCGAAATAGTCCGTGCCATCCTGTTGCAGGCGCATGGCGGGCACGCCCTTGGCGAACATAGGCCCGATATCCGGCCCGCCATTGGTGGCGCGGTCGCTCATGGGTACATCCAGAATGCGCGCCATTTCCGCGATCACATCCTCGCCTTCAGTGACACCCATCTGCACTTCGTAGAACGGCTCACCGCCGAAATCGGACTCGGACGCCAGAACATGATTGGCAAGCTCGTCCGCATGTTGTTCAGCATAGGCGAAGCCACCGAGCAGACCCACTTCCTCGGCCCCGAACGCCACGACGCGTATCGTGCGCTCGGGCCGCAAACCTGTATCGAGGATGGCCTTGGCCGCACCGGCGGCAATGCCGATGCCCGCACCATCATCAATCGCGCCCGTACCCTGATCCCAGCTGTCGAGATGCCCGCCAATGACCACGATCTCTTCAGGCCGTGTCGAGCCGACGATCTCGCCGATGACATTGCCCGATGTCCATTCGCCCGGCGCACGCGGCGTCATGACAAGGTCGAGCTCCAGCGTTTCGCCACGGTCGAGCAGGCGCTCGAGCTGATCGGCATCCGGCGCACTCAAGGCTCCGATGGGAATAGGCGCAACATCGTCGGCGTAACGCATCTGACCCGTGTGCGGGAAGCGGTGACTATCGGTGCCGACCGACCGAATGATGACAGCAGCTGCCCCGCGCTTGCCCGCTTCCGTCGCGCCGGAGCGCCGCTTGCGGTTGGCCGGGCCATAGCCTGCGCCGTCAGGGGCTTTTTCCATGCGGCCTGAAATAAAAGCGATCTTGCCCGACAGATCCATGTCTTCCGGCGCGTTCTCCAGATCGTCGAAGGTCGGGAAGTAGGCGATCTCGCCCGTGATCCCTTCATCGGGCGTGGCAACCGAACCACCCAGCGCCGTGATGTAGAGCGGCTGTTCGAAAGGTTCGCGCAGCATGGCCGTCTCCGCACCGCGCTCCCAGCCGGGAATGGTGAATTCCTCGATGCGGACGTTTTCAAGGCCGAGCTCTTCGAACTTCGCGACCGTCCACTCGCGCGCACGCGCTTCGGCGGGCGAGCCGGCCAGGCGTGGACCGATGTCTGTGGTCAGGTCGCGCACGATCTCCCACCCCCAGTTCTGCCCGGCCACGCTGTCGAGCACGGCTCGCATATCGGCGGAGACCTCGACGGTTTCCACCGCTGCCGGCGCTTCCGCCACCGGCTCGGTCGTGACCTCGCCGCAAGCGGCAATGAAAAGCATGGAGGAGGCGAGGAGGGCTGTGCGTATCATGTCTGCACGTTTAGACACTGCACCCGATTGCGCAAATGCGTAATTTGGCACAGACTGGACGCACAAAAGGCTGAACCCGGGGATTTCGATGACTAAATTTTGGCTAAGCACCGCCTGCGCCACCGCGCTCGCACTGACCGCTTGCAACGACGCGACCGAAGAGGCGACGGAAGAAACACTGGCACTTGCGGAGATTTCCGAAGCCGATCTGCGCCGCCGCATCGAAACGCTCAGCGACGACGCCATGGAAGGCCGCGCGCCCTCCACCCCCGGCGGACAGAAAGCCTCTCAATACATCGCCGATGAGATGGCCGCGGCTGGGCTGGAGCCGATGGGTGAGAACGGCACTTACTTTCAGACCGTTGAACTGACCGCCTCTTCCGTGTTGGGCGATAGCAGCTTCACGATCTCGGACGCTGGCGAGACGCTCGTCGCGGGCGACCAATCGACGAACATGGTGGCCTGGACCAAACGCACCGACCCTCAAGTCAGCGTGACCGACTCGGAACTCGTTTTCGTCGGCTACGGCATCGTCGCGCCGGAATATGACTGGAACGACTATGAGGGCCTGGACGTCGAGGGAAAGACCGTCGTGATGCTGGTCAATGATCCGGGCTTTGCAACCAAGGACGAGGGTGTCTTCAAGGGCAACGCCATGACCTATTACGGTCGTTGGACTTACAAGTTCGAGGAAGCGGGCCGCCAGGGTGCGGACGCCGCCATCGTTATTCACCAGACAGCACCGGCATCCTATGGTTGGGACGTTGTCAGCGGCTCCTGGACGGGCGAGCAATATGACCTCGTCCGCCCGGATGGCGGCGCGTCGCGCACGGCCATAGAGGGCTGGGTGCATGAAGATCAGGCACGCGAGATGTTCGCTGCCGCCGATCTCGACTTTGACGACCTGACCTCCAAGGCTTCACAGCCCGGGGCCGCGCCCATCGCCATGGGCGATTTGACCCTGACGGCGCTGCTCAACCAGAGTGTCAAGACCACCGAGTCGCGCAATGTCGCGGGCGGCATAACCGGCACGACCCATCCTGACGAATACGTGCTCTACATGGCGCACTGGGACCATCTCGGCGTCGACCCGGATGCGGGGCCGGGTGAGGACGCCATTTACAACGGCGCGGTCGACAATGCGACAGGCACGGCGGCCATCATCGAGATCGGCGAGGCGTTTGCGCAGACCGGAGCGCCAGAGCGTTCGGCCATCTTTGTCGCCGTCACAGCCGAGGAATCCGGCCTGCTCGGCTCTGCCTATTACGCGGAAAAGCCCCTTGTTCCGCTCGCCCAGACCGTGGCCGGGATCAATATCGACGCCATCCTGCCCGTGGGCGTGACCGAAGACGTGAAGGTCGTCGGCTTTGGCGCGTCCGAGCTGGAAGACCGGCTGAACGATGTGCTCACCCCGCGCGACATGACCATCGTCCCCGACCCCACGCCGGAAGCGGGCTATTTCTATCGCTCCGATCACATCAGCCTCGCCAAGAAAGGCGTGCCAATGCTCTACGCCGATGCGGGCGATACGCATGCCGTCAAGGGCGCGGAGTATGGCGAGGCGTTCGGCAAGGAATATACCGCCGAGCGCTATCACAAGCCTGCCGACGAGTATGACAGCAGTTGGGATTTGTCCGGTATCGCACAAATGAGCGAAATCCTGTTCGAGCTTGGCTACGGCATCGCCGACAGCGCCGACTGGCCCAACTGGTATGACGGCACGGAATTTCGGGCGCTCCGGGACGACCAGCGCGAGGATGCGATGCCGTAGCTTCCTTCCTCTTGATGGGGAAGGTGGCGCGGGCGCGCAGCGCACGGGTCGGAAGGGGTGAAAGCGGAATGCAGTAATATGTGACCGAGAGCTTGCTCCTCTCACCCCTTCTCCCCTCGCTTTGCTCGGGTACCTTCCCCATCAAGGGGAAGGAATTTAGAGGCGAACACCATGCTCACCGTCAAGCTCCTCTCCCGCATTGCGCCCAAGCGCAATGCCGCCCTCTGGCAGCCACTCCTGCCCTCCCCTACGGCCTTCGGTGTCCATTTCACCTTCGACCCGGACGCCCGAGACTACGACTATCTCGTCGTCTATGAAGACCTGACCTTCCTACCGGACGACACACGCTCCAACCGCGTCGAGCGGCTCGCCTGCGCGCCTTTGAATACGCTGTTCATCACGACCGAGCCGCCTTCGATCAAGATCTACGGCCACCACTTCCTGCGCCAGTTCGGTCACGTCCTGACAAAGCAGCCCATCGCCCATCCCGGCCATATCGACCGCACGCCACCGCTGCGGCCCTATTACGGTCGGCCCCTGGATGAGCGCGGAAGGTTTCTATCATACGCCGAGCTGTCCGCGCCCCGCACGGGCAAGCGGGAGGCTGTTTCCACGGTCTGTTCAGACAAGACCATGACGCCCGCCCTTAAGGCCCGCTATGACTTCGTAATGCGTCTGCGCGCCGAGTCCGAGCTGGATGTCTTCGGGCGCGGCATTCAGCTCATCTCGGAGAAGTCGGAAGCGATCGACCCTTACGCCTATCACATTGCCATTGAGAACCACGTCGCGCCCGGTCACTGGACGGAAAAGATCAGTGATGCGTATCTCGGCGAAGCCCTGCCTTTTTATCACGGCGACCCTAAGATTGCGGACGCCTTCCCCTCCGACGCGGTAATTTCCATAGACATCGGTGATTTCGACGCCGCCCGTTCGCGCATGGAACAGGTTGTGCGCGACCGCGAATACGCCAAACGCCTGCCCGCCATTCGCGAGGCCAAGCGCCGCGTTCTCGTTGAGCACAACACCCTGCGTGTCGCCGCCGACATTGCGCTACGGACGCATCAGTCTGGCAAGCCATCAGGCGAAATTATGGGCCGTCATGCATTTCGGCGCGCACACCCTGTTCTTGCGACGAGTGACGCCATCCGCCAAGCCCGCGGGTAATACTCTTTTTAGATTCCCCCTAAACGGGAATTTAGGGGACTTCGTCCAGTGTGGAGCCTAGCAGGGTTACAAAGTTACGCATGTTGGGAGGACGTATGTCCACATTTCGGATCGGGGCCGCTTTCGGCATCATGGCTTTCGTGGGCGTCGTCCCCGCGCTCGCGACGGGCCCTGCGGGCTCCGCGACCGATCCCGTCAAACATTTTCGCCAGCTCGAAGGCGAGCTGCCCAGCCCGAACATCTACCGCTCCGCCTCCGGTGCGCCCGGCCCGGCCTATTGGCAGCAGGAAGCCGATTACGTCATCGACGCCACGCTGGATGAGGACGCCAAGACGATCACGGCGACCCAGACGATCACCTATACGAACAATTCGCCGGACACGCTGTCCTATCTCTGGGTTGCGCTCGATCTCAACCGCTTCAAGGACGGCTCCACCGCGCGCACGTCGGAAGTCAGCTCCGCCGCAGGCTCGCGCCGTGACCGCGCTGGTGCGGGCGACTCCATTTCGTTTAACGCGCTCCGCCGTCAGCAGGCCTTTGCCAACACCGAATACGGCTTCCAGATTAACAGCGTCACGGACGAGGACGGGCGCGGCCTGGCTTATGTAATCAACGACACCATGATGCGCATCGACCTGGCCGATCCGCTCGACCCGGAAGAGACGTTTGCCTTTTCGCTCGACTGGGAAAACAATATTTTGGACGAGAATGCAGTCGGTGGCCGGGGCGGCTACGAAACGCTGGAAGACGGCGAGACGATCTTCTTCCTCGCGCAGTGGTTCCCGCGCATGGCGGCCTATACGGACTACACCGGCTGGCAAAACAAGCAGTTTCTCGGCCGCGGCGAGTTCACGCTGGAGTTTGGCGACTACGATGTCAGCCTGACCCTGCCCGCCGACCATATCGTGTCGTCCACGGGCGTGCTGCAAAACCCCGAAGACGTTCTGACACGCGAGCAACGCCGTCGTCTCGATGACCTCTCGACCGAAGAGCCCCGCTTCATCGTCACGCCCGAAGAGGCCGAAGAGAATGCCGAAGATGGCACGACCCGCACGAACACCTGGCGCTACCGCGCGGAAAATGTGCGCGACTTCGCCTGGTCGAGCTCCCGGAAATATATCTGGGACGCCATGATCTTCGAACAGGACGATGCCGAGCACCCCGAAGTGCTGTCCATGTCCTTCTACCCGCCCGAGGCCGAACCGATCTGGTCGCAATACTCCACCCAGGCGGTTGTCCACACCATGGAGGTCTATAACAAGTTCGCCTTCAACTATCCCTATCCGGTCGCGCAGAGCGTGAACTCCTGGGAGCGGGGCGGCATGGAATATCCGATGATCACCTTTAACGGCTATCGCCCATCAGCTGAAGAAGGCGAGGACGGGGTGAAAGGTGAGGTCACCTATTCCCGCAACATCAAATATGGCCTTATCGGCGTGATCATCCACGAGATCGGCCATATCTATTTCCCGATGGTCGTGAACTCGGACGAGCGTCGCCACACCTGGATGGATGAGGGCCTGAATACTTTCCTCGAATACATGGCTGAATATGAGTGGGAAGAAGACTTCCCCATCCTCGGCAATGCCGCCAATCCGCTGGACGAGATCACGCGCTATATGACGAGCTCCAATCAGGTGCCGATCATGACGCAGTCGGACTCGGTGCTGCAATTCGGGCCCAACGCCTACTCCAAGCCGGCCTCGGCTCTGGTGGTGTTGCGCGAAACCGTCATGGGCCGCGAGCTGTTCGATTTCGCTTTCCGCGAATACGCCCAGCGCTGGAAGTTCAAGCGCCCTCAGCCCGCCGACTTCTTCCGCACCATGGAAGATGCATCCGCCGTCGATCTCGACTGGTTCTGGCGCGGCTGGTTCTTCGATACGGGCCATGTCGATATCGCCATTACGGGCGTGCGCGAATACCAGATTTCGACGCAGGATCCGGATGTGGAATCAAGCCTGACGCGCGACCGCTATAACCGCGACCGCCCCGGCGCGATCACGGCACAGCGCAACCGCGAGGAAGGCATCACTCCCCGCATCGACCGCTTCACGGAGCTGCGCGACCTCTATAACGAAAACGACAAATTCACGCCGTCGAACAAGGATCGCAACGACTATCAAAAATTCCTCGAAGGTCTCGAAGACTGGGAGCGCGCCGCCTATGACCGCGCCATGGAGGAGGGGAGCTATCTCTACTTCCTCGATTTCGCATCTCTCGGCGGGCTGGTGTCGCCCCTACCGCTAACGATCACCTATGACAGCGGCGAGGTCGAAGAGCTGATGATCCCGGCTGAGATCTGGCGCCGCAATGCGGAAAACGTCACCAAGCTCCTCGTGCGCGACGAGCCTATCATCTCTATTGTTCTGGATGCTGCGCATCAGACAGCCGATGCGGATCATTCCAACAACACCTTCCCTGCCTCCATCGCCAAATCGCGCTTCGAGATCTACAAGTCCAAGCGCAGTGCGCGTAACCTGATGTCGGACATGATGGTCGAGCTGAAATCCGCTGGCGAAAATGCCGAGACGGATGAGGATGACAGTGCGTCAGTTCCTCTCGATGACGATATGGGCAATGATCGCGACATGGAACCCTCCAATGACAATACCCGGAGCGACAGCAAGGACGACGACAAGAAATCCGCCCTCCGCCGCACCCTGGAACGGATCATGAAGCGTGATGGTAACTAGGCGCACAGTCCTCGCGGCGGGTGCAAGCCTTGCCGCGTCTGCCGCTCTCGCGACCCCCGCTTGGGCGCACCGCGAGAAGACGACCACGACTCTCATGGAGTGGACGGGTGGCGGCTTTGCCATCACCCATACCATTCACCGTCATGACGCGGAGATCGCCCTCGCGCGCGCCGGACTGATCGACCGTCCCGAGATTGACAGCCTGACATCACGCGCGCACATCGCCCTGCATGTCGAGGAGACGTTCACTCTCGACGGCTTGAGCATTACAACGCTGGGCGCGGAGACCGAGGGTAATCGCATCTACATCTATCAGGAAGCCACGTTAGAAGCCCTGCCCGAAAGACTTGGCGTGAACGCTCGGATCTTGCGCAATCTTTATGCGGATCAGATCAATGCGGTCGATATAGAGGTCGCTGGCGTCGTGCAATCGCTACGTTTTGCCGATGGCGACGGGATGAAGGTGGTAGAGCTATAACTACGCCTGAGCTCCCGCGCTCGACGCGGGAACTCCCTCTTTTTGCACATGAGACCAGTTACGCTTTTGCCGATTGAGGTACCGGTTCCTATCCGGAAAATTGTGTCATCGATTATGCCCGCCTTGACCATGCCGACCGCGCGCTTCACCGTGTCGGCATGATCACTGTACACCATCTCAATAATTCCCGCTCGCAACGCATTCTCTGGCTGCTCGAAGAGCTCGGCCTGGACTACGAGATTGCGCATTACACACGCGACGCAAAAACCAACCGCGCGCCGGACAGCTTGAAGGCCATCCATCCGCTCGGAAAATCGCCCTTGATTACCGATAAGGGCATGACGATTGCCGAGACGGGCGCGATCATCGTCTATCTTCTCGACCATTACGGCAATGGCCGCCTGCGCCCCGAGAAAGGTACACAGGCTTATCAGGACTACGTCCACTTCCTGCACTTTGCGGAAGGCTCGGCCATGCTGCCGTTGCTGCTGGCGCTCTATACGGGCTTCCTCGGCGAAGCGGCTGCGCCCATCCAGCCGATGATCATGAAAGAAATAGAGGGCATTCTCGACTATTGCGAATATCGTCTGACGCGCGCGGATTGGTTTGCGGGCGACGAAATGACAGGTGCGGACATCAACATGATTTTCCCGCTTGAGGCCGCAAAGGCGCGTGGTCGCCTCAAAGGCTACACGGCCTGCAACGCCTTCGTCGAGAAAGTCCACGCCCGCGAAGCCTATCAGCGCGGCCTGGAACGCGGCGGTGATTACGCCTATGGCCCGCAAGCCTAGGCCATTGCTCCGCCCCTTTCACATTGCGGCGCCGATAGACGACATCGAGGTCACGCGGCGCTTCTACCGCGACCGGCTTGGCTGCGAGATCGGGCGCGAAGCCAAGAACTGGATCGACGTCGATTTCTTCGGCCACCAGTTAAGCTTTCATGTTGCCAAGGAAGACCGCGCGGTGCTGGCCCATAGCGACGTGGACGGTCACCGCGTGCCCGTGCGCCACTTTGGTGTCGTGCTGGATTGGGGCGATTGGCACGCCCTGCGCGACCGTTTGCTGGCGTTAAAGCAGGACTTCGTGATTGCGCCCTACACCCGTTTCGTCGGCCAGCCCGGCGAGCAGGCGACCATGTTCTTTCACGATCCCAGCGGAAACGCGCTGGAGTTTAAAAGCTTCAAAGACGACGCGAGCCTCTTTGCGAATTAAGGGTAACTGACCCACGCCTCTTCATTAGGCAGCGGGATGCGCTCGCCCGTATCGCCGACCACCTCGGGGAAACGGCCATTGGCCCAGTCGCGTTTGGCCTGATCGATACGCTCTTTGCGCGAGGAGACGAAGTTCCAGTCGATGTAACGCTTACCGAGCGGGCTGCCGCCGATGGCGGCAAACCGCGCATCAGCGGAGGCCCGCACAGTCGTCGCGCTTGCCATGTCCAGCACACTCAAGTGCTGGTGCGGGCAGTCCGTGCCGTCAACGCTGACAGATCCCGACGTGACATAGATCGCCAACTCTTCGACATCCGGCAGGGACAGCTCTGCGCCTGCGTCGAGTGTGGCTTCAAAATAAAGCGTAGGATGGAAGATAGCGACCGGGCTGGTCACACCAAAGGCCGAGCCCATCATCACGCGGCCCGTAATGCCGTTGCCCATGAAGATGGGAATGGCCCCGGACGGGTAATGGTGAAAGCTTGGCTCGCGCTCTTCTTCCGCCTTCGGCAGGGCGTGCCAGAGCTGTAAGCCTTCCATGCGGTAGCTCTGCGTCATATTCGGTGAGGGCCGTTCGGAATGCACAATGCCCTTGCCCGCGACCATAAGGTTGATCGCGCCGGGCTGTATTATTGCGTCGGAGCCGACACTGTCCTTGTGCGCGATCTCACCTTCGAAAAGATAAGTGACTGTGGCGAGGTTGATGTGGGGATGCGGACGGACATTCATGCCCATCCCGCCCGCAAATTCGTCCGGGCCGAAATGGTCGAAGAACACCCAAGGCCCGATCATTTTTTGACCGACCACCGGAAGCGCGCGGCGTATGCTGTACTCGCCTAAGTCTTTCGCCTTCGGCTTGATGATTTTGCGGACGCTGGCATGATCGGTCATAGCCCCAACCCTAGTCGATCCGAGGATATACCACCATGCTACTCTATGATTGCACCAGCGCGCCTAGCCCCCGCCGCGCCCGTATGTTCATTGCGGAAAAAGGCCTCGACATACCCTTCGAGCAGATCGATCTCTCAACAGGCGAGCAGCGTAAGGAAGCGTATCTCGACATCGTTCCGACGGGAACGGTGCCAGCTCTGAAGACGAATGACGGCAACATTATCACGGAAAACCTCGCCATTGCGAGCTATCTGGAAGCGCTGCATCCGGAACTGCCTTTGCTGGGACGCACACCGCGCGAGAAGGCCGCAGTCATGGAATGGGAGATGCGGATCACCTTGGGTGGCTTCATGGCATGTGCGGAAATGTTACGGAACAGCAGCCCGCGCATGAAGGATCGCGCCCTGCCCGGCCCGAACAATTACGCGCAGATCCCGGCACTTGCCGAGCGCGGGCGGATGCGCATTGAACACTTCTGGGCCATTATGGATGATCGCCTGGGCGAGAACGCATTCATGGCGGGCGAGACGTATTCCTATGCCGACATCACGGGGACGGTCTGCGTGGACTTCTCAAAATGGGTAAAAGCGAGCCCGCTGGAGACGCACAGCAACATTGCGCGCTGGCACAAGACCATGAAGGCGCGGGCGAGCTATACGGCCTGAGAACCCTCAGAGGCTTTGGATTGCGGTTCTCCGGTCGGGACTTCGATGAACTCGCCCGTCTCTGTCATCAGCATAAGTTTCGCGCTGATGATGGAGAACCAGCTGCCGATAAGCTGCAGATCGCCCGCTTCAACGGCCTGGCGAATAAACGGGTAGCTCATGAGATTGACGAGAGACAGACGCACCGTCTCCCACTCCATCTCGCGTTGTAGATTTTCAGGCTTGCGGGCGAGGACGGCGTCTTTGGCGGGTTCAAGCAAGCTGACCCAGTCAGCCACGTAATCGGTTTGCATGTCGCCAAGACCGTTGAGGCATCCCGCCACCCCGCCGCAGCTTTCATGGCCCATGACCACGATCGATTTCACGTGCAGCGCCTTGACGCCGTACTCGATCGCCGATGCTGTACCGTGATAGCCTTCATCCGTCTGGTGGGGTGGGATCATGGCGGCAACATTGCGCACGACGAACATCTCGCCGGGGTAGGCATGAAATATATCTGTAGGGTCCACGCGGGAGTCCGCGCAGGATAGCAGCATGATATTGGGCGACTGGCCCTTTTCGCCCAGAATCTCGTAGAGCTGACGTTGACTGTGGAAGTCCGTGGCGCGGAAGGCTTGGTAGCCTTTGATGAGCGGGATCCGGTTGGGCATGGGGGACGCTAAATCCTGCGCGGGCAAAAGAAAAGCCCACTCGAAAATGGGCTTATCGTGTTTCGATGTCTGAAAAGCCTATTCGGCGTCTTCGAGCGCATCCATTTTCTCGCGGTCGATCTTGCCTTTTGCGGACACATCACGGTCGACAAATTCGATCACGGCCATGGGCGCGTTATCGCCATAACGGAAACCCGCTTTGAGAACGCGGATATAGCCGCCGGGGCGTTCGGCGTAACGTGGGCCGAGAATATCGAACAGCTTCTTGGTCTGCGCTTCATCACGAATGCGGGCCATGGCGAGGCGGCGATTGGACACGCCGCCTTTTTTGGCGAGCGTGACGAGCTTTTCCATCAAGGGGCGCATCTCTTTGGCCTTGGGAAGCGTGGTCACGATCTGCTCGTGCTCGATCAGCGAGGCGGACATGTTCGCGAACATCGCCTTGCGGTGCGAGGCGGTACGGTTGAGTTTGCGGTGGGCAATGCGGTGGCGCATGGCGATATTCCTTGTGCTTTAAAACGTGCGACTAAATCTTTGCGTGAACCTAGAGATGGTCGTCGTATTTCTTGGCGAGTTCTTCGATATTTTCAGGCGGCCAGTTTGGCGCGTCCATGCCGAGGTGAAGGCCCATGGCGGCGAGCACTTCCTTGATCTCATTGAGCGACTTGCGGCCAAAGTTCGGCGTCCGCAGCATTTCGGCTTCCGACTTCTGGATGAGGTCGCCGATATAGACGATGTTGTCGTTCTTGAGACAGTTGGCCGAGCGCACGGACAGCTCCAGCTCGTCAACCTTGCGCAGAAGCGCGGGATTGAAGTCGAGCTCGGGCTTTTCTTCGCCGCGGACAGTGTCTTCCGGATCATCGAAGTTCACGAAGACCTGGAACTGATCCTGAAGGATGCGCGCGGCCACGGCCATGGCGTCTTCGGGGGTCACGGCACCATTGGTTTCGATGTCGATGATCAGCTTGTCATAGTCGAGCACCTGACCTTCGCGCGTATCTTCCACACGGTAAGCGACGCGCTTGACGGGCGAATAGAGCGCATCGATCGAAATCAGGCCGATGGGCGCGTCTTCGGGGCGGGACGCGGCGGCTGGCACGTAGCCCTTGCCGGTCGTGACCGTCAGCTCCATGCGAAGTTCGGCTTCGCCGTCCAGCGTACAAATGACATGATCGGGGTTGAGAATTTCGACATCCGCCGTCTGTTCGATGTCAGCACCTGTAACCGGGCCAGCACCGGTCTTTTTCAACAAAAGGCGCTTGGGGCCATCCGCGTGCATGCGCACAGCGAGGCCCTTCATGTTCAGGACGATATTGGTGACGTCTTCGCGCACACCCGGAACGGATGTGAATTCGTGGACAACGCCGTCGATCTGCACAGCGGACACGGCCGAGCCCTGCAATGACGACAACAACACACGACGCAGAGCATTGCCGAGCGTCATGCCAAAGCCGCGCTCCAGCGGTTCGGCGATGATGTCGGCGCGACGCTCAGGCGTGCGGGAGGGTTTGATGTCCGGGTTGATCGGACGAATGAGTTCTTGCCAGTTCTTTTCAATCACGGTGCAGCCTCGATGCTATTGGGTGGGCGCAAGTCTGCCCGCGCGAGCGGGCAAAGGGGAAAAACGAAGGATCGGCGCCTAGACGCGACGACGCTTGGGCGGACGACAGCCATTGTGCGGAATAGGCGTTACGTCGCGGATGGTCGTGATGACCATCCCCTCGGCCTGCAGCGCGCGCACGGCGCTTTCGCGACCCGAACCCGGGCCATTCACATTGACTTCCAGCGTGGTCATACCGTGCTCGGCAGCCTTTTGAGCGGCGTCGGCGGCGGCGACCTGAGCCGCGTAAGGAGTCGATTTCCGCGACCCCTTGAACTTCATCGTGCCAGCCGACGACCAGGCAACGACATTGCCCTGCGCATCTGTAATAGTGATGATGGTATTGTTGAACGTCGCGTTGACGTGGGCGATGCCCGTGGTGATGTTTTTCTTGTCGGCGCGCCGGACGCGGGACTTCTCTGCAGCTTTAGCCATTGGTCAGACCCCCTATTTCTTCTTGCCGGCAATGGCTTTGGCGGGACCCTTGCGGGTGCGAGCATTGGTGTGGGTACGCTGTCCGCGCACAGGCAGACCACGACGGTGGCGCAGGCCACGGTAGTTGCCCATGTCCATCAGGCGCTTGATGTTCTGGCTGATGTCGCGGCGAAGATCGCCCTCGACCATGTGGTCGGCGTCGATGGATTCGCGGATGCGCAGGATTTCCTGATCCGTCAAATCGGCGACACGGCGCTCGGCACTGATACCAACCTTTTCACAGATCTCAGCGGCTTTGGCGTCGCCGATACCGTGGATGTATGTGAGCGCGATGATCGCGCGCTTGTTTGTGGGGATGTTTACCCCTGCGATACGGGCCATGTGGCAGTTCCTTCGTGCGCCTGGCATCCCCATTGCCATGATCGGCAGGCCGTAAAGGCGGGGGAGGCTTCGACCCGCTTGCGCCAGGTCTCTGGTTGGGAATTCCCTATGGGCCTTTGTGCCAATAGGAAAAAGCGGCAAAGCCGGAGCCTTACCGCAAGTCTGCTGCGCTATATATACGCAGTGCGGTGCGGGTCAACCGCGCGAGGTGAGATTCGGTGCGGCGTGAGCGATCCAACTACCAGAGTAGATGCGCCAGACTAGCAAACCATTGGCGGCACCGATGCCCGATCGAGTCAACAAAACGACCAAGGCAATCAACGGGCCATCAAGCAAGGCTTCGGCAATGAACCAGCTGCCGCCTACACATGTCAGCAATATACCTGCAAACACGCAAAGACGGGCATTCAAGATTCCTAACCTCTTTGCAAAAGCATAGGTCGGAAGACCAAAAATCAGAGCGACTGGCAGACCGAAGATAACGCTGTAGAAAAGCACAAAGCCAAAGCCCAACACTGAGTCATCGCCGCGAAATATCTCAGGAGAAGCCAAGAAGATTGCATTCACACCCACCGCAACGCATAGCGCCAAAATAGCGCGAGGATACGTCTTGGGGGGAATTCCCATCAGCGCGTGAAGTATCCCGCCCATATGGCGACATCGGGGTTATCGCTTCCGGCTTCGGAGCCGGGATCGACGTGATCGAGGATGTCGGCGACCTGGGTGGTGACGTCTTCAATAGTAGCCATGCCGTCCACTTCGTGGAGCTTATCCTGCGCTTTGTAGAACGGCAGCAGCGCGGCGGTCTGGCTGTTGTAGTTGCCGAGGCGGATCTTGAAGCTTTCGGGGTTGTCGTCCTTGCGGCCTTCTTCCTCGAAACGCTTGGTGACGCGGTCGATGAGTTTGTCGTCCTCGACCACGAGGCGGATGACGGCGTCGATCTGCGTATCGCGGCGACCAAGTGTGGCGTCGAGCGCTTCGGCCTGCGGGACCGTGCGGGGGAAGCCGTCGAATATGAATCCGCGCGCGTCGGGGTTGGTGTCGAGCTGTTCCTCGATGAGGGCGATCACGATGTCGTCGGATACGAGGTCGCCGCGGTCCATGATGCCGGCGACGGTCTTGCCGAGATCCGTGCCGGATTTGCGCGCGGCGCGGAGCATGTCCCCGGTGGAGAGCTGGATGAGACCTGCCGCTTCCACGAGGCGCTTGGCCTGGGTGCCTTTGCCCGCAGCGGGCGGGCCGAAGAGAATGATGTTCACGGCTGTCCCCCTTACTTGTTGGTCTTGGCCGAGGCGCGACGGCGCATACGGGACTTCTTGATCAGGCCCTCATATTGGTGCGCAATCAGGTGCGACTGGATCTGGGCGACCGTGTCGAGCGTCACGCTGACAATAATCAACAGGCTCATCCCGCCGATCAGCATGGCGACCGAGAGCGGCAGGTTACCGACTTGGGCGATGACCGCTTCCGGCACGACGCAGACAAATGCCACATAGATCGCGCCGACAAATGTCAGGCGGTTGAGCACATAAGACAGGTAGTCCGAAGTGCGCTTGCCGGGGCGGATGCCGGGCAGAAAGCCGCCATTCTTGCGGAGGTTGTCGGCGACGTCTTCGGGCTTAAACACATAAGGGACGTAGAAGAAGCAGAAGAAAATAATCAAAAAGCCATAAAGCAAGAGATAGAGCGGCCGCCCATAGCCGATATAGGCGAGCAGCGTGCCGAACAGCCCTGCCCCGGCATCGGCATTGGCGGTGTTTCCAAGCCGAAAGTTCACGAGGGTCGCAGGCAGGATGAGCAGCGAGCTGGCAAAAATGGGCGGGATCACACCGGCCGTGTTGAGCTTGAGCGGCAGGAAGCTCGATTCGCCGCCAAAGGTACGACCGCCCGCAAGCTGACGCTTGGGGTACTGCACGAGGAGGCGACGCTGGGCGCGCTCGACAAAGACGATCAGCACGGCGAGCGCGATGAACATCACCATGATGCCGATCAGCACGAGGCCGGAGATCGAACCGTCACGGTTGAGATTGAGCGCCTGGAAAATGGCTTTGGGAAGTTCGGCCACAATGCCTGCGAAAATGATTAGTGAGACGCCGTTACCCACACCGCGCGCGGTGACCTGTTCACCGAGCCACATCAGGAACATGGTACCGCCGACAAGGGTGAGAACCGTGGAAACCTGGAAGAAAAGGCCGGGATCGATGGCTGCGCCGGAGCTCTCGATAAATTTTGCGACGCCGAAGGCCTGCGCTGCGGCGAGGAAAACCGTGAGGTAGCGCGTATATTGGTTGATCTGTTTGCGGCCCTGCTGACCATCCTTGTCGAGCTCCTTGAGAGTCGGGATGGAGCCTTTCATCAGGGTCATGATGATCGAGGCCGAAATATAAGGCATAACATTCAGCGCGAAGATCGCCATGCGCTCAACGGCGCCACCGGCGAACATGTTGAGGCGATCCGCAAAACCGCCGCCCGCGCCGCCACCGGCGAAAAGCTGCTGAAATTGGTCAAAGTCCACGCCCGGTACAGGTATGAATGTCCCGATGCGATAAACCACGAGTATCATGAGGGTAAAGAGGAGTCGCTGCTGCAATTCCTTGGCTTTGGTAAAGCTACCAAAGCTCATATTGCGCGCGAGCTGTTCCGATGCGGATACCATGGCGTGTCCCTTTTCCGCGCCGATTCACCGCAGGGTGGGCGCGCCTATAAGGGGACAGGTAGGGGTGCCCCCGTCGGTTTGGAACCCCCGGCCCCAGACTAAATCATGGAATTGGGGCTCACAAAATGGAGAAGGAGCCCCGAAGGGCTCCCGCTCGCTATTCTTCTTCTTTGGAGGCTTTGGCCTTGGCAGCGGCCTTCTGATCGACCTTTGCGCGGGGCGCCTTGCCGTCGAGAAGCTCTTGCGCCTGCACGTTCCACTCGCCCGTGACGGCTTTCTTGCCGAGGGCCGCGAGATCGTCGCCGGACAGGGCGGCGAGTTGCTTGAAAGTGGTGATACCGGCTTCGGCCATCTTCTTGACTGCCGCCGGACCGGCGCCGTCAATAAGCGACAGGTCGTCATTCAGGCCGGTTACGGTGTCGACGACGTCTTCCACGATATCGGAAACGGTGTTCGCGACGGCTTTTACGGCCTTCTTGACGGCTTTGACAGGACCACCGGACGTGTCCGCGGTGGAGCGTGCAGGTTTGGCCGTATCAATGTTGATGGAGCCCTTGGCGCCTTCGATGATGCCTTGCGCACCCTTTGTGGCACCTGCGACGGTCAAGTCGAGATTGGCGGACAGCGTGCCGTTACCGATCAGACGCACGCCGTCATGGGCGCGGCGAATAACGCCAGCCTTAACGAGCGCTTCGGCGTCGAGCTTGTCGCCCTTCTTGATCTTGCCGGAGACGATCGCACGCTCGAGCGTTGCAATGGACAACTCGGCATAACGCTTGCGGTTGGGCACGTTGAAGCCACGCTTTGGCAGGCGCATATGGATCGGCATCTGGCCGCCCTCAAAGCCCTTGATCGCCACACCGGAGCGTGACTTTTGACCTTTGACGCCGCGACCGGCGGTCTTGCCTTTACCGGAGCCGATGCCACGACCGACCCGTTTGCGGGCATGCGTTGCACCGTCCATGTCGGCGAGCATATTCAGGCGAATGGGATCATTTGCCATGAGCCTACTCCTCTACGATCTTCACCATGTGCGCGACCTTTGCGATCGCGCCACGGATGGAAGGTGTATCTTCGAGCTCGCGCTGCTTGCCGATGCGGCCAAGGCCGAGACCGACCAGCGTTGCGTGCTGTGTTGCGGGCCGACGGGTGGAAGACCCGGTCTGGCGCACTGTCAGTGTTTTCTTGGCAGCCATTTATGCCTCCACGGCATCGGGAGCCGATGCACCGTCTTTGCGACGATCGATGAGGTCGCCGACCTTCTTGCCGCGACGTGCAGCAATCATGCGGGGGCTCTCGGCCGATTTCATGGCGTCGAATGTCGCGCGTATCATGTTGTAGGGATTGGAGGTGCCAAGCGATTTCGCGACCACGTCCTGAACGCCGAGGCATTCGAGCACGGCGCGCATTGGGCCACCCGCAATCACGCCGGTACCTGGAGGGGCGGCGCGCAAGATGACCTTGCCCGCACCGTGACGACCACGGATGTCGTGGTGCAGCGTGCGACCCTCGCGCAGGGGCACGCGGATCATGGTCTTCTTGGCTTCCTCGGTCGCCTTGCGGACAGCCTCGGGAACTTCACGGGCTTTACCCTTGCCAAAGCCGACACGGCCTTTTTCGTCACCGACGATCACAAGGGCGGCAAAGCCCATGCGACGACCGCCTTTGACGGTCTTGGCCACGCGGTTAATGTGTACGAGGCGATCCGTGAGGCCATCGCTTTCTTCTTCGCGACGGTTATTGCGGCGTCCACCGCGGCGGTTATTGTCTTGTGCCATCGGGTTGCTCCTAGAACTTCAGTCCGCCTTCACGCGCGGCGTCGGCAAGTGCCTTGACGCGACCGTGAAAGAGGTAGCCACCACGGTCGAACACAACCGTATCCACACCGGCCTTGGTGGCGCGTTCGGCAACAAGTTTGCCGATACGGGCCGCGGCTGCGGTATCTGATCCTTTTTCCTTTGTGTCTTCGAGTGTGGAAGCGGACGCGATCGTCACGCCGTTCACATCGTCGATGACCTGTGCCGAGATGTTCTTGCTCGACCGGAACACGGAAAGGCGGGGACGCCCGTTCGCGTTTTTCTTCAGGCGGCGGCGCACACGTTGGGCGCGGGCCTGAGTTTTGAGGCGCTGGCTTTTCATCGCTACTTCCTCTTACCTTCCTTCTGCCGGACATATTCGCCCACATAACGCACGCCCTTGCCCTTATAGGGCTCTGGCTTGCGGTAGGCGCGGATCTCGGCGGCCACCTGACCAACCTTCTGCTTGTCGATACCCTCGACAGTCAGCTCGGTCGGCTTGGCGGCGGTGATTGTAATGCCCTCGGGCGCGTCATAGACGATTTCGTGGCTGTAGCCGAGCTGCATGACGAGCTGATTGCCCTTCATCTGGGCGCGGTAACCCACGCCCCGGAGCTCGAGCTCTTTCTTGAAACCCGTCGTGACGCCGTCGACCATATTGCCGACCATGGTGCGGGTCATGCCCCACATGGCCTTGGCGTTCTTGTCGTCCGCGTTGACGGGCGCAACAGCAAACGTGTCGCCATCGAGCTTGCCCGTCATGCTGTCTGGCAGCGTGAAGGACAATTCGCCCTTTGGGCCTTTGACGTCGATTTTCTGACCGGTCTGGGTCAGAGTAACACCGCTGGGAACGGTGAGGTCTTTTTTGCCGATACGTGACATGATCTCTCCTTCCTTACGATACCTGGCAGAGGACTTCGCCCCCGACATTGTTTTCACGCGCCGAATTGTCACTCATGACGCCCTTGGGCGTGGACAGGATGGCGATGCCAAGGCCGTTGTGAACCTGTGGCAGTGTTTTCACGCCCGTATAGACGCGGCGGCCGGGCTTGGACACGCGGGCGATCTTGCGGATCACAGGCTGGCCTTCATGGTACTTCAACTGGATCTCGAAAGCGCGGAAGCCCTCGATCTCGGTCTCGGAATACCCACGAATGTAACCTTCATCCTGGAGCACGTCGAGGACGCGGCCACGGAGGTTGGATGCGGGCGTGGTGACCGTGGAACGCGAACGCATGATGGCGTTGCGGATACGGGTCAGCATATCGCCCAGAGGATCGGAAAAGCTCATGGTTTCCTCCCTACCAGCTGGATTTCACGAGACCGGGGATCAGACCCTGGCTGCCGAGCTCGCGCAGGGCGATCCGGCTCATTTTCATTTTACGGTAGTAACCGCGGGGGCGGCCCGTGACCTGACACCGATTGCGCACGCGCGATGGCGCGGAATTGCGCGGAAGCTCTGCGAGCTTCAACTGAGCGGCGAAGCGCTCTTCAACCGGTAGGTCCTTATTGCGGGCGGTATCCTTGAGCAGCGCACGTTTGGCGGCGTATTTTGCCACCATTTGCTTGCGCTTCAGGTTACGTTCGATTGCGGAAGTCTTTGCCATACTTATAGTCCTTTTGCAGGTCGCGGGAGGCTGGCTCCCACTTGGTCCGCTGCGTTAATTCGGTGTCGCCTTACTTGCGAAAGGGGAAGCCGAACTCTGCCAGCAGTGCCGTTGCTTCTTCGTCATTGGTTGCGGTCGTCTGCACCACGATGTCCATACCGCGGACGCTATCGACCTTGTCGTAATCGATCTCGGGGAACACGATGTGCTCCTTGAGGCCCATGGCGTAATTGCCGTTACCGTCAAAGCTCTTGCCGTTAAGACCGCGGAAGTCACGCACGCGAGGCAGTGCGATGTTCACAAGACGGTCGAGAAATTCATACATCTTTTCGCGACGCAGCGTGACCTTTGCACCGATGACCATGCCGTCGCGCAGCTTGAAGCCGGCGATGGATTTCTTGGCGATCGTCGGGACGGGTTTCTGACCGGAGATCAGCTCCATCTCGTTGAGTGCGGCTTCGACCTTTTTACGGTCGCCGACGCCTTCGCCGATACCCATGTTCAGAACGACTTTCTCGATCTTGGGAATTTGCATGTCCGACGTGTAGTTGAACTGCTCCTTCATTTTCGCGCGAATGGTGTCGCGGTACTCGGAAGCGAGGCGGGGCTCATAAGGCTTAGACATCGATAACCTCCCCGGAACGGGTGGAGACGCGAACCTTCTTGCCGTCCTTGAGGACTTTGAAGCCGACCCGGCACGGCTTGCCGTCCTTGGGGTCGATATGCGCGACATTGGAAACGGCAATCGCGGCGGGAAAGCGCTTCACGCCCCCATCGGGATTGGCCTGCGTTGGACGCTCATGGCGGGTAACCATGCGGACACCCTCCACAACGATGCGGCCCTCGGAAGGGTAGGATTTGAGCACTTTGCCCTTTGTTCCCTTATCCTTGCCGGTAATGACCATCACGTAGTCGCCGGATTTGATCTTGGCGGCCATGACTACAGCACCTCCGGAGCGAGGCTGACGATCTTCATGTGGTTCTTGGCGCGCAGTTCGCGGGGAACGGGGCCAAAAATACGCGTGCCGATCGGCTCGTTATTGTTGTTGATGATAACGGCGGCATTGCCGTCGAAGCGGATGACGGAACCGTCACGGCGCTGGATGTCCTTGCGCACGCGCACGACGACAGCGCGACGCACGTCGCCCTTTTTCACTTTGCCGCGCGGAATGGCTTCCTTGACCGACACGACGATCACGTCGCCGACGCCCGCATAGCGGCGCTTGGAGCCACCGAGGACCTTGATGCACTGCACGCGGCGGGCACCGGAATTGTCGGCAACGTCTAGATTTGATTGCATCTGAATCATGATGCGTCTCCGTTTTCAGATTGCGCAGGTGGTTTCGTCAAAAGTCCGCTTACGCGGTGACGACTTCCCAACGCTTGAGTTTGGACTTGGGCGGGCATTCCACGATGCGAACCTGTTCGCCGACCTTGATGGCGTTGGATTCGTCATGGGCGTGATAGCGCTTGGAACGGCGCACGGTTTTCTTGAGGAGCGGGTGCAGATAGACACGGTCGACCTTGACCACGATGGTCTTGGCACCTTTATCGGACACCACAGTGCCCCGGAGGATACGGCGGGGCATCTAGGCCTCCTTCTTATTCGGGGCGGGCGATTCGGCGGCACGTTGCTCGGCCTGCACGGTCTTGATGCGGGCGATGTCACGACGGACCTCGCGGACGCGGGACGTTTTTTCCAGCTGGCCAGTGGCGCGCTGGAAACGCAGGTTAAATTGCTCTTTCTTGAGCTCGAGGAGTTTGTCCTTGAGCTGATCGCCAGTCATGGCGCGAACATCGACGGATTTCATCACGCTCTCCTTACGCCTGATCACCACCACCCGGACGGGTGACGACTTTGGTGCGGACGGGAAGTTTGGCAGCGCCGAGACGGAGCGCTTCGCGCGCCACGGCATCGGTGACGCCGTCGATCTCGAACATGATGCGGCCGGGACGGACTTTCGCCGCCCAGAATTCGACCGAACCCTTACCCTTACCCATGCGGACTTCGGTAGGCTTCTTGGTGACGGGCACATCGGGGAAGATACGGATCCACACACGGCCCTGACGCTTCATGTGGCGCGTGATGGCCCGGCGTGTCGCCTCGATCTGGCGCGCGGTGACGCGTTCGGCGTCGAGCGACTTCAGGCCATAGGAGCCGAAGGCGAGCGAGGTGCCGCCCTTGGCCATGCCCTTGATCCGGCCCTTGTGGGCCTTGCGGAATTTTGTGCGTTTGGGTTGAAGCATTGCCCTGCCCCCTAGCGGCGAGGACCGCGGTCGCGACCGAAGTCGGAACGACCCCGCTCACCGCCGCGCGGTCCCTGGTTACGGCGATCATTGCCCGATTCCACCATGCGACGCTCATGCGCCATGGGATCGTGCTCCATGATTTCGCCCTTGTTGATCCAGACCTTGATGCCGACGATCCCCATGGGGGTCAGCGAGGCCTTGGTACCATAATCGATGTCCGCGCGCAGCGTATGGAGCGGCACGGAGCCTTCCTGATATTGTTCGACACGGGCAATCTCCGCACCGCCGAGGCGACCCGACAGCATGATCTTGCAGCCCTTAGCGCCCATGCGCATCGTGCTTTGCAGCGAGCGCTTCATGGCACGGCGGAAAGAGACGCGACGCTCGAGCTGCTGGCTGATGCCTTCGGCAACGAGGTTGGCGTCGAGCTCCGGCTTGCGGATTTCCACGAGGTTGATGAAGACTTCGCCATCGACCATCTGGCTGACGGTCTTGCGAAGGTTTTCGATGTCGGCACCTTTCTTCCCGATCACCACACCCGGACGTGCCGTGTAGATGGTGATGCGGCACTTCTTGTGCGGACGCTCGATAACGATGCGCGACACGGACGCCTGCGCGAGTTCCTTCATCAGGTAGTTGCGAATGGCAAGATCCTGGTGAAGCAGATCGCCATATTCCGCCGTATTGGCGAACCAGCGGCTCATCCAGGTGCGGTTGATACCGAGCCGCAGCCCGATTGGGTTAATCTTCTGACCCATCTTAAGCTGCCTTCTCTTTTTTGGCTTTCGCCGGTTTTGCAGGGGCTTCCGTCTCGTCCTTTTCCTGGACGATGATGGTGAGCTCGCTAAACGGCTTGAGGATACGTGCGCCACGGCCGCGGGCACGCGCCCGAAAACGCTTCATCACGAAGTTCTTGCCCACGAACGCCTCTTTGACGAACAGGCTGTCAATATCGAGGTTGTGGTTGTTTTCGGCGTTCGCGATGGCGGACTCGAGACATTTCTTGACCTCGGAAGCGATACGCTTGCGCGAGAATTCGAGATCGGCGAGCGCAACATCGACTTTCTTGCCACGGATCATTTGCGCAACGAGGTTGAGCTTCTGACCGGATGTGCGGATCATCCGCAGTTTGGCCATCGCTTCATTGTCGGCAACGCGACGAGGGTTCTTAGCTTTGGACATGACTACCTCCGCTTCGCTTTCTTGTCGGCACCGTGGCCGTAATAAGTGCGTGTGGGCGCAAACTCGCCGAGCTTGTGACCAACCATGTCTTCGTCGATCAGCACGGGCACGAATTTATTGCCGTTGTGCACTTGAAAGGTGAGACCCACGAATTGGGGCATGATGGTGGAGCGGCGCGACCAGGTCTTGATCGGCTTGCGGCGACCCTCGGTGTGCGAAGCTTCGGCTTTTTTAAGGAGATACCCGTCAACAAACGGGCCTTTCCATACGGAACGTGGCATAGGTCCAGCCCCTCTCTAGCGTTTCTTTTTCGCGTGACGCGAACGGATGATATATTTGGAAGAGGCTTTGCCCTTGTTGCGCGTGCGCGCACCCTTGGTAGGCTTGCCCCATGGCGTAACGGGGTGACGGCCACCCGAGGTGCGGCCTTCGCCACCACCATGTGGGTGATCGACCGGGTTCATGGCCACGCCGCGAACCTGCGGGCGCTTGCCGAGCCAACGCTTGCGACCGGCCTTGCCGAGATTGATGTTCATGTGATCCGGATTGGACACAGCACCGACGGTGGCCATGCAGGTCTGGTGGATCATGCGCATCTCACCGGATTTAAGGCGGATTTGGGCAAAGCCTTCCTGGCGACCCACAAGCTGAGCATAGGTGCCGGCGGAGCGGGCAATCTGACCACCCTTGCCGGGCTTGAGCTCGATGTTGTGGATGATCGTCCCGACGGGCATGGCGCGGAGCGGCATGGCGTTACCGGGCTTCACATCAGCCTTTTGCGAAGCGATGACCGTGTCACCCTCGGACAGGCGCTGCGGGGCGAGAATGTAGGCTTTCTCACCGTCCTTATACTCGATCAGCGCGATGAAGGCCGTACGGTTCGGATCATATTCCAGACGCAGAACGGTCGCCTGCATGTCCTGCTTGATGCGCTTGAAATCAACCTTGCGGTAGAGGCGCTTGTGGCCACCGCCAATACGACGGGCCGTTATGCGACCGGTATTGTTACGGCCGCCATGCTTGGTCAGACCCTCGACGAGAGACTTCTCGGGGCGACCCTTGTGAAGTTGCGAGCGATCAACCTGCACCAGGTTCCGGCGCGAGGGTGAGGTAGGATTATAGGTCTTCAATGCCATGATTCAAAACCTCCCTTACAAACCGGTCGCGATGTCGATCTGATCGCCATCGGCGAGCGTCACAACCGCTTTTTTTATATCTTTCCGACGACCTTTGATGCCGCGGAAGCGCTTGGTCTTCCCCTTGATGCGCGCTGTATTCACGGCACGCACGGTCACACCAAAGAGCTGCTCGACCGCCTCCTTGATTTCGGGTTTGGAAGCCTCGAGGGGCACTTCGAACACAACCTGGTTGAATTCAGATGCAATGGTCGATTTCTCGGTGATGATCGGCGACAGGATCGCGTCGTAGTGTTTAGGAGAAATGCTCATTTGAGGCGCTCCTCGAGACCCGACACAGCGTCCTTGGTCAGAACCAGCTTGTGGCGGCGAAGGATGTCATAGACGTTGGCACCATTGAGGCCGACTACGTCGATGTTCTTGATGTTGCGCGCGGCGCGGGCAAAGCCCTCGTCAAGCTGCGCACCGGTCACGATGAACGCATTCTCAAGACCCATGCCCGCAAAGTTTTTCGCAAGGTCGGATGTCTTGGCGGAGTTCAATGTCGCGTCGTCGATAATGATAAGCTCACCAGCGCCAGCTTTCGCCGAAAGCGCGTGCTTCATGGCCAGACGACGCACCTTTTTAGGAAGGTCGTGGGCGTGACTGCGTACGCGTGGGCCGTGGGCTTTACCACCGCCGCGGAACTGGGAAACCGAACCGTTACCGTGGCGCGCCGTGCCGCCACCCTTTTGCTTGCCGATACGCTTGTTTCGCTTGGAAACGTCGGAGCGCTCCTGAACCTGGTGCGTACCGCGCTGGCGGGCCGCAAGCTGATAGCGGACCATGCGGTGCAGGATGTCCGTGCGGGGCTCGAGGCCGAAGACGGTCTCGTCGAGGTCGACAGAGCCGCCCTTCTTGCCGTCGATTTTGTGGACGTCGAGTTTCATTATGCGTCTCCACCTTCACTTGAGGCGTCATCATCGGTGGTCGCGGCCATGGCAGCGGCCTGCTCCTCGGCAACCCGTGCGGCTTCGGCTTCGGCCTCGGCGGCTGCAGCGGCTTCGGCTTCCTCGGCGGCTTTCATGGCAGCTTTGCGGTCACCCATGGTCGCGGCGGGAAGGATCACATCCTCCGGAATGGCTTTTTTGACGGCATCACGGATTTCGACCCACGTGCCTTTTGAGCCAGGGACGCCGCCCTTAACGAGCAGGAGGCCCTGATCCACATCCGCGCGGACGACTTCAAGGTTCTGCATGGTCACGCGGGTTGCACCCATATGGCCAGCCATTTTCTTGCCCTTGAAGACCTTGCCGGGATCCTGACATTGACCGGTCGAGCCGTGGCTACGGTGCGAGATCGACACGCCGTGAGTGGCGCGCAGGCCGCCAAAGTTGTGACGCTTCATGGCACCGGCAAAACCCTTACCGATGGACACGCCCGCCACATCAACCATCTGGCCGGGGAGGAAGTGCGCGCTGATAAGCTCTTCGCCAACATCGACAAGCTTGTCGTCATCAACGCGGAATTCGCAGAGTTTCTGTTTCGGAGTGACGCCTGCCTTGGCGAAGCGCTCACGCTCGGCCTTGCTGACGCGTTTGACTTTCGCTTCGCCCGCACCGAGCTGCACAGCGGAATAGCCGTCGCGCTCAGGCGTCTTGTTGGCGACCACGGTGCAGCCTTCCAGCGACAAAACGCTGACAGGAACGTGGTTGCCCAGGTCGTCATAGACCCGGGTCATGCCCAATTTCTTGGCGATGAGACCTGTGCGCAACATAGGCTGTCCTTTTTCGCGCGCTCACGGAAGTGAGCAGTGGGGGCAGAGCGATACGGAAGGAGTAGTCGGAACGGCTTTCAGACAAAGCAAAACAAGACCGGAAGCCTCCGCGGAGGCGTTCGGTCTTGAAGACGTTTCCAACAACTGCGTCTGCGTAAGCACGGCCAGTTATCGTGTGGGCCAGCATCTATGCGCGGGAGGGAGTCGGGTCAACCCCGGAAGCTGTGGTTTTCGGGGTGATATACGAGGCATTTGGAGATGCGTAGATCGTATGATAACAGGGCTTTATGACCGCCATACGCAAGACAATCACCGTTACCGATGCACAGAACGAGTGGATCAAGTCGCAAGTGAGTTCAGGGCGTTATACTAACGATTCGGAATATATCCGCACGCTTGTTCGCGAACACGAGGCGCGGGAGGCGCATAACGAGGAGATTCGACAAGCGCTCAAGATCGGCATGGAGAGCGGAGGATTCCTTCCATTCGATGCGGAAGACTTCAAAGCGCGTATGAAAGCTCGCCATGGCTGAATACGGCTTAACCTACGCCGCCGAGGCGGATCTCGTAGATGTCTGGGATTATACGCTCGAAAATCACGGTACAGATCAGGCCAATGCTTACATCGACATTTTGAGAGATGCATTTGGGATGCTGGCGGAGTTTCCGCACATGGCTGTCGATTGTAGCCACCTGGAAAGCGGATGCAGGTCGTTTCCGGTCAAACGCCACGTTATTTACATCGAACTTATGGAAAGAGGCGTTCGGATACTGCGCATTTTACATCAACGCGCGATGCCAACGGGACTTTCAGAGTTCCAATAAAAAAGCGCCTCCGAGAGGACGCTCTTTCATTTGATCATATCAGCCGGGCTTTATGCGCCGAGCTTGATTTCCACGTCCACGCCGGCGGCGAGGTCGAGCTTCATGAGCGCGTCCACGGTCTGGGGTGTGGGATCGACAATGTCGAGCATACGCTTGTGTGTGCGGATCTCGAACTGTTCACGGCTCTTCTTGTTGACGTGGGGCGAGCGGTTGACGGTGAAACGCTCGATACGGGTCGGCAGCGGGATGGGCCCGCGCACGGTCGCGCCAGTGCGTTTGGCCGTGTTCACGATCTCCTCGGTGGAGTTGTCGAGAATGCGGTGATCGAACGCCTTGAGGCGGATGCGGATGTTCTGCTTGTCCATCTGAACGACTCGTCTTCTTGTAGGAGTGAGGGGCCGCAAGAGCTGCGGCCCCAATAATGGGTCGGGTAGGGGTGTGCCCTACTCCGTGATTTTGCTCACGACGCCGGCGCCGACGGTGCGGCCGCCTTCGCGGATGGCGAAGCGGAGCTTCTCTTCCATGGCGATCGGCACGATCAGCTCGACATCGACATTGACGTTGTCGCCGGGCATGACCATCTCGGTGCCTTCCTTGAGCGTCACCACGCCGGTCACATCCGTCGTGCGGAAGTAGAACTGCGGGCGGTAGTTGTTGAAGAACGGCGTGTGACGCCCACCCTCATCCTTGGTCAGGATATAGGCTTCGGCCTCGAACTTCTTGTGCGGCTGGACGGAGCCGGGCTTGCACAGAACCTGCCCGCGCTCGACGCCTTCACGGTCCACACCGCGCAGCAGT
>Ga0115029_1000280_pt1 | contig 55031 bp, 33 predicted proteins | sample SidtaG_3_FD_87297 | JGI IMG/M metagenome (GOLD analysis project Ga0115029, IMG submission 87297) | Marine algal microbial communities from Sidmouth, United Kingdom - Sidmouth_Asex1 metaG | ecosystem: Host-associated > Algae > Red algae > Unclassified | place: Sidmouth, United Kingdom | collected... | reverse complement strand
CTTATGACGATTTGGAATAATCTGCGAGTGTAACTTTTTCTTACGGAAAAAATGACTCTCTTTAAAGGCCCTTAATCAATATGTCAACTTTTGTCAATTTGCTTCGCGCCAAGCGTCTATCTGCTTCAGCCTCAGGCACTTCACCTCTTCGCCATAGCACGCTATGACTCGTCGGCGGAGCACCTGACGCTCTTGCAGATAATCACTATCCATCGAAGCCTAATGCACGAAATGGGTTTAACGGAAGGTATTGGTGTCTTCTAGGCTTTGCTAGAACATCTTATTGCGTCGGAAAAACCATACAACCACTAGGCTGATAATGAGTGAGAAAGCTAGTAAACCTACAAAGCTGTATTTGTGCTCATCAAAAGGTAGCACAACATTCATACCGTAGAAACTAGCAACAAGCGTTGGCACCATGAGTACAATCGTGATCAATGTAAGCCGCTGCATCACCATGGTAAGATTATTAGATACTAGTGATGCGAAGGCTTCCATAGTACCGCCTAGGATGTTAGTGTATACATTGGCCATTTCAAGGGCTTGGCTATTGTCAATGATCAGATCCTCAAAGAGATCCACTAGATCTTCATCTTGATTTATTTTAAGGAAATCGATTCTCTTAATTTTCATCTTGAGCAGCTCATTACTGCTGAGAGAATTCACAAAATAAACTAAGCTCTTCTCTATACGCAAGAGTTCTTTGAGCTCGTGGTTTCTGCTGCTATCATATAGCTCTTGCTCTATAATATTTCGCTGAAGATTGAGCTTCTTGAGGCAAAGGAGAAATCTCAGTACGTTCTGTTGGAATAGCTGCAATACGAACTTGGGTACATTTTCTGGATCAAAGTTCTTGACCTTTTGCTCGAGGAAGAGTTTGATCACTGGATTTTCACTAGTGGTCACCGTAATCACATGATCCTCTGTGATGATGATGCCAAGCGGGACAGTTACATAGAGTGCTTCGTTTTCGTTGTCTCGTTCATTGATCACAGGTGTATTGATCAATATCAACCGTGCTCCATCCTCGACCTCATAGCGAGATCGCTCATCCATATCAAGACTATCCGTGATAAAGTCGAGAGGTACATCTAGCTCTGTGCTTAGTTGCTGGAGCTCATCTGCACTAAAAGGCGGAGTGATATGGATCCATGACTGATCCTCTCTCGTCTCGAGCTCGGTGATACCGGCTGATGTTTTTCTGAGGTATTTGATCATGGGGCACTGGGTCCATTATAATAGTGACAGATGTTGCACGCGGGGTGCAGCTCATATCTATACTGCAAAGATCACTCCAATTCCTATCTCGAAAAAGTCATTCGTTTTCCAGCAGCTATATCATGTAACACACCATTTTCATAGACGATCTGGCCGTTGACCATGGTGTAGCGCACCCCACCATGTAGCGTCTTGCCTTCTAGCGGTGACCATCCGCAGTGGTATCGAATATTTCTCGGGTTCACTTCTCGCTGAAGCGTAGGATCGTAGAGCACTAGATCAGCATAGCAGCCCTCCTCTATCCTACCGCGATCAGGGATCTGAAAGCAGATAGCCACTGCTTCAGTAGCCTTGTAGATCGCAAGCTCGAGATCCATCACACCATCCTGTACCATAGCCATGATCAGATCCAAACTATGCTGTACTAGCGGCAGTCCTGATGGCGCTTTCCAGTAATGTTGGGACTTTTCCTCCTTGGTATGTGGAGCATGATCTGTAGCAATTACATCTATGCCGCCCCTGACTACAGCTGCTCGTATGGCCTCACGATCATGATGAGTCTTGATGGAGGGATTGCACTTTATCTTATTACCCAACTGAGCATAATCCTCATCACAGAAGTACATATGATGGACGCAGGCTTCACTTGTAATGAGCTTTTCAGCTAGATCTGTCTCACTGTCAAATGCTTCGGCTTCTTCTGCGGTGCTGATGTGTAAGATGTGGAGACGAGCATCGGTATCTCTCGCAATCTGCATGGCAAGCTGGCTAGAGAGGATACAAGCCTCACGGCTACGAATGACTCCATGCATCTCCGCTGATGCCTTGTCTCCATACGTTTCTTTGTACTTAGCAATGCGCGACCTTACTGTCGCTTCATCTTCACAGTGAGTCGCTATGAGCAATTCAGCTTCAGAGAAGATGCGTCGCAGCACTGTCTCGTCATCTACGAGCATATTCCCCGTACTGCTACCCATGAAGATCTTTATACCACAGACTGTCTCACGATTTGTACGCAGCACTTCTTCCATGTTATCATTACTCGCGCCCATGTAGAACGAGTAATTGGCTGGACTGCTACCAGCAGCAATGTCATACTTATCTTGGAGTAGCTTCTGCGTGAGCGCCTGGGGCTTGGTATTGGGCATTTCCATGAAGGAAGTTACACCGCCAGCTACAGCTGCCCTTGCTTCAGAGAGGATGTTGGCCTTGTGAGTAAATCCTGGCTCTCTGAAATGCACCTGATCGTCGATTAATCCTGGCAGTAGTAGATAATCTTCAGCATCGATTATATTGGCTTCAGCATGGGATATATCCGTCCCTACTTGTACAATTCGCTCCCCGTCTATAAGTACATCCCCGCGAGAGTTCTTCATACCAGAGATAATCTGTGCATTTTTGATAAGAGTCTTTGACATTGGTTTTGCTATTTCTGTTACTCAAACGTAGGCCTTTTCCTGCTTGGTGATCATAGAGAAAATAGCCTACGCTAGGGATAAGATGAGGCTATCATTCTGCTGTGACATCGTGTACTTTTATAGCATAATCAGAGCAGATATATGCATACTAAGACACTCGGTATACTAGGCGCAGGTCAACTCGGAAAGATGCTCTGCGAGCGCGCTAGTCCATGGACTCTTGACACTGTCCTACTGGATGCGCAATTAGACTTTCCGGCAGCTCATCTGGCAGGGACATTCATAGAGGGAGACTTTAGCTCAGAAGAGGACGTGAAGAAGCTCATAGGCAAGTGTGATACAGCAACCATAGAAATAGAAAAAGTCTCCAGTGCAGGATTGAGAGCACTGATCGAAGCTGGCATCACGGTACATCCACATCCGGATTCCCTTGACATCATCAAGGATAAGGGACTACAGAAGGATTTCTACACAGATCAGGACTATCCTACAATCAGATACATCCTCGCTGAAACCAAGAAGGCGGTGCTAGACCTCATGGATACAGATGCTTGGAATTACCCAGTGGTACTCAAGTGCCGCACAGGTGGATATGATGGAAGAGGCGTACAGATCTGTCGATCAAATAGTGATGTACAGATGGCTATGGATGGCCCGTATCTCCTCGAGGATATGGTGAATATAGAGACGGAGCTCAGTGTGATAGCCGTAGCTAATGAGTCAGGTGAAGTAAGAAGCTTCCCAGCCGTCGAAATGGTCTTTGACCCAGAGGCTAACCTAGTTGATTATCTACTTTGCCCCGCAAAGATTCATCCAAAGGTTGCCGCAGAAGCTGAAGAGCTTGCTCGACGTCTTATTACAGATCTGAAAATCTGCGGCCTCCTCGCTGTAGAGATGTTTATCAATAAAGACGGAGACCTACTCATCAATGAAGTTGCCCCGCGCCCGCACAATAGTGGTCACCATACGATAGAAGCGTGTAACCATAGCCAGTTTGAAATGCACTTGCGCGGAGTACTGAACTGGCCTCTTCCAGATATCAAGCTCGTGCGCCCGGCAGCCATGATTAATCTGATCGGTACTGGTAGCGCAGGCCCTGCTGTGTACCACGGATGGCGCGAATTATCAGCTATGCATGATGTCTACATACATCTTTACAATAAGAAGATCTCCAAGCCTGGACGCAAGATGGGACATATCACTATCTGTGGTGACAGTATAGAGGATCTGAAAAAGCGAGTCCCAGAGATGCGCAAGATTCTCAGTGTGGAGGGAAAAGCATGACGCTATGGAATGCCTCGATGAGGGCTTACCTTTACTTAACACAACATCATCTATGACAGCTACGATAGGAATCATCATGGGATCAGACTCGGATCTACCAGTCATGCAAGCAGCTGCAGACTTCCTTGATAGTCAGCAGATCACATATGAGATGACCATTGTCTCAGCTCATCGTACACCCGATCGTATGATCGACTACGCGCGATCTGCACACGATCGAGGACTCAAGGTCATCATAGCTGGAGCTGGTGGAGCTGCACATCTCCCTGGCATGGTAGCAAGTCTGACTCCATTACCTGTAATCGGAGTGCCTATCCTGAGTCGTAATAGTATCGATGGCTGGGATAGCATACTGAGCATCTTACAGATGCCTTCTGGCATTCCAGTAGCGACTGTAGCGCTTGACGGCGCCAAAAATGCTGGTATTCTAGCAGCTAGAATACTCGGAAGCTCTGATCCAGAAATATGTAAGAAGATGATTGACTATAGCGACAATCTACGCGCAGCAGTAGAAGCTAAGATTGATAAAATGGAAGCCAATCAAAAATCTAAAAGATAAGATTTACTTCACGCTCTAGCTCTATATCATAGCACTCGACAATATCTGAGATGATATCGCTAGACAGCTGATAGATATCGGCTCCAGTTCCCTCACCATAGTTCACGAGTACCAGTGCTTGGCGCTCATGTACACCTATGTCACCTCTGCGATACCCCTTCCAGCCTGCACGATCTATAAGCCAGCCAGCTGGCACTTTGCAGTTCTCCTCATCCACCGGATAGGAAGGCAAATCGGGATAGGTACTCAGCAGTTGATCGTAGTGAGATCGCGGTATGATAGGATTCTTAAAGAAACTACCCGTGTTGCCTATCTCCGCAGGATCAGGAAGCTTGGATTGTCTGATGGCGATGACGGCATTGCTGACATCTCTAGCATCGGGATCTGCAATACCGTCGCGTTCTAGCTGTTGTCGGATTGCGCCATAGCTCAGGGATAACTCTGATTCTTGATAGAGCCAGAGATATACTTCCGTAATGATGTACTTACCTTTCCACTTTCCTTTAAAGTGACTCTGCCGGTAACCCAATCCCATATCAGAAGCGGGGATCTCTATATACTCGCCAGTGTCCAGATCGAGTGCCATCACTGAGTGCAGACAGCTCTGCAGTTCTACTCCATAGGCGCCTATATTCTGTATAGGAGCGGCTCCCATGGTTCCTGGTATGAGACTCAGATTTTCTAGACCAGTGTACTCTTCCTCCAGTGACCAGAGTACTGACTGGTGCCAATTTTCGCCTGCTCCAAATTCTACCAACACGCGACCTGGGAGCTCATCTACAATTTCCTTACCCGTGATGTCCATATGCAGCACATGTCTATCGAGATGATCAGCGACGAACAGCACATTACTTCCGCCACCTAAGATAAGATGCTCTCCAGGTTCCTGAAGCGCCCGCACGAGTTCTTCTTTTGACATGACATGACTCAGGCGATCACAAGTGCAATTGAGACCCATGGTATTATAATCTGTCAGGCTAGCGTGCATCTTGCTCTGAGCTTGCTGGTGTCTCAAATTGAAGACGGATGAGATTCTGGTAGATACCTTCATCTCTCTGAAGCAGCTCCGTATGAGATCCAGATTCTGCCACTCTTCCATTGTCAAGGACATATATAGTGTCCACATCCTTAATCGTAGATAGTCTGTGAGCTATGATGATCGACGTCCGTCCTTGCATCAGTCTCTCTAGAGCTGTCTGTACGAGGTATTCGCTCTCAGCGTCTAGCGCAGAAGTTGCTTCATCGAGGATGAGGATGGCCGGATTTTTTAGTATTGCGCGAGCTATTGCTATCCGCTGTCTTTGACCACCACTGAGCTGGATACCCCGCTCGCCAACCAGCGTGTCCAGCTGCTCAGGGAATTTGCTGATGTATTCCCAACTGTTACTAGCTTCGGCTGCTTCTATTATTTCTTCGTCAGTAGCATTTGGCTTACCATAAGCGATATTGTCCCTGATACTTCCACCAAACAAGACAACCTCTTGAGGAACGATGGCGACATTTTGCCGAAAGGCAGTAATATCATATGATCTGATGTCCTTGCCATCCACGGATATCATACCTGACGACAAATCATAATAGCGCATCAGTAGGCGTGCAATCGTTGACTTTCCTGAACCGGACTGGCCTACAAGTGCGATCTTCTGACCTTGCGGCACTCGTAGGCTAACTTCTTTAAGTACAGGAATATCGGGTCTCGTGGGATAACTAAATGAGACCTGATCAAAGCTGAGTGCACCTTCCAACTGTAATTCTGGCACTGCATCGTCTAACATCACTTCTGGATCTGTATCCAGTATATCCCTGATCCGCTCTGTACCACCGATTGCCTTGACAATCTCTGTATAAAAATTACTCAAGCCTCCAATAGAAGCACCCAAAATACCTGTATACGTGATAAATTGGACCAATTCACCCAAGGTCATCTGGTCAGCTTGAACCATCTTAAAGCCCGAGATGATGATGAAAAATATTGATCCAAATAGCACAGCAATAATAAAGCTGGCGAAGCGCGCCTTGTAACGAGCAAGTCGAAGAGCAATCGTGACGACACCATCGATAGCTGTACCATATCGGCTGCGCTCAAGATTCTCATTGGTAAATGCCTTGACATCACGGATATTGGATAGGGTTTCTACGACCGTAGTGTTGGTAGCTGCTAGTTCTTCTTGTCTTTTTTTGCTGAGCTTTCGCACAAATCTCCCGAAGTATATCGCGCCTACAACTATAACTGGAAATGTGGCAAACATCACTACAGCAAGCCGTGGAGTAAACACGATCAGAATGATTATTCCTAGTATAAGTATGATGACTTGACGGACAAATTCAGCCAAGGTGATAGAGAACACAGATTGCAGTTGTGCAACGTCATTAGTAATGCGACTGGTCAGGTCACCGACACGATTCTCCTCATAGAATGGAAGTCGAAGCGAAATAAATTTCTGATAAAGCGCCTTGCGCACGTCAGCCATGCCCTTCTCACTAGTGATGGCAAAGCACATCACTCGTAAGTATGAAAAGATCGTCTGCGCTATGAGCAGAACTACTAGAGCCCTGGTCAGCTGCGGTAAAGTGAATCTCTGAGATGAGCCCTCAGCAATATCGACCATCATGCCTACGATCATGGGGAACAGCATAAACAGGCCAGACCCCAGCACCAGCAGCAACATCCCCGCTGCGAAGTACCAGCGATAGGGCTTAATATAACTGAAGACATACAGACTGTCCTTCACCTCAGACCAGCGTAAGGCCTTCTTAGTTTCCTCCTGATTTCCCTCTTTACTCATAGTACTATCGCGATTGCAGCTGCGAAGATAGGTCGCTTCCAGTGCATCTCGGCTGATGCTCGATGGCCGTCGAGCAATAAGTCAGTATGAGCAATTGATCAGTAATCTGTACGTATCGATCAAGCTCATCATGTATAGCCATACTTCCCGCACCTACCTTGCCGTAGTACCTCGCAGTTATCTCAGCTAGGCGAAACCCAAGGGATGGTAATAACACATAGGCCTGCGCCAGTCAGTGGTCACAAAATTTCAAAATCTCTGTGTGCATCAATTTTACGACCTCAGTTACTATCACGCCAAGGTAAACGATAGATCCATCACGCAACGAATTTTCAAACTCAATTTGCTATCACTTACGATAAAGTACTCAATAGCGCGCTACTTTATAATATGTACTTTAAATCTCTGGTGATCACCTCCAATTACAACGTGGAGAAGATATAGACCAGAGGTTTCCACGTCATCCAGAGATAACCTTGTCGCATAGGCCCCAGGATTCTGTGTACCGCTGCTTTCAGAAAAACTCTTTATGTGCTGACCTGACAGCGAGATAAGGTCAAGCACAACATTTTCTGACGCTTCTAGCACGTAGTGGACATTCAAGAAATCACTAGCGGGAACAGGAAACAATCGGAAATCGTACGTCGCCGCTACGGATGAAATGCTTGTAGACCCTACTTCTTTAAATACAGCGATTAAGCTATCAGCTTGAGTTAATCGTATAGTAGCCTTTCTATCATTGACACTGGGAGAAATAATGTTGCCAGAAGTACTTAACCAATGGCTGAACTCCCAGTCGTCTTCTAGGTCATCATTGACATTAGCCTCTATGATATTCTCCATTCCGCCAAAATAACTTCCTGTCCAGGGAAAGGATGCTACATCAATTGTATTTAATTCTATCTCACCTACTCCATTAGGCTCTGTCAACAGAGTAAGAGGATAGGTCCCAGTCAGATCATCATAGCAATTGAGCGCTCCATCATCTAGTAGCATACATCTCTGGTTGATAAAGTCTTTTAAGTCCTGCACATTGGATTCCCAGCCTGACATTGTACCACCCCATCGCGCAATTTGACGAGGCATTTCAGGCTCAATCACCGCAAGCATACTATCCAAGAGTGAAATCATATTATCGCAAGTAAATACCGTATTCATCAAATCGGCATACCTTGAATAATACAACTGCTTGAACTCAGGACTTTCATCCAGCAACTTGAGGAAAATCTTTTCATGACTGCCCACATTACCAGAATACTCAGGACTATCACCCCCTTCAAAATCGTCGTATAGGCTCTGACAAGATTCATCCCACTCAACTTCACAGCAGTAAAAGTCTTGCCTTATGACCATATGAAATAGACTATCTGTGACCGGATAAGGCGAAGAACCATTGAGTAGAGTATTACAGGAGATGGTAGTATCAATACTTGTGGGATCATTGATGGCGCGACCATGACTGGTGATTTCAGGTCCAAAAAAAACATCCATAGTATCGCTGATTGCTTCTAAGTCACACGGCTTTGCTGTAGGAGTAGCATTAGGAACTCCCGTGTAATTGATGTAGTAATCGAATGTAGCATCTAAATCCCATAGTATATAGCCCCATTTCTTATGATCACCTTTGGGATCTAGACCTCTCCACCATCCCGTGTTGTAGTTAAGCCAATCCACCGCTACTACATTCTGATTCATTAAAAAATAATCGATCATACTTTTCATGCTGATACTGTCTTTAGCTATCTTGTAATTATCAGGGATGCTCATGTCATTCATAAGAATGAAATTTCTCAAGTTTTCCCAATCGGCTATAGCCTTGAGTCCGCCGTATTCAACTTCTGTAGTCTCCCATGTAGACAGATATTGGATATCGTACTTACCTTGATCGTAGTACTCATCTGTATAGTCATGATCTACTGGTCTCTCTCTCATTCCATATACACCCCAGTATTCACCATTCAAGAATAAAATTACTCGCTCGACGGCACGCTGGTCCAATTTCATTCCGCCCAGCTGAGCCAGGGTATGCACGTACTCGTCCCGTATGTGCGTAGCTCCATCATGTAAGCCATCATTAATAGCCGGATAGTTGTCGTCTCCAGAATTTCTAAACATAAATTTCTGATATTCATCCCTATCAGAGTAGTTGAATAATGGCGCGTCAACAGCCTTAGAGTAACCCATTTCATCTCTAGAAATCCAGTCCAGACTACGATGATCTAATACCCATGAATCTTGTCCATGCCTGTTGAGACTGCCATAGGATGTTGCCTCTCGCTCTTTGTCTAAGTTAAAATACTCAATGGATCCTATGGGAATTAAATCACCATCACCATTGGCTAGATTAATGACTTCATCAGCTGCGACAGAAAATACAGCTAGTGTGAAATCTTCATTGATAAAGTAGGTATTAAAATCCATTTTACCAGGCAATATCAAAGAATCATTGCTAAAAGACTGAGCCTTGACAACTTGAGTCTCATTGATCGTGATGGCGCCACTATATTCGAGTGACGTAGGATTAGGATTGGTCCCATCGGTAGTATATCGCAGGACTGAATTTGGTTCATTATTAGTAAGTCTTACCGTCTGCTGCTCTGAGTAAAATCCGGCATCCAAATCCATTTCTGGCGTCGTCGTGTATCCATTGATCTGAGGTGAGCCATTATTGGAACTACCAAGTGTAGGTGAAGTACTTATCTTCCACTCAGCTCCTCCATCTACATTACGACAGTGCGAATGCTCTACGAGCGTGAGACCTAGATCATACATTTCCACTACTCTGGCGTCAGGATCTGTCAAGAGTACAATGTCCGAACCCTTGGTCTGGGAAAGTTTGAAATTAGTGTGCAACTCCTTACTGTACACTCCATCCCTACCAGAGCAATAAAAGACGAGATGCCCGCCTGCTGGGATGATCGTTCCCGTGGGGATTTCCCATTTGGTTGGTTTTGATTCTTTATCCGATATGTGCCAACCGCTAAGGTCGTAGTCAGTAGCCGTCGTATTATACAGCTCTATCCAGTCCTCAGTCTTCCCAAAGCTATCCTTAAAGTTTTCAAGATTAGAGGCAGAAAACTCATTGATGACTACCTGTGCCGAATATTCAGCAGTACACATCACGAGCAAGAGCGAGAGCAAAAGAAACTTATTCATGTTCTGGATTTTATAGCATTTCATTGGATACATATTTGTCTATGAACTCAGAATTACAATATTGTCACATTGACATTTCACCTACGTGCAGAATTGCTGGAGCGACCGATGGGTTTATGATCTAGTCATATGTGCTCCTACTGCGTCGTTGCATTTAAATAGGTCACACTATATGGCCACTCTTAAACATGCATCCCAAAGCGCCAAGTTAATTGCTCAAAATTACACGTCCAGTCCGTGGCTGTAGAGCTTATAAGCCCTGAAAGTAGATGGAAGACGCACTCATGACGGACTAGGGATAAAGGTCAAATTTTTTGTCACACTCTGCGTAGCTATTGCGTATACCCTGTGGCACTCACAAGAGATGTGTGAGTCAAGTACTATCTTCATTGCAGCAATATTATGCTCCAGCACCTATAGCTCATGATCTGCTCCGAACCCATTTCGTGCATTTAGAATTTTTGGTAAAGGATATTTAGCGATGTAACTGACTCTCAGTCAGGACTATAGGCGATATATCATGAGTGGCGTCGGCGTAAGCATTTGATACGGGTGGATCTCGCCCATTTGTCATGAAATGAGTGGAGGGATATGACCATTGTGCTTTGTTCCTACTGCGAGTCACATCCGCTTCTAGATCAGGTACCTACCAGAGGTAGGCAAGCCTACCAGAGGTAGGCAAGCCTACCAGAGGTAGGCAAGCCTACCAGAGGTAGGCAAGTTTCATTTGCTCGACTTACGAAGTGAAGACGAGCCTACTGAACCGTTCATCGAGCGACAGCTGAGATGCTTAGCCTGCTATGACTCGTCGGCGGAGCACCTGACGCACTTGCAGCTAGTCACTAACCATCGAAGCCTACTGCAATGATTGGGTAGTTTCTAAAGCCACATCTTGTTAGCTATTGTACAGATAGCCTAGTCCCTGTGAATTGACCGCAGATAACAGGGATGAATCTTTTGACGCAGTGAGCACATGGACACGTTCGGCCCTTATGCAACAGCGTTGCGCAAGAGGCTTTATGGTTATATTTGCAACAATGTTGCACATAATAAACAAGGACGTGGAGCTATTGAAAACAGAAAACGATATCATAGGAATAATCTCGAGTGCACTGTGCATGATACACTGTATAGCGACGCCCTTTCTATTCTTGGCGCAAGCTTGCTCCACGTCGTGCTGTGTAGCATCACCCACCTGGTGGCGCTCGTTGGATTTTGTATTTCTATTGATATCACTTTCTGCAGTATTCCACGCCACAAAGCACAGCTCCAAGAGTTGGATCAAGCACGCCATGTGCTTGTCTTGGACCGCCTTGCTCCTCATACTTATAGTCGATAATTTCCAACTCGCTCATCCATTTCCACATGCTAGGTATGTGCCTGCTCTTTCTCTAGTAGCCCTGCACATCTACAATATAAGATACTGCAGGTGTCAGGCAGAAACATGATGTACACATTGAGATCCAGCACATCTACAACACGGCATATGGACTATGTCGAGCCAAGGATGCAGCTCGTACTCTAGACAAGGAGTGGTCAGCATGGCGCACAATGCCTTCTTGATACTTTACAACTCTCACGCCCCTAGCCTATTGCTTCCTATGCTTACGCTAGAGAAAACTGCGTTGAGTTTATGACTATTTACATCCGTGAGATGCTCGAGAGAAGTCAATGGTACATCCACACTTTGGCAAATTAAATTGGTGACCGCGGGAGGATTCGAACCCCCAACCCCCAGAGCCGAAATCTGGTATTCTATCCAGTTGAACTACGCAGCCAATAACTCAAAGGTAGCAATATTATCAGAGTGACAGCATCGCAATGCTATCAATGATCGTAGACACTACTGCATCAAATAGGGCCACCGCAGACTACTGCCCACAGTGACCCACCCGCTGTCATTCAACAACAAATTCTTCTACCTGACTTATCTGATCAAGGTGAGATCACTCGCTAGCGCCAGGGTCTGCCCGTCCGTAAGTCGTATGGTCGCCGTGTACACTAGGACTTGGCTGGTTAGCCTTTCGCTCTTGTATGTTCCATCCCATCCCTGCATTGCATTGACCTCTACTGCTTGCTCTCGGTAAACAAGTGCACCAGAGCGATTATAGATACTCAGATCGGTCAAGACAGCGCCTGCATCAGCCGCGTCTATACGGAAGATGTCATTGACACCATCTTGATTGGGGCTAAACACATTAGCAGCAAATAGACCATCTGGGGCAGTAAGTTCTACCCTAGTTCGCAAGACATATTCACAGCCACTTGCGTCTGTGATGAAGATGGTATACGCCGCACTATCGAGCGGTGTCACCACGGGACTCCAACAATCACCACAGCTCAAGTAAGTGCTTGGCAACCAATCCACTAGTAGGTCTGTCGCCGCCGTATCACCAGTAATGAAGATTCGCGCTGAACCATCAACTGGTATTTCTATCACTGGATCTATTGCAAACTCTAGCTCGCCACCTGGGTCAACCGTAATGGTATCCATATAACTGCAGCCACTATTATCAGAAATCCGAACGACGTATTCGCCTGCTTCTAGTTCTGTAGCGACCGGACCATTACTCACATCCGGAGACCATTGATAGCTGTATCCTCTTGCATCTGGTGGTGTCAAGGTAATTGTAGCAGCACCAGTCGGGCTCTCACAGATCCCAAGCACATCCACACCGTGGACGCTTGGTGGTGACACTGTGACATCTACGTAGATCGTAGTATCGCATGCCCTACTCACGCCTGGCAAGACCAGTGTATCTCTTCCACTTATAGAAACCCACTCTCCATATACGAGAGCACTATCTCCTGGACAGATCGTCACACTCTCTGTAAAGAAAACCGGCCTACAGTCTAGTGATACCAATAGATTGCGATGGATAGGCCCACAGGCATCCGTGTCTATAAACATACTATCCACTACAGGAGTGAGACTAGGATCAAGCAAGGCTAGATCAAGCAAGACGATGTAGTCTGATCGAGTGAGCTGTAGAGTACTTTCGCCCGATAGAGGCGTCATACCCACTTGATCAATATTGCCACTGATCTCATCATAGATCTGCCATGGTTGGTTACCGAGTAGCTCGTCCGCAGCTGATACATCTCCTGACCCATCAATATCTAAGTATACGCGGATGATCAGATCTACAAGTGGCGGCACCACTAATGATATTTGCTCGACAGAGTCACAGTCAGCGGCACTCCTATGGTGATACTCATAGACACCTGGACTGGTCCATATGCTATCTATATAAGCAACAATGGAATCTTTACAAGATTGAATTTCTCTATCTGGCCCTATCACTCTACAATTGTCAGTGATAAGCAACTGTACGGATACAGAGTCATCACAACTCGCGATATTCACAGTGACACTATCGATGAGGACGAGCCACTGTGATGAGAGTAGATCTCTATCAATGAAAGCTGTGTAGTCACCTGCTTCTAGATCTGTCATATCAAATTGGCCATTATTCTCTGTAGGCGCGCCGCGTAGTACGGAGGCATCATCATTTTCTACCAGTAAATCGATCCCACCTGCTAGTGAATCGCTGGCGCTGATGATCCCGTCTCCATCTACATCTACAAAGACCTGAGTAGTGATGACGCCTTTTCCGGCTACGAGGACTACATCTAAGGGTCCAGCTGTAGCTGTGCAACCAGAGGCATTAGTGATTTCGTAGGTATAGCTACCGTCTTCCGTGAGTACGATATCACCCGGCCAAGTAGTGCCCGAGTCAAATACAACTCCATTTCTCCGGATGGTATAAGATGTGATCCCGACGAAGTTCGGTAAGCAAAGTGTATAAGGTCCGCATAGCTGATGGCAACCTACTGGCAGCTGATCCACAGGTGCACTTTCGCTGACGGTGATCGATGAGCTCATGACTGAGCAGCCCATAGCATTGATAGCTTCTACAGAGTAGTCTCCAGCTGCTGAGACAGTGACGGTGGTTCCTACTTGACCGTCAGACCAGACATAGGTCAGACCAGATACTACGTTGGTGACCTCAAGGACATTATCATCAAAGGAGCAAGCCGAACCTGAAGCTAGACGGATACGCGGCACATCAGGCAGAGCATGTATAGTAACATTGATAGCCACAGGATCGGCTTCACAGGTGGTCGTGGGATCAGTGGCAACTACCTCATAGCTATAATCATCAGCTACGGGATGGTTCGCGACGTGTCCGTCAAATATCAGTACAGAAGATGTGCTACCTGTATTCCATATATAGGTGTCAGCACTACCATCACTGAATACCCTTACCTCAAAGTCTTCACCTTCACAGATCTCAAGGGAGCTCTGCCATGCGCCAAAGTCATCTGGACCAAAGATCTCACGAGCCATCACTTCGACTTCTGGAAGTGGATGCACAGTGACGAGACTCGGTGGGGTCGTATAGGAGCACTGATGCTCGTCTGTAAGTGTAACTGTATAGGAGTCTCCATCTGTCACCGAGATATTTTCGATGGTCTCACCAGTAGACCACTCCCAGCTCATCCCGCCTACTGGTGGGGCTAGTGTAATCACGTCGCCGTCGCATATCTCCGCAGCTGGTGTAGCGGTGATAACTCCAGCTAGATTATTCTCCATGATATCAATCGAAGTGCTGATGACAGAGCTACATCCATAGACATCTGTAGCAGTGACGGTAACCGTGTAGCTACCAGATGCGCCGTAAGTATGAGCTACATCAGTTCCTTCTGCTGTATTCTCAGCAGAGCTAGGATCACCAAAATCCCATGAGACTTCATAGGCTATGCCGCTGAGACTCATGCCTGTCGCCACCTCTTCACAGCCGCTAGTGCTAGCCTCTATGGATACAGTAGGCCCGCCTGATATGTTGACCGTATGACTGCGACGATCGATGCAGCCAGAAGCTGTAGTTACCGTAAGAGTAACCGTGTATACGCCCTCAGCATCATATACATGCGAGGGATTTTGATCTGTACTTGTATTGTTCACACCGCTCGTCGGATCACCAAAGTCCCATGACCAGTCGGCAATTGTCTCTCCTGGAAGCAAGGTCGTGAGATCATCAAACATGACTGCATCGCCTGCGCAGGCATCTCGCGACAGAAAATCCGCCACCATAAGTACCGAATCGAGAAATACTTGGAAATGATTGCACGTGGCCGCATCGTAAGGAAATCCCGCTACGCGAGCTCGCAAGATCACGTGGTAATATCCTGGTAAATCATAATCGTGAGCAAATACATCTCCACTTCCAGAAGCTACGCGCCCTTCAGAAATGCTACGTATTTGCCATCGAGCGGAGCCGAGCTCGTATTCTGGAGCTGATACACCATAAGCTCGATCTGGACATTCACCTTGCGCTATGGTTGGCATGAAGTCAAATCCGATGAAGGAGCAACCTGCAGGGCCGTCTACGATACAGCTATCTACAGGACAGCAATCTTCTATAATTGCTGGAAGGGAAGATGTGACGCATCCAAACTCATTAGTAGTTTCCACTCGATATATACCAAAACTGGTCGCCTCATAGGTAGCGCCGGTAGCAATCGCCGTACCGTCTTGAAACCACTCAAAAGTGTGATCTACACCATCTGTATTAGCTACTAGCAATACACCGTCGTCGATTACACCACAGAATGCTCCTATATGGGTGCTTGTAAGATTCACCTCTGGATATGGCAGAGCCTCGATTGTAAATCTATCTGTCTGACTACATCCATACGAGTCAGTAATCTCGACACCATAGCTACCGGGAAGTAAGTCTATCGTAGCTGAAGTGCCAAGAACGTTCTCTGCCGTGTCGAGCCATCTATGAGCAGCAGAAGGTTGATCCGTTGAAATCGTTGAGCGCACATTACCACATGTGGATAAGTCACCAACTACACTGAAGCTAGGTAGGTCTCGTACATGAACTAGGTAGTCAATGGTATGTCCGCAGATATCTAAGCTGATCATCACATCACCCACACCACTGAAGAAAAATCCAGCCTCCGCACCTTCCGCGTCGGTCACCTCCACCATATCTTCAGGAGCAGCGCTCCACATATAGGTAGCTGAGCCATAGGATGCTATACTGTAGGCCTCTGTACTGTATAGACATACTGTGTCTGCGCCATTGATGGAGAGATCAGACATATCCGCTAGGCTAACCGTCACAGCAGAGGATTCGCACACGGGATTCACTAGATCAGCATGGGTAGCACTGATGCTATAAGGTCCACCTGAAACAAAACTGTGCTGAGCCGTAGCACCTGTGTAGGTGGTATTGGTACCGCCATCATCAATTGACCAGATCGTAGAGAAATTACCCGAGGGACTGACTTCCATACTATGCACTTGACCTAGACACACTCGATCGTCCGTGACGATGCCCGTCGGAGCAGTCGGTATAGCAAACACATCTAGAGATTGAGTAATAATAGTATTACAGTAGTTCCCGCTATTATTGATAGCATACCATGTATATCTGCCTGGCGCTACATTGATTGTTGGATTGATCGCATCTGAGTTACCTAGAGTGAGCACTACGGCATCATCACTATTCCTTAACTCCCAATCTACAGGCACTGCTGTAACTGTACCAAATCCCGCCTCTGCACGTATACTCGCCACACTGCCCTGACATACGACTCTATCTCCTACGAGGACTATCTGTGGTACGATCTGTACCGATAGATCATCAGATCCACTACATCCTAGGAAACAATCGTCATAGCTTACCGTCAATGTGGCTGTCTGCACTGAACTCACTCGATCCCATAGGACTGTGATCTCGCTGCTACCTGCACCAGATACAATGGTACCATGTGCATCCAGAGTCCATATGTACTGTGAACCTGGAAAGTAAGGTGCGCTGTAGGTGACCAGTTCAGCACTGCACACAGAAGCATCTCCCTGCAGCGGTCCGTCTGTGGTCATCACTGGTACTCTAAATGTTGCACTTGAGCTACAGTAAGCCGAATTGCAAGAGGCCACTCCTAAAGAGATTAAGCCATCTGGCCCCTCGTGCCAGATCACTTCTACAAAGTCATCATCTACTTGACCACCGCGTACGATAGTACCTTCTGCTGACACAGTCCAGAAGAACTGGCTACAACCATCTGTAGTCGCTGTATACACCTGTCTCGTCTCTGGGCATACCGTACTGATACAGTCAAGCGTAGGCGCAGCAGCTGGTAGTACTTCCACTACAATTGACCTCACATCTCCGCAGTCACACGGTCCCTGAGCTGTATGTATCACAGTATAAAATCCTGCGACATCATAGCTCTGTGTAACCACACTAGTACTAGCGACTTCTCCATTACCGAAAGACCAGTCTAGACTGAGTGCTCCAGTGCTATTGCTCTGCCATGTGATTTGCTGATCTCGACAGACAGTTATGGTATCTGCTAGTGAGATACCAGCAATCGTAAAGTCAGCAACAGGCTCGGCAAGGATATTGACACATATTTCTTGCGGAAAACACCCACCGATATACTCCACACTCCCTAGACCTGCACTTCCCCACTCAATCTCTATCTCTGTTCCTCGATTATCAACATTTTCGGCGCCAACTACGCGCCACTCACCGGCAGTGCCGTTGGGATCCGCTGAGCTTATGACTGTAGTGCTGCCACTGCATACCGTTAAGCACCCGTCTATATACATGCTGCACCCATTAATAGATAGAGGGATGCTGTTATCAAAAACAAAAACGATAAAATTAATCGTATCAATTCCAGTTGGTGTAATAACTACCGCGGTAATAATAAAATCACCAGGAGCTTGGAAAAATACCTCTAGTAAAGAAGTGTCACTGGCTATTATAAAGGCATCTAGTGGACGATTAATACTCCAAGCTACCTCTTCCGTGTTACCATTGCAATTGAGATAATACGTAGAGGAATAATCAATACACTCAATCGATTCAGGCCCTTCTATAAAGCACTGGGCTGTAAGAGAGAAGTTGAAGATGATGATCAATACGGGCAGTAGCAATAATTTCTTCATGAGTTTTTGGTTTTCTGATTTCATACCCCCTTAAGAGTCATGATATCACAATATAGCTGCTCGAAGAGCTCTGATCAGTCGCTCTATGTCGCTCGATCTACAAGACCAGTAAATAGATCATAGAGTGAGTGGACGAAATCCAAAATATATGAATCTATCCTATATCGCAGTCCCACTAGGAATTTGCTTCATCTCTCGCATTCCCATTTACTGGGTCAAAGAAATTTACTCGCCTCTCTCCGAGTAAGAGTAGACAGCTCATGCGTCTCTAGAAAGCGGCGAACAGCTTTAGGATCATACCTACTATACTGACGTAGAGCCCATCCACACGCCTTCCTTAAAAAGAACTCATCGCTCTCTGCGACTTGCTCTATTAGTGTCATGAGAAGATCAGCGTCCGTGCTGTCTCGATACTTTAATTGAAAGATTAGAGCTGTGCGCTGTAGCCACATGTCATCTTGACAAATCCACTCCTGCGCCACTGTGCGAGCATAGTCTGCTTCATCTTGGAGTACCGTACCTATAGCTGTAGAAGCTATCCAGTCTACCGTATCCCACCATGATTTCCGTGTGACCAGGGATACCAGCCATGGCAAGTCAACAATAGTCAGCCACTTCAATCGCTTAGATAATATATCCATTCCCACATATTGGAGGTCACGATAGTCATCGTTCCAGCAATCCTCTACAAAGTCGAGCAAGTCTCTTTTCACTTGATCACCGTCACCTCTTGACGGGAATATGGACAGCAAATTGGATTCACGGATGATCTCCCTACGAGCTGGTGCTTTGATACCATACATCAGATATTTATCACGCATGTACGCCATCATCGCTGTAGCTTGCTCGGGATTTGCCGAGGACTCCAGCGCATCCTTGATCAGTGCATGAGCGGTAGTCATGGATAGAGTAAGTAGCGCTCACGCACTTGAGAAAAAGTATCTAAGTCAGATACCCAGCTTTCTCGGATTTCCTTTTCCGAAGCTCCAGAGAGCATTTGCTTTCTGAGTTGATCCGTACCAGCCAACTTATCAAAGAATAAGCCCTGAAGAAAAAAATCGTCGCGCAGGTCTAATTCTCGAAATGCTTCAAATAAATGCGACATCATCAGACTACGATCTGCATCAGGAGTGTAATCCACCGTAGCGCTCAATCGTCTACCTATACATTGTTCACCTTGAAGCTTAGGATGTGATGCACCCGCTGTAGGCTCAGGGGTAAATACATAGGATCCACTTACTATATCGGGATGACCATACACTTCAAAAGGATGATCAGTGCCGCGACCTACACTCACTACCGTACCCTCAAAGAGACATAAGCTCGGATAAAGTAAAATGCTGTTTTGACTAGGAAGATTAGGTGACGGTTTGACGGGCAATACATACTCAAGGTGTCGCAGATATCCTGGACAGGCGATGACTTGTAAGTCACATTTAAGACCATCCGCGAGCCAGCCTTCGCCATTGATCATGCCTGCATATTCACCAATCGTCATCCCATAAACTATAGGTACAGGATGAAGCCCTACGAATGAACTGAACTTGAGATCAAGCACCGGACCATCCATATAATTGGCATGAGGATTGGGCCGATCAAGCACGATCACTGGCAGGTCTGATTCAGCGCAAGACTCCATTACATAATGCAGCGTACTCAAATAAGTATAAAATCGGACGCCGACATCTTGAATGTCAAATACCACAATGTCAATATCTAGGAGATCAGAGGAACTTGGCTTCTTCTTTTTGCCGTACAGGCTTATCACGGGAATTTTATCCAGCTCTTCATCTTTTAGCTCCGCACCTGCATCTGCTTCACCTCGATATCCATGCTCTGGAGCAAATATCTTAACCACATCTACATCCCGTGATCGCAGAAAGTCCACCAGATGTTGATCACGCACCCGACTCGTGTGATTCACTACCAGCGCTACTCGCTGCTCAGTCAATAAGTGTAGATACTGCTCTGGATACTCTGCAGCTGGTGTAGCAACATGGGTGATCGCTGTTTCATCAATGGACGACTGAGGCTCTTGAGCATGGCAGGACGCTAGAAGCATGGATAGCATAAGTAGCGACGGCAATAGTCTGCGGGAGGTGTGAGAAGCACTTATCGTGCAAATGCGTACTCGTGTAAGATGGATCATATGACAAATATCTATACTATTTAAGCAAATCGCGGCAGGAGAACATGCTCACACTGCTACCTTTACTGGACAGACGAGCAAGCCTGTTCTATAGGAACGTAAAAGCAGCTTGCGATCTGATGTCAAGATGAAATTTGCCGTACTCGATCTCGAAACCACTGGTGGATCCGCAAGGATGGAAAAAATCACTGAAGTTGCTATCCTCGTATATGAGGACGGCAAGGTGATTGAAGAGTTTCACTCTCTCGTCAATCCTGAAAGATCTGTACCACCCTTCGTAGCTAGAATGACAGGATTGACTGACAAGGTTCTGGCTGATGCTCCCAAGTTCTACGAGATAGCAAAGCGTGTAGTGGAAGTCACTGAGGATACTACTCTAGTTGCACACAATGCTCGATTTGACTACGCATTCTTGCAGATGGAATTTCAGCGACTGGGATATAAATACAACCGCAAACGTCTCTGTACGGTACAACTAAGCAAGCGTCTCGTACCCGATATCCCCAGACATGGCCTTGACGCCATGATTGATCACTTTGACATCCACTGCGAGAAACGTCATCGAGCAATGGATGATACCAAGGCAACTCTAGAGCTCTTTAAAGAACTGATGAAAATCGACGAGGGATTTGCTACACAGAAAGAACTCATCAACTTTGGTGTAAATGCTAGCAAGATCCCAGAAGCTATAAGTATGGATGATCTGCAAGCTCTTCCAGAAAGCTGTGGCGTATATTTCTTTGAAGATGCCGATGGGCGATATATGTATATCGGCAAAAGCATAAATATTAAAAAAAGAATATTCCAACATTTCCGCGAAGTAAATACGAAGACCCAGGAAATGCAACGCTATGCCGTCAAGATCTCTTATGAATCTACTGGTAGTGAATTAATTGCTCTTTTGCGCGAAAGCGAACTGATTAAAAAATATCGACCTCATTTAAATAAGGCTCAAAGAAAAAATCGTTATCCTTTCGTCATAGGAGTTGATACAACTGCTGAGTATCATCAACTACGACTACTACATCAGTCCAAAGTGAGTAAATCTGACATCCGAGTACTAGATGCTTATACGAGTAAAAAATCCGCAACAGGATTACTTCATCGCATGATGAAAGACTATGAGCTCTGCCCTACTCTGGTAGATCTAGAAAAGCCCGTGGACGATCCATGCCAGCGATATGCTATGGGCAAGTGTCTCGGCGCCTGTGCAGATATAGAGCCAGCGGATGATTACAATATGCGCGTAGCTGAAGCCGTCAATCGCCTAGATAATATATATAAAGACGATATGGTGATCATCGATGAAGGCCGCTATCCTGAAGAGCGCAGCCTACTCTGGATTAAGGATGGCTATTCCGCTGGCTACGGATATGTCCCCAGAGAAATTTCCTTGGAAGAATCTGATCTCATAGATCATATCACTCCCACACAAGGCACCGCAGAGATGAATAGAATCATATCTGGCTACGTGCGCTCACATCCTAAACTGGTGATCTACAAACTAGGATCCTCAAAAGGAAATGAAGAAAATCGTTAAGCAAATTCAGCGCTTCTCTTAACAAGCGTTACTTCTAATTTCTTAACCATCCTTAGTAATCACTTAACCCTAATTCTGCATATGATGCCATAGGTTTACACCCATTTCGTGCATTAGGATTTTAGGTAAATGTTTTTCAGCGATGTAACTGACGCTCAATCAGGACTATAGGCGATATATCATGAGTGACGTTGGCGTAAGTTTTTGTTACGGGTAAATAGTGTCCATTTGTCTTGAAGTGAGTGGTGTGATATGACCATTGTACTTTGCTTCTACTGCGAGCCACATCTGCTTCAAGATCAGGCACCTACCAGAGGTAGGCAAGCCTTCCGGAGGCAGGCAGGCTTATCCTGCTCGACTTACGCAGTGAAGACGAGCCTCCAGAGCCGTTCATCGAGCGACAGTCGAGATGCACATAGCACGCTATGACTCGTCGGCGGAGCACCTGACGCTATTGCAGCTAGCCGCTATCCATCGAAGCCTAATGCACGAGTTGGGTTAAAAACACTCATGTCGCGCAGAAGGGATAGTGCTTGTAATCACTGAGACCATCTAGTGAATAGTGCATCTTTACGTTTCACACTAAACAAGTCAAGCTATGATGAGTCCTATGGTTAAGAAGTTGAGCTACACAGCAGCACTACTATTCCTCAGTATTTTCACTATTTCTCTGCAAGCGCAAGAATGGAAGTTGATGGAAGATCCACCATTCCACAAGCACCATAGCAATGGCTTTGGAATTGATGGTATAGCTTATGTCATGGAAGGTGTGTATCGCAATGATGGACCTAATGATGCTTCTGCCGAAGTATGGACATTCAATCCAGATGGACAAGAGTGGACAAGAATAGGCGATTTTCCTGGTCCTGACCGCGGTCTGGCTATAGGAGATGACTGGGAAGGCAAATACTACTATGGTTTTGGTGCAAGAGGTGACTTTGAGACGCTCAGCGATCTGTGGGTATTTGACCCTGCGGATAGCTCCTGGACGGAATTAGCAAGTTGCCCCTGTATAGGACGCACACATCCAGCACTTATAGCGCACAATGGTAAAGTCTTCATGGGATCAGGCAGCTCTAGAGGTGGAGATCTAAATGACTGGTGGATCTATGATATGGCTTCTGATACATGGACGGAAGGCCCAAGAATGCCAGGCGTCGTACGTCATCATCCCTTTCAGTTTGGTATTGACGAGTATGTGTATGTAGGAGGCGGCCACAGATTTGATTGGTTGCGATATGACGATGCTACAAGCAGCTGGAGTGACATCAACGCACTGCCTGAAGGCCGCGTTGCAGGATCTCAATTTAGCTATGAGAATCATGGCTATCTTCTTGGCGGTGATGATCGATTCCATGTTCATCTGCCAGATGAAGAGACCTTCATGCGCTATGATCCTGCCACTGATGAATGGGAAAGCTTACCGTCTTTACCCAATGGCAGTCGTTGGGCCAATTCTTCTTTCATTATTGGAAGCGAATTATTCTTTTTCGGAGGATTGGATGATGACAATCTGCGTGACTCGAGTATGTGGATGATTGATCTAGCTTTGCTAGATGTGATGACATCTACGAGAGATCTTGAGGAAGCAAGTGCTTCTCTCCGCCTCAGTCCCAATCCGGCCAGCGATTTTTTTACTATAGATCATGACCTAGACTGGGAAGTTGCTGATGTACTCATGGAGTCCATAGATGGAAAGTTCCAGACGTTAATTTCTGATCACACTCTCTCCCAGCCTATAAGCCTGAGCGATCTACCTAGTGGACTTTATCTCGTGCAGTTGCAGCGCGATGGTGCCAGTGTAAACAGGAAGTTGATGGTGGTACGATAAGTATCGCTTCACTCAGCTTAAAATCGAAAAAGCCCAACCAGTATGATCTGGTTGGGCTTTTTATACAGAGGGAGTACTAGCTAGTACTTAGCGAATATAATAGGCTCCGCAAAGACTACAATTTCTAGAGACATCAATCTTTGGTAGTGAAAGACTCTAATTTGACAACGTCTTTAGTCAACTATAAATAGTTTATGGGCAAAACCTTGATCCCCTTGAACTTTATAATCAGCTTATAAGTGCCAGAGCGTAGTGAATTTATGTTAAGAGTATTTATGTTCTTTCCTGATACAGTCGAAATAGGATTACCTACCTGATCGCAAACTATCATAATTTCAATTTCATGTGTTGGCGACAGCACTTCAATACTAATGACATCACTTGCAGGATTAGGGTATATATTGACTAATTCGGAATTTGATTTTTCAGAAGTATTAAATGATGCCTCTTGAGAATCATCTTGTAAAACCGAAACAGGGCATTGAAATCCAGGTTTTCCAAGAGGGCAATCCGCTAGAGAATAGCCATGACTTGATGCTCCATCAACATAACAGCTGGAATTAACATAGAAGTCGTTCGCTACGTCGCCTATCGTATTAGGAAACATAGACAGACTGCGTTTCTTACTACCATTGGAGAGATAGATATCCACGTAGATATCAAAGCATCCATCTCCAATTATAGTGAAGATGTCATTGGTAATGTCGAAGCAAAATTCACCCTTTATCAGATCATCTACTGTTGATTCAGAAAACGTTATAATATCACCTTCATAGACCTGAGCTCCGAGTGCATTAACAATCACGAATTTACGATCCGTAATAGTGGTGTTGCCATCAATATCTTCATAGGAATAAAATCCACAGAAACTTGCCGGAAGCGTCGGGCAGAAGGCACACCACTGATTAAGGGTAATTTCAAATTCTGTGCATTCACGGCAGATGTCTGCCACATACATGTATCCCCAATGTGCACCGAGTCCACAATCTGCGGCTATGAACTCCGCCGTCAAATAGTCCCCTGGTTCAATACGACCAGAATCAAGAAAAGGTCCTAGTTTGACCTCATGACAGATCCAATCTCGGTATACAATCGGAGAGCTTTGTGCTGAACTGCTAAAGACCCCAAGGTCTGGGTTACTTACATCGGCAGATATGCAAGTTTCGTACAGAACATCTTCCCCATGCCTAAGCACGACCTTGCTAAAGGGTTGTTCATTCTCTGAGTGTGATGGGTCTTGCAATACAATAGCGTCTGAATAGAAAAAGGAAGTATCGGTAGGATGTAGGGTAAACCCCTTTTCCATTTTATTGTTATGAAACTGATCATGATCATTATTAATCTTCAATGACCTATTGCCACTATAAGGAATGGCAGAGACGTAGTCTGCGATGTGCTCTTCAGACTCATCAATAAAAAGCTCAAAAGATGTATAGTTCGCTCCTGAAGGATCTGGTGAGGTTAATTCTTGAGCATTGTTATTTGGGTCTAAGTCAAATTCAAACGATGCATTAGGCGGGGTACCAGGGTTGGCGTTTTGCGGAAGAAGTACATAGTCCACATTCACGTCATTGCAACCATTAATTTTTCTACGTAATCCGTCGAACATCCTGAAGCCCCATCCCAGGTCGTCATCACTCTGCTCACTTTCTGTGAACATGCCATTGTGGCACATAAAGCATTCTGGTCCCATCGCACTGTAGTCGATCTGTGAATGCCCACCCATGGGCTCGCCATTGGGACCTTCAAATGTTACATAGCTTAGTGGGCAGGGATGCGCCTGATGCTCATTGCTTTCCCATATCTGGATGTAATGATATTCTGCGAAGTCAATGGCATAGGTTCTTATCTCGCTAGAATCTAAAGTAAACTCATGAGAAAATTCTAGAAAAGAGCTAACTTTCTCTTCCCCTTTGGCGGTTGTCAACATGTAGTCTGCATAGGACTGACCTGTAGGGAAATCTGAAGTCGATTGGGCATAAAGATTTGTGCTACTGCATATATATATATATTAGCACCTGAGGGATGATTTTCAAAGAAGATTTTTTCATGATAGTGAGATTTATGTTTAAGCCAAATATAATAGTTTTTTTTCTAATTGCGCTGAGTTATTGCATGTTTCATCCTATGTACTCACAGGAAATTCTTAATCAAACGGCTCTCAATGAGCGAGATGCAGGTCGGTTACGGACATTTGATAGATTCACTCACGCCATTTTGGATTCATTCATCTATACAGGAAGCGGATCAGAACTAAATGGCTCGTTGTATAGAATTCATGACATTGCTCGACATCCAGATGGAAGTGTTTATGCCCCTCATGACAGCAGTCTTGTAGAGCTCAAGCTAGAGAACAATGGATTTGAGCCCATACTGAAAATTCCCTATTCTGAGGAGTATAAGGATTCCCTCGCCTACAGCTACACGATCATCGATACAGTCATTCACGGGTATGTTCCGCCATTTGGTCTGTGTACCGACCATTTGGGGAGATTCTATATGGGATCTATTCGAGGTATTGATCCAGAGGACTGGACAAGCTTTGTTTTTCGCTACGATCCGGTTTTGGATACCACTGAGCTACTATTTCGGATTCCAGGAAAAGGAATTGATGATCTTGAGTTTTGGAATGGCAAGCTGATCGCTCCCTCAAGATTGAAGGGTGAAATCATCTGGGCTTACGATATATATTCTGGAGAGTTAGATTCCCTGACAGCCTGGAATCATGAGTGGGGGATACTAAATCTATCCAATGATGCTACGCCCTGTGGTACAGATCACCTCTATGTCTATAAAGGTCACAGAGTCTATACATACGAGATGGAGAGTGGAGCCGTATCGACTTGGGAGTCCCCGCACTTAAAATGGGGAGCTGCTGGAGGAACCTCTTCTCAGTCGTACTACGGCAGCCTGCCCAATATGCGGATCGACTCGGTTTCAGTGACTGGCGGGCTCTGTGATTCTGTGTATGAGCTGACTGTGCATATCCCACCAGTCAGACAGGCAGGTGCGATCTACTCCATCGATGGGAGTAGCTATGACTCTCTTGCGACGTTGCTTGCTATTGATACAGGTGCGCACATTATCGAGATCATTGATACCTTTGGTTGTTTTTGGACTGATACACTTTTCATTCCTGCTTCTACAAGCGATCTGATCCTAGCGACCATAGATACGCCGCAATGTAGTCTGGAAGAAGGGCGGATGGAATTGCGTAGCCGTCTTGGTCTGATCGAGTTATCAATAGATAGGGAGAATTGGTCTCATGAGATCATTGTGGAAGCTCTCGACGCTACATCGTACACCGTTTACAGCCGATATTTTCCTGGATGCTTGGATTCTATAGTCTATGATTTCAGTCCACTGGAGTTACTGCAAGTCACGGCTATGCCGATGGCGGCTAACTGTGGAGAGGCAGATGGCAGCGTGGAAATTGAGGTGCAAGGGGGGACTGCGCCCTATCTCTATGTGCTCGATGTGGATACATTCTTCACTCCTCTGATTTCTGGCCTAGAGAAAGGACAATACAGTCTTACCATTATCGATGCTGATGGCTGTGGTACTACGCAGAGCGTGCAGGTCGATGGAAATCAACCCGATCTAATTGATAGTATTAAAACTCTTTCTAGCCCGTGTGATAGATCTCTCGGTCAGATTATAGTGCACAGCTATGAGTCAGACGTCTTATTTTCTTTGCCTGGGATTGAAGAAAATGAAATTGGTGTATTTGACTCGCTGCCCATTGGTCAATATGTTCTTTGGGCTGTGGACTCGATGGGTTGTAGAGACAGCATGAGTATCGATCTTCGCGGCTTTACGGAGCTAAGCATCTATCAGATAGATTGCAGTCTCAACGTGAGCGATACAAGCACCCAATGGAATACAGGCTCGCTATGTGATACGCTTTTCCGTGTCATACGTGAAGCCGTTCAACTAGATGGAGAGTTGATAGCGGACTTTTCTGGAAGTCACGGAGACACCGTAGAGTATGAGTTGATTTTTGGCGGAAGCTTACCAGTCGAGTATGAGATTATCTGGGATGATCGGCTGGAAGTAATTTCTATGTCTGAGTTCAGAGGTCGCCTGATTCAGCCTCAGGAGGGAGAATATGGATGGTCGATTGTGATTGGAGACAGTTGTACAACAGATCATCTGTTTTCTGTGCCTCAAAGCCTTGATGAAATTTACATTCCCAATGTATTCAGTCCCAATGGTGATCAAGTAAATGATGTATGGCGGATACATGCAAGGACAGAGTCCAATATCAGTGCATATAATCTGAGTGTCTACGATCGCTACGGAAATCAAGTATATCAAGCCGAAGGTCAGAACTTAGCAAGTGTCGGCTGGGATGGCTTGGTGAAGATGCAAGAAGCCGCTTCGTCAGTTTATGTCTATGTATTGAAGTACATTCGCCAGGGTGAGACTTATATCAAAAGCGGGGATCTCACATTGTTACGATAGCACACAGAAAGATAAAGCCCACTACGTTAATACTTGTCGCAAATTTTTGCTGAATGTGTGGGTATTAAATACAATGAAAGAGCAAGTTCAGAAAGCTACATCGCGATAAGGCTATTGCTACTGTCATGATAAAATCTATGGATGGAAAAGTTCTCTCTATCACAGTCAATCATGCCATATCTCAGACCGTAAGCCTTGATAGATATTCCTAGTGGACTCTATCTCGTGCAGTTGCAGCGCGATGGTGCCAGTGTAAACAGGAAGTTGATGATGGTACGATAAGTATCGCTTCACTCAGCTTAAAATCGAAAAAGCCCAACCAGAATAAATCTGGTTGGGCCTTATTACTTTCAGGTAATCTTGTGATCTAGCCACTACACATGATGCAGCCTTCATCCATGGTACACACTTCTGCCTCGCTCATCTCTGCTGCAGTCGCTTCTGAGGTGCCATTAGCGCCTTGTACCATTGTCGCAGTGCTGCCGTCTGCTTCTGCATTGACAAACTTGCGCTGGTGCTTCTCACCTAGCGTAAACTTGATAGGATCTACAGCAGCCTTACTTCTGAGGTAGTACATACCCGTCTTGAGGCCTTTCTCCCATGCATAGAAGTGCATCGAGCTAAGCTTATTGTAATTAGGACTTTCTACAAAGAGATTGAGTGATTGGCTCTGGCAGATGAATGCACCGCGATCAGCAGACTGATCGATGATAGCTTTCTGACTGATTTCCCAGACCGTCTTATATCTGTCTTTGATGATCTGAGGTACATCAAGCTGCTGCACACTACCATTGGCTGCCATGAGTTGCTCGCGCAATTCTTTGTCCCATAGACCTAGTTTGACGAGATCGCGCAGTAGATGCTTATTCACTACCACAAATTCTCCACTGAGTGTGCGACGCGTATAGAGATTAGATGTATAAGGCTCGAAGCACTCATTATTTCCTAGAATCTGTGACGTGCTCGCGGTGGGCATAGGAGCTAATAGCAAGCTATTTCTCAGACCGCTCTTTTTGATATCCTTCTTCAGACCTTTCCAGTCCCATCTGTCTGTCGGTGTCGCGCCCCACATATCATACTGGAGCTCACCTTTGCTCGCAGGACATCCCTCATAGCTTTCATATGTGCCCAGCTCCGCTGCCAGTGCATTGGACTCAGTAAGTGAAGCGAAATAGAGGGTCTCAAAGATTTCTTTGTTTAATTGCTTAGCTTCTTCACTATCAAATGCGTGACCCATCAGTAGATAGGCATCAGCTAGTCCTTGCACGCCTATACCAATAGGACGGTGACGCATATTGCTATTTCTAGCCTCAGGAATAGGATAGTAATTGATGTCAATGATCTTGTTGAGATTCTTAGTGACTACGCGAGTCACTTCGAAGAGCTTCTGATGATCAAACTCACCATCGATGACATACTTTGGTAGACTTAATGAAGCTAGATTACACACGGCTACTTCATCTGGCGATGTGTATTCCATGATCTCTGTACAGAGATTACTAGACTTAATTGTACCGAGATTTTGCTGATTTGATTTTTTGTTTGCAGCGTCTTTATAGAGCATATACGGAGTACCTGTCTCTATCTGGCTGTCTAGGATAGCAAACCAGAGGTCTTGGGCTTGAATTGTTTTTCTTGCTTTTCCTTCTGCTTCATATTTGTGGAATAGCGCCTCAAATTCTCCTCCGTAGGTGTCGCAAAGTCCTGGACACTCATTAGGACAGAAGAGAGACCATGTACCATTTTCGCGGACACGCTGCATGAAGAGATCTGGAATCCACATAGCGTAGAATAAATCTCTAGCACGCAATTCCTCTTTTCCGTGATTTTTCTTTAAATCGAGAAAGTCGAATATATCCGCATGCCATGGCTCTATATATACTGCAAAGGCACCTTTTCTCTTTCCTCCACCTTGGTCTACATAGCGCGCGGTGTCATTAAATACCTTGAGCATAGGCACGATACCATTACTTGTACCGCCTGTACCCTTAATATAGCTTCCTTTAGCTCGTATGTCATGGACACTCAAGCCTATCCCACCTGCGGACTGTGAGATTTTTGCACAGCGTGTAAGTGTCTCAAAGATTCCAGGGATGCTATCTTCCTTCGTTGTGAGGAGGAAGCAACTGGATAGCTGAGGACGCGGTGTTCCTGAATTAAATAGTGTCGGAGTAGCGTGAATAAACCATTTCTCTGACATCAGATCATAAGTCTGAAAAGCTGCTTCAAGATCTTCACCATGGATACCTAGCGCTGTACGCATGAGCATATGCTGAGGTCGCTCAACTACATTACCATCTGTGCGCATGAGATAGCTGCGCTCCAGAGTCTTAAATCCGAAGTAATCAAAGTTGTAGTCGCGATCATAAATGATCTTAGAATTAATGGCGTCGCCATGCTTCTGTGCTAGAGTAAATAACTCTTCGCTGATAAGACCGGCTTTTTCACCAGTCTTAGGGTCGATGTAGTGGAAGAGTACATCCATAGTCTCTGAGAAAGACTTGCTTGTACTCTTGTGTAGATTTGAGACTGCGATACGCGCAGCTAATACAGCATTGTCCGGGTGGACAACTGCATTGGAGGCTGCGGTTTCTGCGGCGAGGTTGTCAAGTCGGGCAGTGGTGACACCGTCATATAGTCCTTCGATGACTTTCATCGAGATTTCTATAGGATCTGTGAACTTAGGATTGAGACCATAGCATAGCTTACGTATGCGTGCTGTGATTTTATCAAAGCTGACCTTTTCTTTTTTACCACTTCGTTTGATAACCTGCATGAGTGATTTCGTTTTGCTTGTGTGAGTGTATATGGTTTATTGACTTGGCGTCAAGTATATTAGAAGTCGGCGTCTAGGCTAAATGTCTGTTCGGAGGCATTGGACCCTACACCCGCTTTACGGTAGTCTCCTACTCTCTTTTCAAAGAAGTTGGTCTTTCCCTGTAGAGATATTAGATCCATCCATGGGAATGGATTTTCTGCATGATAGACTTTTTCTTGGCCTAGAGATAGGAGAAGTCTGTCTGCAACATACTCGATGTACTTGCACATGAGCTCAGCGTTCATACCTATCAGTCGCACAGGTATAGCATCGGAGACAAATTCTTTTTCCATGGCTACAGCATCGCAGATGATTTCTTTGACCGTATCATTTGGCAGTTTATTTTGTAAGTGCTGGTTGTATAGGAGACATGCAAAGTCACAGTGCATTCCTTCATCACGAGAGATCAGCTCATTGCTAAAGGAAAGACCTGGCATGAGGCCTCTTTTCTTGAGCCAGAAGATGGAGCAAAATGATCCACTGAAGAAAATTCCTTCAACGGCGGCAAATGCGATGAGTCGCTCTGCAAATCCACCATTCTCTATCCACTTAAGTGCCCAGTCAGCTTTCTTCTTCACGCAATCAAGATGCTCGATTGCATTAAAGAGCATGTCCTTCTCTTTAGGGTCTTTTATATATGTGTCAATCAATAGGCTATACGTCTCAGAGTGGATATTCTCCATCATGATCTGGAAGCCATAGAAAAACTTTGCCTCAGTATACTGTACTTCGTTAACAAAGTTCTCTGCTAGATTTTCATTTACGATCCCATCACTTGCTGCGAAGAATGCAAGGACGTGCTTGATAAAATGACGTTCGTCATCTGTTAGCTTTTCGTCCCAGTCTGTAAGATCACTCTGTAGGTCGATCTCCTCAGCTGTCCAGAAACTTGCTTCTGATTTTTTATAAAACTTCCATATGTCATCATGCTTGATAGGGAAGAGCACAAAGCGCTGTGGATTTTCTTCGAGGATTGGTTCGTAAACTTTCGTCATGTCTGGTATTAAGTATGTGAGTTTCTAGATTTTTCTAATAGTGATTTCATGATGTAGTCAGCATCATGGATTTGAAGTCAATAGCTCTATCACATACCTTTCTCACACATCATCGTCTACTTGCGCAAAAGAGCTAGAAACTTGAGTAAACCACAGAGAAAAAGGTCACTCGGATTTATCGGTAGCTTCGCCATTCCAACCGTCACCATCGTGATGGGTAGAGAGCGAAAAATATTCTCCTCGTGATATACATCACAAAAAGAATAATATGTAAGTTCCTAGATGTAAGGATGCTCTAGCAGATCGTGATTTCTTCAGAGCGGTGGTTGGTGATTGAGCTGGTCTCTCAAATCGTCTGCAAGATAGATGAAAAAAAACTCTAATATGTCTGAAAGTTATCCACAGTCTGTGGATAACCTCCGCAACTGGCTGATAATCATTATCTCATGCTCACAATAAGTTCATATAGAATCTATCATAATATGTTCTCAAATTGATTACACCTACTTAGGCCTATGATCTTTCGATCAAATGTATGGCTTCGAGACAGCTTCGGCGTACATAATATGTCGAGTCAAAATGCGCTTCGTTACTCCTTATCCAGTTGTAAGTATTCACGACGTAACGTGACTCATGGACTTACACTAGTGACATTACTGAGGAGTAGACATTTGCACGTAAGTGCACGAGAAACTCGATAGCAACTTCTTGAAATCGCGCTACAGTGCTTTCTCGCTTGCTAGCAAATAGAGAATCGCCATGCGCACCGCCACGCCATTTTCCACTTGATGAAGGATGATGCTATGCTGACTATCGGCAGCATCACCACTGAGCTCCACACCTCGATTGATAGGGCCCGGGTGCATGAGTACGATAGGATCCTTGAGCTCATCGAGCATACGCTTATCTATCCCGTAGACCATTGCGTACTCACGTAGACTAGGCACATACTTTATATCCTGTCGCTCCAGCTGTATACGGAGCACATTGGCAACATCACACCAAGCCAGTGCCTCACTGACCTTCTTGATGATCTTGACACCAAGGGAATCTAGGTGACGAGGAATCAGTGTAGGTGGTCCGCATACCGCGACCTCAGCTCCCATACGCTGGAGGCAAAATATATTACTCAGCGCTACACGCGAGTGCATGATATCTCCGATGATCGCTACACGGACACCAGCAAGCGAGCCAAGCTTTTCTCTGATACTATATGCATCGAGAAGAGCCTGCGTAGGATGCTCATGCGTGCCATCACCGGCATTGATTACATGGGCGGGAATATGCTGTGTCAAGTAGTGTGCGGCTCCCGGACTGGGATGTCGGATCACCACCATGTCCACCTTCATGGACAAGATATTATTCACCGTATCAAGTAGTGTCTCTCCTTTCTTTACAGAACTAGATGATGCACTGAAATTTACCACATCTGCACTGAGGCGCTTCTCTGCTAACTCAAAGGATATGCGTGTGCGTGTACTGTTCTCAAAAAAAAGATTGGCCACGGTGACATCACGCAAACTAGGCACCTTCTTGATGGGTCGATTGATGACTTCTTTAAATCCTGTAGCGGTGTCGAGAATGAGCTGGATATCATCAGCCGTCAGCTGCTTGATACCTATCACGTGTCGCTGACTTAGGGCAGTGCTCATGCTTCCTTAGGATGACTGGTAGGTGGATATAATATGACTTCGTCTCTAGGATCGGTACCTTCCCAGCAGACCTTGACATAAGCTTCATCTAGTGAGTCCACTACCAGTCCTATGTAATCAGCATGGATTGGAAGATGGCGATTAAATCGTCTATCAACTAGCGTCATCAACTCGACGCTGCTTGGACGGCCGTAGTCTTGAAGTGCAGCAAGAGAAGCTTGTATCGTACGTCCTGTATAGAGCACATCATCAATCAGAATGACTCGCTTTCCTTCTACGAGAAAGTCCATCTCTGTCTCACTGGCTGCTATGGGTGTATCTCTTCTACGGTAGTCATCACGGTAAAATGTGATGTCCAACTTGCCGTACTTGATGCTCTTGAGTTTATGCCTGCGCTGTAGGATGCTGATGATCCTATCGGCCAAGGCTATACCGCGCGGTTGCAGTCCTATGATGCAACTACTCTCAAAATCAGTATGATTCTCTACGAGCTGCTGACTGAGTCTGCGCAGCGTCAGCTCAAATCGATCTTGCTTCAATATGACTCGACCTCGTGGCATCTAGCACAAAGATAGTCGTGCAACTAATCACTAGAGCATCTCTACCACCCTAGCCATTCTTCTTAGCCCAGCTATCACGCATCGTCACGGTCCTATTAAAAATGAGATGATCGGCACTACTATCTGCATCTTTAATAAAATAGCCCTTTCGGAAAAACTGGTATCGCTTGTTCTCCGTCGCTTCTGCTACATAAGGTTCTGCTAGTGCGCCTTTCTGGATGCTCATGGAATCAGGATTTATGTGATCCACGAAGTCAATGGAATCATCCGCCAGCGGCTCTTTCACTTGGAAAAGTCGATCGTACATACGCAGCTCTACCGGCACGTGCTGCTCAGCATGCACCCAATGTAGAGTTCCCTTGGGCTTGACACCGCTCGTGTCACTTCCACTCTTGCTATCAGGGTAGTAGCTACAGTGAATCTCCTTCACCGCGTCAGTGTCATCCGTAAGGACGTCATCGCAGTGGATGATGTAAGCGAATTTGAGACGGACGTCCTTGCCAGGTGCTAGACGGAAATACTTTTTGGGTGGATCGATCATAAAATCCCCTTGCTCGATATAGATCTCTCTACCGAATGGCAACTCATGACTTCCAGCCGTCTCATCTTCAGGATTATTAATCGCGGGCAGCTTCTCAGATTGTCCTTCTGGATAATTAGTAATTACCACTTTGATAGGATCCATCACCACCATGACGCGATCCGCAACTTGATTGAGGTGCTCGCGAACCGAGAACTCTAGTAGAGATATGTCATTGATTTTATTTCGCTTGGTCAAGCCAGATCGCTCCACGAAGTTGATAATTGACTCAGGCGTATAGCCACGGCGGCGCATACCACTTATCGTAGGCATGCGGGGATCATCCCATCCACTGACATGTCCTTCCTGGACGAGTCGAAGAAGACGTCTCTTACTCATGACTGTATAATCGAGATTGAGCCTGGCAAACTCAATCTGTCGTGTAGGAAAGATATCAAGCTGCTCGATAAACCAATTATAGAGCGGTCTATGATTTTCAAATTCTAAGCTACAAAGTGAGTGCGTGATCTCTTCTATGCTATCGCACTGTCCATGTGCAAAATCGTACATAGGATAGATATTCCACGTATCTCCTGTGCGGTGATGTGGCTCACGCTTGATGCGATACATGATTGGATCTCGCAGTAGCATATTAGGAGAAGCCAGATCGATCTTAGCTCTGAGGACCCGTGATCCATCAGGATGTTTGCCTTCTTTCATCTCACTGAAAAGCGAGAGATTTTCTTCTACCGATCTATCACGATAGGGAGTTGGGGTACCAGGCGTCTGTGGATCTCCCTTCGCCTCGGCAATCTGCTCTGGCGTCGAGTCATCTACATAAGCAAGTCCTTTCTTGATGAGCTTGACAGCAAAATCGTATAGCGTCTGAAAATGATCACTACTGAAAAACAAACGATCCTCCCAGTCATAACCTAGCCACTTGATATCACGCTTGATGGCATCTACATACTCGGTATCCTCGGTCGTCGGATTGGTATCGTCAAATCTGAGATTTGTCACTCCACCATACTTCTCAGCCATAGAGAAGCTGAGCCAGATGGCCATAGCATGCCCTATGTGCAAGTAGCCATTGGGCTCCGGTGGGAAGCGTGTGTGGATACGTCCATCATGCTTTCCAGATGCCATATCATCTCTGATGATCTGCTCTATAAAGTGTACCGATTCTTGCTCTAGCTCTTCGCTCATATCATTTACATTCTGTCTGGCATGTCTATGCCTAGCAATTCAAAACTATAGGCGAGATATGTCGCCACCATGCGTGATAGCGCCACGCGGAAACCCTTCTCCTCATCACTCGCCTGGAGGATGGGAGCGTCATGATAAAATCTATGATACTCCTTAGCTAGCTGGTAACTGAAATTAGCTACCAGTGATGGATCGTAGGAGCGCGCAGCGGCGGATAGTGTGTCTTTCCATGCACTCATCGTCATGAGCAGCCTCTTCTCTATATCTAGCAATTGGTAAGTCGGAGAAATATCACCTGCCACTGCATCGCCGTATCTGCGCAAGATGGATTGGATGCGGACATAAGCGTTCTGTATGTAGGGCCCGGTATGACCATGCAGATCTACAGACTCTGATGGATCAAAAATCATCCGCTTCTTAGCATTCACCTTTAGGATAAAGAACTTGATCGCAGCCATAGCAATATCATGCTGTATAGCAGATCGCTCATCGGCCTCAAGCTCGTGCAAGCCACCTTTATCTTCACTGTTCTTGATGACAGTTTGCTTAATTTCTTCTATCAGGTCGTCTGCGTCTACCACGGTGCCTTCTCTGGTCTTCATACGACCGGTAGGAAGATCTACCATGCCATAACTGAGGTGATAGAGGCCCTCAGCATATGATTTACCAAATTTCTTAATGATGGCAAATAGTACTTGGAAGTGATAGTCTTGCTCATTTGCCACGGTGTAGATCATACGCTCGGTTCCATGATCTTCATACCGCTGCTCAGCAGTACCGAGATCTTGCGTGATGTAGACGCTCGTACCGTCAGAGCGCAGTACGATCTTGTGATCTAGTCCTACGTCTGTGAGGTCAACCCATACAGATCCGTCATCCTTTTTATAGAAAATTCCTTTGGCTAATCCCTCATGGACGATCTCTTTACCGAGCAGATAAGTCTCTGACTCATAATAGATCTGATCAAAGGATACACCCATGGTCTCATACGTCTGGTCAAATCCACTGTACACCCATCCATTCATCTGACGCCAAAGATCTCGTGTGGCCTTATCACCAGCTTCCCACTGCAACAGCATTTCCTTAGCGGCAGCACCAAGAGCACTATGCTGATTGAAGTATTGATTCTTATACTCTTTCCAGTAGCTCGCCGCATCAGCCTTCGCCTCCGTATTTTGGATCTCAAGATGTGAAGCAGCCTCATCACTTTCTTGCCACTGCTCATACTCTCGAGCAAATTCCTTCTCGAAGCGCACGTAGTAGTTTCCTACAAAATGATCTCCCTTTGTCTCAGTACTTTCTGGTGTAGCACCATCAGCGTAGCGCTTCCAGGCAACCATACTCTTACATATGGCGATACCACGATCATTGGCAATCTGTGTGGTGACCACCTCATGACCAGTAGCTTCCAAGATCTTGGTCATAGACCAGCCAAGGAGGATATTTCTCACATGCCCGAGGTGAAGTGGCTTATTGGTATTGGGTGAGGAGAACTCTACCAATGCTTTGCTTGGCGAATCAGAGCTAACTGTAAGATCTGCACTCTGCAAATCCGTAAGCATCGTGGACCAGCTGCTCTGTGACAGCGTAAAATTGAGAAAGCCCTTCACTACACTGTAACTCGTAAGCAGATCACTCTCTCCACATATCCACTCACCTAGTTGCTCAGCGGTTGCCTCAGGCGACTTCTTAGAGTGCCTCACAAGTGGAAATACTACCAGCGTATAATCTCCTTCGATATCTTGCTTCGTCTCGGAGATGACAAGGTCCTTGGCCTCTAGTGACACTGTGTACAGGGCGGACGCGCCTGCGAGTGCTTTCTCTGCTATGTGCTTCTGTATATCCATATCTCTGGTGCAAAAGTAGACTTTCACTACGGCTCTCAGCTGCTATGGAGATATGCGCTGTGCCAGCTGTCTCTAGCTGATCTCGATATCAAGCAATCAGTAGTAAAGTGATGTAACAGCGAGCAGATCTACTCAAAAAAACTAAAGTGAGTGCCGCCGTAGGTCCTGAGTTCTGAGAAGCGGAAGTGATCTTTAAATATATGATCTGCATTGTGCTCGAGCACAAAGAGTCCACCATCAGCCAACAAGCCTCGATCAAGAACTATATCAGGTATCTGCGGTATAGATCTCAATGGATAGGGCGGCCCGGCAAAGATGTAATTAAAGCTATCGTCACACTGCTTGATAAATCTGAAGACATCCATACCATGTATGGTGAGATGATCTTCTAAACCCCACTCTTCACTGATACTTTGGACAAATCTGACAGCTGGTCGATGCTTATCCACGTAGTGAGCGTCCGTACAGCCTCTAGATAGACACTCATAGCAGTGGCTTCCCGTGCCCCCGAAGAGATCTAAAAACCGGGTCTCTTCAAAGTCGATACGATGGGTCAGCACATTATATAGTCCCTCCTTACTGATATCAGTAGTAGGCCTGGTAGGCCACTTATCAGCAGAAGGTCGATAGTGTCGACCGCCATAGATACCGGTGATTACGCGCACAGAATGAGAGCCTGCTGATAGTGATAATCTACGCTATTCTCCGTCTGAAGCTGTGGAGAACGGCCACCTAAAGAATCTCTTAACTCTGCCACGGCTACGTCGTTCCACTTACCTGATAGATAGAGATCTGTGCCCTTACCAGCATAGAGCATGTCCTTGATATCACGGTGGAGAAAATAGGTAGCCTCTGCATCATTGAGGACATGATTGCTTCTGTGCCAGGTCTTATCACGGAGTATGTAGATCGTCTCCATCTGTGCGCCATGACGATGTAGCAAGATCTTATCTGTACCTGCGATATGCATATCAAGATATCTGGTGAGACATGCTATAAGGTGCGAGTGCTCATACGCTTCATCATCTAGCCGAGCATACCAGCTCGGAAATGCGTAGGCCAGGTCGCGCAATCGTGTCCCTATCCTATCTATACGTATGTCTTGACCTCGATCTCTAGGTAGTGCTTGCTCTATACCTACTAGACGGTCTATATCGATCAACTTGGTGGAGCTGAGCATAAAGGCTAGCGTCGCTGTGTTTACCCAAGTCGTACGGTCGTAAGATTTCTGTAGGAGAGGATGCGAAGCACTGATGTGCTTCCAGACGTTTTTGGCCGAAAGGCCCCCACTCGACTCGGACCACCTTACCGTGCCCTGACTCACTATCTTGTCGCCAGTGGATATAAGAAGGTGAAAGCGATCCGTATGATGGACCACTATAAGTCGCTCTCTATTCATATAGTAAAAGTACTCGGTACTAAATCTACTCCCAGTTGCCCGAGAGACTTGGTGCCGTCATATCACCAAACTTGATGACCTTGGCTGGATCGTACGTGTCATCGTACTTAGCAAATTTTGGATCACTCCACTTACCCATAAAGAGTTTTCTGCTTGCTCCTGCTTGCATCACGTGGACCAGCGTCTGCTGGAAGGTGATGGTATCTGCTGTCATAGTGAACTTGTTACCATTAGAATAAGGCACAAACATGATAGAATCTAAATTGATCTTCATCGCTGTTAATGAATCTAAGGTATTGAAGAAGGTCGTATCTCTGATTGCCTTGTCAGTGTCATCTGGGAAGTTAGCATCAGGCGTGAGCTTGACCTTAAATAACTTCTCAGTTGTCAGCACTTGACGTAGCGTATCAAAAGTAGGAGCAAACTCTCCTGTGATACTTCTATAGAGCTCCTGAGAGGTACGCAAATCTTCTAGACGGTCAACTACAGCTCCTTCTCGGAGAGACTTATCATTATCAAATGCTATTGGCTCCTTGATGGAGTCAAATAATAGATAGCAGAGAAATAAGGCTATCAGAGCTAGAAGGATGTTCAGTATGAGTCTCATGCAGTATGTCTATATGATGTCAGGAGGCAATAATACAATGATAAGAATTATTTCTGTGAATCAATTCTTCAATCTTAGAGATTCTGATTCGTCGATCTTTGGTGTGTATGAAAGAGGATGCATGCATATTAGCCATAGAGAGTAGCTGTGATGACACTTCGGCGGCTGTCTATCGAGGTGCAGTACTACTGAGTCATGTCGTATCAAGTCAAGGCATGCACGCTATCACAGGCGGAGTGATTCCTGAAGTCGCATCTCGGGCTCACCAGGAATCGATCCTACCAGTAGTAGACAAGGCGATGCAAGATTCTGGACTGATCATGAGCGACTTAGACGCAATAGCTTACACTAAAGGACCAGGCCTATTAGGCGCTCTCATCGTAGGAGTCAGCTTTGCTAAGACGCTGGCTCTGAGTCTAGATATTCCTTGCATAGCAGTCCATCATATGCAAGCTCATATCTTGAGCAACTTTATAGAGGAGCCTCGTCCCGTGTTTCCCTTCTTAAATATGACAGTCAGTGGTGGGCACACAGAGCTAGTCATTGTACAAGATCATCTGCAGATGCAGCGCATAGGGCGTACGCTTGATGATGCTGCAGGAGAGGCCTTTGATAAGATCGGTAAGATGATGGGACTAGCGTATCCTGCAGGTCCTGAGATGGATCGCATAGCTCAAGGCGGTCACGCAATCTATGAGTTTCCAGAGCCTGATATCGCTGATCTTGATTTTAGTTTCAGTGGACTCAAGACGAGCGTCATGCGATTTCTCAAGCAGCAGCTTGATCAAGACGCATCGTTCATAGAGGATAACTTAGAGGACCTATGCGCATCCGTACAGGAGCGCATCTGTACTATACTCTTGAGAAAAGCTGAGATGGCCATGAGCTTGCATGGATTGAAGCACATAGCACTGGCAGGAGGAGTATCAGCAAATAGTCGTCTAAGATCCCTCCTGGAACAGCGCGCCCTTGATCAAGGATGGACCTACTACTACCCTCGCCTGAGTTACTGCACAGACAACGCCGCCATGATAGGCATCACGGCTCATTACAAATATTTGCGCGGCGAACTAGCGGAGATCACAGATACACCGGATCCCCGATTGGCTTGGTAGCTTAGCCATCGAGTTGCGCGAGCAGGCTTTTCTTTATCTTGTCGTACTCCTCTTGGTTGATCGCACCTGAGTCCTTGAGATCTGTGAGTTGCTTAAGTTCATCCAAGATTTCCTTAGCTCTTGCTTGCTTAGTATCTTGAGCTGGTACAGGAGAAGATTCTGATGGCCTAGGATCGATCTCAGCGGCTGCCGCAGCTTTCTCCTTAGCTTCTTGATCACGCTTCATGTCGCGAGCGACCTTCTTGCCTTTTTCAAATTGCTCATCGTACATCTTCTTGAGACGACTAGAGTCAAAGTCTAAGATCGTACCACCGGTCTCAAAGTGCTTCTTGAACACCTGACCAAGTGCGTAGGTAGATGCACCACTCAGCACAGACATACTCACACTTCCTAGTACAGTACCGACGCCTGGGATGAACTTGATAGCCTGAGCTCCTAGTCGAGCTACTCCAGATCCCGTAAGGGCAGAAACGATAGCCTTACCATCGTTCTCCTTAAACTTGAGATCGTAGAGCTTACACATCTGGCGTACCAGATCTAGCTGAATCCCCCCCACGGCAAAGAAATCCACTATAGGTATAGGTATCAAGCCAGCTCCCATAGACCACAGGACGTGATTACGGATGAGTTTCTCTACGTTGATAGCGCGCTCGCGAAGGTCATTTTCATTAAGTGTCATAGTATCGTGTATGTGGTGATGCATAGTTAACCCAATTAGTGCATTAGGTTTAATTGATGGGCTAATCTTTTATACAACGTCCATGTTTATAGAGACTTAAGACAATTTGGAATAGTTTGCGCGTGTAAGTTTTGCTAACGTAAACACTGCAGCTAAAACAAGGGCTCTATGCGTGAAGTTAACTCTCGTCAGCTGACTTCGCGCCTAGCGTCTATCTGCTTCAGCGTCAGGCCCTTCACCTCCTCACCATAGCGCGCTATGACTCGTCGGCGGAGAACCTGACGCCATTGCAGCTAGCCCCTATCCATCGAAGCCTAATGCACGAAATGGGTTAAACCCAATTCGTGCATTAGGATTTTAGGTAAATGTTTTTCAGTGAAGCAACTGACGCTCAGTCAGGACTATAGGCGATATATCTTGAGTGGCGTTGGCGTAAGTATTTGTTACGGGTAAATCTCGTCCATTTGTCTTGATGTGAGTGGTGTGATATGACCTTTGTGCTTTGCTTCTACTCCGAGCCACATCTGCTTCAAGATCAGGTCTTTATCCTCCTCGCCATAGCTCGCTATGACTCGTCAGAGAAACACCTCATCTTATCGCACCTGCGGCTCTCGCTACGAAGCCTAATGCACGAATTGGGTTAAACGCAGTTCTAGCTGACCATGTTACCGCAAATCGATGTAGAGGGCTCACACCTCGACGAAGGCATGAGATCACTACCCTTCCTTACCTATTCCTTCACTGTGATGCGCTGACCGTCCGAGTGGGCGCGCATCTCAGGTGCATACATAGACTCTATGATGCAGTGACCATTGCTAAAGTCTCCTGGATGTCGGACCCGTAGTGAATACTCAAACACATAGTCACCAGGAACCATGCTCTCTATGAAGAAGTGTGTCGCCATATCACGTGTAGACTCATAGTAGGACAGTCCATCTTGGTATCTGTAGCCACTGAGTACATTGATAGGTTCTAGTCCAGCACCGCGATAGTCCTTCATGTGCAGATACTCTAGATAGCGATCTGCGGTAAGTCTCAGTCGCACTACCAGCTCATCGCCAGGCTGCAACTGATGCTTAGCTGGTAAGATCTTGAGCGCATCAGGCGATCCCGCATCTCCCCTGAGATAGACTTGCTTATCGATACGCAAGGCTCTGGTCTCCGCTGATTCCACCTGATCTAGATCAGTGAAATACTGCCAATGAAGCGCTCCCCAAGCTAGGTGATCATTACTGTTCACAGCCTTAAGCTGAGTTGCGCTACTTAGGACTGACTCCATGACGGTCTCTCTGTAATACAAGCTGCCTGCCTGCGGGTCTACGCTTGGCTCGATCTCTACAGAGCCTAGGGACACTGTCACCATATCAGCTGGGGCCAGCCAATCATCCCCACTGAGAAGTAAGGAGTAGATTGCCCAAGCAGTAGACTTAGTCGTCTCCCAGTGACTGGTCTGCTTATTCTTTAATAACCATAGTCGCAGTTCGTCCACCATCTCGGAATCATCCATCAAGTCATAGAGCTCGATCATGAGAGCGTGCGTCTCGATAGGTCTGTAGTACCATCCATATCCTTGATTGTACTTCCAGTAAGCACCAAGTTCCTCAGACAGGATAGCGCGCTCTGTCAGCGATTTCATCAGCGTACTTAGCTCTGTCGATTCACCTAGGTCTTGCAATACAAAGCCCATGTAGCCTTGATTTTTGATGGGTTTACCCTTCCAGTATTTCACTACTTGCGACTCGTAGTATCGGACTGCCTCGGTGGAAAGTCCAGTCTCATTCCAGTCGCTGCTACGAGCTTTCATATAGAGATAGTGCAGCGCATTCAGACTCAGGTGATCATCAGCGAGATTACCTCCGTGCTTTTTGATTCGCTTCTTTAATTCCTTGTATTCCTTGTCGATAGCACGATTGATATAGCCTTGTGCCGAGGCGACATTTGCGCGAAAGCGCTCACCATCAGCATCACTGATCACGCCAAGTGCCTCTAAGTGTGTGTAGAATTCCACGATGTGCATAGTGACGCGCAGATTAGCTCGACCACCAGAAAACCAAGGCCAAGCACCATCGCCTAGCTGCATGGCTTGTAGTCGCTCCAGCTCAGCACGAGACTGTGCCGCCATACGCTGCATATCAAAGAGTACAGACATGCGCTTCATACCCTCAGACTGCGACTTAGCATCCATCAGCCACGGCGTCTCTTCTATGAGAGCGGCCTTGAGATCTTCATTCTTAAAGAGTGGTGATTCTAGCTCGCCCTTGCGCGCCCAATCATCATAGACTCTCTTGATTGCTGGAGCCGATCTGGCGACATGACCAGCGAGAGCATTGGCATAGTACTTAGAAAATATCTGCTCGGCACAGTCATAGGGATAGTCCTGCAGGTACGGTAGCGACTGCACGGCATACCATGCAGGGCTGCTGCTCATCTCTAGGCTCGCTGAGTGATGTCGTAGCTTTTTATTTTGGCGCTTACGCGCAAATTCCTCAAGGCTCAGTTCCACTGTCCGCTCTGACCGCAAGGAGATAGGTATGGACTCGGTGACAAGCACGCGATTCGTCAATACAGGAATGACTTGCTCCTCACCATCCGTATGCTGATTACCCTTTACGATAACTCGAGCTATGATTGCGCCTGTGTAATCATCAGGTACTTGTACGGTCCAGTAGTGAACCATGCTGCGACCTGCTGCTAGTGATGTAGACTTCTGAGCAGGATCTGTCAAGAAAGATAGCGGCTCCTCTGACATGCCCTCCAGCTCCAATCTAAGATCAATGGACTGATCGGTATCTGAGAGGTTGACGACCTTGGCGGGTAGCTTGATCAAATCACCTTCTCGGAGAAATCGCGGTGCCAAAAGCTGTACAGTAAGATCCTTCTGTGTCACCAGTGTACGCGTGTCAGTCCCTGCTCGCAACTCCGTATCGTGAGCAAATAGCAAAAGCTTCCATCTAGTGAGGGCTTCTCGCATGGTAAAGTCAAAGCTTACCTGACCTGCGCCATCCGATGTGAGCTGTGGATAAAAGAACACATTCTCAGCAAAGTCAGATCTGATCTTGGGCTCGTCTGATGGCTCCTCTGTAATTGTGACAGCGTCAGCCTCATTAGCCACCTGATCATCGAGCTGCATCTCTTCCATGACTGGTTCAGCTCGCGTAGCCTGAGGACGAGAGCGCTTCGACATGACACCGGCAGCGCGGCCTTCCAAGGCACCGTAATAAACTTGTCCAATGTACCAGCCATGCCAATCAATCTGAGGGAAACTGCGATGAGGATACTCCTCGTAATCACGATACTGCTTATCATAGCGGAAGTACATATTCTGATTAGGATATGGTGTGTACAGCCCTCGACCACTGTAGTAAGTGTAGGGAAATAGGGACGGGCGATTCCATGCGTGTGGCATGAGGGCATCAAGGCTCGCGTCATACATACTTGCGGCAAGCTCTGACTGCATAGGTCTACCCTGCTGATCTGTGATATTGACTGTGTAAGATTCTTTAGCTCCTGGTAGGAGCACTGGTCTAAATGTCTCGAGCTTCACCGAAAGATCCATATGTGTGTACGGCACAGCTACACTCATCTGCTGCGTAAATAGACGATTGTCCTGATAGCTCGCGGCGAGAATGGTGAAGCCGCCATAGCCATCAGCGGTGACACTCGTAGTTAAATTCCCCTTTATCTGTTGGCGCTCGTATTCTACCAATCTAAAACGATCCCCTCTATAGAAATAGATGGGCGCAAGGAGTGAGGTGTGAAGATTGATGGATGCAGTCTCATCGACGGCCATTGGCTTGACCTGACCATGCTGTGTAAGAGCACTATCAAAAACATCCTTACTGCCGGCATCTGAGACATGCACATACGTCTCTTGGTTAAAGGGCTCTCCTTTGTCACCTTTGACTTGTAGTGAGATCTTGTACGAGCCGCTCGTGATGGTTCTATCTCCGAGAGGAATCGTCCAGCTTTGCTGATCGTCCTCTGAGCTCGTCATGATGGTCTCCGTCGTAGGCCAATTCTCGACAGTGTGCTCTTCTTTATAGGGTCTATCAGGAAACATCGCCTTCCACTTAGCCTCCGTATGGAGAAACTGATCAGGCGCTTGCCAAGTACGATCGTACACATAGAGCTCAGGACCATCGAGTCGCTCGATGGTGACTTTCACATCTCCTCCGATAGGTGTACCATCATGATTCATCACATTGACAGTAAGACCCTTCCAGTCTTCCCTGGTGGTGTACCTAGGTGCATCCATACGAGCCACTATGCTAGAGTGTCCTAGTGCATAGCTGCGTATCTGCGACTGTGTCTCACCATTGATGTCGGTCACATCAATCTCTACACGGTAGCTGAAAGTAGGCTGATATCTAGACTGCACAGTCTCATCTGGAATAGCTGTAAAACTCAAGCTAGCCTTTCCATCTTGGTCTGTGCTTGTAGATCCACCGCTTATCAATACTTCTGAGCCCATCCTCGGATAGGAAAAGTAGCGATATCGACGCGGTAGATACGGGAAATTAACTTGTCTGTAAACTCTGTAGTTTACCTTGGCCCCATCAAGACCATAGCCAGCATAGGCCATAGCTGAGAGAGATATCTCTACTGTTTCTCCGACGATATATTCCTGATCGAGGCTATCCACTTTGACTTCAAATCCTGGCCGCTTGTACTCCTCTACTTTAATATAGTGTTGATTACTTACTCCGCCCACTCTGACCTGGTAGGTACCAGTCAGTCGTCCTCGCGGTATGGGCAGACTGAAAGCTGCTGAGCCATATTCAGATACAGCGACACTCGTCTCACTTACGACTTCACCATTTGGATCTATGAGCTCGACCTTGACATCACCAGGAGTGGAAATCTGAGGCATTTTGTCTGCCGCTCCGAGATATATGATCGCTTTGCCATATAGCATCTGGCCTGGCCTATAGATGCTCCTATCCGTCAGATAGATTGCCTGTTTTCTCGTCTGGGGACTACGATCATAAGACTGCATATTTTGACCCTGTAGGTCAAGATATACATCATCACCTCGCTGTAATCGCACGAAGATCCGTCGCTCACTCTTCATCTTATAGTGACCAGAAGCATCAGTCCGACCACCGTACAACTTCTGAAACTGATGCTGTCTCCTAGAATAATCTTGCTTGTATATCTCTACTGTAACTCCATCAAGAGAAGCTCCAGACTGGCGATCCACGACCTGCAGGTAGGGTGAAGCCTGATCGTGGACAGACCAATATGCCAGTTGAGTGACTTGTATGTATTTATAGGCGAGATAAGCTTTATCACTGTCAAAACTCTCGTGGCTAGACATGAGAATGGCGTAGCTACCTCCGGGCAGACCGTCTGTAAAATTCTCTACATGATGATACTTGTAATCATCAGAAGATGGCAAGTCATGCTGCCACTGTCTTATGGGTGTTTGTGTACGTAGATTGCGCAAGAGATCATCATTATCCTTATGCATCTGGTCACGCAGATCTGTCTCTGAGATTTTCACGACTCGCAGGTACAATTTGTCTACGTTTCTATACGATACTAGGTAGGGAATCGGCTGTGAGGGAAGTACAACATCGTCTATAGACGCACTTATCTGCACTTGCTCAATCTGAGCAAGTATCTGGTCGGATTCTGCTGCCCCGATGGTCTTGGGATAGGTCGCGATGATCGAGCGAGAAAATTGAAGTAAGTCTGCATAGCTATCACTTATGGTAGTGGTGGTCGCAACTTCAGCTTCTCGTAGCTTCTGCAGTCTGAGCTGGGCAATCGCGGAGAGAGCTCTAGCACTTTCTTGAGCCTCAGGGTAGTTGCGAGCTAGGGTCTGTAAGGCTGAAGTGTAGAGAGCGTCCTTATCATCTCTTGTAGATACCTCAAAGGAATAGAGCAATCGCTCTAGAACGGCATGTACCAGTGCTTCTTGACTATCGGTTGATTGAGCGTGATAGCGCTCCAGGGACTGAAAGGTCTGAAAAAGTCTCAGCACTCTCTCATACTCATATCCAAGCTCAGATGAGGTGAATTCCTTAGTAGAAGCAAAGAGCTTTTCATCGCTCAAGTGATCTGTAGGAGTGATGATCTTAGTAGACCGACCGTCATTCTTGAGATGTAAGATGTATCTGTGAGCTAGCACATCATAGAGAGATGGTCTCAGATTTTCTGTGTTATCCATCGCGGTGAGGATAAGGGACCAATCAGCGGTCGACTCACTCTGCAAGATTGTAGGCTGATCCATGCTCAGTATATACCATCGATCTGCTTCTGCATAATATCGGCCTGGAGACCACAAGCCCATATCAGTACCTTCATCTCCTGCCACTTCGCTTCGATTGGCCATGCGCCAATAATTGTTCTGTACATAGCTAGCATATAGCTCTCCTATCATGGATGCTATCATTGGCTTAGCCACTCCCGACTGCCTCTCATACTCTTCCAAGTACATCTGCACGGCCGATTGATAACCTTGCTCCTCCTGAGACTGCAAGTAGAGACCTCTATAATTGAGCCCTTTGATGATATGATCTGTGTGCCCGAGGGTACGTGCATCTGTCATGATTTCTTGGACAATCTTGTCTGCAGATTCTACTTGACCTTGATCGCGAAGTCGATCTACCTCTTTCCATCGATCCTTGAAAGCAGTGCTCGCTGGCTTATCCATTACCGTGGTAATTACCGACGAATCGGGTGTCTGTGTCTTGCAACTGAAGCAGAGCAAGAGGCACATGGCTATGATGAGTTTGTACATATATATGAGTGATTTCTCGGAGTGGAGATGCAATGTAGCTGTAATGTGATGTATGCTTCACAAAATATTAACGGTCAGTATACGGTGAAAGGTGCCACTAGGAAAATCTAGCAATTGACACGTGCTCTGGGATGCTATTCTCATGCCGTATAAAATCCATGAGTAAGCGAGCAGCGAGCGGTCCTAGTGATGCGCCTTTTGTACCAAGTCCATTGCACAGATAGATATGATCGTGCTGCGAGTGCGGGCCTATGATGGGCCTCCTATCTACTACTGTGGGTCTATAGGCGGCAATGTGTCTGATGAGCTGATAATCTCCCTCGAGTATCTCATCGCAGAAATCCCTAAGCTGTACTGCCATGCGCTCTGTAGGCTCATCGCTATCAGCTCGATGCTCGTAATTGCTCCCAACCCAGTAGAGATCATCAACCCATAGCGGACAAAGAAAAAATCTATCCTTGATGATGCGTGAGTGATCTGGTCTACCCGATCTGATGAGAAACACATCACCCTTTGTCCTATGCAGCGCCTCTAGTGGAAAGAGATCTTCTAGAGATCGTGATGGGCCCTGAGCAATGATCACTTTGCCTGAGTGAGCTATGGCCGTAGAGCTCGCAACGGACTCCTGATCCATCATCTGAGGAGCAGACGTACAACTATCTCGAGATCGAACTGACATAAAATCCCACGTCGCTGTACAAAATTTACTGATCCAAAGCTGATGGGCATGATATACCTCGCCGAAGTAAGCCGAAGTCGTATGTAATTCTGGGCACAACTCCGATGCAGTCTTAACCTGGCCCATGTACTGCGGATGGTCAGCTGATCTGATATCCCACTCTTGATAGATGCGATCATCTCGTATGCCTCTATAAAGGGGAAGCTCACGGAAAACTTGTTCGCCTATTTCTCTTTCTACCTTTCGGTAAAATGTCTTTGCCTCTTCCAGCAACTCTGGAAATTTCCAACTGAGCGCATACTTTCGTCCGGTAATGGGATTGAGTATGCCAGCAGCTATATCAGATGGACGACGGGAATAGTGCTCGTCGCTCCATTTCCACTGATCATCTGACCAGTAAAGATGCCATGCCAGGATGCTGCCGGCGAGACCGCCGCCTATGAGGTGTATCATGGGGTCAAAGGTCGGTACACCTCGGCTGCCGCTCGGTGACCGATTTATTGTACGGCTCACCTCGGCTGCCGCTCGGTGATCGGTTTTGGTATACGGCTCACCTCGGCTGCCGCTCGGTGACCGGTTTGGTATACGGCTCATCTCGGCTGCCGCTCGGTGACCGGTTTTGTGTACGGCTCACCTCGACTGCCGCTCGGTGACCGGTTTTGTGTACGGCTCACCTCGACTGCCGCTCGGTGACCGGTTTGGTGTACGCCTCACCTCGACTGCCGCTCGGTGACCGGTTTTGGTATACGGCTCACCTCGGCTGCCGCTCGGTGACCGGTTTTGGTGTACGGTTCACCTTGACTGCCGCTCGGTGACCGGTTTTGTGTACGGCTCACCTCGGCTGCCGCTCGGTCAACGTCAGGATGTACGGGTGACTATTGTTTGATTAAGAAGGTATTGGCGCGACGGCTCTCCTGTCTCCATACCACTGCGTACTGACCGCTAGCGAGTCCATCGAGACTGACAGTGATCTGATGCTCGCCCTGCGGATAATGAGCTTTAGTGAAAGTCTTAAGTTGTCGACCTGCTAGATCAAATAGTGTAATCTCAACTACTCCACCGATAGAGCTGAACGTGATGGTAGTGCTTTGACCAGCAGGATTAGGTGCTAGAGACAATTGAGACTTTTGGGCGAAAGCCCCCGTAGTCGACGTAGTAATACACTGGTCTGTACTCGTCACCGCCAATTGATCAAATCCACCAAACATGAGGTCAGATACTTGCTGAGGAGAGAGACAGAACCACTGCTCAAAAATCGAGCTGTAAATGGATCGGAAGTCGTACTCCATCTCAAGATTATCATCGTAGCTCACGGAAGACGGAATGACAGGATTATTTCCAATTACGCCACCTGCAACATGATTTCCAAAGAGAAACATGGGAGCTGCTGTACCGTGGTCTGTACCTACTGAAGCATTAGAATTGATCCTACGGCCAAACTCAGAGAAGGTCATCCCCATCACTCGATCGGCAGTTCCCTGATGATCTAGATCTTGCATAAATGCACCTATGGCCTCGGATACTTGCTCTAGCAGATAAGCATGTGTTCCCTGTGTATGATCACCAGCCTCTACCTGTGAATCATGCGTATCAAATCCGCCGTAACTGACCATATAGAGACGTGTCTGCAAGCCACCTGCGATGAGTCGAGATACGACCTTGAGTTGCTCGGCTAGGTAATTATCCGCTGGATAGTCTCGCTGATTTGTCACACGCTCTGCGGCATCGACTACCACTTGACCATACTGCTGACTCTGACGAGCCATGAGTCGCACGTGAGCCAGTCGATCTCCCGCAGGTGTATCTGGCACTGGTGATTCTTCATTTTCTATGAGTTCGTAGAACCACTCAGGATCGCGGATTACCATACCCATATTACCTACTGGCCCTTGGAAGAGCAAGCTCTGACCATAGCCAATCTCTATAGCCAGTGGATCAGGAGATTCCTCATTAGGATAATCGATGGGGTACTCTGGATATTCTCGATCGAGGTATCGGCCTGTCCATCCATTGGTGACGATCTCATCACTATCTGATCCGCTCATCCATATATCTGTGGATCTGAAGTGACTAAAATCGGGTTCTGGATATCCTACATTTTGGATAATCTGCAATCGGCCCTCATCATAGAGATCCTTAAAAGCACCCAGTGAAGGATGCAAGCCAACTGATGTACCATCTAGTCTCAGGAGTCGACTTTCTGGCAGTATCACGTCGGGTCTAGCTGCGCTCAGATTACTGAGTTGATCTAGTGGCACTACGGTATTGAGACCGTCATTACCACCATTGAGATAGACAAGGACTAGTACTTTGTCTGTATCGCCTAGCATACCCATCGCTTGTGCAAGTGGTGAGACGCCTGGCATAAGCGCGGACATGCCCATCTGGCTCATAGCCGTGGGAATAAGGACGCTCTTAGCTGCTGTGGAGAGGAAAGATCTTCTTTTCATGATCTATGGGGTATATAATGATCAGCCGAGGTGATACTCACCACTCTGAAACATGATTTGCAATAGGTATCTGAGTCGGTTCTCTACGAGTGACCGCTTCATCTCGTCATCTGGGTCGGCTATATACTCTACCCAGGCCACTGTCCAGTAGTCATCTGTAGCCTGACCGGACAGCAATATGTCTTTGAGTCGATCAGCCGTAGACTCATCGATGGCAATGCCATATAACAGCAGTGCCGTATCGGCGATGAGCGCATTGGGATCTTCTGGATTGTCCAGGGTTTTGGCATAGGCTAAGTAGTCTGCAAAGTAATTATCCACAGGTGACCAAAGGCCCCAATAAAGCAGAGCATCCGTGTCTAGGGCCCGACGAGTGATGGTAGAGGTATTGATCCATGCACGATCATACAGGGGCGCTTGGTAGTGCGCCGGCCACCCAGAAACTGAAGGTGGATCTCCGATTTCCATACCGCTGTCGTTCATATTCCAAATGAGCGCACGATTTCTCACAAATCGATAGTGGTAATCGTCCCCTGCTTTCCAGTTGACTTCGAGTACTTTGAGTGCAGCTACAAGGTGATCAGCTGGATTCTTGATGATGGCGCCTTGGACTTCATTGAGCATAAAGTGCTCGCTACCCATGAGTACCTTGAGCGCTGCCGCTAATTGGAAATCACTATCTCTGATGATTACGGCAAGCGGCTGTATGATGTCGCGCTCTATCTCGTAATTGATCTCTGGAAATACAAAAAACTGATAGAGTCGTCTGGCAAGATAAGCAGCCGTCTCATCATTATCCATGATCATATCGATGAGCTCATCAGTTTCCTCAGATCCGTCCTCACCTGATTTGCCTTGAATAGTATGACCACCGTAGAACTCAGAAAATGTCTTATCAGAAGTATCGTGATCCCAAGACGCAAAGCTCACTTCAGCATCTGGCCATGATACCTTCCATCCTGTAAGCACCTTGGCAGCCATCTGCACATCTCCTTCCGTATAAGCGGCATCTGAGCCTTTGCCTATACAGAATAGCTCTTGCAATTCTCGCGCATAGTTCTCGTCTGGTGCTTCTTTACTGTTCTGAGCGCCATTGAGAAACCACAGCATGGCAGCGTCCTTGGTGATGGCTTTCATCAGGGATCGGTAATCGGAGAAGCTGTGATCGAACAGCGTCCGCCAGTACCTATAGGAGAGCTTACCATAGAATGTTTCCCAACTTTGGGTTACAAGTATGTGATGAAGAAAGAAATGCATCTTCATATGGATAGAGCGCGGCTGCTCGAGCATTTGCCTAAGCCACCACACCTTATAGGATACAGTACGGCCTGATTCGTGATCGCCGTCATAGTTGTGATCCACCCAACTTTCACCATAGGGGACTTGAGGGTCGTTTTCTCCTTGGTAGAAGTCCACGTAGTCATTGACCGGATCATCTGGTACTGTCTGAGCTTGAAAGATGGTATCGAGAATCTCACTCAGCGACTGACCTCTGAAGTGCCTCACATCCTCCATCTTAAAACCAAATAATGATCTGCCCAGTAGATGAGCTATATGACCATCTGTAAGCGTCCCCGTGTAGGGATCCAGACTTGCAGGTGGCGGTATCATCCTAGGGCGGTGCTCCACAGTCTCAGCTGTGGCAGCATCTCTCTGTGCTTTGATATGATCAAGTACCCACTGAGGACGATCTTGAAGGCGCGCTGTATGCTTCATAGTAGTAAGAGTATAGGGCTATTGCCCAAATATAAGTCTACTCTACGAGTAATTGCAGCTATAGACCAAAATTGACGTGTAACGTGCAGAGTGAGGTTCGTCCTAGATTAGTCAGGTACTTGAGATTGCACTACACGTGAATGAACGCAAGAATAATAATGAACTAATAGTAGTTGCATGACTACGCAAAAACCGACCAGATTACCATCCCACACCACCTAGAATCCCTATCATTGTATACATAACTATCCATCCATGAAACACCTTCTCTCTGAGCGCGTCAGCTCTCTTGCTCCCTCGGCCACGATTGCCATGGCTGAAAAAGCGCGTGAACTGAAAAATCAAGGTAAAGATGTCATCAGCCTCAGCCTTGGTGAACCAGACTTTGACACCCCTGAGCTCATCAAAGATGCTGCTAAGAAAGCGCTGGACGAAGGCTATACTAAGTATACGCCCGTACCAGGATTTGCAGACCTACGACAGGCGATCTGCGACAAACTCAAAGCCGATAGTCAACTCGACTATCTACCGAGCCAGATCGTGGTCAGCAATGGCGCTAAGCAGAGCATCGCCAATGTATGCCTGAGCGTCCTCAACCCAGGCGACGAAGTGATCATCCTGGCGCCCTACTGGGTCAGCTATGCACAGATAGTGCAAGTGGCTGGTGGGACTCCGGTATCCGTACTAGCAGGTATAGACTCAGACTATAAAGTGGGCCCCGATCAACTCGCGGCTTCGATCACAGATCGAACTCGCATGGTGATGTTTTCTAGTCCATGCAATCCCACTGGATCTGTCTATAGCAAAGAAGAGCTCGTAGCGCTAGCCGGTGTCATCGAGAAACATCCTGATGTGCTCGTCCTCTCAGATGAAATCTACGAATACATCAATTACACTGACAAGCACTTCAGCATTGCTCAAGTCCAGGCCATACATGAGCGAGTGATCGTCATCAATGGATTCTCTAAGGCCTATAGCATGACAGGCTGGCGACTCGGCTACATGGCCGCGCATGCGGAGATTGCAAAAGCTTGCGGTAAGATCCAAGGACAATTTACCAGCGGCGCTAATGCTATGAGTCAGCGAGCAGGAATCACAGCTCTACAAGATGCTAGACAAGCAGCTGATGAGATGAAGGCTGCCTTTGCTGAGCGCAAAGCCGTCGTAAAAGAACTATTAGATGCCATGCCAGGCATCCAAGCTAATGATCCTGAAGGAGCCTTCTACTTTTTCCCTGATGCTACAGGCGTATACGGTAAGTCCTACGGTGACCGCCAGATCAACAACAGCATTGATCTCTGCGGGTACATTCTGGATGAGGCACTGGTAGCGATGGTACCTGGTGAGGCATTTGGTGATGATCGATGCTTCCGCCTCAGTTATGCAGCCTCTATGGATGAGCTCCGAGAAGCTATGGCAAGGCTGCATGCTGCGCTAGAAAAACTCAACTGATGAAGATTCGCTGGCTCTATCCAGCGCTGATCGGACTCTTACTGATCACACATCTGTACGGCGTATTCACTCCGCTACTCATGGGCGACTCTGCACTCTATGCGCAGATCACTAAAAGTATGGTGACAAGTGGTGAATACATGGATCTCTATGTCAATGGACGGCCGTGGCTTGATAAGCCGCACTTCCAGTTCTGGACCGGAGCAGCTATGAT
>Ga0115029_1000272_pt1 | contig 56580 bp, 51 predicted proteins | sample SidtaG_3_FD_87297 | JGI IMG/M metagenome (GOLD analysis project Ga0115029, IMG submission 87297) | Marine algal microbial communities from Sidmouth, United Kingdom - Sidmouth_Asex1 metaG | ecosystem: Host-associated > Algae > Red algae > Unclassified | place: Sidmouth, United Kingdom | collected... | reverse complement strand
CGTCACGGGCGCGCCGCCACCGGCTGGCCAGTGCACCTCCAATACAAAGCCGTCCCCGTTCCACGCGCTCAGGCGGCCATCGTCTTCTACCTCCGAATGGATCGCCCGTAACACGCCCGGCCCACCCGTCAGCGGCACATCGACCTCGCCCCGCCGCAGTCGCAAGAGCTCGCCCATCGGCGGGTCGATCCGCCCGAAATGCTCCATCAGATGCGCGGGCGCACGCATGGCGACCTCGGCAAGCTCAGGCGCTTCCACGTCGAAATAGATACTTGGCCACACCTCATGCAGGCTCATCAGCGCCAGTGCATCCGCCGGATGGTCACCGTCGAAATCCCAGTCCCAGCCTGCAATCACCTCCGCCGCCTCGCCCTCCATGATTGCGAACACGTCTGCCAGCGTCCGGCCCTGCTTGGAGTCGCGCTCTACGCCCGCATCCATCTTGATCGCATGCAGCTCGTCGCGCGTCAGGCTCTCATCCGCCCGCAATAAGGCTTGCGCCCGCAGCGCCCGGTTGGTCATGCGGTCCTCGATCCCCACCAGATCCGGAAAGTCCTCAGCCGTGAAATCATCCGCCGGGTCCGTCGCGAGCAGCGGCGTATTGTTGGCGTTGAAGATGAACCCCGAAGGCGGATTGATCAGGAACGGAATATCCTCGGCAGGCTCATAGCTCTCCCACACCAACGCCGACCGATCCCCCGGCAAAACTCCCGACCAGTCCACCTCCGCATCGCGCTCCGGCAGGCTCGCATTATAAAGCATACCGATATTGCCTTCCGCGTCCGCATAGATGAAATTCGTCCCCGGGATCGCCTGCATCGCCATCACCTCGCGCCACGCCGCGAACGTCGTGGTTTTCTGCAGGCGGTGATACTGATCCAAATGCCGCGTCTCGCCCATGCTCCCGTAGCGGAAGGCAAACACACCCTCGTCATTACGCACCACCGGCCCGTGCACACTCCGCTCCACCCATTGCGGCACGGGCATTACAAACGGCCCCATCTTCACGCGCAGCCAGACGCGCTCGCGCTCAAGCTCCCGCCATACCCCGTCATAGCGATAATTGTTTCCGTCGCCGCCCATCTGAAGCTTGTAGATATCGACCATATCCGGACGGTTGACCGTATTGGTCCAACCCAGCGTTTCATTGTGTCCCATCAGGATCATCGGCGCGCCCGGAAAGGTCACGCCCTGCATGCTCCACGGCTCACCGCCGCCATTGCCCGATACCAGCCGCGCCTCATACCACGCCGCTACCCCGTACCAAGGCTGATGCGAATTGCTGATCAAGACCGTCGAGCCATCCGCCATGCGCGACGGCGCAATGGCAAAGGCGTTCGATCCCCGGTCGTCCGGCGGCCCGAACGTGCCCGCCATCTCCAGCCCCCGCCCTTCCACCAGATCCCCGACCACCATATCGAGTCCGAAAAACAGCGGGCTGATCAGAACGAACCCCTCCACAATATCGCGCTCGGTCACCGGAAACGCCCCGCGCACCACGACCTTGTCGGCGTGCGCCGCCGCATAGGCGTTAAGCCCCGCCGCATACCCCCGCGCCACCGCCAGGCCTTCGGGTGATAGCCGATCATAGCCCGCTTCCGTCTGCCCGCGCGAGTCGATCAGCGCGCGAAAATAATCGACCTTCGCCCCCTCCGCGCCCTTCAGCCGCCCGAGCTGCCCCCGCACCACAGCCAGCCGCTCCTGTATCACCGGAAAATCATCCTCCGCATGCGCATAGGCCAACCCATAGGCCACCGCCGCATCCGTTTCGCCAAACACCGTCGGCACGCCCCATGCGTCCCGCACGATCTCCACGGCCGCGGGCGGCTCCACCTCCGCCATATCGCTGAGCGTTCCCTGCCACCGCAGCCCCGCCACGATGAACGCGATCGCCCAGATCAGCAGCGCGAGCGAAACCAGCGCCAGCACAGCCGCGCCCGATACGTGCATCCACCCTCTCTTGCGCTTGCCAGTTCCGTCCACCTGCGCCACGCCTGCATCCATGCCAAAGCCCCCCGGATCAGACACTCCCGCCATCAGCGTATCCAAACTCCGCAAAACCTATGCGGCCTCCAGGAAAAGTCCAGAAAAGACCGCGCTGCACGGCATCGATCTCGACATCCCGCGCGGCTCGATCTTCGGCCTGCTCGGCCCCAACGGTGCGGGCAAATCCACGCTGATCAATATCCTTGCGGGGCTTGTGAACCCGACCTCCGGCACGGCCAAGATCATGGGCCACGACATCGCGACCGCGACCCGCCAGGCCCGCGCGAGCATTGGCGTCGTCCCGCAGGAAATCGCCATGGACGTCTATTTCACGCCGCTTCAAGCGCTGGAACTGCAGGCAGGTTATTACGGCGTGCCTAAATCCGAGCGCCGCTCCGAGGAGATTCTCGACGCCCTCGGCCTGCTCGACAAGCGCGACGCCTATGTGCGCCAATTATCGGGTGGCATGAAGCGCCGCCTCCTCATCGCCAAGGCCCTTGTGCATTCCCCACCGGTGCTCATCCTCGACGAACCGACGGCCGGCGTGGATATCGAGCTCCGCCGACAGCTCTGGGACTATGTGGGGGAACTGCACGACCGCGGCACGACCGTCATCCTGACCACCCACTATCTGGAGGAAGCCGAAGCCCTGTGTGACCGCATCGCGATTATCCATCAGGGCCGCATCACCGCCAACGACACCAAGGCGAACATGCTGTCCAAGCTCGACGCGCGCACGCTCCTCATTACCCCCACGACCGAGATCACGGTCGCGCCCGACATTCCCAACGCCACCCTCACATCCGAGGGCCGCATCGCCATCACCTACCGCGCCGGTACCGACAGCGTTACCGGCCTCCTCGCGCAAGTCAAAGCGGCGGGCCTGTCCATCGCCGACCTCCGCACCGAAGAGCCCGACCTCGAGGATGTGTTCATGGCGCTGACCTATGATACGGATAGCGCCCCATAACCGTCATCCCGGAACTCTTCCGTCATCCCGGCGAAAGCCGGGATCTCCCGCTTGCCTTGCACCACGTCAGGGCTAGCCATAACCCACTCCCCTCCCGTTGGAGATCCTGGCCTGCGCCGGGATGACGGAGTAGTGCTAGCCACACCCTAGCCCCGCTCCCTCCCATCTGCCATCCTCCCCCCATGGACCTCACCGCCTCCCAGATCGAAGCCGCGCGCGCCGCCGGAATTATCCCCGACGTCCAAGCCGACGCCCTCCTCGCGCGTCTCGCACGTCTCGCACCCGCGTCTATCCCTTCCAAGGCCACCGTCACCCCCGAAACCCAACCCCTCATGGGCGATGAAGAAAACCTCCGTTTTTTCCGCAGCTTTTCCGACATATTCATCACCATCGGCGTCATTCTCGTCATGTTCGCGGCCTCTATCTCCATCGGCAAGCTCGGCTTTGGCGAGGGCAATCCGTGGGGCGCGCTCATCACCGCAGCCATCTTCTACGCCATGAGCGAATATTTCGGTCGCGTCCGCCGCGCCAACCTTCCCACCCTCGTGCTCTCCATCGGCTACGCACTCTCGCTCATGACCGCGTTGAGCGCCATGTTCGGCGAAGGCCTCCTCGACATGCAGATCGGCAATGGCGGGCTCTCCGGCAAGGCCGTGCTGTCGGCCGCCCTCTTCCTTGCGGGCGTGGCGCTCTATTACTGGCGCATCCGCCTGCCGTTTTGTTTCGTCATCCTCGCCTGGGGCATCATCGCCTTCATCATGACCGTACTGCTGTCCCTCGGCCTGTATCAGCACCCACGCCTCATCCCGCCCGTCTGGACGGCGCTCGGCATCGCCACGGTCAGTGTCGCGTTGCTTTATGACATCCGCGATCCCGACCGTATCAGGCGCTATTCCGACAACGCCTTCTGGCTTCACAGTGTCGCGAGTCCCGTCCTCGTCTCAGGCCTCGTCGCCTGCGGCATCGCGCTCGTCGCCCCCCAGGTGCAAACCCTCGAAGACATAGAGCTCCTCGGCAAAACCTTCGAGAATTACACCCCGTGGATCTTCCTTGTCGTGGGCGTCTCCATCCTCTTCGGCCTCGCGATCAACCGCCGCGTCTTCGTCATCTCCACGCTGATCTACGCCGTCGGCACCATGGTGTTCCTCGTGTCCCGCTTCGACCTCTTCGATGGCCAGACCACATTCGCCATCGGCCTCGCCATTGTTGGCAGCATGGTCATCTTCCTCGGCGTCGGCTGGCATCCCGCGCGGCGCGCCCTCCTCAAGCTCCTCCCGCGCTGGCCCATCTTCCCACGCTCACAAAGGTTGGACCTTTAGACTTCACCTCTCGCCAAGCTTTGCTAAGCCGCTCCCATGAGTGACCGCTATAATCCCCAGGAAACAGAACCCCGCTGGCAGGTCGCCTGGGACGATGCCGAGGCCTTCATTGCTGAAGACCCCGCAACGAACCCCAACACCTTCTACGCCCTCGAAATGTTCCCCTACCCTTCGGGGCGCATCCACATGGGCCATGTCCGCAATTACGCGATGGGCGACGTCGTCGCGCGCTACAAACGCGCCCGCGGCTTCAACGTCCTGCACCCCATGGGCTGGGACGCCTTCGGCATGCCCGCCGAGAACGCCGCCATCGAGAAAAACGTCCACCCCAAAGCCTGGACATACGACAACATCGCCGCCATGCGCGCGCCGCTCAAACGCCTCGGCTTCGCACTCGACTGGAGCCGCGAATTTGCTACCTGCGACGTCGACTACTACCACCGCCAGCAGCAGATTTTCCTCAAGTTCTGGGAAGCCGGCCTCGTCTACCGCAAAACGGCGAAAGTGAATTGGGACCCCGTCGACAACACCGTCCTCGCCAACGAGCAGGTCATCGACGGCAAGGGTTGGCGGAGTGGCGCGACCGTCGAACAGCGCGAACTCGACCAGTGGTTCTTCAAGATCACCCATTACGCCGAGGAGCTGCTGGAAGGCCTCGAGCACCTTCGCGACTGGCCCGAAAAAGTCCGCACCATGCAAGCCAACTGGATCGGCAAGAGCCAGGGCCTAAAGATGACATTCGAATGGAGAAGGCCTGCAGTTAGCAACTTCAGTGGCGGCCAAAGCGGATTGATGGGTCTTCAAACATCGCGTGATTTTGGAAATTTAGGAAGTCTCCTTTTAACTACGAAACCTGAATTTTCATCAGGTCTCGACATCTACACCACTCGCCCGGACACCCTGTTCGGCGCGAGCTTCCTCGCGCTTTCCCCCGACCATCCGCTCACCAAAGAACTGGCCAAAGATAATTCCGCGATCGCCGACTTCCAGACGGAAGCCGCCCGCATCGGCACCTCCGAGGCCGACATCGAAACCGCACCCAAGATCGGCATCGACACGGGCCTGCGCGTCACCCACCCCTTCACGGGCGAGCCGCTCCCCGTTTGGGTCGCGAATTTCGTCCTCATGGGCTATGGCACAGGCGCCATCTTCGCCTGCCCCGCCCACGACCAGCGCGACCTCGACTTTGCCCGCAAATACGACCTGCCCGTCATTCCCGTCGTCACCCCGGAAGGTGACGACTTCGAGGTCACCGACGAGGCCTATACCGGCCCCGGCAAGATATTTAATTCCACCGCCCCGATCGACGTGGCCGGCCGCGACGATTTCTCCATGGACGGCCTCGACATCGATCAGGCCAAGGCCGTCGCCATCGCGATGATCAAGGAATTGGATCAGGGCGAAGCCACCACGAATTACCGCCTGCGCGATTGGGGCGTGTCACGTCAGCGCTATTGGGGCTGCCCCATCCCCGTCATCTACTGCGACTCCTGCGGCGCACAGCCCGTCCCCGAAACCGACCTTCCTGTCGAACTCCCCGAAGACATCAACTTTGACGAACCCGGCAACCCGCTCCTGCGCCACCCGACCTTCAGCGACGCCACCTGCCCCAGCTGCTCCAAACCCGCCCGCCGCGAGACCGATACCCTCGACACTTTCGCCGACAGCTCGTGGTACTACGCCCGCTTTGCCGGAAAATTCGATGATGGCGGCGCGCCCTTCAACAAGACAGCAGCGTCGGCCTGGCTGCCCGTCGATCAATATGTCGGCGGCGTCGAACACGCCGTCCTCCACCTCCTCTATTCCCGCTTCTTCGCGCGCGGCCTGCGCGACACAGGGCTCCTCGACCTCCCCTCCGGCGAACCCTTCAAGGGCCTCTTCACGCAAGGCATGGTCACCCACGCGGTCTTTACCGATGGCGACGGCAAATACGTCGTCCCCTCCGATGTCTCCGATGACGGCCTCCACCTCGACACCGGCCAGCCCGTCACCCGAGGCCCGGTCGAGAAGATGTCCAAGTCAAAAAAGAACACCGTCGACCCCGAAGCCATCATCGCCACATACGGCGCGGATGTCGCCCGCTGGTTCGTCCTCTCCGACTCCCCGCCCGAGCGCGACGTCGAATGGAGTGACGACGGCGTCAAAGGCGCGTGGCGTTTCCAGCACAAGGTCTGGGCGCTCATGGAAGACGCCCCATCCGGCGACCCCCTGAGCCTCCCGTCCGGCGACTCCGAGCTCCGCCGCTTCACCCACAAGGCGCTCGCCCGCATCACGGACGGCGTCGAGAACTTCCGCTTCAACACCTCTGTCGCGCAAATCTACGAACTCGTGAACGCCTTGCGCAAATCCAAGGCGAGCGAACCCGACAAGATGGAAGCCTATAGCGTCCTCATACGCACGATCGCCCCCTTCATGCCCCACCTCGCCGAAGAGTGCTGGAGCAAGCTGGGTGGCAAGGATTTATGCTGCCTCGCCCCGTGGCCGGACGTCGATGAGGCGCTGCTCAAGGAGGACACCCTCACCCTCCCCGTGCAGGTCAACGGCAAACGCCGCAGCGAAATCACCGTCCCCGCCGACATGCCCAAACCCGACATCGAAGACACCGCCCTAGAGGACGACGCCGTCGCAAGAGCCCTTGACGGCCTCACCATCCGCAAGATCATCGTCGTCCCCGGCCGCATCGTGAACATCGTCGCGAATTGAAGGGTATAATTAAATGGCCTCACTTCCCGTATTTATCGAACGCTCTGGAGAAGGCTTCGTGAGGATGCAGCCTTCCGCACCCAAGGATGAGGATGAACTGCAATACCTCATAGCCAGTCATCCCGAAACCATTGCAGGAAGGGGTGAGCCGCTCATCCTCGTAAAACGCGAGCAGAGCGTGCCGGACAAACAGGACGGCGCGGCCCGGTTCTCGCTCGACAACCTTTTCGTCACGCAGGCTGGAGAGCCCGTCCTTGTCGAAGTCAAGCAAGCCAAAAATACTCAGATCCGCAGGGAAGTCGTCGGCCAGCTTCTTGACTATGCCGCAAACGGTTCGGCTTATTGGGAACCCGGCACGCTGGAGGCGGCCTTCCGCGCCCAAAGCGAGCGAGACGGCCGTGACCCTGATGAACTTCTCCGTGAGTTTTTGGCCGACACAGGCCCCCTCGCCGATCCCGCGCAGTTCTGGGTTCGGGTCGACGACAACCTTGCTTCCGGACGCATGCGGCTTGTCATCGTGGCCGATCGCATCCCGCGTGAATTGGCGCGAATTGTCGAATTCCTCAACGAACAGATGGACAAGGCCACCGTACTGGCTGTCGAACTCACCTACTATATCGGCGAAAAGGGCCTAAGAACCCTCGTTCCTAAGGTAATTGGAGAGACCGAGCGAGGACAAAGCGCCACTGGGAAGAAGACCCTGCATGCGCCTCCGCCATCAATCGAAGAGTGGCTATCCATCTATGCATCAGAGAAACCGGATTTTAACACGGCATGTCAGAGGCTCATCGACACAGTTTGCGCTTTGGAAGGCACCGTCAAAGTTGAGACCGGCACTCATTACCTGATCATGGACTGGGGGACGCCGGACAAAAGCACTGCGCGTTTATTGTACATGACAAACGTCAAGGGCCGGGTCGCAATCTGCTTCGGCAATTTCAAGAAAAGGCCCAAGCTGGCAGACTCCGAGATTCGGCAAAGTGTGTATCAGGGCTTTCACGATATTTTCGGCACTCTCAGCACCACAAATATCAACGGTTTTCCATCGTTCGACGTTACCGCATTGAATGACGACAATGTGCTTTTGGCTTTCCGCGAACAGCTCGGCACACTCGCAGGGCTCGCGACACAGGTGTGATCTCATCCGATAGATTTCCCTCTCAATATACACGGGATCACCTTCGCGCTTTCCACCCCCTCCCCATCTGCTACACCGCCCCCATGCGCCTCACCCTCCTCCTTACCGCGACCCTCGTCCTCACCGCCTGCGGGTTCCGCCCGCTGCACCAGGAGATCGCGCCCGCGACTGCCACGGAGCTCGCGCCGCTGACCTCCATCCGGATCGATGCAGGCTACCGCGACGATTCCGACGACAAGCGCGCGGCCTATCTCATCACGCAGGCGCTGCGCGACCGGCTCGGCGCGGATGCGGCCACGCCCCGCTATACGCTCGAACTCACCCCCCGCGTTTCGCGCGGCGGGCTTGGCGTCGGCAGCAATGACGTGGCGTCGCGCTATGACTACAATATCTACACAGCCTATGCGCTGATCGACGCGGATACGGGCGACCGCATCACGCGCGGCCAAGTCTATTCGGTCGCCACATTCGGCGCGCCGCGCGATCCTTATGGCCGCATCGCCGCCGAGGTGAACGCCGCCGAGCAGGCGTCCAAACAGGCCGCAGACGAGATCATCACAGAACTCGCTCTGCACTTCGCCGACCCCGAATAGTCGGCCATGAAGCTTACGGGAAACCGCGCCGACGCCTTCCTGAAGTCTCCGCCGCCCGACAGCCTCGGCGCGCTGATTTTCGGGCCGGATCGCGGCATGGTGCGCGAACGCGCCAAGACGCTCGCCCGCCAATTCGTCACCGACCCTGATGACGCTTTCGCCACCACGGCGCTGACTACGGACGATCTCTCGGAAGACTCGTCGCGCTTGATGGACGGCATGACCGCGCTCTCTCTCTTGGGCGATGCCAGCCTTGTTACGCTCCGCCTCGACCATGAACGCCAGGGCAAGTTGATTGCCGACCTCATCCGGCATTTCGATGCCGAGCCGCGGCTCGCCGCCTCGCGACTGATTATCATGGGCGGCGAAATGAAGACCAGCTCCACCATCCGCAAGGCGGTCGAGGCCTCCAGGCATTTCGCGGCGATTGCGTGCTATCCCGATAGCGCACGCGATCTCGCCAGTCTCATAAAGGCAAGCCTCGAGGAAGCCGGGCTCGGCATCCGCCCCGATGCGCTTGGTGTCTGGATGGAGCGCCTCGATGGTGACCGCGCGCTGATCCGCTCGGAAATCGAAAAGATGATCCTCTATGTCGGCCCCGATTCCGGAGCGACCATTACGCAGGACGACATCGACGCCAATACCGTCGGCGCGCAGGGCGTCACCTATGACGACATCATCTCCAACGTCTTCCTCGGCAATGTCGCCAAAGCCGATGACGCGCTGCGGCGCGCTTATGCCGGGCGCATGGCCCCCATCGGCATATTGCTCAGCTTCCAGCGCCACATCATGCGCCTGATGGAAGCGAGCGGGAAAACCGCCAACGGCATGGGCCGCGAGCAGGCGCTCAACACCCTCTATCCCCGCGCCTTTGGCCCGCGCCTGCAGGCCGAAGTCACCCAACTCGGCCGCTGGCCCTCCCGCGCCCTCCAAAGCGCCCTCTCCCAGGCTCTCGACGTCGAAATCCAGTCCAAAACCGCCGGCGCCCCCGTCGACACCATCGTCAGCCGCTACGCGCTCGCGCTCGCGGATTACGCGAGCAAGCGTCGGTAGCGGGCGGCAAGTCTTGGCGGCGATAAATCCTGATGATCAATCCCGAAACACCACACCACCCTTCATCACGAAGTCCACGTCTTCCAGCTCGCGCACGTTGTCTGTCGGGTCGCCGTCGACCGCGATGATGTCGGCGAATTTGCCTTGCGTGATGGAGCCGATGTCATCGCTCATGCCGAAGAGTTCGGCGTTGACGATAGTCGCGGACTGGATGGCCTGCATCGGGGTCTGGCCCCATTTCACGGCATAGGCGAATTGGCGGCCATTATCGCCGTGGGGATAGACGCCCGCATCCGTGCCGTAGGCGATAGTCGCGCCCGCTTTGGCGGCGGCTTGGAAGCGTTCGCGTTGGGCCTTGCCGACCTGACGTTCCTTGGCGAGCGACTCCTCTAGAATGCCCGCTTCTTCGCCCTCGGAGAGGATGTAGTCACTGACATAGATATCCATGGAGAGCGCCGCGCCGGAAGCCTTGGCCGCGCGGATGCCCGCATCGGAAATCAGGCTGGAATGCTCGACCGAATCCACACCGGCCTCTAGCGCGGTATTGATGCCCTTTTCGCCATGGGCGTGGACGGCGACCCTCACGCCGAGCTGGTGCGCCTCGTCCACGATGGCCTGCATTTCCTCCAGCGTGAACTGCTGTGCGCCGATGGTCGTACCTTTTGAAAGCACCCCGCCCGTGCCGCAGAACTTGATGACCTTGGCACCGTATTTGACGTTTTCGCGCACTTTGCGGCGCACCGCCCACGGCCCGTCCGCGACCCCGCCACCGACCTGGTTGTATTCATAAGGCAACAGGTTGGTGTCGCAGTGCCCGCCCGTGATCCCGATGGAGCGCCCTGCCGGGATGATACGCGGCCCGGCGATGTCGCCGTCATCGATGGCCTTCATCAGATCGACATCGGCATAGCCCGGCGCACCGAGATTGCGCACGGTGGTGAAGCCCGCATCCAGCGTGCGCGCGGCATTGACCACGCCCGTGATCGCCGCACGCGGCAATCCGCGTTCCAGCCGCTTGTAGCCGTGAACCGTCGCGTCCGAGGTCAGGTGCACATGGCTATCCGACAGGCCCGGCAGCACCGTCATGTCCGAGAGATCGATCACACGCGCATCCGAAGGCACGTCCAGAGTCCCGCGCCGCCCGACCGCCGCGATCCGGTCATCGCGCACCAGAATGTCCTGATTGGACAGCACGCGCCCACGCTCCGTATCGACCAGCTTGCCCGCCTTAATCAACGTGACGTCATCCGCAAGAGCCGGCGTGGCGAGGTGGAGCGACGCGAAAAGAAGAAGCGCAAATTGTTTCATGCCCCTTTATGCGCACCCCATGCGTCCTTGCCAAGCGCGCACGCTTGCAATGGGTAAACGCGCGCCCTAGCTCGCCCCCATGACACGGATCGCCATTACGGGATCGGGCCAGGCGGTCTCGCATTGGACGCCATCCGACACCGCCCACGCCCCATCGCCCACGACCCTGCGCCACGCCGCCGCGTCAAAGGCCATGAGTGGTCGAAAGCATGTCGATGTGCTGGTGGTCTTGCGCACGACCGAGGATTCGATCCCGACCTCCACCCATCCGCATGGCCGCGACGCCAATCCGCCAAGAACGCTGGCCCGCGATCTGGGCATTACAGCGGGCGAACGCATCTATCATCACAGCGGCGGGCAATCCCCGCAGGAAGTGATCAACCGGCTCGCCAGCCGCATGGCAGAAGAAGAGTTCCGCTCCGCCCTGATCGTCAGCGCCGAAGCCACGGGCGCGGCCAAGGCCGCGACGCGCGCCGGGATGACGCTCGACTGGAGCGAGGATGCGGATGGCGACTTCACCGATCGCGGCATGGGCCTTGGCTGGCTCGACCCGAATGAGCTCCGCCACGGCCTCATCACGCCCGCGAGCTATTACGGCCTCATGGAAACCGCACTCGCGCGCGAGCATGGCCGCAGCCGATCTGAGCACCGCCGCGAAATGGCTGCGCTGTTCGCGCCCTTTTCGGACGTCGCCGCCGCGAACGCCTACGCGCAGTTCCCTACCCAGCGCAGCGAGGACTTCCTCGCAGCACCTTCACCCGAGAATTTTCCCGTCACCGATCCCTATCTGAAATGGCATGTCGCTCAGGACGCCGTGAATCAGGCCGCCGCTATACATCTCGAGGCTGTCACCGATGACCCTCCAGACGCGGTCTATCTCCGTGCGGGATCGGACGCCGCCGACTGCGCGCTCACCCATCGCGCCGAACTCCACTGCTCCCGAGCAATGGACGCGGCGATTCCGGACGCGCTCGCGCGGGCGGGCTGGCAAGCCTCCGACCTTTCGGCGCTCGATCTTTACAGCTGCTTTCCCGTCGCGGTCTGGAGCGCGCTCACCCGCTTGCAGGGCCTGCCGGAGATGCCGCTGACACTTACGGGCGGGCTCCCCTTCTTTGGCGGGCCGGGCAACAGCTACAGCCTTCACGCCATTGCCGAAATGCACGCCACGCTCGCCAACACACAGGCGCGCGGCCTCGTCCTCGCCAATGGTGGCTGGATGTCCAAGGAATCGGTCGGGCTCTATAGCGGCACCGCGACAGAGTTCGTCGGCACATCGAAGGCCACACTCCCCCCGCAGGTCGATATCTGCGCGCAGGAATGTACGGGCAAAATCGAGACGTACACCCTCGGCCATGGGCGGAGCGGCCCGCACTCCGGCACGGCCACGCTGCGCCTTGCGGATGGCCGCCGCGCCCTCGCCGTGATACCCAGGGATCTCCTCGCACGTTTTGACAGCGATACCCTCCTTACCTCACACCCTGCCCGCGTGACGCAGCGCGGTGGCATCGGCCAACTCGGACTATAGACCCATGGAAAACGACACCCCGACCCCCGACCCTGATGTCATCGGTACAGAGCCTGCGGGCTCCACCTTCGATCAGGCGCTCGCTTTCCTGCTCGATCCGCAACGCCTGACGGAGTTTGCGCTCGGTATACTGGCGGCTCTGGTAATCTTGATTTTCGGGTGGCTGTTCGCGAAGTTCGCCCGCAAGCGTCTCGGCGGTACGGGCCCGATCGCGCGCAAGATCAACCCGACCCTGCGACCGGTCATCTCGACCGCGACCTATTACCTGATCATCGCACTGACCCTCTTTGCCACCCTCGTGGAGGTCGGCGTGCCGGCGACCTCGCTCATCGCCGTCTTCGGGGCAGCCGGCCTTGCCATCGGTCTTGCGCTCAAGGACACGCTCGCCAATGTCGCCTCAGGTATCATGCTGCTCTCCCTGCGCCCGCTGGACGTGAATGAATATATCGCGACACCCAATTTCGAAGGCACGGTCAAGGAAATCGGCCTGTTCGCAACCACGTTGACCAATCGCGACGGCGTGGCGATCTTCGTGCCCAACGCCAAAGTCTGGGACGGGCGCATCATCAATTTCGGGCGCCTGCCCACGCGCAAGTTCATCGTCGATATCGGCGTCAGCTATGACACCAATCTTCGCGAGGCGATCCAGCTTGGCCTGGATACACTGACGTCCCACGACTTCGTCATTACCGAGCCCAACCCGCCGGAATGCTATGTCGAGACATTCGCCGACAGTTCTATCAATCTCTCCTTCCGGGGCATGGTCGAAAATGTGGAATATCTCAAGCGCGCCTCGGAACTCCGCACCTCCCTCAAGGAAGCCCTCGACTCTGCTGGCATGGAAATCCCTTTCCCGCAGCGCGTGGTCAAGAACATCCAAGGATAGACGGCAAAGGGGTGCGGAACGACTTCCCCCGCGGAATCATTCCTCTGTCATGCCTACCACCTCACAGATCGCCCGCTCACGCGCCGCCCGTCCCGGCCCGCACCCCCAGGTTGACCGCGGCCCGCTCAGCCCTGCCGAGCAGTGGATGGAGGTACGCCCGTCGGGTCTGTATTGCGCGCCTGCCGACGCCTATATCGACCCGCATGAGGCCGTTCCGCGCGCCATCATCACCCACGGTCACGCCGATCACGCGCGCGAAGGCCATGGCGAGGTCTGGGCCACGCCCGCCACGCTCGACATCATGCGCGAACGCTACATGCACCTTACAGAGGACGGAAAAGAACACCCCCTCCCCTTTCGCCAGCCCGTAAAGGTCGGTGACGCCACACTGACTTTCTATCCCGCGGGTCATATCCTCGGCAGCGCGCAAGCGTGTCTGGATCATGACGGCACGCGCGTTGTCATCACCGGCGATTTCAAGCGCGCTCCCGATCCGACCTGCGAGCCGTTCGAGGTCGTGCCCTGCGACGTGTTCGTGACCGAGGCCACATTTGCGTTGCCCGTCTTTCAACACCCCGACCTCGATTCAGAGTGCGGGAAGGTCATCCGCTCGCTGTCCATAATGCCGGAACGCACGCACATGATCGGCGTCTATGCGCTCGGGAAATGCCAGCGCGTCATGATCAGCCTGCGACGTGCGGGCTACACCGCACCCTTCTACATCCACGGCGCGCTCAAGCGCCTGATCGAGCTCTATGAGAGCTACGGCTTCGACTTCGGGGCGTGGGAGCTTGTGTCCGACACTCCCAAGAAGGAACGCGATAAATTTCGCGGCCATATCGTCTTGTGCCCACCCAGCGCCCTGCAAGACCGCTGGAGCCGCACCATCCCCGACCCGCTGCCCACCATGGCGAGCGGCTGGATGCAGATCCGCGCAAGGGCCCGCCAGCGCCGCGCGGAAATGGCGCTGATCATTTCCGATCATGCCGACTGGGACGCCCTGATCGAGACCGCCCTCGCCACCAACGCCCCCGACGTCTGGATCACCCACGGCCGCGCCGAAGCCCTGCAACACGAACTCCGCAAACGCGGCATCCGCGCCAAGGCGCTGAACCTGATCGGCCGCGAAGAGGACGCGGATTAAATGTCGTTCATTCGTTTTTCCCGCCTGCTTGACGAGCTCTATTTTACCAATTCCAATCTTGCCAAGGAAAAAATCCTTGCGAGCTATCTGCGTGAGGAATCCGATCCCGACCGGGGGTGGGCGTTGGCGGCGATCGGGGGGACGCTGAGTTTCGAATTTTTCAAGCGCAATTTGGTCAAGACGGTGATGAGCGAGCGGATGGATCCGTATCTGTTCGATCTGTCGCGCGACTATGTGGGAGAAATGAGCGAGACGGTGGCGCTCGCCTGGCCAACCTCACCGGAGCCGAAACTGCTCAACCGCCTGCCGGATTTGTTCGAGATCATCGACACCTTTCAGAGTTCGACCAAGGCCGACATCCGCGAGCATTTGATTACCTTTCTCGATAACATGACGCCGCCTCAGCGCTGGGCGCTGCTCAAGCTCGGCACGCGGGGCCTGCGCATCGGCATGAGCGCGCGGAGTGTGAAGAAGACGCTGGCTAATATGGCAGAGGTCGAAGTCGAGGTGATCGAAGAGCTCTGGCACGGGTTGGAGCCGCCCTATGAGTCGCTGTTCGCCTGGATCGAGGGTCGCGCGGAGATACCGGATATCTCGCGCGTGCTGACCTATTCGCCTGTCATGCTGGCAAGCCCGATCGACGAGGACAAGGATCTGGAGCGGCTGTCGCCCGCAACGCACCAGGCCGAGTGGAAATGGGACGGCATTCGTGTGCAGATCGCGTCCCTGCGTGGTGAGACCGGGGTGGTCGAGGCCAAGGTGTTTTCGCGCAAGGGCGACGACATCTCCCATGCCTTTCCCGATCTGGTCGGCGCGATCGATTTCGAGGGCGTGATCGATGGGGAGCTGCTGGTAAAGCCGGATGGCGAGATCGGCAGTTTCAACGATTTGCAGCAGCGTCTGAACAAGAAAAAGCCGGCCAAGGCGCTGATGGCTCGCCTGCCCGCCCATGTTATCGCCTATGACGTAATCAGCGTGGACGGTGAAAGCCAGCGGGCCAAGCCGCTATCGCAGCGCCGTGACGTATTGGAGGAATTTATCACTGCCCGCGATCCCGAGCGGTTTTCACTTTCGAAAACGCTCGACTGGCAGACCGTGGACAATCTGCGCGCACTGCGTGAGGAGGCCGCGCAGACGGGCGGGCTGATCGAGGGCCTCATGATCAAGGACAGGTCTTCGACCTATGTGTCGGGTCGTCCGCGTCATGCCTGGTACAAATGGAAACGCGAGCCGTTCCTGCTTGATGCCGTCCTGATGTATGCTCAGCGCGGTACGGGCAAACGCTCGAGTTATTATTCGGATTATACCTTTGGGCTTTGGGGGGCCGATGGCGGACTTCTGCCAATCGGCAAGGCCTATTTCGGCTTTACGGATGAGGAATTGAAACTGCTCGATAACTGGATCCGCAAGCACAAGGTCGCGCGCTTCGGCCCGGTGCAGGAGGTTGCCAAGGAACTGGTCTTCGAGGTGGCGTTCGACGCCGCGCAGGAAAGCCCGCGTCACAAGAGCGGCTACGCCCTGCGCTTTCCACGTATCAACCGCATCCGCTGGGACAAGCCCGCCGCCGAAGCGGACCGGATCGAGGCTGTCGCGGCGTTGGTGGGGAAATAACCTTCCTTCCCCTTGACGGGGAAGGTGGCACTGCGCGCTAGCGCAGGGTCGGAAGGGGTGTTGGCTGGATAGGAGTCAGGTTCAGACGAGAAGTTGCTCCTCTCACCCCTTTCGGCCTCGCTTCGCTCACCCACCCGCTCCGGCGGCCCGGTTCCCCATCAAGGGGAAGGAAGAGAATTATGGCGCGACCTCGATGTCGTTCCAGGTCTTGCGGCGCATTGGCAGGTCGAGATAGAATTTGTGCTTACCGATCTGTTTGGTGCGTTTGAGGCGCTTGGACCAGCCGGGGCGAACGTAAGTCGTGTGATAGTGGGTGGCGCCACGCGTTTGTTCTTTCAGCGAGCCCTCGATGGACACGGCGGCGATCTGTTGCGCCTGGTCCCAAAGCTCGCCAACCGGTATCCAGCGCTCAAGGGAGCCGTCACAGGTAAAGCTGAACTGGCAGTTATGGCGGCCAGTGCGCAGTGCGCGTTCCTGACCCTGATAGACCACGTCGCAGATGGTATTGGGATAAAACCGCGACGCGACACGGTTGTGAATGACCTCGGCAATGGCCTTCTGGCCGCGCACGGCCTCGGATCGGGCTTCGTAATAGATGGCTTCCGACAGACACTGCTGCTGAGCGGCGGCGTCGAGAGCGGTGTCGAGCGCTGCCGTTTTTACAGTGGAAAGCTCCACATCGTGGAACGCGACCGTATTGAGAGCATTAGTGTTGTCGAGAGCGAGGAAAGCCCGCGCTTTCGCATAGCGGGGCGTGGCGGCCTCTGCATCGGCGGAAACATAGCATGTCGCCCCGAATGTCGCGACCGACAAGGCGGCGACAAGACCCGCCATCACGCGCTTGCGCGGACGCACGAACAGTGTGTCGCGCAGCTCGGCGATGCGGCCAAGGTGCTCCGTGCGCTCGGCATCGGCCGTGGCTAGCGCGAGAACTACATCGCGCGGGCGATACTCGCCATTGTGAAAAACGTATTCAATCATGTTGCGTCCCCTCATACGTGTGCAAATGGCGTCTCACAAGCCTGTTGCAATGGTCATGCTGCAGAAGAAGGCAGAGACTGGGAACGGTTTTCTAGATTCGGGCGTTAACCTTAATTCCTTGAAATAATACGGTAAATTCAGTTGCTTACGCCTTGACGGTTTCCGACCGGATGGCCGCTTGGGCGGCCGAAAGGCGCGCAATCGGCACGCGGTAGGGGCTGCATGACACATAGTGCAGTCCCAGTTCATGACAGAATCCGATGGATGCCGGGTCGCCGCCATGTTCGCCGCAAATGCCGAGCTTGATGTCGGGACGCGCCGCCTGTCCGCGTTCCACGGCCAGCCGTATGAGGTCGCCGACCCCGTCCTGATCGAGGCTGACAAAGGGGTCCTTGTCGAAAATTCCCTGCGCGACATAGTCCGGAAGGAACCGCCCGGAATCGTCACGCGACAGGCCGAGCGTCGTCTGGGTCAGGTCATTGGTGCCAAAGCTGAAAAATGCCGCATGTTCGGCGATATCGCCTGCGCGGAGTGCCGCGCGCGGCAGTTCAATCATGGTGCCGATGGTATAAAGCGGATCGCCCTTCACAGTCTCCGCGACGGCAGCGATCCTATCCTTGAGGATGGAAAGCTCTTTCGCGTCACCCACCAGCGGGATCATGATTTCAGCGACGGGTTTCACGCCGGTTTCGCGCTCCACCAGCACTTGCGCCTCCAGGATCGCGCGCGCTTGCATCTCGTAGATTTCGGGATAGCTGATGCCGAGCCGACAGCCGCGATGGCCGAGCATGGGATTGCTCTCATGCAGTTCGCGCGCGCGGGCCATGAGCTCACTCGCGGGCAGGCCCGTGGCTTGGGCAACGCTTTCGATGTCGTCGGCGCTGTGCGGCAGGAATTCATGCAGCGGTGGGTCGAGCAGGCGGATATTGCAGGGCAGGCTTTGTCCGTTCCTGGCCATTAACCGGAAGATCGCGGCGAAGTCGTCGCGCTGCACGGGCAGGATTTTCGCGAGCGCGGCGCGGCGGCCCGCCTCATCCCGGGCAAGGATCATTTCGCGGAAATGCGCCAGACGGTCGGCCTCGAAGAACATGTGCTCGGTACGGCAGAGGCCGATCCCTTCCGCGCCAAAGCCGAGAGCGGCTTCCACATCGGTTGGCGTTTCGGCATTGGTACGTATGCGAAGCGTGCGCGCCTCGTCCGCCCACGCCATGATATTTGCAAAGTCGCCGCTCATTTCCGGCTGCACCATGGCGACTTCGCCGGCAAAGACCTGACCGGACGCGCCGTCCACCGTAATGATGTCGCCGCGGGCGATCTTGCGTCCGGCGACAGAAAACGTGCCCGCCGCCTCGTCGATGCGGATGTCGCCCGCGCCACTGACGCAGGGCGTGCCCATGCCGCGCGCGACAACCGCCGCGTGGCTGGTCATGCCGCCGCGAGCCGTGACGATGGCTTCCGCCGCATGCATGCCGTGAATGTCTTCGGGGCTGGTTTCCGTGCGCACGAGAATGACCTTGTGCCCGGCCTTGTGCAGCGCTTCGGCTTCGTCTGAATTAAATACCACTTCCCCGATGGCCGCACCCGGCGAGGCGGGCAGGCCCATCGCAATCAGGTCGCGCGGCGCGTCCGCATCCAGTGTCGGGTGCAGGAGCTGATCCAGCGCCAGCGGCTCCAATCGCAGCAGTGCTTCGTTACGGGTGATGCGGCCCTCGCCTACCATATCGCAGGCGATCTTGAGCGCCGCACGCGCTGTGCGCTTGCCCGTGCGCGTTTGCAGCATCCAGAGCGTACCGCGTTCCACGGTGAACTCGATGTCCTGCATGTCGCGGTAATGGCTCTCCAGCGTCTCGAAGACGGCGGCGAGCTGCGCATATACATCCGGCAGGGCCTCTTCCATGGACAGCGCGTCCTCACCCATGGCCTCGCGCGCCTCCTTGGTCAGCGTCTGCGGCGTGCGGATGCCCGCGACCACGTCTTCGCCCTGCGCATTAATCAGGAACTCGCCGTAATAGCTGTCGGCGCCCGTGGACGGGTCGCGCGTGAACGCCACACCGGTCGCCGAGGTGTCGCCCATATTGCCGAACACCATGGCCTGCACGTTCACGGCCGTGCCCCAGGCGGCGGGGATGTCGTTGAGGCGGCGATAGACGACCGCGCGCTCATTCATCCAGCTCGTGAAGACGGCGTCGATCGCGCCCCAGAGCTGTTCGCGCGGGTCCTGCGGGAAGGGCTGGCCGAGCTCGCGCTCCACCAGCGCCTTGTATTTGGTGATGAGCGCAGTGAGGTCGGCTTCGGTCAGCTCGGTGTCGAGTGAATAACCCGCATCGAGTTTGGCGTCCTCCAGGATGTCCTCGAACATGTGGTGGTGCACGCCGAGCACGACATCGGAATACATGGTGATGAAGCGGCGATAGCTGTCCATCGCAAAGCGCGCATCACCCGATAGTGCCGCGAGACCCTTGGCGGTGTCATCATTCAGGCCGAGGTTGAGCACGGTGTCCATCATGCCCGGCATGGAGGCGCGCGCGCCGGACCGTACACTGACCAAAAGCGGATTGGCCGCGTCGCCGAAGACCTTGTCCGCCTTGGCTTCCAGCGCCTTTAGCGCCGCATCGACTTCGCCCCGCAAGGTGTCGGGATATTTGTGGCCGTTCTCGTAATAGGAGGTGCAGACCTCGGTCGTCATGGTGAAGCCGGGCGGCACGGGCAGGCCCAGCGAGGCCATCTCCGCGAGGTTCGCCCCCTTGCCGCCGAGCAGGTTCTTCAGCGAAGCGTCGCCGTCGGACGATCCCCCGCCGAAATTGTAGATCCATTGAGAAGTCGTAGCCATGCCCGCCGTGTTGCGGGAAGCGTGCCAGAGTGCAACCCTGACAGCGCTGTCAGTAGGCAGTGTGGAAAGGGGTTACTAAATTTTATGCGGGCGCAAGCTATCCGCCTCGTCCTTCGAGGCTCGCTGCGCTCACACCTCAGGATGAGGCTAACTCATTCGCAGAACGCGAGCTTCATCCTGAGGAGCCGCGAAGCGGCGTCTCAAAGGAAGAGGTGGGTGGAAAGTCTAACCGTCCAGCTTGCTGAAGTCCGCAATCCGGTGCGCCGTATCGACCAGCGCCTGCAAGAGGGACAACCGCCGGATGCGCTCTTGCGGCTCATCGGAGTTCACCATCACGCCGTCGAAGAACGCATCCACCGGCGCGCGCAAGGTCGCGAGCGTGGAGAGCGCGGCGGGGTAGTCGTTGGAGGCGAGCGCGGAGTCGATGCGCGGCGCAGAGGCCGTGAGTGCGGCAAAGAGCGCCTTGGCTTCGGGGGCGGTGAAGTCGTCTTCGCCAAACACATTTCCCTTCACAGGTTCCCGGACTTGCGTCGCGTTGTGCAGCAACGGGACCTCCATCGTCTGCTCATCCGAGGGAGGCCCCGCATCACGTGCGGGGACTTGGCTATCTGTGACACGAAGAAGCGCAAGCTCCCCCTTCTTCCGCTCCGCCCGCAAGATATTCGCCGCGCGCGTGTAGCCCGCCACGAGGTTTTCCCCGTCAGGTGTGCCCAGGAGTTCGCCGAGCGCTTCGACACGCTGAGAGATGGCGAGGAGGTCGTCGCCGCCCTGTGCGAGGACGGCATCGATTACATCGTGGCGATTGCCGGAGTCGCGAAGGATGCCGCGTAGTCGGTCATGGAGGAAGAAAATAATGTTATTTGCAATTGCAGTGATTCTCTCCTTAGCACTGCTGCTTGTTAGTTCTTGTTGGACGGCAACCATATGCTCTTCTGCAACCTCTGACGCGTATTTATAATCGATTAGCTTGGTCGCCAGTGCTTCGTTAAGCAATTCTGCGAGGGGTTTTTCATTACGGATAGCGAGCCCTACAGTTACAGCAGATAAACCAGGAACAAAAATTACGGGCGCAAGGTGCAAGGTGTTTTTATTCTCAAGAAGCGTTCGTACAATGCCTAAAGCTGACCTCCTCAATGCATAAGGATCTTTGCTCCCGGTCGGCTTCTCATCGATTGCCCAAAAACCAACAAGACTATCCAGCTTGTCCGCCAGCGCCACGGCCACACTCACGGGCGCGGTCGGCACGGCATCGCTGGGGCCTTGGGGTTTGTAGTGGTCTTCGATGGCGGCTGCGACTTGGGGGTCTATCCCTTCGCGTTCGGCCATCATGCGGCCGATCTGGCCTTGGAGGCTGGTCATTTCGATGACAGTGCCGGTGACGAGGTCGGCTTTGGCGAGGCGCGCGGCCTGTTCGGCGAGGTCGGGATCGGCACCGACATGGGGCGCAATTTCGCGGGCCAGCGCCGCGACGCGTTCGACCTTGTCGGCGTAGGAGCCGAGCTTGTCGTGAAAGACGACGCGTTCGAGGCCTTTGGCGTGCTCGGCCAAGGGCTTCTTTGCATCCGTCTCGATAAAGAAGGCGGCGTCGGCGAGGCGTGCGCCGATGACCTTGGCGTTGCCGGCCTTGATGGTCGCGCCGCCATCGGGGGCGTCGTTGTTCGCGACGATGATGAAATGCGGGGCGAGCGCGCCGTCGGGGCCGCGCACAGTGAATGTCTTCTGATGGCTCTTGAGGGTCAGGCGGATGACGTCTTCGGGCAGTTCCAGAAACGCCGGATCCATATCGCCGAGGAGCACGACCGGCCATTCGACCAGTCCCGCGACTTCGTTGAGGAGCCCTTCATCCTCGACCCAGGTCAGCTCGCCGCACGCGCCAAGAGCCTGCTGCGTGATCAGGTCGCGCCGTTTCGCATGGTCAAGAATGACGTGGCCGGGGCCTTCGAGCTGGCTGACGTAATCCTCCAAGCCTGTCACCGTATAGGGGCCGGGGCCGTGCTGGCGGTGGCCTTCGGTGGATTTGCCGGAGGTGATGCCGCCGATGTCGAACGGAATGACCTCACCGTCGAGCACGGCCACAATGCCGCGCAAGGGGCGCACCCAGCGGAAGGCGCTCTCGCCCGAGCGCATGGATTTCGGCCAGGGAAAATCGCGCAACACGCTTGGGATCAATTCGGCCAGCACATCGGCGGCGTCGCGGCCCGCGCGCTCGATGATGGCGACGTAGTGTTCGCCCTTCTTGTCTTCGCGCACCTCCGCCTGGGAAATGTCGGTCAGCCCCGCCCCCTTCATGAAGCCTGCCAGCGCTTGTTCCGGACTGCCGACGCGAGGGCCTTTGCGTTCCTCGCGCACGTCTGGCGAGCGGGCGGGGAGCGTGGCGGCGAACACCAGACGGCGCGGGCCGGTGAATACGGTGACGTCCGAGACCTCCAGCCCCGCATTGGCGAGGCCCTTGGTCATCAGCTTCTCAAGGTCCTTGCCCGCGCGCACCTGCATGCGGGCGGGAATTTCTTCGGAGCGGAGTTCGAGGAGGCATTCGGCCATCACTTACAGCTCCCCGTAAACGATGTGGCGGCGTCCGCGCCCTGCATGGAGAGCGTGCCGGAAAGGATGCCGTCTGTGTTGGAGGCGATGTCCATGAGGATGGTGATGGCGGGATAGTCCTCGACCTGGAAATCCACCGTGCCGGGCGCGAGGTCGGAGGTTACGGAATCGCGCGAGAACAGGGTCAGCGTCTCGCCCGCATAGACCATGCGCGCATGGTTGTCGGGGTTGTAGGCGGGCGTGGTGAAGACGGTGTCGGATGTATCTGGCACGAAGAAACGGCAGGCGATTTCGCCCGAGGGCGAAAAGGTTTCGAAATCCGGGGCGGCGGACGTGCGCGCATCGCCTCCCGAACAGGCGGCGAGCGTGAGCGGAATTATAATTGCGGCAATTGCCCGGATCACGACGTGGCCTCCACTAGTTGTTTTTCGCGCGCGGCTTTTTCCCTGTTGACGTGCGCCTCCGCGCAGCCCTTGGCGAGGTCGCGGACGCGGCGGATGAAGGTCGGGCGCTCGGTCGGCCCGATGACGCCGCGCGCATCCAGCAGATTGAAAAGGTGGGAGGCTTTCAATGCGTACTCGTATGCCGGGAGCGGGAGCGGCTCCGGCAATTGCAAAAGCGCTTTGCACTGCGTTTCCGAGTCCTCGAACCAGCGGGTCAGGCGCTCCACATCGGCGTGTTCGAAATTGAATGTGGATTGCTGGACTTCATTGTCGTGAAAGACTTCGCCGTAACTCACTCCGTGATTATTAAACGGCAGCTCGTAGACGTCGTCCACGCCGAAGACGTACATGGCCAGGCGCTCCAACCCGTAGGTGAGCTCGCCGGAGACGGGCGCGACGTCGAGGCCGCCGACCTGTTGGAAATAGGTGTACTGGCTGACCTCCATGCCGTCGCACCAGACTTCCCAACCGAGCCCCCAGGCGCCCACGGTCGGGTTTTCCCAGTCGTCCTCGACGAAGCGGATGTCGTGCAGCGTGCGGTCGATGCCGATGGCGTCGAGACTGCCGAGATAGAGCTCTTGCAGGTTTTCGGGATTGGGCTTCATCAGCACCTGGAACTGGTAGTAGTGCTGTAAGCGGTTCGGGTTTTCGCCATAGCGACCATCGGCGGGACGGCGGGACGGCTGCACATAGGCGACGTTCCACGGCTTGGGCCCAAGCGAGCGCAGCACGGTGGCGGGGTGCAGCGTGCCTGCGCCGACATTTTCGTCGAACGGCTGCAGGATCAGGCAGCCCTGTTCGCTCCAGTAATGCTGGAGGGTGAGGATGAGGTCCTGGAAGGAGCGGGGTTTTTCGCGAGTGGCCATAGCGCCGCGTCTGTAGCGCATGGGATGGGGCGGGCAAGTGTGGCGTCAGGCCTTTCATGCTCGCGATCCCGGGTCAAGCCCGGGAATGCGGCTTCAGCTTATTCGAATTCCCGGGCGGAGACCCGGGATCGCGAGAGCCGTGCCTATTGTTCGATCTCCGCGCCGAGATCCGCGGCGCGCAAGACTTCCGCGGCCTCCTCCCAATCCTCACCGATGACGCAGAGGCGGTTGGTGATCAGCCCCTGTGGCCCATCCAGCGAGGAGGTGTACTGGTCGAACACGGCGGACGGGATGCCCGCATCGTTGAGCAGGGCCTGCGCGAAGGAGAGCGTGACCGGATTACCTGTGGCGATGAGGACTTTCATATGGCTTGTCATGCCTAGCCATGTGGGGACGGCAAAGCTAGGGCGACAGGATGGATAAAGCGCTCGTGACCCGTCGTGACCTTATGGAAGAGCTGAGAGTGGCCGCGCGCGCGATCACCCTGCCGCTGTTCGAGGACGGCATGGTGGTCGAGGACAAGGGTCCAGCCGATGGCGCCTATTTCCACTTCGATCCCGTGACCAATGCCGACCGCAACGCCGAGGAAAAACTGCGTGAACTGATCATCACCGCTTTCCCGGAAGACGCTATCGAGGGCGAGGAGTTTCCCGACCGCGCGGGCACGAGCGGCTGGCTATGGACGCTCGACCCGATCGACGGGACGCGGGCCTTCGTGGCGGGCGTCCCGGTGTGGTCAACGCTGATCGCGGTCAGCCGCGACGACGTGCCCGTGCTTGGCCTGATCGATTTGCCCGCGCTCGATCAAGCCTTTTGGGGGGAAGTCACGGAGGAGAGCCGCCGCGCCTGGCGGGTGGATGGCCCCAAAGGAAAAATGCGCACGACCGATCTCTCGACCCGCGCCTGCGCCTCGCTCAAGCCCGCCATTCTCGGTTGCACCGCGCCGTTCGGCATGTTCAGCGAGGGCGAGCGGGCGGCCTATATGATGGTGCGTTCGGGCGTGAGCTTTTCGCGGCTGGGCCTCGACGCCATGGGCTATGCGCTGGTGGCGAGCGGGCGGATGGACATCATCATCGAGAGCCGCCTCAAGCCCTGCGACGTGCGCGCGCTGATCCCGGTGGTAGAGGGCGCAGGCGGGCGCGTGACGGATTGGCACGGCGGCAGCCCGGTCGATGGCGGGCGCGTGGTCGCCGTGGGCGATGCGGGGCTGTTGCCGGAGCTTTATACCTATCTGGGGCGGGCGCTGGGCTAGCCTTCCTTCCCCTTTGATGGGGAAGGTGGCGCGGGCGCGCAGCGCACGGGTCGGAAGGGGTGAAAGCGTAACGGAATAAGGTGTGATCGAGAGCTTGCTCCTCTCACCCCTTCCGGCCTCGCTGCGCTCGCCCACCCGCTCCGGCGGCCCGGTTCCCCATCAAGGGGAAGGAAGTTAAATTCCCTGCCCCTCCAGAAACCTGTCCAGCGCGTCGAAGAATTGCGCGCGGTATTCATCCTGCTCCAGGAAAACCTCGTGGCGCGCGCCGACGACCGTGACGACCTCCGCGCCGGCGCGTTCGGCGAAGTCGCGGATGGAACTGGGATCGACGATGGGGTCTGCACCGGGGGCGATGACGAGGGCGGGAATAGTCAGCGCGCGGGCGTTCCGGTTGACGCTGTCCATGGCGCGCACGGATTCGGCGAGCCAGCGGATGGACGGCCCGGCCACGCGAAGTTCGGGCGTGGAGACGAAATATTCGCGCCAGGCCTCGAACCGCGCCTCGTCCGAGGTGAGCTTGTTGTCGGGGAAGGTAATGGGAATGCCGCGCTCCTGCTTCTGGAATGGCAGGTCGTTGCCCGAGAAGCCCAAGCGGTCGAGCGCGCGGAAGCCGTATTTGAGGATGGGCGTGGCCACGTCCCATAAACCGAGCATGGGGGCGCTGGCGACCACGACATTGGGATTGGCGCGACCTTCCAGCACAGCCTGCAAGACGGTCAGCCCACCCATGGAGTGACCCATCAACACATGCGGGCGCGGCAAGTGCTCAGCGAGTTCCCGTTCCACGAACCCGATATCGTCGGCATAATGGTGATAGCGCTCGATAAAGCATTTCAGCGGATCGTCGGCGATCCGGTCGGAGAGTCCCTGCCCGCGCGGATCCATGGTCAGCACGACAAAGCCCCGCGCGACGAGGTCTTCTATGGTCTCGAAATATTTCTCAATGAATTCCGTGCGGCCGGGATGCAGGATGATGGAACCGCGAGGCACGTCTTTGGGGCGGGCAAGAAAAACACGCAAGCGCACGTCGCGGCCCTCATGCCCGGTGTGGTGCACGAAAAAGGCCATTGCCCGGGCTTGGGAATCGTCGCCGATACGCAGACCCGGGGGGAGCGCGCGCCCGTTCGGTCGAACGAGCGGCGCGGTCTCATAAGCGGCGAGTCCCTTCATTGTGAGGGACCCGTCCGGCCTACATGTTCGAGAAGATGGACTGCAGGCCCATAGCGACGCTCATGTCGCCGGAGACTTTCAGCTTGCCGCCCATGAAGGCCATCATGGGGTCGAGCTCACCGGCGGCGAGCTTGCCGAAATCGTCCTTGGTCACGGTGATGGTGCAATCTGCGTCCGTGTCCTCGTCGGCAGGCAGCGCCTTGGCCTCCTTGCCATGCGCGAACACCGCGCCGTCCGTGCCGAAGTCGAACTTCACGGATTTCGACAATCCGCCGGAGGAATCCAGCGCGTCGGCCATCTTGGTGGCGATCTCTTCATTTGTCATGGGGGTCTCCTATTGGGTTCAAGGTGTTATGCGAAAGACGGCTACGCGGTGCAAGAGTCTTTCAGACACAGTTATGCTAAGTCCCAGCAACCTCGGCGATATCATCAACTACGGCGTTACGCTGTTCCATGGCCCAACCCTGAGGATGCCTCGTGACCCAGACATTCATCATATCATTTTTAACTCGAATCTTTAGGCCGCTTTTGTCTCCAGTTTCGAAATATGTTTCGTAATCCTCGTCGGCATAATCCTTAAGTGATTTACCGGATAGGTAGGACGTGATTGCAGGGATATAGGCTTTGTGTCCGTACCACCCTGTCACTAAGACGAGATAATCGGGCTTGAGGATTTGCAGTTCTTTGAGAAACAGTTCTGCGAACAAATTCTTGCACTTTTTGAAATCCTTGCCTGACAGATTCCCCTGTCGAGCGCCTAGCTTGGCAATGTTCGACCAGACAATTTTGCGAAGGGCGTCTTGAGAATCCCCACCATTAACGGCTTGCGACACCTGACGGGCGAATGACCAGAATGTGCTCTTATAACCGTGGCATACTCCGTCTTTTGACCAGTCCAAAAGCTCGCTGGCATCCCAACTGTTCTTGCCATCCCGCTCCCAGCCATATGTCGCTTTTCCGCAAATCATGACACGCTTGCCGGGGTTGTCGCCATATTGATCGCCTATGCCGGGAACGAATGGTGACGAATATTCTGGGCTGTCTTTGAAATCTCCATCACCTAATCCTTCGACGATCTCGCGGGCATATGCCTTAAACTTTTTCTTCTCGTCAGACGTCATGTGATAAATTCTCCAAAGCCTTTTTAAGCGCCGCAATATCCTCCGGTCGCGACAGCGAGTGGTCGCCGCCTTCGACCACGGTGAGGGTGGCGTTGGGTAGGGCGTCGGTGAGGCGCTGGCAATGGGCGGTGGGGACGACCGTGTCGGCGTCGCCGCTGAAGATATGAACGGGGATGGAGAGGTCGAGATCGGCGGTCAGCAGCAGATTGGCGCGGCCGTCTTCGATCAGGGCCCAGGCATAGGGGTAGGGCTCGCCGTAATCAGAGGGGACGTGGACGATGCCGTCGCGCTGGATGCCCCTTTGCTGTTCGGGGGTGAAGCTCTTGAAGACGTCTTCGGTGAAATCGGGCGCGGGGTTGATCAACAGCAGCGCCTTGACGCGGTCGCGGGCGCGGGCGGACAGCAGGCTGACCCAGCCGCCCATGGAGGAGCCGACGAGAATGAGGGGGCCGGTGGTGAGGTGATCGATTACAGCGAGGGTGTCCTCGGCCCATCGGCTGATCGTGCCGTCGGTGAACGCACCCGTGCTGGCCCCGTGGCCGAAATAGTCGAAGCGGAGGAAGGCGAGGCCTTCTTTCGCGGCCCAATCGTGGAGGGCAATGGCCTTGGTGCCGTCCATGTCGCTCATCAGGCCGCCGCACCAGATGATCGTCGGTGATACGCCCGGTGTGGTCTTGTAGGCCACGCGCTCGGCCTCGCCGCCGGGGGTGAGCGGATCGCGGGCGAGGAAGCGGGCTTTCAGGGATTGAGGATCATGCTGCACGGGTGGCTCCGATGGGCTAGGGCGGGGCCATGAACGTGCTCCAGATCGTGCCGGAACTCAATGCGGGAGGCGTGGAACGCACAGCCATCGAAGTGGCGGGTGCGCTGAGCGCGGCGGGTCACGGGGCGCATGTGGCGAGTGCGGGCGGGCGCTTGGAGGGTGAATTGCGCGCGGCGGGCGGCGTGCTGCATATGCTGCCGATGGCGACCAAGAATCCGCTGGCCTGGGGCGGGAATGCCAAGGCACTGGAAGCGATCATTGGCGAGCACGCGATCGACATCGTGCATGCGCGGAGCCGCGCGCCAGCCTTTGCCGCGCGGACGGCAGCCAAGGCCGCAGGCGTGCGCTGGATGACGACCTATCACGGGATCTACAATGCGCCGGACGGGATGCTGGGCGCGCCCAAGCGCGCCTATAATGCGGTGATGGCGAGTGGCGAGGTGGTGATCGCCAATAGCGGCTACACCGCCGCGCATATCATGGCCGAACACGGCACGGAGGAAGCGCGTATCCGCGTGGTGCCGCGCGGGGTGGACATGGCGCGGTTCGACCCGGCGCGCATTGCTGGGTCCGCGCGACAGGCTGTGCGCGCGGAGTGGGGCGTGCGGCCGGGCGAGACGGTCTGGCTGCTGCCCGGGCGGTTGACCCGCTGGAAGGGACAGGAGGTCGCCATTCGCGCCTTGGCACTGGTCGATAATGCGCGCTTGATCCTGATGGGAGATTTGCAAGGGCGAGAGAGCTATGGCGCGACGCTGGCGACGATGATGGCCGAGCGGGGCGTAGCGGGACGGGTGAGCCTGCACGCGCACAGCGCCGACATGCCCTTGATGATGGCCGCGAGCGATGTGGTGCTGAGCGCCTCCACCGACCCGGAAGCGTTCGGCCGCGTGGCCGCCGAAGCGCAGGCCATGGGCAAGCCGGTCGTCGCGACCGCGCATGGCGGGGCGCTGGAGACGGTGGAGGACGGGGTGACGGGTCGTCTTGTGGCCCCGGGGGATGCAAAGGCGCTGGCGGAGGGGTGTGAGGAGGTCGCGGAATGGCCGAAACGCACATATGCTCGGGAGCGGATTTCGCGCCTGTATTCGGATTCACGCATGACGAGCGACGTGCTGCAGATCTATGGCGGGCTTCTGGCGCGTTACAAATCGTCCATTTGACGTGAAACTAGTGGCAATCGAGCGCATATCACAGCCTCAATGAAACAGAGCCGATTTCCGGCTTGCCCCAACGGAGCCTCCGCCATCGCCAGACGACCCCACGCCGCCCCCACGCCTTCCCGCCAAAAGGGCCCCCGCATCAACCAGGACATTCGCGCACACGAAGTCCTCCTCATCGACCAGGACGGCGAAAAGCGCGGCAAGGTCTCCCTCGACGAAGCTCTCAATGTTGCGCGCGCCGCCGGTCTGGACCTGGTGGAAGTGGCGGATAATCCGACCCTTCCCGTCGTGAAAGTGCTCGATTACGGCAAGCTGCGGTTTGAAAACCAGAAGAAGAAGGCGGCCGCCAAGAAGCGCCAGAAGACGCAGGAACTCAAGGAAATCAAGTTGCGGCCCAATATCGATACGCACGATTACGAGGTCAAAGGCCGCGCCATCCAGAAATTCCTCGAGCGCGGCGACAAGGTCAAGATCACCGTCCGCTTCCGGGGTCGCGAAATGGCCCACCTCGACCGTGGCCGCGACCTGCTGACCCGCGTGCAGGAAGACTATGACGAGATCGCGAAGGTCGAGAGCCATCCGAGCCAGGAAGGCCGGATGATGACGATGGTCATCAGTCCTCGCTGATGCGAGGACGGGGGAAATCAATCCCCGTTTGACGACATGCGTCATCCCGGCGCAGGCCGGGATGAGGGCTTGGGTATTAAGTTTCCGCACCTGATGCGGGACCTCCATCGGGAGGGTGATGGGAGAGCGATCAGTCCGTCGTCACTGACGACATGCCGGAGATCCTGCGGCTGCGCAGCGCGATGCAAGTCCGGGAACTTTCACTAAAGCTGTCGCGCCCTATTCCGCCGCCAGCCGCGCTTCGCGCCAGTTCTGGAACGCGTCGTCGGGGGCACCGTCGACGCCGCAGGAGCGCACTTCCTCGGGCGGTTCGCGGTCGAGATGGCCGACGGTCCAGCACGTGTCGAACACCGAGCAATAGCAGACCTCGACATCCGCGCCCGCCATCGGCACATCGTGGGGCGCGGCGAGCTTGCCGGAGAAATAGTCGCCCGCGCGCGCCTGATAGGGATTTGAGATAATCCAGGCGAGAGGCTCTGCCGCAGTGCCCGCCTGCAGATATCCGACGGGTATGCCGTCGCGGATTTCCGACCACGTTTGCATGCCGGGGCTCATGACGGCGCTCTTTAAGGCGGCTTCACTGGCGGGTTTACCGTCAACGATGGTGCGCACGGAGCGGATATTGGCCAGGCCGACGCCAACATTGTCGAGGCGCACGGTGTAGGTCAGCGGCTCTCCCGATGTGTTGTAGCCAAGATCCACGTTGATGATGGGCATGACCGAAGCGGCGCGCGAGTCGAGATTGAACCTTGCCTGCTGACTGCCCAGAAAGAGCGAGAACAGCGCGATCATCACGCCGAGAATACCCGTGGCAAGACCGATATCGATCCGCTTGAGAAGCTCCTTCGCGGGACGCTTGGTAGCGACCACGCCATTGGAGTCGTCGTCGGTCGCGCCGGGTGGGGGAAGGGCCATCAGTATATTTTTTTAATAAATACGCTTGCGGTTTTGGCTCTGCACGACGCATCTAGCGCCTTCGCACCAGATTTTTCGTAGCCCAGTTCGCGCATGGCTTCACCTACGAGCCCTCCCGCTGTTTGAGTTGAATGATAGCGGTCACCATACCAGTCGCCTAACTCCGCATGAAAGACGGAGTCTATGGGTTCGAGGGCTGGACGACCTTTCCGCGAGGCTTCCATCATTTTTTCGCGAACGTCTTCACGTGTCAGGATCAATTCCATTTCGAGAACTTTTGGGTCGTTTATCGGCAATCCAACCGGATTTTCATGTGAAGCTTTGAGCCGTCCCGTAGCCGTCACTATGGACAGTATGTCTTGTGCATCCGCTGCATTTTTATCCTGCTTCTCAATCGCTTTATGGCAATTTTCGATGAGCGTGAGCAGCTTTCTTGTGCCCAGAGCAAGTATTCGTTCTTCCGTCCACATCAGCTCAAACCCGTTGCGAGGCTGGCCTGCTTGAGCGGGTCGAAGCCGTAATGGGCGAGCCAGCGCGGGTCGCCGGCGAACATGTCGCGGAGGTCGGGCATGCCGTATTTCAGCATGGCGAGGCGGTCCACGCCCATGCCGAAGGCGAAGCCCTGATACTCATTCGGGTCGAGGCCGCAGGCGCGCAGCACATTGGGGTGCACCATGCCGGAGCCGAGGATTTCCATCCACTCATCGCCCTGTCCTATGCGGATTTCGGAGCCGACACGCTGATAGCGGACATCCATCTCGGCGCTGGGTTCGGTGAAAGGGAAATGGTGCGGGCGGAACTGAACATCGACATCGGTCTCGAAAAACGCGGAGACGAAATCCATCAGGCAGCCTTTGAGGTGACCCATATGGATGTTCTTGTCGATGACGAGGCCTTCGACCTGATGAAACATGGGGGTGTGGGTCTGGTCCGAATCCGAGCGATAGGTGCGGCCCGGCGCGATGATGCGGATGGGGGGTTCCTGGCTCATCATGGTGCGGATCTGCACGGGGGAGGTGTGAGTGCGCAAAACCTTTGCATCCTCGCCCTCTTTCGCGCTCATGAAGAAGGTGTCGTGGATGTCGCGCGCGGGGTGACCGGGCGGGAAGTTGAGCGCGGTGAAGTTGTGGAAGTCGTCTTCGATGTCCGGGCCTTCGGCGACGGAAAAGCCCATATCCGAGAAGATGACGGCCATCTCTTCCATGACCTGCATGACGGGGTGGAGCGTGCCGGTGGCCGTGCGCACGGGCAGGCTCATATCGAGGGATTCGGTTCGGAGCTGTTCATTGAGGGCAACGGTTTCGAGCTCAGCCTTGCGCGCTTCGACGGCGGTCGCGATGTCGGTCTTGAGGCCGTTGAGCGCGGGGCCCATGACTTTCTTCTCGTCCACGCTCATCTTGCCGAGCCCACGCATGAGCAAGCTGACCTCGCCTTTTTTGCCCAGCGCCGCCACACGCAGATCGTCCAGCGCGCGGAGGTCGTCGGTCGCGGCGATGGCGGAGGTGTATGTGCTCAGAAGTGTGTCGATCTCGTCCATGCGGGCGGGACTAGCGGAGGGCTTGGCCTGCGACAAGCCAGCCGTGGTAATGGGCGAGCCGCCCATACAAAGGCGCGGTGACATGGACGTCGAAAATGAAGCGGCCTTTCGCGTCGAGGCTTTCGGTGATGTCACCGCCAGGGCGAAACTTGCGCGGCATGGGCAGGCCAAAGGCGCTCCACCCTACTGCGACATTGCGCAAGGTTGCGCCGTCATCCTCGGTCGTGATGGCGGGCTGGACGGCGAGCGGGCCGAAGCGTTCGATAACGAGGCTGCGGGGAACGTCATGGCTTTGGGTGGTGCGGAAGCGGTGGCCGCCGAAATCGCGCTGCCAGATTTCGCGGTCGGTCTCGCGGGTGAGTGTCACCGTGACCGGCACGCCTCTAAGGGTGGGCGGGAAGTCGAGCCATTTTGCGAGCAGGCGGGCATGAGGCGCGCGGGCACCCTGCACTGTGGCTTCGCCCGTCCAGACATGGGTCGCGGTGACGGCGTGGAGGGCGCGCAGTGGGTCGGGCAGCGCGTCATAGGCCGGACCGAGGAGGCGGGCATAGAGGCTGTCGCGCGGTCGTGCCGGGTCGTAGTCGCCATAGCCGATGCCGAGCGCGTCGAGCTTGGGCGCAAGGTCATCGAGGGTGAGGGAGGCGCGTCACCGGGGGCTGAAACCTTGGAGGCAGGGACTGCGCGCTCGCTCATGGCGGGGCGCTAGCAGGGCTGCACGGGCGCGTCACCCATCGCGAGGGCTGAGCGGATGATGTTCCCGACTGCAAGTTTAACCCCTGTTTATGGATATTCCGAAACCTTCTAATTAAATGGGAGTCGAGTTTGCATGGACGATACCGATGACCTTGACCGACCCCGCCCTTATCCAGACCGTGGATACGACCCAACGCAGCCTGTCATCGGCGCCTGTGGCGGAGGATATTGCGCAGACGCATGGGCCGCTATGTGCGGCACTGCAGGCTTTGCCATTGCCCTGTGTGGTGACCGATCCGCGCCGCGACGACAATCCGATGGTGTTCGTCAACGACGCCTTTTGCAGACTGACAGGCTATGGGCGAGAAGAGTTGGTAGGTCGGAATTGCCGCCTGCTGCAGGGCGAGGCGACCGACCGCAAGGCCGTGATCGAGTTGCGCGACGCCATCCAAAGCCGTGAGCCCATTGGCACGGATGTCATAAACCATCGCCGCGACGGCACGGCGTTCGTCAATAGCCTGGTCGTCGTGCCCGTCTATGACGATAGCGGCGTGGCGCTCTATCTGGGCATTCAGTCCTCGCCGAACATGCCGCTGACGCTTGCAAGTCTTGCGGGGGCGTAGCGTCCGTTAGCTATCATAGCGGGCTTGCCTCGCCGACCATGCCTTCGCGGCGGGGGTCGGCGGCACCGGTTAGCGCGCCGTCGCCGAGATCATAGATGATGTGAATGCCGCTGATTTCGCCGCGGGAGTCGTCGATCCTGTGGCCCATGGCGCGAAGAGCCTCCAGCGTTGCCTCATCCATCGCGCCTTTTTCCACGCTGACAGTGTCGCCGCGGGCGATGACGTTTGGAAGATCCGTCGCGGCTTGCGGGGAGAGGCCCCAGTCGAGAATGCCGACAATGGTCTTGAGCGTATAGGCGATGATGGAGTTGCCGCCGGGGCTGCCCGTGGTGAAGAGGAAGTCGCCATCGGGTGCGAAGACGATGGTGGGGCTCATGGACGAGCGCGGTCGCTTTCGCGGGCCGACGCGGTTGGGAATGAGGTTGCCGTCATCGTCCACGCTGCGGAAGCTGAAATCGGTAAGCTGGTTGTTGAGGAAAAAGCCATTGGTCATGCGCTGGCTGCCAAAGGCGGATTCGACCGTGGTGGTCATGGAAACGACCAGGCCGTCGCCATCGACCACAGTGAAGTGGGACGTGCCGGGATTGTCGGGCGTGGCGTCCGTGGCGGGGGTCGCGCCGAGCGGGTTGCCGGGGATGGCGGCAGGGATGACCGCGTCGGATGAAATGAGCGCGGCACGACCGCTGAGGTAGTCGGCATCCAGCAGCGCCTCGACCGCAAAGGGCATGGTGTCGGGCGCGGACACATAGGCGTCACGGTCGGCATAGGCGAGGCGGCTCGCCTCGATGAAGATGTGCCAGCCTTCGGGGGTCGGGCCGAGGGCGGTCATGTCGAAGGGCTCGAGCAGTTCCAGCGCGGCTTGGGTGGCGACACCGCCGGATGCGGGCGGGCGGGCGCCGCAGACGCGGTGGCCGCGATAATCCGAGCATAACGCCTCGTGCTTGACGGGCTGGTAGCGCGCCATGTCCGCGACGCTGAGCGTGCCGGGGCGGGGGCCTTCCGCGACCTTGGCGGCAATGGACTCCGCGATCGGGCCTTCGACCATCGCGCGGGGATTATCCTGAAGGGCGTAGAGCGTGTCGGCATAGGCGGGATTGCGCAGGATGGTGCCGACGGCAACAGGCTCGCCATTCGGGAAGAAGAGCGGCCCAGCTTCCGCGTCCTCAGACATGGGCGAACCGAAACTGTCCATGCGCGCAAGCAGGGAGTTGAGGCGCGGGGACACCGCAAAGCCGTCCTCGGCCATGTGGATGACGGGTTCGAACAGCACGTCCCAGGGGAGTGTGCCGTAATCGCCATGCGCCATACCGAGCATGGCGACCGCACCGGGTGTGCCGGTGGAGCGACCCGATACGATGCCGTCGAAATAGCGCACGGGTTCGCCTTCGGCGTCCTGAAAAAGGCTGTCATCGACATCGGAAGGGGCTTCTTCGCGCCCGTCATACGTCCAGACCCCACCTGTTTCCGGGTCGTGAACGAGCATGAAGGCACCGCCGCCGAGACCCGAGCTTTGCGGTTCGACAAGGCCGAGCGCAGCCTGAATGGACACAGCCGCATCCACGGCGGAGCCGCCCTTTGCGAGTGTAGCGAGGCCTGCCTCCACCGCGAGGGGATGGGCGGCGGCGACCATGCCGGGATGACGCGGGGTGGCGGTGGTTTCCGGCTCCGTGATCTCGACGGGGGCGGAGTCGCAGGCGGCAAAGAAGAGTGTGGAGGCAAGGAGGGTGGAGGCGAGGAAAGCGCGGGTCATGGAGGAGGCTTGCCCGATAACGCCGTGCGTGGAAAGAGCCGAGCCTTTGCCGAAAGCAAGAGAGGGTTTTGCAATGGCCGAGGGGCGCGGCCTGTCCTATAGGCGCGCCATGTTCAGCCATGAAGACATGATCGCGTCGCTATCGGTCGAGATGATCGACGAATTGCTCTATAGGGGCGCGCCCCTGCAGATGGGGTTGCCGCGCATTTATGGCGGGCAGATTCTGGGCCAGAGCCTGGCGGCGGCGATGCTGACCGTCGAGGATGACGGCGAAGTTCCGCGGCGTCCGCACAGCTTTCATGCCTATTTCCTGCGCCCGGGCGATACGTCCCGCGACGTCATCTTCGATGTCGATCCCATCCGTGACGGGCGCAGTTTCACCACGCGCCGCGTGGTCGCCAAGCAGAAGGGGCGCGCCATATTCAATGCGTCCATGAGCTTCCAGAAACTCGAAAGCGGGGTGAGCCACCAGATCGACCTGCCGGGCCATGTCCCCCTGCCCGAAGACCTGCCGCGGGAGTCGGTCGCGGAGGGCCAACAACTGGTTGCGATGGGTATGGATACGGAGCAGATCCGCAGGATCCTGCTGACATTCGGCGACGATGTGCTGGATATACGTACGCCCTATCCCGGCCTGCGACTGGCCGCAGCCGCGTCCCCGCAGACGGAATACGGTTATTGGTTCCGCTTCAAGCAGGCCATTCCGGATGATCCGGTCATCCACCGCGCGCTGCTGGCGTTTATCAGCGACCGGTCGTTGATGCTGACGGCGATGATCGCCAACGGTGTGACGTTCCTGACACATGAGGTGATGGGGGCGTCGCTTGATCACGCCATGTGGTTTCATGACGAAATCCGGCTGGATCAATGGCTTTATTACCATATCGACTCGCCGCGTTCGGCGCGGGCGCGCGGGCTCAACCGCGGGAGCTTCTACACGCGGGACGGCGTGCTGATTGCGTCCACCGCGCAGGAAGGGCTGATGCGGGTCGGGGCCGAGCGCGAGAGGGATGAGGTCGCGGGCGGCCCTGTCGTCAGAAAGACACGCTGACGACGAGAGGCGGCGCTTGTGGAGCGTCGCTTTAATACAAAGTGGCGAGCGCCTTGCCGCTGTAATCCTCAAGCTCGTCTTCGCGTCCGGTCTTGATCTTGGTGACCCATTCGGGATCCTGCAGGAGGGCGCGGCCGACGGCGATGAGGTCGAATTCGCCGGCTTCCATGCGGTCGCGGACGGCCGACAGCGGCGCGGATTTGGAGCCTTCACCGGAAAAGCTGCCGAGGAAGTCCGACGAGAGTCCGACGCTGCCGACGGCGATGGTGGGCAGGCCCGTGAACTTCTTGGTCCAGCCCGCGAGGGTGAGCGTGTCGTCGTGATCCGCAAAACCGGGTTCCCAGAAACGGCGGGTGGAGCAGTGAAGGGCATCGACGCCGGCGTCTTTGAATACGTTGAGGAAGCGCCCGAATTCGTCGGGATTATCCGTCAGGTTGACGGTATAGTCCTGCTGCTTCCACTGGGAGAAACGGAGGATGATGGGGAGGTCCCTCGTTGACTCTTTTTTGGCTGTCTCATCTATCGCTTTGCGGCAGGCCTTGATGATGTCGGCGGCAAGGGTGGCGCGCTGTACCAGGTCGCCGCCATATTGATCGTCGCGCTTGTTCATCACGCCCCAGAAGAACTGATCGATCAGATAGCCGTGCGCGCCGTGGATCTCGATGGCGTCGAAGCCTGCGCGGGCGGCGTCGGCTGCGCCCTCGGCAAAGGCACTGATGATGTCGGCGACGTCTTCCTCCGACAGTTCGGGCGCGACCTGTTTGCCGTTATGGGTGAGGCCGGAAGGGGAATCCGAGGCGGCATCCGGATAGTGGCCCGTACCGGGTTTGCGCATGAGGCCTGTGTGCCAGAGCTGCGGCGCGATGAGGCCGCCTTCCTTGTGGACTTCCGCGACCACATCCTTCCAGCCGCCGAGGGGATCGTCGCCGTGGAACATGGGCACCTTGTCGTCATTGGACGCGCCCTCGCGACGGATCGTCGTGCCCTCGGTCAGGATCAGGCCGACATCGTTTTTCGCGCGGCGGCCGTAATAGCTGACATTGCTCTCGTTCGGGACGCCGTCCGGCGAAAAGCTGCGCGTCATGGGGGCCATGACGATGCGGTTGGGGAGCTCTAGATTGCGGAGCGTGAAGGGGGAGAAGAGGATGTCGGTCATAAGAAAGACACTAGGGATAATAATCACTACTGTCACGGTTCAAGTTTTGATGGATATATACATATGACTCACTATCGGAGCATAAATTCATTGATTCTTAATTCCGAAAAGTTTGGTGGCTCTGAAACTGTTTGCAAACAAGTCTTCATAAGCGCGTCTTGCCTTACTTCAGCTACGGGCAATTTTTTTAATTCGTGGAAAAATCGGGTTACTAAAGCGTCGGCTTTAATGTATGTACTAGCGTTTAAATTCTTATAGATCTCAGGAAAGTCCGAATTTATAATTTTCCCTCTCATATGTTCGGAAAAAGCCACTTCTTGGTGAAACTTTCTAAAGGGCAGTCTGCTAAACTTTGAGACAGCGCATAGGTCTGATATGATAGCCAGCACTTCGCTTGATACCGGATCTAATGACAGATCTGGCTCCATCGCGACATATGCGTGGGTTAGTTCATGCACAATGGTTCTGACTATATCGCCTTCCAACTCCAGATATCGATCAGGGCCCAGGGGAACCTCAAAGGCAAAGCGAACCTTTGCTTCTCTTTCGCTAAAAGGGTATGCTGATGCAAAACTATAACCATATCCATGAGGCATTAATAGAAGCTCTATGGCAACATCCCCTTTATATGAAAAGTTTGATGCTGTCCAAGAAACTGCATTTTGGATGCTTTGACAGATTTCTAAAAATTCAGCACAAGAGAAGCGTTCTGACACTCTCGCTACGTCTTCGTAATTGAAGATGCTCAAGTTATTCCAAGAGGACGTAAGATTATAGTCCGATGGGTCAGTTTCAATCTCGCCCGGAATAGACGTGTAGCTAATTATTTTCTTGTCAGAAACCGTAATGCCGTAAGATGCGTCAGCGTTATGAATTCCATCAGGTGAGAATTCGAATGGATAGTGTGTTTTACAAGCAGGCAAAAGGAGCAGCAACAGCATGCTGCTCCAGAATACTATTTTAGCACAATTTCTAGTAGCCATTCGACGGATCAATAATTACCGGCCCATTAGGCCCAACATACCAACTATCACTGGAACCAGCCAGAACCACATTGTCATGCATTACCTCGGCGGTCACGGTGTTTGTGCCTTGGCTATTTGCAAAATCAAGATTATAAACCTTGTGCACAATTTCATCGGCTTGGCCATTATAGCTGGATAACCAATTTACAACGTCGCTTTCAAACTGTGCTGTAACTTTATAGCCGCTTAGATTATAAGTAGATGACTTTACGCCCAAAACACTAGATCCATCCATAGCGGTAACGGTAGCCGTGCGACTAGAGCTTCCCAAAAAAGAACTAGTGCTTTCTTCTAAATCAATTTCAACATTTTCCCCCAGCAGATATTGCAAATTGTTATAAGGTGAGCTGCTCTTCCAGACGGCTTCAACTGAACACTCTGTTTCGCCTTGATCATTTATTGTGCATTTGGTTCTTACTTCATTGGGGTTTCGTATTGTTTCACAAGCTGTCAACGAAACAGCCAAGCACGCTAATGTTATGGACGTTAAAATTTTTGCGGTATTCATAATAAGCCTTGCAATAGAGCATGTCATAATAGACGATTGTTTCGCAACATAGTTACACGTCAATTTTATGACATACCTTTCTCTATCTCAAAAATTTCCTTGGGAATCTTATTTTTTTGCAAAAATTATTAGATTAATGTTTTGTCTCCGATCATAGCTGAATGCGTCGGCGGGGCGGGCGGCGGGATTCGATCTGTTCGTTGTATTCCTCGAGGGTGAGCTGACCGTCGCGATTGGGGTCGGAGCGGTCGAAGCGGCGCAGTGCGGGGTCGGCGAATTCGGCGAGGGTGAGCTGGCCGTCGCCGTCGGCGTCGAGGGCGAGAAAATTGGGACGGCGTCTGGTGGTGATGGGGAGGGCGGAGAGTTCTTCCGGCGAAACGAGGCCGTTGGTATCGGTGTCGGCGCGGGTGAAGCTGTCCGTCTGGGTGATCATGATGTCGTCTTCGGTGATGCGGCCATCGGCATTGGCGTCGCGGCGCTCGAACGCGGTGCGGTCGCGGTCGGAGAGGCCGGAGCTGGCGCAGCTGGCGAGAACGAAGACAGGAAGTATGAGGAGGATTTTCATGAAAGCACTTTCTCTACAGTCTTCTGGCGACCTGCAGTGAGGATGGCGAGGCCGATCGCCCAGCTGCCCCATTTCTCGACGAGGTCTGCGGTGGCGCCCGGGACGCTGTAGGCAGCGACGGAAATGGTGAAGCCCGCGAGGATGGCGGCGAGGATGAAGGCGGGGCGGACGCGCCAGCCGATGGCGCGGGTGAGGATGGTCGGCCCGAACGCTGCCCCGAGTGCGACCCAGGCGAAGAGGACGCGCGAGAAAATGTCCTGCGGCAGGGCGAGGGTGAGGCCGACGGAGATAGCGGCGACGGCGACCATGCTGATACGGCCCGCGAGTAGCGGGTTTCGGACGGGGAGGTCGCTGTCATGGGAGACGGCGGAGGCGCTGGCGAGCAGGAGCGAGTCGACGGTGGACATGACGGCGGAAAGCACGGCGGCGATGACGATGCCTGCGAGCACGGGTGGGAGATAGGCGCGGGCGGCACTGAAGATGACGGATTCGGTGCCCGCATCGAGCGCGCTGGCCTTGGCCGCGATGGCGAGCAGGGTCAGCCCGGCATAGATGAGCGCGCCCCAGCCGACCGTGATGGCCGCGCCCTGCAGCCGCGCGCGGCGCGAGCGCACGGCCATGATGCGGTTAAGCAGTTGCGGCTGGCCGAGTGCGCCGAGCCCTGTGCCAAGAAGACCCATGGCGACGCCCGCGCCGAGCATGCCGCCGCTGGGCCCGGAAAGGTGGAACCAGTCGGCGTCGACGGTGCTGTGGAGTTGGTCGGTGACGGCGCTGAGCCCGCCAAGCTGGCTGATCATGACGGCGGGCACGATGATGCAGGCGGCGAGCATGACCACGGCCTGTAGCGCGTCGGTGACGCTGGCCGCCCAGAAGCCGCCAAAGGCGCAATAGATAACGATGACGGTCGCGCCGATGAGCACGCTCTCGAACACGCCGAGGCCGAAGGCGTCGCTAAGTGCATTGCCGGCGGCCTGAAACTGTGAGGCGATGTAGAAGACAAAGCAAAAGAGGATGATGACCGCACAAACGAGGCGGATGGCACGGCGGATGCGACCCGTGGCGTCCGCGCTGATGAAGTCGACGATGGTGATATGCCCGCGCTCGCGTGTTTCCGCGTTAAGGCGTGGGCCGATGACGAGCCAGGTCAGGAGGTAGCCCGCGAAGATGCCCGGAATCAGCCAGAGAGCGACGAGGCCCATGGAGAACACCGCGCCCGTAAAGCCGAGCAGCACCCAGGCGCTGGAGGTGGAGGCGGCGTAGGAGAGCCCCGCGACCCCGGCCCCGAGGTTCTGGCCCGCGAGGAAGTAATCCGCCTCGGACGCCACGCGGCGCGAGGCCCAGAGGCCGATGCCGATGAGCACGAGCTTGTAGACGATGAGGGTGATGAGGACGGTCATGGGGTGGGGTCTCCGCCTGTATCGACTTCGAGCTCTTGGGTGCGAATGAGGTTTTCGCCCTGGAAGGCGTAGAAGCGGCGGACGGTGAAGCCGCGTTCGCTGAGCATGTCGGGGAGGGAATCTTCGCCGACGAGGTGGCCGATGCCGACAGCGGCGAAGCCAGTGCCCGGGCCCTGCATCCAGTTGGTGAGCGTATCGGCCCATCGGGCGTTGCGGTCGGTCATCAGCGTCTGGCGGGTCGCGCCGGTGATGGAGGCGGCAAGACGCGTCGCGAGGGTGTCGGCGTCGCCTTTTACCCATTCGGTGGCGATGGCTTCGAGTTCAGGCGCGATGCGGTTGTAGCGCTCCAGCGTGGAGCGGAGGGTGGCGAGCTGGGTGTCGCGGGGGGCGTCGGCGGACAGGGCGAATTGCTGATCGGGGGTGTCGAGATAGGCGGTGAATTTCGCGGTGCGGCGGGCGCGGGACTTCAGTGCTTCGTCCGCGCTGATGCGGGAGGAAAGATTGGCCTTTTCTGCCGCCGCGACGGTCAGGAGTTCCGAGGCGAGCCAGGGCTGGAGCGTGTCGAGGAAGTCGTAAGGGATGTCGGCCGAGAGCGCCGCGACCTCCAGCAGGCGGGTCTCGTAGTCGTCGAAACCGTCCGAGAGGCGCTCACCCAGTGGCAGAAAGCCGCGCGAGCGGGTGAGCGCGTCGGTGCGGATGCGGGTGGCATTATCGGACGGCGTTTCGAACCACACCGTGCCGGCGGACATGAAGGCGTTCCACATGTCGTCGCGCTGCCAATCGAGTCCGGCGGGAATGATGTGGAGCGTGCCGTAGAGATAGAGGCGGCTGTCGTCATCGGTGACGAGCCAGATGGCCGGGCCGTCATTGCGGTCGCGTGCGTCCTCCACCTTATCGACCGCTCCGTCGAGCGGACGGCACGCCTGAAGAGACGTGGCGGAAAGCAGGGTCAGGGCGATGAGGAGGAGGGTGCGCACGGGGGTGGGGTAATGGGTGCAGGGTGAGGGGGCAAGGTGGCTGTCCAGCTTCGGCTTTGCGGGTCGCGGTCCCGGATATTTCGCCCTGCGAAATTCCGGGAATGCGGTGAAAACTCTCTCACGCATTCCCGGACGTGATCCGGGATCGCGGGCTGTCGTGAAATTGGTCTGGCCCTGCCCTGCCCTGCCTGCCATCAGGCTGTGTGGCTGAACTCCTCATCGTCATCCCTGCGCTGAATGCGGAAATCCCCCTGGCACGCTTGCTCAAGCAGGTGAAGGGACACCGCGTTATCGTTTCGGATGGGGGTTCGGAGGATGGCACGCTGGCGGTGGCCGTCAAAGCCGGAGCCGTAATCGCGGCAGGATCGCCCGGGAGGGGGCAGCAATTGGCGCGGGGTGTGGCGTTTGGTTTGCGGAACATGGCCGAGGATGCGTGGGTGCTGGCGCTGCACGCGGATACGGTTTTGCCGGAGGGGTGGGAGGCGCTGGTCGCGGGGCATATGGAGCGCTCAACGAAGGCGGCCTATTTCGGCTATGGCCCGGTGGCGGGATTGAGCGCGGCGGAGCGGGTGATCCTGCGCGCATTTGTGCGTCTGAGGGAGGTGGCCTGGGGCCTGCCCTATGGGGATCAGGGTCTGCTGATGAGTGCGGAGCTGTATGCGCGCGTGGGCGGCTATGCGGAGATGGCGCTGTTCGAGGATGTGGATCTGGTGAAGCGGATCAACCGGGCGGCAGGGCGCATGGTGCGCCTGAAGGGGGATGTGGAGACGGATGCGCAAGGCTATGGCGGGCAGCTGTGGCGCAAGGGGTGGCGGAATTTGCGGCTGCTGCGGGCCTATCGCAAGGGCGCGAGCGTGGAAGCGCTGGTGGCGCGCTATCGGGGCGGGGCATGAAGACGCTGATGGTGTTTGCGAAAGCGCCGGCACTGGGGCGTGGGAAGACGCGGCTGGCCGGTGGCAACGGGGCGGCAGGGATTGGCGCGGTGCATGCGCTGCGGCTCTACCGGGCGATGACGGTGCGGGTGCTGCGGAGTGTGCGCGATGCCCGCTGGAAGGTGGTGGTGGCGGGGACGCCGGACGGGGTGCGTGCGCGCGAATGGGGCGACGTGGAGGTGGTGGCGCAAGGGGCGGGATCGCTGTCGCCACGGCTGGAGGCCGCGCTGTCGGGGCGGGGCACGATCTGCGTAATCGGCACGGACTGCCCGCAAGTTCAGGCGCGGGATGTGGCCGACGCCTTCGCGGCCTTGAGGACATGCGATGTCGTGCTGGGGCCCGCCGATGACGGGGGGTTCTGGCTGATCGGGGCAAAGCGGGTGTGGCCGGGAATGCTGGAGGGTGTGCGGTGGTCGAGCGAGCACGCGGCTGCGGATGTGGCCGCGCGTGTCGAGCGCGCGGGCGGGCGCGTGGGGTGGCTGCGCGTGCTGGTGGATGTGGATGATGTGGAGGCGCTGGCGGTTGTGAGGGAGATGGGGCGGCGGATTGTTTGAGCCCGGCATCAGGCTCCCGCGCTTGATGCGGGACCTCCATCGTTAGTGATACATGTTTTAGCTGGCCCTATAGTTACTCACGACAAGCGGGAGGTCCCGGATCACGTCCGGGAACTTTCTCAAATCAGTCCTCATCCAGCTTCTGGCGGAGGCTCAACAGGTCGCGCCAGGCGTCCTTCTTGAGGGCGGGTTGGCGGAGCAGGAAGGCGGGGTGGTAGATGGGCAGGCAGGGATAGCTTGTCCCGTCCACGTCCGCGTCGCGCCAGTGGCCGCGCTGGCGCATGATTCCGGTATCGCCCGTGAGCGCCTGGAGCGGGACATTCCCGGTCAGAACCAGCACGTCCGGCTTGGCGAGGGCGATGTGGCGGAAGAGGAAGGGGCGGCAGAGTTCGATCTCGGCCTTGGTGGGGGTGCGGTTTTTTTCGGGGCGCCAGTTCACGACATTGGTGACGTAAAAGGCGTCCTCGTTCAGGCCGATGGCGCCCATCATGAGGTCGAGGAGCTGGCCCGAGCGCCCGATGAAAGGCTTGCCGTGAAGGTCTTCGTCGCGGCCCGGGGCTTCGCCGATGACCATGACGCGGGCGTCGGGGTTGCCGCGCGAGAACACGGCCTGGCGGGCGCTGGCGGTGAGGGCTCCGGCGTCGAAGCTGTCGAGTATCGTCTTGAGCTCGGCGAGGGTCTTGGCGGTGGCGGCGAGGGTGGCGGGATCGCCGGACGTTTTGGGGGTCTTGGCTTTGGGTTTGGGGGCAGGAGCGACGGTGTTGGGGGTGCCCGCGACCTTCAATTCGGGGGCACGTTTGACGGGTGCAGGCAGGTCGGGAACGTCCACACCCTGGCTGGCCCACCAGTCCACGATGGATTGGAGTTCGCGGTCCATGGCGCTAGTGCGCGCTTTCCCATCGTCCTTCGAGACGCGCTGCGCGCTCCTCGGGATGAAGGGAAAGTGCAGGCATCCGTGCAGGGCAATAGCCTTCACTCCGGAGTGCGAGCGCAGCGAAGCCTCGAAGGGCGATGGCGGGGCGGGAAACCATCACCGCCGTGCGCGCACGACGGCGCTGACATTGGCTTCGATGCATTCGATGATGGTGCCGGCGACGTCCTTCTTGGTGGCATTGGTGATGCCCTGAAGACCGGGACTGGAATTGACTTCGAGGATTTTCGGGCCCGTGGAGGAGCGCAGGATATCGACGCCCGCGACCGTCAGGTTGAGCGCGCGGGCAGCCTTGATGGAGACCTGGCGTTCTTCGCGCGAAAGCTTGGTCATGGCCGCGGTTCCGCCCTGATGAAGGTTGGAGCGGAAGTCTCCGGAGGCGGCGGTACGCTTCATCGCGCCGACGACCTTGCCCTCCACGATGAAGGCGCGAACATCCTCGCCCGCCGCTTCCTTGACGAATTCCTGAATGAGGAAATCGGCTTCGAGATTGGAGAACGCATCGATCATGGCGGAGGCGACCTTTTTGGTGTCGGCCAGGACGACGCCTTTGCCCTGAGTGGATTCCAGCAATTTCAGGATGACGGGCGCGCCGCCGACGAGGTCGATGAGTTCCTTGGTGTCGCGGGTCGAGCTCGCAAACGCCGTCGCGGGCATGCCCAAGCGGTGCGAGGCCAGCACCTGGTGCGCCAGCAGCTTGTCGCGCGAATTGCCGATGGAGGCGGCGGAGTTCAGGCAATAGACGCCCATCGCCTCGAACTGGCGCACGACCGCGAGGCCGTAAAACGTGATGGAGGCCCCGATGCGCGGGATCACGGCATCGAAGCGTTCCAGCGGCTCGCCCCGGTAATGCACGGCGGGCGTGCTTTTATTGATGGCCATGTAGCAGGCGGTGGTTCTGACGCATTCGATGACGTGGCCGCGCGCCTCGGCAGCCTCGATCATGGCGCGGTTGGACCAGTTGTTCGGGCTTTGCGTCAGGATGGCGATGCGCAGGGGGCGCTTGGCGGCGTCGGCTTTCTTGCGCCGCTTATAGGCGGCAAAGCTGAGCGCGGGCTGCAGGAAGCGTTCGGACGGATTGACCTGGATGCTGTCGGTCAGCGCCTCGCGGCCGAGCAGCATGCGCGAGCTCATGGTTTCGCGATTGGTGAGCGTGAGCTCGATCGGCCAGGTGCGGTCGCCGATGCGCATGTCCGAGCGGATGACATAGCGCAGTTCCGCCTCGCCATTGGAGGAAGTGACCATGCGCTTGTCGATGACCTTGGCCGAGCACATGACCTCGAGCGAGGGATCATCCGGGTCGGGGTGCATGATGAAGCGGACCTGGGGATTGCGCGTCCCGCCATAGGGCTCCACCGCGACGGCGTGGAGCGCGGAGGTACGCGCGCCGGTATCGACCTTGGTCTTGATGGCGGGCAGGTTGAGGCCTGGCAAGCTGACCCATTCCTCCCAACCGAGGCGCAGATCGGGGCCGAGCTGAACCTCGGTGTCGATGGGGGTGGCCTTGGGATCGGCGGCAGGGGAGTTGTCGGGAGTGTCTGACGGGGTGTTGGGCATGGGGCGTTGTCCGGGCTGGGGGCGGGCGGCGCAAGGGAAAATGCGTCGCGCTTTACGGCGGGGTGTTGCGTGCTAAACGCGACAGCAGGATGTCGGGTGCAAGGCCCGGGGAAATATTTTGAAAGCAGGGTCATGGCGGAAGAGATCATCGAGCGCGAGAGCATGGAATATGACGTGGTCGTGGTGGGCGCGGGCCCGGCGGGCCTGAGCGCGGCAATCCGGCTAAAGCAGATCGATCCGGAGATCAGCGTCGTGGTGCTGGAGAAGGGCTCCGAGGTCGGGGCGCATACGCTGTCGGGCGCGGTACTGGATCCGGTCGGTCTGGAGCGTTTGTTCCCGGACTTTCGCGAGGATGCGGACTGCCCGGTCACCGTCGAGGTCACCAAGGACCGGTTTCAATTGTTCGGTGTGGAAGGCTCGCTGCCCATCCCGACCCTGGTCATGCCGCCCTTTATGCACAATCACGGCAACTACATCGTCAGCATGGGCAATGTGGTGCGCTGGATGAATGATAAGGCCGAAGCTCTGGGCGTGGAGGTGTTTCCGGGCTTTTCGTGTTCCGAGATGGTGTTTCATAAGGACGGCCCGAAAGCCGGGAGCCTGAAAGGTGTGGTTGCGGGCGTGTTCGGCATCGGCCGCGACGGCGAAAAGACCGACGCCTATGAGCCGGGGATGGAACTGCACGGCAAATACGTGTTCCTGGCCGAAGGTGCGCGCGGGAGCCTGACCAAGGTCGCGACGGCGAAATATGCGCTGGACGCCGATTGCGAGCCGCAGAAGTTCGGCCTCGGCTTCAAGGAAGTCTGGGAAGTGCCATCCGAGCAACACCAGGAAGGGCTCGCCTTCCACTCGGTCGGCTATCCGCTGGGGATGAAACAGGGCGGGGGCGGCTTCGCCTATCACGCGGACAACAATCAGGTCTATCTGGGCCTGATCGTCGATCTGAACTACAAGAATCCGTACATGTATCCGTATATGGAGTTCCAGAAATACAAGCACCACCCGGACATTCTCGCCATGATCCAGGGCGGCAAGCGCATCAGCTATGGCGCGCGCGTGGTGACCAAGGGCGGGCCGCAGAGCATGGTCAAGGCGGCGTTCCCGGGCGGGGCGCTGATCGGATGCTCGGTGGGCTTGGTGAATCTGGCGCGGATCAAGGGCAACCACAATGCGATGCTGAGCGGCATCATGGCGGCGAATGCGGCGGCGGAAGCGCTGAAAGCCGGGCGCAGCTCCGACACGCTGGAAGATTACGATCATGAGCTGCACCACGGCGAGATCATGGACGATCTGGTGCCGCAGCAAAATGTGGCCGTGCTGAACGGGCGCTTCGGGCCGTTCCTCGGCGGGATGGGACTGGGTGGCGTGGATATGTGGATGCGCAGCGTCCTGCCCTTTGGCATCATGAAGCGCCTCAAGCACCGCAAGGAAGACGCGGACTGCCTAGAGCAAGCCTCCAAGCACAAGCCGATCGATTATCCGAAGCCCGACGGCGTGATCAGCTTCGACCGCCTGACCTCCGTGTCCTTCACCAACACCTATCACGGCGAGGAGCAGGTGCCGCACCTGAAGCTGATCGATCCGGATGTGCCGATCGCGATCAACCTGCCGCAATTCGCCGAGCCCGCCGTGCGCTATTGCCCGGCCGGGGTCTATGAAGTGGTGACCGAGGATGACGGGAGTGATCCGAAATTCGTGATCAACGCGCAGAACTGCATCCACTGCAAGACGTGCGATCTGAAGGATCCGAGCAAGAACATCATGTGGATGGTGCCCGAAGGCGGCGGCGGCCCGAATTATTCGGGGATGTAGGGATTGGGCGCGCTACGCGCGGCATGTCTTTCGTCACCCCTTCCGCCCCTGCGGGGCACCTTCCCCATCGAGGGGAAGGAGAGGATTAGTATCACAATTCATCTTTCCTTCCCCTTGATGGGGAAGGTGGCCGAACGACGTGAGGCCGGAAGGGGTGACGAGAGTGTGAGGCCGAGCGGAGCGAGGACAGGGTGTGCCCGAGCGTAATCCGCATCTGCAAGCGTCGGCAAAGGCACTGCGCAAACGCATGACACCCGCCGACCGGCTTTTGTGGTCGAATATCCGCGAGCTGAAATCCCAAGGCACCCGCTTTCGCAGACAGGTGGTCATCGGGCCCTGTATCGTGGATTTTGCCTGTCACACGAGCCGTGTGGTTGTCGAGGTGGATGGCAGCGGTCACGGCTTTGATCCGCAGATTGCTAAGGATGCAATACGGGATGAATGGCTAAGGGGCGAAGGCTATGAGGTCGTGCGTATCTGGAACCGTGATCTGATGGCCGATCCGGATGGCGTGTTGACGGCCCTTTGGGCGATTATTTCCTCTCGTCTTCAGGGATGACCGCAATACTCCCTTGCCCCCTTCCCGCGCGCGCCCGATAACTCTTTTATGATCCGTGCGCTTCTTATCTCTTCCGCCCTCCTGCTTGGCGCGTGTGCGACCCCGAGTATTGCACCGGCGCCATCGGAGGAAGCGGCGTTGTTCGGGGACTTTTTGGCGGGCGCCTATGCGTCCCGGGTCGATGATTATACCGCGCGCACAGCCTATTACGCCAAAGCGTTCGAGCGGGTGCCGGAGGATGTGTTTATCGGGCGGCGGGCGCTGACCTATGCGGTGCTGGACGGGGATATGGATCTGGCGCGCAAGCTTGCCGCGGACATGTTAAGCGTGGACGGGGTCGAGCCGATGGCGCGCATGGTGGCAGGACAAGGCGCGCTCAAACGCGGGCGTCATGCCAGGGCCGCGACCCTGTTCGGGCCGGACACGCAGGACCTGACCATGGGGATCGCCATGGACATCATGCAGGGATGGAACGCGGTGGCCATGGGGGACGAGACGGCGGCGCGCGCGGCGTTCGAGACCATTGGCGGCGGGCCGGATTTCAAGACGCTGGCGGAGCTGCAACTGGCCATCATGGACAATGCCGCCGGCGAGGTGGACGCGGCGCTGGCCCGTCTGGACGGCATGGCCGAAAGCGAATTATACGAGGTCGAGGTGGTGCTGACACGCGCGCGCATAATGGGTGCGGCGGGGCGGGCGACCGAGGCGCGGGACCTGTTGGTGGAATTCAATCGCGAGAACGGCAATCCGGAATCCGGGCCGGTTCCGGACGCGATTGCGGCGTTGAGTGCAGGCAAGAGCCTTCGCACGGAGTTTGCCCCGCATGAATATGCGGCGCGCGCCCTGACGGAGCCGACCTATTCCTTTTTCGTACGCAATCGCGCGCTGGATGCGGCGGAGCTTTACCTGCGCATGGCGGTCGATCTGGATCCGGATTACGACAAGGCGAAAATCTGGCTGGGCAATATCCTGGAGGCGAGCGACCGGGACGCGCAAGCGCTGGCGCTTTATGATTCCATCACCGAAGACAGCGCCTATGTGGTGAGTGCGCGGCTGGCCAAGGCCAATGTCTATTTCGGCATGGACGAAGACGGGAAGGCGTTGAAGACGCTGGAGGCGATCAATGCCCTGCGCCCGTCCGTAATCACGCGCGAGGCGTTGGGCCGGGCGCGTTTGATCCGCGAGAATTATGCAGAGGCCCTGCCGATCTATGACGCGCTGATCGCGTCGCTGACGGACGAACAGCTCGCCGCCGACACGCAGCCCCTCTATTTCCGGGGAATTGCGCGCGAACGCGAAGGCGATTTCGACGGTGCGGTCGCGGATTTCAAGCGCGTCCTGTCGTTCGAACCCGACGACGCGGATGCGCTGAATTATCTCGGCTATACCTGGGTCGATCGCGGGGAGAACCTGCAGGAAGCGTTCGAGATGATCGAGCGCGCGGTCGAGCTGGAACCGGATTCCGGCGCCATCGTGGACAGTCTGGGCTGGGCGCATTACCGGTTGGGCCGGTATGAGGAGGCGAAAGCCCACCTCGAAAAAGCGGCCGAGCTGACCCCGACATCGGCGACGATTATCGATCATCTGGGCGATGTCTATTGGAAGCTGGGTCGCTTTCGCGAGGCAGGTTATCAGTGGAGTCGTGCGCTGGGTCTTGACCCGGATGACGAGGAACGCGCCAATATCCGCGCCAAGCTCAAAGGCGGGCTGGACGCGGCGATAGACCTTTCGCCCTAGGGGTCGCGACGGTGGCTGGCAACATCCAGGAGCTGGCGAGGGCCAAGGTCAATCTGACCCTGCATGTAGGGCGGGTGATCACGGATGCGGATCGCTTTCATGGCTATCATCCGCTGGATAGTCTGGTGGTGTTTGCCGATATTGGCGACGTGATCACGGTGGAGCCTGCCGACGCTTACAGCTTGGAGATCATCGGGCCGTTCGCCGATGCCTTGAAAAGCGAGGCGGACAATCTTGTCAGCCGGGCTGTGCGGGTGGCGGCGGGATTGATTCAGGAAGGCCTGGGCAAAGACGGCAATGTGAGGGTCACGCTCGACAAGCGCCTGCCTGTATCGTCGGGACTCGGCGGTGGGAGTGCGGATGCGGCGGCGGTCCTGCGGGCGCTGGTGCCGGAGACGGTGCCACGGGAGAAACTTATGGAGGTAGCTTTGTCGCTTGGTGCGGATGTGCCGGCCTGCGTGATGAACCGCACATTGCGGATGACGGGGATCGGAGACAGCCTGGCAGCGGTCCCGGGCGTGGGATCGGTCGCAGCGGTGCTCGCCAATCCGGGCGTGGCCGTCAGCACGCCGGAGGTCTTCCGGCGCTTTGATAGCGGTGGGGATATCCGCGAGACGCCGCGCCCGCAGAAACATGAGGGTAATTTGCTGGCACGGGCGCAGGACGGGCGAAACGATCTGGAGCCCCCGGCCATCGCCAGGGTGCCGGAGGTCGGGGAATTAATTCGGGATATGTCCGCCCAAGCGGGGTGCAAGCTCGCGCGCATGTCGGGATCGGGGGCGAGCGTGTTTGGGGTTTTTGGCTCCGATGCAGAGGCAAAAGCGGCAGCCGCAACCCTGTTGCAAGACGGTCACTGGGCCGTGGCCTGTCGTTTGGGCGAAACTGACGATGGATGAATTCATTCATGGCTTGGGTGGGTGGTGAGCTTGCTCGATCTGGGGGTGATCTGGGGGGTCGCGATTGCGGTCTCGCTTTGCGTGACAGGGCTGGTCGCGGTGGCGGGTCTGGGCGATGTGCCGGGTGCGCGGTCGTCGCACAGCCGGGTCACGCCAACAGCGGGCGGGCTTGGCATCGTCGCGGGATTTGGGGCGGCATTCTGTTTGCCGGGCGCAGCCACGCTTGTCGGCAGTGGATCGGCGGCACCTGCCTTGCTCGCACTTGTGTTTGCGGTGGCGGTAGTGGGATTGTGTGACGATGCGTTCGGCATGGGCGCGCGGATGAAGTTCGCGCTTTTGCTGGGGCTGTCCGGCATGGCGGTCGCAGTGATCGGGCCGGTCGAGCGATTGCCCACCTTTGCCGGCGGAATTGAATTGCCTCCCCATGTCGGGTTTGCAGGCGCAGTGTTGTGGATATTCGTGGTCGTGAATGCGGTCAATTTCATCGACGGAATCAACGGGCTTATGGCCGGGGTCATGAATGCCGCCGCCATGGGGGTTGCGGGTATTGCGGGCGCGTTCGGGTCGGGAACGGTGATGGTCTTAGCGGTTGCGCTGAGCGGGGCTTTGCTGGGGTTCCTGCCCTATAATTTCCGGGTGCGGGCACGGGTGTTCGCGGGTGATGTGGGGGCTTTGCCGGTGGGATTCATCTTTGCGCTACTGCCGCTTTTTATGGTGCGCCAGACCGATCCGGGGGCGCTCTATATCGCGCCGCTATTGATCCTGCCTGTCCTCGCGGATGTGTTCATGACGCTGATCCGGCGGGCGCGGCGCGGAGAGCGTCTGCTGGCCGCCCATCGCGGGCATCTCTATCAGATCGCAGCGCGGCGCTTTTCGCATATGGGCGTGGCGAGCGTTTATCTGGGGACGGTGTTTCCGCTGACGCTCGGCGTGCTCGGGCTGATGGCGTTGGGACTGGAGGACTCGCTCGGGATCGTCATGGTCACAGCCATGCTGTCGGGCGCGCTGGTTCTGGTCTTGGCCCGACGGTGGGATGATGGGCCGGGATAGTCTGATGAATTAATTGGCTCGACTCTCTTACGACGTGCGAGAGACCACATAATCCGCGAGTTCGCCAAGTGCCGTTTTCCAAGGGCTATCCGCAAAAGGTGCCAGCGCGGTTCGCGCCTGGGTCGCGAACACCGTCGCCTGCTCCAATGTGGATTTGAGTGCGCGGGCGCGGCGCAGGTAGGATACGGCGCGTCCCAGATCCACTTCTTCCTGCTCCAGATCCACAATCACGCGATGCCAGAAGGCGCGCTCCTCCGCGTCCGCCGTCTTGAGCGCGCGGATGACCGGCAGCGTCATCTTGCCTTCGCGGAAATCGTCGCCGACACTCTTGCCGAGCGCAGCTTCGAGACCGCCATAATCGAGCGCATCGTCGACCAGCTGAAAGGCGAGCCCCAATGCGCGGCCATAGGTGGAAAGCGCCTCGCGCTCCGAGCCCGGGCGATCCGCGATGACGGGGCTGACTTCGCAGGCGGCGGCAAACAACGCCGCCGTTTTCGCGCCGACCACATCCATATAGCGCGCCTCGCTCATCGAAATATCGCGAAGACCTGCGAGCTGATTGACCTCGCCCTCGGCGATGACGCTGGAGGCGCGCGCGAGTATGCCGAGCGCCTCCATGGAATCCGTTTCGACCATCAGGTTGAACGCGCCCGCAAACAGGAAATCGCCCACGAGGATGGAGCTCGCATTGCCCCAGATCCGGTTCGCGCTGGTTTTCCCGCGGCGCAAGCTCGACTGGTCCACCACATCGTCGTGCAGGAGCGTGGCGGAGTGGATGAACTCCACACTCGCCGCGAGCCGGTGATGGTGCGTGCCGCGATAATCGCACATCCGCGCGGTCGCGCATGTCAGGAGCGGGCGCAAACGCTTGCCGCCCGCCTTGACGAGGTGCGCCGCGAGATCGGGAATCATACCGACCGGCGACTGCATCCGCTCAAGGATCAGCGCATCGACCGCAGCCATATCGTCCGCCGCCAGCACCATGAGTCGCTCTGCCGGGTTCAGGTAAACCTTCTCGCCCGGAGCGCTCTGGGCGTCCGGCGCAGTCGTGGCATTCGCCTTCAGGGCTGTGGCAGTCATATCCCCCACATAGGCGGCGATTGCCCTGCCCACAAGTTTTGCGCACTGCAATGGCGTCGCAGCGATTTCGCATGACCCGCCTTCCCACATTGATGGGAACGCTGCGCAAACCTGGCCATTCCTTGGAGGAAGAGGAGACCCCCATGAACCGCATCCCGCCCCGCTCCGGCACCGGCTTTCAAATCCGCGCGGGGCAGACCCTGCGCGTCTGCGATCCGGACGGCCAGCAAGTCTCGGACATGGTCAGCTTTGCAAGCGCCGATCCGCGGGAATATCTCAGCTCCGGCCGCTCCATCGATTATGCCTCGCGCATGTTCCTGACCACGGGCGACACTCTCTATTCCAACCGCTCCGGGCAGATGTGGGAGATCGTGGAGGACACGGTCGGCCGCCACGACTTCACCCTCACGCCCTGCTCCGCCGAGATGTTCGCCAAGCTCTACGGCGAAGATCAGGTCCACCGGGGCTGCTTCGGCAATCTCGCCGCTGCGCTGGAGCCTTTCGGCATCGCACCCGACAGCGTGCCCATCGCGTTCAACATCTTCATGTACGTCCACGTCGACAGCGACTCCGGCGAGATCGAAGTGCGCCCCCCGAAATCCTGCCCCGGCGATTTTATCCGCCTGCGCGCCCTCATGGACATGACCGTCGCCCTGACGGCGTGCTCAGCGGGCCAATCCAACAATTTCACCTACAAGCCGATCGACTGGGAGATCGAGAACTAGATCGCCCTATCCGCTCGCCAGATATTGCAGTCCCGCAACGGCCCGTGTCTTCTCCAGGCTCTTGACCAGATCCAGCACATGTCGGCGCGGCTCCTCGCTGATCGCGTAATAGGCCCGGACCAAATCCATAGTCTCCTTCTTGGAGAGCACATCCGGTGCCAGGAATTCCGGCGCGTCCTTGCTGTCTTCCGAGCCCAACCCCTCATAGAAATACTGCACCGGTACGCTCAGCGCCTCCGACAGTTCGAACAATCGCGACGCACTCACCCGGTTGGCCCCGCACTCGTATTTCTGGATCTGCTGAAAGCGGATGCCCACCTCTTCGGCTAGCGTCTGTTGCGTCAGCCCCAGAAGGCGGCGGCGGCGGCGCAGGCGTTTGCCTACATGGAGGTCGATATCATTGGTCATGGCGTGCTGTCCCTGAATGGCGTCTTCGCCCCTCAAGGGAGCAAGCCCCGTGCCAATTCCCCCATCCCGTGTTCGCCTAACGCGGGAGCGAGGGAATTCCGCCGGATTCGCTCCCCCGGACACAATCCTGCGAGCGTTTTGGACGGCCCCGCATACTATTAACGCTGACCCTGTTCCGAAACGGCACATCACTCCGCCCCTCATTCCGCGGCCATTTCCAGCCCCGGAGCCAGCGCCTCCATCACCTCCGCGCAGACCCCGCGCAAATCCACGCATAACTTTCCATAGCCGCGCTTGACCCGCCCCGTCGCCGGATTGAAATAGAGATCGCGGTTAAGCTCGATCTGCACCGCTTCCACGCCCGCATCTGGCCGCCCATAGGCCAGTGTAGAGAACCCGCCCGCATAAGGCCGGTTGCGCACGACCGAATACCCCCTCCGCACAAAAGCCGCCTCCAAAGCCGTCACCGTATCGCGCTGCGCCGTCTGCCCGTGCCCGTCGCCCAGCACCACATCCGCGCGGCGGATTGGCTGAATCGACCGCTTGCCACGTTTGACCGCGGCAAAGCCCGGCATGGAATGACAATCGATCAGCACAGCCCGCCCAAACCGCGCCCGCGACTCCGCCAGCAATCCCGACAGCGCCGCGTGATACGGCGTATGGAGCGCCGCAATCCGCGCCCGCGCCTCCGCCCGGCTCGGCGGATAGCGGTGGATCGCCTGATGCTCGCTGATCAACAGCGGCACCACGCCCAGACCCAGTTCCGCACGATAGGCCGAGTCCGGGACGCGCCGCGCCACGTGTTTAGCTGCCGGCCATACGTCGTCTGTCCATTCACTCTCCGCGAAATTCCCCTTCGCCCATTCCGGCGGCACATCATCGCCCGCCCGGTTCGCATCCACAAAGCAGCGCGGAAATCGCGCACTCAAAAGCGGCGCCCCCAGATCGGGCGCGCACCCGAACAAGTCATCCACCCGTGCATCCGCGTTTCGCCGCAGAACGTGATGGGGAAGATCAGATGCCCTCCGAAACCCGTCCGGATACACACTCCCCGAATGCGGCGACGCAAATACCACAGGCGCGCGCCAGCCCACCAGCGCGGGGGGCCGCACCACATCATGGCCCACACCCCCAAACGCCGCCAATACACCCGCAACGCTGTCCATCCGGTGTCCCTGCATCATCGCTCCGCCCGCGTCATGACCGCATAATGTCCAAATCCCGCCGCGACGTTAACCCCGTTTCCACACACACTTCCCATACACTCTGCAAGCGCGCCGTCTGGCAGGATATCTGCATCGTCGTCCACACATTGACCGTTCCGGCACAGTCGGGACAGTGCCGACCGACCACCCGACTGACCACTTGACTGACCACTTGACTGCCCAATATCTTGCGAGGCCCCATGGCAACCATTCTCTACGCCGAAGACGACGATTCCATGCGCGCCTTCTTTGAAAAAGCGCTCGAGAAAGCCGGCCATCACGTCATCGCCTGCGACGATGGGGAGCGCGCCCTCCGCGCCCTCAAATTTGCCGACGGCGCGTTCGACCTCCTGCTGACCGATATCATGATGCCGGGCATGGACGGAATCGAGCTTGCCAAACATGCCGAAAAGATGTGCCCCGACATAAAAATCATGTTCATCACGGGCTTTGCCGCCGTCGCCATGAACGACACCTCCGCCCGCGAAGCGACCGTGCTCTCCAAGCCCGTCCACCTCCGCCAACTCGTCGCCGAAGTCGATCGCCTGATCGCCGCATAAACCGCGCAGCCCAAAGCCCCCGCGCCCCTAATCAAAAAGAGAGCACGCCCTGCGTACAGCAATGTCAGGTCTCAGGCGAAGGCGCATAGCACGGCCCCCGCACTTGATGCGGGACCTCCCTCTTCAAAGCTATTATCTCCACCAGCCCGCATCCCCGGATTCAATCCGGGGTCGCGAGCCCTAGCGCCATACCTGTGAGGCTTTCCCTCCCGCGATCCCGGATAAACCGCAGAGCGATTTTCCGGGAATGCGTCTGTGCTTTTCCGCTCATCCACCTCCGACCGGGGCTGTCGCCCCGGCTCCTGCGGTAGATCCGACGCTGTCGGATTTTCGCTTCGCGACCCCTCCGTCGTCCACCACTCCCGAGCAAACCTCTCCGGCATCACCTCG
>Ga0115029_1000269_pt1 | contig 56946 bp, 51 predicted proteins | sample SidtaG_3_FD_87297 | JGI IMG/M metagenome (GOLD analysis project Ga0115029, IMG submission 87297) | Marine algal microbial communities from Sidmouth, United Kingdom - Sidmouth_Asex1 metaG | ecosystem: Host-associated > Algae > Red algae > Unclassified | place: Sidmouth, United Kingdom | collected... | reverse complement strand
CACACGACGCCGATGGATCCAACACCGCATCAACACCACCCCCAGACGACTATTCGACTGGGACAGCGCCAACGACACCTACCATCGCCTCAGCGCACCGACCCTCTGAACCGACCCAGACCCCAAACCTTACGGGTCTGGCACCTGGTGTTACCGGTAACGCCCCGGGTCAGACCCCAAACGTTACGGGTCTGGCACCTGGCGTTACCGGCGGCGGGTGGTGGCGGGTCGGTAGGTTGAGGTGATGTCGACCGCCGATCTCATCCAACGGGCTCCGAAGGCTCTGTTGCACGACCATCTCGACGGCGGGCTGCGGCCCCGCACCGTCATCGAATTGGCGAGCGAGTTCGGATACTCCGACCTCCCGACCACCGACGCCGACGAGTTGGCCCAGTGGTTCAACCGAGGCGCCAAGCGCAACGACCTCGTCCTGTATCTCGAGACTTTCGCCCACACGGGTGGCGTGATGCAGCATCGCGACGCCATCGAGCGCGTGGCACTCGAGTGTGCTCAGGATCTGGCCGCCGATGGGGTCGTCTACGCCGAGGTCCGTTTCGCCCCCGAACTCCACCTCGAAGCGGGGCTCACGCTCGACGAGGTCGTCGAGGCCGTGCTCGACGGGTTCCGTCGAGGCTCGGAGGGGACCGACCTCACCATCTACGGGATCCTGTCGGCCATGCGTCAGGCGGCGCGCAGCTTCGAGATCGCCGAGCTGGCGCTCCGTCATCGCGACACCGGAATCGTCGGCTTCGACATCGCCGGCCCCGAAGCCGGGTTTCCGCCCACTCGCCACCTCGACGCGTTCCAACTCGTCAACCGCGAGAACTTCCACGCGACGATCCATGCCGGAGAGGCGTTCGGTTTGCCGTCGATCTGGGAGGCCGTTCAATTCTGCGGCGCCGAGCGACTCGGACACGGCGTGCGCCTGGTCGACGACATCGAGGTCGACGAGCACGGCGACGCGACCCTCGGGCAACTCGCCACGTACATCCGTGATCGTCGCATCCCACTCGAGGTGTGCCCGACGTCGAACGTCAACACCGGCATCGCCCCCACCATCGCCGAGCACCCGATCGGCATGCTCCGGCGCCTGCGGTTCCGAGTGACGATCAACACCGACAACCGGCTGATGAGCGACACGTCGATGAGCCAGGAGATGCTCGCCGTCCACGAGGCGTTCGGCTGGGGTCTCGACGACATGCAGTGGCTCACCGTCAACGCCGTCAAGTCGGCGTTCGCTCCGTTCCCCGAACGCATCAAGCTGATCGACGGGATCATCAAACCGCGCTACGCGATGCTCAAGTCCGAAGACGCACTGGGGATCTGACGCGATGTCCGTCGAAACGGTCATCGTCGACCACCCACTCGTGCTCGATGCGCTCACCCGAATCCGCGACGTGGGCACGCCGAACGCTCTGTTCCGCCAGCACCTCGAACGCATCGGAACACTGCTGATCGCCGAAGCGACGCAGATGCTGCCGACCGTCGAGGGCACCGTCACCACGCCGCTCACCGAGGCACCGGCCGTGCGTCTGGCCGTCGAGCCGGTGATCGTCCCGATCCTGCGCGCCGGCCTCGGTTTCCTCGCGCCCGCTCAGCAACTCTTGCCGCGTGCCGACATCGGCTTCATCGGGATCGCCCGGAACGAGGAGACCCACGAGCCCGAGCCGTACGTCAACAAGCTTCCCGACAATCTGTCGGAGCGACCGGTTCTGGTGGTCGATCCGATGCTGGCGACGGGCGGCTCGCTGATCCACACCCTCGAACTGCTGATCGCTCGTGGCGCGCAGACGCCCCTGACCGTGGTCTGTGCGCTGTGCGCCCCCGAGGGAATCGCAGCGGTCGAGGCGTCGGGTATCGACGTCACGCTGTTCACTGCGGCGATCGATTCTCATCTGAACGACCAGGCATTCATCGTGCCGGGCCTCGGCGACGCCGGCGACCGCCAGTTCGGAGCCCCCGCCTGATCGCGCCCCCGCCTGATCGCGCCCCCGCCCGCTCGACGAGCTACTCGACGATGACGGTGGCGGCCATGTCGGCGTGCAGCGTGCAGAACAGGCTGTAGACCCCTGGCTCGTCGAACGTCAACTCGAAGTTGGCGCCGGGGTCGAGGAGACCGGAATCGAACTCGTCGAGCATCGGGTCTTCGAAGGTGCCGGCACTGACCGTGTGCGGCACGGCATCGACGTTGTTGAAGAAGAGTGACTGGCCGGCGTCGACCGTGAGGCTGCCGCCGTACGCGAAGTCGGTGATGAGCGACTGCTCGGCGCCTTCGGGGAAGTCGGAGCCGCGGACCTCACGTGACGCTGCGATGGCGTCGGCGTCGACGATGGGGGCGACCGTCGAGTTCCACATCGAGAAGACTCCGAGGTCGTTGTCGTGGGCTGGGTCCACCCAGGCATGGATCATCCAGCCGAGCGACGCACTGAAGTTGCCGCCGGCGGCTTCGCATTCGCTGCGGGGTAGGAAGGAATCTCGTCCTTCGCTGTTGCCGCGGCACAGGTTGTAGTGGATGTGCCAGTTGTCGAGCGGTCCGGCGAAGGTCTCGGGGTGCTGGTCACCGATGATCTGAGGTGGGATGATGAACGACGTGCCGATCAACTGCATCGGTTCGCCGTCCCAGATGCCGTCACGGCACTGGCCGAGAGGGCCGTCGGGCATCGTGTCGTCGGCGAGCGCGTAGAGCAGGATCTCGGGTTCTCCGGGGTCGAATCCATTGGCGATGGACGAGCCTTTGTAGAGGTGCGTCCCCATGTTCGCGGTCTGGATGCGGTCGCTGACGAAGCCATCGGCGCATGCGACATCGATGTCGGAGTGGGCGACCGCGAAGGTGCTGAGTTCGTCGAGTTGACCGACGAGCGTCTCGAGTTCGTCGGCGGTCATCTGCAGTTCGTCGGGGATGGGAGCGTTGGTCTCGTGCAGTTCTTTCAGCTCGAGGTACGAGCAGGGGAGTGCGGGATCTTGGCAGCGCACGGCGTCGGCGAGGGGGCCTTCGACAAGAGTGGGAACGACGCCGAACTCGTTCTCGCGGAACACGTAGCGCGAGTACCCGGGCGCGCCGCCCGCGGCGAATTGGAGACCTGCGGGGAACTGAGCGTCGGCTGCGACCTGGTCGAACTGAGCGGCCTGTTCGATGTAGGTGTTGATCTGGTCGATCGTGAGCGCTTCGTTCGGGTCGATCGTGGTGGTCGTCTCGGCCGCCGTCGTCGGCGCGGCGGTGGTGGGTGCGGCGGTGGTGGTGGAGGCGGATTGCTCGGCCTCGTTGTCGGTGCTGTCGGTCGGCTCGGTGGTCGAGGCGGCGGTCGGTGCCGGAGCGGCGTCGTCGGGGCCGCCTCCGCTGGAGCAGGCGGCGACGCCGAGCGCAGCGACGATGCCGAGGGCGATGAGTGGTTGGCGCATGCTGTCTCCCCAGACGTTGTGTAGTACAAGTTTCAGCATAGGTGACGAATGGCGCACCGGCGGCGTTCGACACGACCGAGATCGGCGGATCGGTAGCCTGACCTGATGGAATTGACGGTGCTGGGCACGACGGTTCGACACGCGATCGATCACGTCGAGGTGTTCCCGGCGCCCGATGGCATCACCACCGTCACGTTCCGCAACGACGAACTCAACTCGATGTGTCCCGTCACCGAGCAGCCCGACCTGTCACGAGTGGTCATCGAGTACACCCCCGACGAATGGTGCATCGAGTCGAAGAGCTTGAAGCTCTATCTGTGGGGCTTTCGGGACCGTGCGGTCTTCGCCGAAGCGCTCGCCGCCGAGATCGCCACCGAGGTGATGACGTCCGCGAATCCCACTCAGGTGAGGGTCACCCTGACCCAGGCTCCGCGCGGCGGCATCGAGGTCGAAGCCGTCAGCCACCTCCTCCGCTGAGGTAACGGCCCGGGTCAGACCCGGGACGTTACTGGTCTGGCACTTGGTGTTACCTCGGTAACGGCCCGGGTCAGACCCCAAACGTTACGGGTAGGCGGGGGTGAGGGTGTCGGCCACGAGGGCGCAGCGGTCTTCGAGGGGAGCGAACGAGGCCTTCGCAGCGTTGATCGCGAGTCGGCCCATCTCGGCGGTCGTGAGGTCGTGCGCGTTCGCGATCGTCTCCAACTCGCTCGATGCGGTCACGCCGCTCATCAGACGGTTGTCGGTGTTGATCCCGATGTCGAAACCGGCGCGCAGCATCGCGATCATCGGGTGCATCTCGATCGACTCGACCGCGCCCACGTGGACGTGGCAGGTGGGTGCCATCTCGAGGTGGACCTGATGGTCGAGCACGTGGCGGGCGAGCGGACCCAACCCCGAGGCGGTGTCGATCGAACCGTCGGGCGAGAATGCGATGTCGGACTGCAGCCGAACCCCGTGACCGATGCGATGGGCGCCGTGTTCGAGCGCGTCGGCGATCAGTTCGAGGTCGGGTGCTTCGCTCGCGTGGATCGTGATGTTCTGCTGTGTGCGGCGAGCGAACGCGAGCGCTTCGGCGTGGAGCGAGGGAGGGAACCCGGTCTCGGCTCCGGCGAGGTCGAAAGCAACGACCTTGCTGTCCCACGCACGCATCTTGTCGACGAGGTGCGCGATCTCGAGTGAGCGGTCGGCGGTCCGCATCGCACAGAGGATCGCGTTGACGGTGATCGAGCGACCCCCATCGAACGCCTCGGCCTCACCGCGCCGAAACCCGGCCGTGACTGCTTCGACCACCTCGTCGAGCGCGAGGCCGGCGCTCTGATGCTGCTCGGGTGCGAAGCGCACCTCGGCGTAGACCACGCCGTCGGCAGCGAGGTCGATCGCGGCTTCGGCCGCCACTTGTTCGAGGTGCTCGGCGCTCTGCATGACGGCACAGGTGTGCTCGAACATCGCAAGCGCCCGGGGCAGATCCTTCGTGGCCGAGCCCGCCTCGAACCAGGCGGTGAGATCGTCGAGCGAATCGGCCGGGAGAGTCCACCCGATTTCGTCGGCCAACTCGAACACGGTGGCGGGCCGGAGCCCACCGTCGAGGTGATCGTGCAGCAGCACTTTCGGTAGGGCGACGGCCTCCTCCGACGAGATCGCCACGTTCAGCCGCCCTTGCGATAGGTCTGCCCGGCGGCGGCCGGGGCTCGCAGCCGCTGGCTCATGAACAGCAGGACCAGGAGCACGGTGACGTAGGGCATGGCGTTGGGAAGCCAATCGGGTGCGACATCGGTGAGCGCCCACCAGGTGAGGATCGCGACGGCGAGCGTTCCGGCGATGATCGTGTCGGCCTTGTTCTGGCGCTTGATCGACCAGGCGAGCGTGGCGAGCAGAGCGATCGCGATGACGAGCAGGAGCGAGTGCGTGCCGAGACCCGTGCCGTCACGCAACGCCAGGACGAACGGGTACCCGAACAGCAGCGAACCGAGCATCAACCCGACTGGTCGCCAGTTGCCGAAGATCAGTGCCGCCAGCCCGATGAAGCCGCGGCCGGTGGTCTGGCCTTCTCGGTACACGTTCGACAATTCCATGGCGATGAATGCGCCGGCGAGACCGGCCATGCCGCCGCTCAGGACGACGCCGACGTACTTGTGGAAGTAGATGTTGACACCGAGGCTCTCGCCCGCTTCGGGGCGTTCGCCCGAGATGCGGATGCGGAGTCCGAGCGCGGTGCGCCAGAGGATGAACGCGCTGATCGGCACCAGAGCGAAGGCGATGACGGTGAAGACCGACAGTTGCGTGAAGAATCCCTCGAGGACGCCGGCGAGGTCGGAGACGAAGAACCACTCCTTGTCGTCGACGGATCCCAACAGGTTGGACGTGCCGTTGCCGCCAGCGAGATACGGCACGTTGATCTTGGGGAGCCCGCCCGCACGCGGCGACTGGGTGATCGACCCGCCCTCCCACTTGAACGGGAACGCCGGAGCGAGATCGCTGGCCAGACGCTCGTTGGTCTTGATCGTCATCTGGTCGGACATGAACCGCATCAGACCGGGGGCGAGGATGTTGATGGCGACGCCCGAGATGATGTGGTCGACTCCGAAGCTGACCGTGGCGATCGCGTGGAGCAGACCGCCCAGCGCGCCGCCGATGAAGCCGCAGATCACGCCGGCCGTCGGCGAGCCGAAGTTGACGGTGCCCCAGGCTCCGAACCAGGTGCCGAGGATCATCATCCCTTCGAGGCCGATGTTGATCACGCCGGCGCGTTCGGCGAACAGGCCGCCCAGCGCGGCGAGCAGGATCGGGACCGAGAAGCGCAACATGGCGCCCGACGTGCCTGCGTCGGTGAGCACGGTCGTGTCGTCGCCGCCGAAGGTCTGGACGGCCGAGAGCACGAACACACCGATCGCGGCGGCGGCTGCCCAGCGGGCCCACGCCGGAAGCGAGCTGTAGCGACTCAGCAGGGTGGGCTTGCCCCCGGGGCCGTCTGCGAGCGGAGGAGCCGTGGGGGTCATCGTGTCGGTCATGCCACGACCTCCTCGTGAACGGAGGGTTCGATCTGCTGGGTCGCCTCGGCGGCCGATTGCGCTTCATCGCGCTCCTTGATCCGCCTCACCGCTTCGTAGGCGATGACGGCGCTCAACACGATGATGCCCTTCATGATCTCGACGATCTCGGGAGTGGCCGACTTGGTGATCTGCAAGATGCCCGACGACTGGTTGAGGAACCCGAACAGCAGTGCTCCGATGGCGATTCCGGCGGGATTGTTGCGGCCGAGCAGCGCGACGGCGATGCCGTTGAAGCCGAGCCCCTGGATGAAGCTCTGGTCGTACTTGTACCTCTCGCTCAACACCTCGGCCATGCCGACGAGCCCGGCGCATGCGCCCGAGATGAGCATCGCGTACATGACCATCCGCTTCGGCGGGACACCACCGGCGCGAGCGGCGAGCGGGTTGTAGCCGCTGGCGCGGAAGTCGAAGCCGATCCGGGTGCGGTTGATGAAGAGGTGGTACGCGATGCCGACGGCGATTGCGATGAGCAGCACGCTGGTGAGTTGGCGGCCCTTCGAGATCTCGCGGGTGAAGATCTCGACGACCCCGTTGAGGCTCGGCATCTGCCCCGACGCGTCGATGGGGGTCGTGCCGGAGTTGGTGGCGCCGGTGTCGTCGGCCCACTCACGGATCAACCAGGCGATGATGCCGCCGACCGCGATGAAGTTGAGCATGATCGTGCTGATCACCTCGTTGATGCCGCGGGTCACCTTGAGTGCCCCGGCGAGCCCCGACCAAGCAGCACCGACGAACATCGCGACGATCAGGATCAAGCCGACGTGCAGTACCGGCGGGAGCCCCGAGAAGTAGCCGCCTGCTGCCGCGGCGAAGAAGGCAGCGAGCAGGTACTGACCTTCGACACCGATGTTGAACAGGTTCATCCGGAACCCGATGGCAGCGGCGATGCCTGAGATGTAGAGCGGAGTCGCCTCGTTCAGGATGTCGACGAAGGTCTCGAGGCGGCTGGCGTTCTCGATCATGTCGCCGTACGCGGCGAACGGGCTGCTCCCCGAGACGAGGAGTGCGAGCGACGACAAGGCCACGGCGAACACCACCGCCGCGACGGGTGCGCCCGCACCGAGCAGGGTGCGACGCAGGAACGAGGCGTTCACGACGGCACCACCGCCGTGTCTGCTCCGGCGGTCGCGTCATGGTCTTGCACGGCGCCGGTCATGTAGGCCCCGAGGTCGCGGGGCGTCACGTCGTTGGGGTTCAGAGTGGCGACCAACTTGCCGCGGAACATGACGACGATGGTGTCGGACAGTCCGATCAATTCGTCGAGGTCCGCCGAGATGAGCAGCGTCGCCAGGCCGTCGGCGCGTGCGCGCCGCATGTGGTCCCACACCGCCGCCTGGGCGCCGACGTCGATACCGCGCGTGGGATGCGACGCGATCAGGAGCTTCGGGTCGGAGGTGATCTCGCGACCGAGGATGAGCTTTTGCTGGTTTCCGCCCGACAGCGCATGCGCCGACACGTCGACGTTGGGCGTGCGCACGTCGTACGACTCGCGGATCGCCTCGGTCTTCGCCCTCGAACCGGCGCGGTCGACCCAGATGCCTTTCGAGTACGGCGCCTCGGTCTGGTGGCCGAGTGCTGCGTTCTCCCAGAGCGGAGCGTTGAGGAGCAGACCCTCTGCGTGTCGGTCCTGGGGGACGTAGGCGACTCCGGCCTGGCGGCGCTCACGCACCGACCAGTGCGCGATGTCGTCGCCGTTCAGCGACACGGTGCCGGCGCTCGGGTCCACGGTGCCGATGATCGCCGATACGAGTTCGTGCTGGCCGTTCCCTTCGACTCCCGCGATCCCCAGGATCTCGCCGCGACGGATCGACATCGAGACGTCGTCGACGATCGGACGCTCGTCGTCGTCGAGCACCGTGACGCCGTCGACGAACAGTGCGACCTCGTCGGTCACGGTCGAATCGGTGGTGTCGGGAGTCGGCAGCTCGGAGCCGACCATCAGTTCGGCGAGGTCGCCCGCGGTGACGTCTTTCGGGTCGACGGTGGCGATGGTCTTGCCGTGGCGCAGCACCGTGATCGAGTCGGCGATCTCGAGAACCTCTTGGAGCTTGTGGTCGATGAACAGGATGGTCGCCCCGTTCTCCTTGAGGTCGCGCATGTTGCGGAACAGCTCTTCGACCTCCTGGGGGACGAGCACGGCGGTCGGTTCGTCGAGGATCAAGATCTGGGCGCCGCGGAAGAGGACCTTGATGATCTCGACGCGCTGGCGCTCGCCGACTTCGAGGGTTTCGACGAGGTCGTCGGGGTCGATCGTGAGGCCGTACGCCTCTCCGACCTCGTCGAAGTGGGAGCGGGCAGCCGTGAAGTCGATCATGCCGCCGGCTTTGGTCGGCTCGGAGCCGAGGATCACGTTCTCGAGCACGGTGAGCTGGTCGGCGAGCATGAAGTGTTGGTGCACCATGCCGATACCGAGGTCGATCGCCTCACTGGGAGACCCGAGTTCGACCTCCTTCCCGTCGACGAGCATGCGCCCGTCGTCGGGTTGCTGCATCCCGTAGAGCATCTTCATCAGCGTCGATTTGCCGGCGCCGTTCTCCCCGCAGATCGCGTGGATCTCACCTCGCCGAACGGTCAGGTTGACGTTGTCGTTGGCGATCACGCCGGGAAAGCGTTTGGTGATGCCGATCAACTCGATCGCAGCGGTCACGGGGTCCCTCCGGTGGTGAAAAAGCGAAGAGCGGGACCGGGAGTCCGGCCCCGCTCTTCGGCAGGTTACTGAGTTCCCGGCGAGGCCGGAAAACGTTCAGGTGGAGTGATCAGCTGGGCTCGGTCGGCACTGTGATGGTGCCGTCGATGATCTGCGCCTTGAAGTCTTCGAGTTCGGCGGTGATGTCGTCGATGTAGCCACCCGAGGTCGAGTAGCCGACGCCGTCGGTCGAGAGGTCGTAGACCTCGTTGCCACCGGCGAATGTTCCGTCGTTGACGGCGTTCGTGATCTCGAACACGGCGTTGTCGACGCGCTTGAGCATCGAGGTCAGCACGTATTCCTGCACGGCCGGGTCGACGGTGAGGTACTGGTCGGAGTCGACTCCGATGCCCCAGACCTTCGAGTCGTTGGCCTCGGAGTACTCCTTGGCTGCTTCGAACAGACCGGCACCCGAGCCACCAGCGGCGTGGTAGACGATGTCGGCGCCGCCGTCGTACATGGTCAGAGCGATCTCCTTGGCACGGTCGGGTGCGAAGAAGCCGTCGAAGTCAGGAGCAGCGGTGATGTACTGCGCTTCGATGACGATGTCGGGGTTCACTGCCTGAGCACCGGCCTGGAAGCCGGCCTCGAACTTCTCGATCAGACCGAAGCCCGACACGCCACCGATGAATCCGATGGTGCCGGTTTCGCTCTTGAGTGCCGCAGCGGCGCCCACGAGGAACGAGCCCTGCTCCTCGGCGAACGTGAGTCCGGCGCAGTTGCCGTCTTCGCAGCGCGTGACGCCACCGTTGTCGAAGTCGAGCATCGCGTCGTCGATCACGGCGAAGAGCGTCTCGGGGTTGTCGGCCGCCGCAGCGACGACGTCGTCGGCGAAGAGGAAGCCCACACCGATGACCAGTTCGGCTTCGTCGGCCTGGAGCTGCAGCAGCTCGGCGCGGTTCGAGCCGTCGGCGTTCGGGACGAGTTCGTTGGCGGAGATGCCGAGTTCGTCGGCGGCCCGCTCGATGCCGGCAGCGGCGGAGTCGTTGAACGACTGGTCGCCACGGCCACCGATGTCGTAGGTGAGGCCGACGGTCGAGAGCTCGACCTGCGGCGAGGCGGAGTGGCCTTCGCCGTCTTCCATCATGGCGTCGCCGTCCATGGCGTCGTCGTCCATCATGTCGCCGGCGTCGTCGGCGGCGTCGTCGACAGCGTCTCCAGCGTCGTCGGCGGCGTCACTCACTGCGTCTCCGGCGTCGTCGGCGGCGTCGCTGACGGCGTCTCCGGCGTCGCTGAGCGTGTCGTCGCTGCCACATGCAGCCGCACCGAGCATGGCAACCATGCCGAATGCGAGCATCTGCTTGCTCTTGATCATGTTCTCCCCTTGAGATTTGGCCGGGTCGCCCCGGTGTTCACGTGAAGGCCCGAGGTTAACCCAGGGCGCAGGGCCTGCGCGCTCGGATGTGACGCTCGTCCGCTCCACACCGTTCTGGCGCCGCTCAGCGTCCTAACGTGGTGACGATGAGCGCCGACGACCGACCGGGTTCGCGCCCGGTTCGGGCCGGTGCTCCCGCCTCGGCGAATCCCGTTCCGCCGAACTATGCGGCTCGTCGTGCGGGCGCTCTCGTCGTGGTGTTGCTCATCGTGTTCGGCCTGGTCCGCCTGGTCGGGACGTTCGTCGGGGGAGACGACGAGATGGCCGACCAAGCAGATGCCGCTGCGCAGGCGTCGATCGACCAGACCACGGCGTCCGATGACATCCTCGACGACCCGGCTCTCGATGGCGACGACACGGCGTCCGATCGCACCGACATCGACTGCTCCGACGGCGTCAGCGACGATCTGTGCGCGAGCCTCGGTCTGTCGTCCGACGCCGTGGTCGTCGATGCCGATCCAGCCGACACCGTCCTGGAGGGCGAGGACGCGAACGGCGATGTCGAGACCGCCGTTTCCGGTCCGCCCGAGGCCGAGGCCGAGGCCGAGACCGAGACCGAGAACACGGGCCCACCGACGTCGAACAATCGCGCGAGCGTCTACATCGTGGGCGACTCCGATGCCGGCACGTTCGGGCCGTACCTCCAGACTCTGCTGGCCGGGACGCTCGTCACCGACACCCAACTCAACTACAAGGTGTCATCGGGACTGGCGCGGCCCGACTTCTTCGACTGGCCCACCGAACTGGCGAAGAAGCTGCCCGAGGTCGATCCCGACATCGTCGTCGCCACGTTCGGTGGCAACGACGCGCAGGGCCTGACCGTCCCCGAGTTGACGGCGGCCGGTCAGCCCGATTTCATCATCGGCGACCCGGTGGCGAACGAAGCCGAGTGGCTGGCGGAGTACCAGCGGCGGGCGGGCGAGGTGATGGATCTGCTTCTCGAGGACGACCGTGCGGTGATCTGGGTGGGGATCCCGAACGACGACAGCGCCGATGTGACGGCTCGCCTCGAAGTGCAGGATCGTGCAGCGAAAGCCGCCGCGGCTGAGCGGCCCGGCATCGTGTTCGTCGACACCTGGGGTCGCTTCTCGGGACGAGATGGGGGTTGGGCCGAGTTCGTCATCGACCCCCGCGACGGTGTGGGCAAGGACGTTCGAGCCGACGACGGTTTCCACCTCAATCAGAACGGTGCCGAGATCCTGGCGATCGACATCGCCGTCGCCGTGCAAGAAGAGCTGCGCGCGATGGGGGCTGCGCTCTGATCAGCTATTGGTTCTGGCCGCGGGCCTGGATCTCGAGGCGGCGCGCTTCGACCCGTTCGCTGCTGAACTGTGTGCGTCGCCAGGCCCGACCGTCACGCGCCTCGGTCTCCCAGCCGTCGTCGTCCTCGGCGATCGCCGCGTAGGTCTCGCGAATCTGGCGGACCCCGTCTTGCTCGTTGCCGATGATGTCGGCGGCGAGCGCCCGGGTGAATGGCATCAGTTCGTCGTGGGGGACCACGTGGTTGACGAGCCCGAAGTGCAGCGCCTCCTCCGCGTCCATGAAGTTGCCGGTGAAGCTCATCTCGCGAGCGCGGCGCACGCCGATGGCCTGGGGGAGCAGGACGGTGAGGCCCCATCCGGGCATCACGCCGACCCGGCTGTGGGTGTCGCCGAACTTGGCGCGCTCGCTCGCCACGAGGAAGTCACAGCTGAGCGCGAGTTCGAAGCCGCCGGTGACGGCGACGCCGTTGATCGCGCCGATCAGTGGCTTGACGAGCTTCGGGAACGGCCCGCGGTTCCCGTACCGGTTGACCCCGCCACCTGCGCCTGAGCCGTCGTCGAGGTTGCCGCCGGTCGAGCCGAGTTCTTTCAGGTCGAGCCCGGCGGTGAAGGCCGGATCGGTGCCGGTGAGGATGATGACGTCGACATCGTCGTCGCCGTCGGCTTGGATCATCGTCTCGGGCAGGATTTGGAGCACCTCGCTCGACAGCGCGTTGCGCGCATCGGGCCGATTGAGGGTGATCGTCGCGATGCGATCGGAGATGTCGAGCAGGACCACGTCAGACGCCATGCCCCCATCGTGCCCGACCTGATCCCCTCATGCCAGTTCAGACCCGCCACGACGGGGATCAGTCGTCGGTGGGGAGGAAGGCGAGGCCGAGGTCGCCGAGTTGGACGAGGGTGGCGGCGATCCACCCGCCGAGGGCACCGAAGTGGTCGTCGAGCAGCGTGCTGCGCCCGTCGGCGACCGACTCTTCGGCCAACTCGTACAGACCCTCGTAGGTGATCTCGACGGCGTACTCGGGTGTGAGGTCGAGTGGGTCGTCGGGGTCGGGATGGGCGATCTCGGTGGTGAGCCCGGCCCGATCGAGACGGTCGGTTCCGACGTCGGCACTGTGCCTCGGCACCGTTGCGTACAGACGATCGGCGTCGACGGGCTCGGCGAGGCGTTGCACGCGCAGCACGATTTCGATCTCGATGGCGGGTTGTTCGCCGACATCGTCGTCGAACTGCCAGCGTCGGTATGCGGCCTGGCTCCACGACGGCCAGTCGAAGGTGATGTGCGCCACGATGCGCGGTGGCTCGCCCTCACCCGGGAGGCCGTAGCTCGTCTCCCACGTGAGGTCGCCGAGCAGCACGTCGGACTGGAAGTGCTCTTCGAAGGGCTGTCGTTCCAGGAACGCCGACTCGAACGCATCGCGCAGTGCGCCGATCGCATCGGTGAAGACGTGGTCGAGCATCGGCCGCAGAATCTATCGAGTCGGAGTGCGCGCCCCGAGAAGCACCGATTCGTGGTCGTTCGCCGCCGTCCCGTCGACCGCGGAACCTCCATGGTCTCCGTCCACGGGATCGGTGCTCGCACCTTGGGCCTGGCAAGATCACGCGATGCCCTTGGTTCTCACCGACATCCGCGACGGCGTCGCCACCCTCACCCTTAACAACCCCGACGAGCGCAACACGCTCACCGCACCGATGGTCGCCGAGATCACCGACGCGATGGACTCGTTCGAGTCCGACGACGGCGTGGGTGCGCTCGTGGTCACCGGCACGGCGCCCGCCTTCTGCGCCGGTGCGAACCTGGGCAACCTGTCGGAGGCGACGGGCGAGAGCCTCGGCAACATCTACGAAGGGTTCCTGCGGATCGCTCGCAGCCCGCTCCCGACGCTCGCGGCGGTCAACGGTGCTGCGGTCGGTGCCGGAGCGAACCTCGCGCTCGGCTGTGATGTGCGGATCATCGCCGACGAGGCCCGGATCGACACGCGCTTCTTGCAGCTCGGGATCCATCCCGGCGGCGGACACACGTGGATGTTCCGGCGCATCGCCGGTCCGCAGGCGGCGATGGCGGCGGTCGTGTTCGGACAGGTGCTCGACGGCAAGGAGTGCGAGCGAGTCGGCCTTGCCTACCGCTCGGTGCCTCGTGCCGAACTCGCCGGGTTCGCTCAGGACTTCGCGGCCAAGGCTGCATCGGCACCGCGCGAACTCGCGATCGCGACCAAGGCGACCATTCTCGCCATGGCCGACATCGACAACCATCCCGACGCGGTGGCACGCGAACTCGAACCACAGTTGTGGAGCACCCAGCAGCCGTGGTTCGCCGAACGGCTTGCCGCGCTGCAGGCCAAGATCTCGAAGAAGTAGGTCGTGACGCGGTCGGGCTCGATTCGCCTCAGCCGGCGGATCCGGCGCTCGGACTCCATACGTGAGGGGACAGACCCTTCACGAACAGGTCACGAACAGGTTCATACGTGAGGGGACAGACCCTTCACGAACGGGTCATACTTGAGGGGACAGACCCTTCACGAACGGGTCAGGAGGACGACGAGGCGAGTTCCTTCTCGAGTTGGCGGATCTCGTGTCGGAGGTGAGCGAGCGTCTCGTCGTCGGGCTCGAACTCGGGGTCGTAGACGACGCGATCGAGGAGTCGGGCGACCTCGTGGGGTCGTGCGGACGCCGTCTGGTCGGCGAGGTTCGAGGCGACACGGGGCGGTGTCAGTTCGTCGGGTGCCAACGACATGAACCGGTCGTGGAGGAGCCCCCACGGGCCGCGCTCTCGGCGGCCGCGCCACTCGACGAGAGCGTGACCGGCGCCGGCGAGGAGCGTGGCGAGGGCGAGGAGGCCGACGATGTGGAACGGCCGGGAGAGGATGCCGCCGACGATGGCGGTGGCGGCGTCGGCGCCGACGGTCGAACGTTCGGCTTCCCCGGCCAGAGGGACGAATGCGGTCGGGTCGAACGCTTCCCAACCGCTGTCGGGGAACCACACCTCGACCCAGGCGTGGGCGTCGCTGGCGCGCACTTCGAACACGCCCGAGATCCGGTCGCGTTCGCCGGGGATGTAGCCGGTCGCGAGGCGTGCCGGCACTCCCTGCGAGCGGAGCATGACGACGAGCGACGAGGCGATCTGCTCGCAGAACCCGCGCTGCGAGTTGAAGAGGAAGTCGTCGACGGCATCACCGTCCGGGACGGGAGCGTCGAGGTCGTACTCGGTGTTGATCGCCATCCACTCTTCGTACGCCAGGATCGTGTCGTAGGTCGAGCCCTCGACCCGCAGGTCGTTTGCGAGGTCGATCGTCTCCTGGGTGGTCGATGCGGGGAGGTCGAGGAACTGGGAGACCTCGCTCACGTGAGCAAACGGTGCGAAGCGCTCGCCGAGATCTCCCTGCGCCCGCAGCGACTCCGGTGTGACGGGGATGCGCTGCGACACGACGGAGTAGACGGTGCCGGCGCCGAGTGCCCGGTCGGCGCGGATGGCGCCGTCGGAGCGGGCGAACACGCTGCCGTCGAAGATCACGGTTTCCGCACGGGCTGCAGCGAAGATGACGTTGGGGAAGTCGGATTCGATCGTGTACGTCTGGACGAACTCTTCGGATTCGACGCCGTCATCGGTCATCGGAACCGACCCGAGCGTCGGCTCGATCGAGATGTTCGGTCCGTCGAGTCGCTCGTCGGGCACGTCGCTGACCCGCCAGACGCGCCCGTCGAACTCGGTGAAGGTCTGCCCGCGCCAGAAGGCCGGCTCGGGAGCGCGGACCCGCATCACGACCTCGTCGCCGAGGTCGCCGCGCACGGAGGTGTCGAGGGTGTCGGAGAATCCGGGGTACCCCACGGATTGGCCGAGCGCGCCACGGCTGGCGTCGCCCTGCGACGTCGACGGAGGCGTGGGGCTGCCGTCGGGGCCGACGAGCGAGCCCGAGTCCGAGACGGGCGAATCGCTGTTGGAGATCGACGGAAGGCCGAGGCTCGCAGGGCCGTCGGGCACGGGCACGAATGCGGCGAGTCCGATGGTGGCGACGAGGCCGATGGCGCCCCACGCTGCGACCCTGCCGATCGAGCGTGGCCCGACGTTCGGAGCGCGGACGGCTTCGAGTTGGGTGGTCGCGGCGATGACGAATGCACCCCATGCGAGCATCCACCAGCCGACGTTGCCGTCGATGCGCAGCCCGGCGGAGTACGCCACGACCACACCGGTCAGAGCGACGTGCACACGCGCCGTGCGTTTGTCGGCGATTTCGACACCGTGGAGGACGACGAGGAGCATGAGCAGGTCGGGCATCGGGCCGCGCAGGGCGGCCAGGAGCCCTCCGACTCCCGACGCCTGGACGCCGATCCAGCCCAGCGCAGACGCTGCGATGAACACCACGATGGCGCGTGCCCACCACGGCCGCTCATCGTCGCGGTAGATCGTCGACACGATGGTCGCGACGATCACGCCGGCGGCGACGCCGAGGCGGGCGACAGGTGAACCGTCGAGCGCCCCGACCAGCATCCAGAGTGACGTCAGCGCAGCGACTCCGATGAGAGCGCGCGCCGGGCGGGGAACCGGGAGTGCGTCGGGTTCTCCGGCTTTCAGCGTCAGCGACCGTTGCCACCAGCGCGCTGGGTCGATGCTGTCGTCGGCGTCGGTGTCGTCGCGCCGGCGGTCGGCCGCCACCGCCGACCACATGCGAGCGTCGTCGTTCGTGCTGACCGTGTGCGAGGTTGCATCCGTTTCGCCTGTGTCGGGTGTCGTTGGATCGTGCGCTTCGTGTCGGCGGTGGCCGTCGTGGATCGACACGTGGTGGTGGCGCTTCAGTCCGTCTTCGAGAGTTCGTCGCAGTCGAGCCGGGTCACTGTCGAGGTCGACGGTCCAACGCACGTCGCTCGACGACTCGCGCTCATGTGCGACGAACTGCCCCGATCGGATCGTCGACGGCCAGTGGATCGCCTGGGCGCCCTCACCCGGCCGCCACACGCGGGGTCCGTCGAGTTCGCCGTTCTTCGGCCCGCCACCAGCGGCGCTGCTTCCTTCGTCCGCTCCCGACTGGTGGTCGATGTCGAGGATCGGACCCTCGGCCACAGCGGCGACGTACATGCGACCGGCGGCGGAGTCACGGGCGTCGATCGCAACGGTGAACCGGCGGCGCCACACGACCAGCCCACCGGAACCGGCCGACTCCAGTTCGATGTCGAGATGTTCGACGATCCCGGGTGACGGTGCGAGGATCTCGACCTCGGTCGGCTCGCCGTCGGACAACGTGCGGCGTTCGCCGGCGACGATGATCGTCACGGCGGTGTCGGCGTCGGTCGGGTCGGTCGCCTGGACGCGCAGGGTGACGGGCTGGCCGGTCGTGGCGGTGTGCGGTGCGGTGACGACGTCGATGGTCACGACGCGCAGTCGACGCCATCCCGCGACCATGGAGATGAGGACGGCGACGATCGTGGCGACCAGCAACAGGAGAACCGCAGCCGCTCCGGTGAGTCGCACGATGGCCATGCCGACACCCAGCGCACCGATCACGGCGAGCGCTCCCGGCGTGACCCCGGCGGGCGTGGTGCGACCGTTCATCGTGAGGCGGCTGGCGGATTCACGGAGGCGACGATCGACGCGACGAGATCGCGGCCGGCCGTGGTCGAACCGTCGCCGTGCGCGAGCAGCACGCGATGGCCGAGTGATGCGACCGCAAGAGTGGCGACGTCATCGGCGACCACGTAGCTCCGCCCGAGCAGCGCCGCGCGGGCACGTGCCAGAGCGATGAGCGAGACGCCCGCGCGTGTCGATGCACCGAGCCGCGCATCGGGGTGGACGCGCGTGGCGGTGAGGAGGTCGATCACATAGGAGGCGATGGCGTCGGACACGTGCACGGTGTCGACCTCGTCCTGCAACGCGGAGACCTGTTCGGGCGTGGTGACCGGTTCGATCGCCGACAGCATCGTTCGTCCGCGTCGCCCGGTCAGCACGTCGAGTTCGAACTCCGGAGCGGCGCGGCCCGGGGTGACCACGGCCGAGAATCGGTCGAGCGACCCTTCGCCGAGACCGTAGGTGCCGGCCACATCGATCGGGTTCTGAGTGGCGACGACCATGTTCGGAACCGGGAGCGAATGTGTCGTGCCGTCGACGGTGACCGTGGACTCCTCGGCGGCTTCGAGCAGCGCGGACTGAGTGCGTGGGGTGGCGCGGTTGAGTTCGTCGAACACGACGATGTTCGCGAACACCGGGCCGGGTCGGAACTCGAGGCGGGTCCCGCCGACCGAGTCGCTGACCGGCATCATCGAGCCCGTGACGTCTCCCGGCAGGAGGTCGGGCGTGCCCTGGATGCGGCCGAACGATCCACCGACGGTGCGAGCCAAGACCTGGGCGAGCAGCGTCTTGCCGACACCGGGGATGTCCTCGATCAACAGGTTGCCGCGTGAGAACAGCGTGGCCACGGCGATCTCGGCGACGTCGTACTGGCCGGCGACGACGGCGTCGATCGTGGCGAGCATCCGAGCGGCGACATCGGTGATCGTGGGGCGCGGGGGAGGCGCGGCGGGATCTTCCACAACAGATTCGTGGGCCGCGACGAGCGTCGTCGACACGGTAGGCGGGGGAGGGAAGTCCACGCCATCTCCTCGGAACGATCGAACGAGTTCTTGACTCGGCGGGAACCGACTTGCGAAGAACTTGACGCTGACGTCGGACCGTCCTCATGGCGTGACCGGGGTCACGAAATCGCACACGTTCGTTACACATTGACCACACAGAGGAAACGGAGCGTGTCGTACTGTGGTCGGGACAGGAGCCGAAACCACCGCTGCAAAACCTGTGCAGCAAAGTAGGAGGTCAACCACATGAGCCAGCGACACCGTGACACCGACGTGCCGATGCTTCCCCGACAGGAACGCCGAGCGCGTGCCCACGGAGAACGTCAGCGGATCCGAGTCGAACTGCAGAGCGTTGCGCAGCGAGTCTCGGGTGGCGTCGAGCCCGAAGACGTCCACGAGCCGGGAAGCGCCTGGAAGCCGATGCATCGACACGATGCCGAGGTGGCCAAGAGCAAGCTCGCCAAGCAGAACCGCACCAAGCGCCATTGGAAGACCAAGGAATGGAAGCGTCGGACCCAACTCCGGATGGAGAAGGTCCAGCTCTTGCAGTCGACACGAGACGCCGGCTTCGCCGGGTAACCGTCTCGACGATCAACCCTTCAGGGCGCCGTCGTGGCCCGGGCATCGGCCCGAGCTGCGACGGCGTTTCTGTACTCCCGGACACGTGCGACCTTGAGGTCTTCGTAGCCGCGGATCTCCATGGCGAGTTCGAGCGCCGCCGCCGACTCGACGATCAGCGACGCGTCGCCGCTCAGGACCGGGTCGGCCACTCGATCGAGGTGTGACAGTTCGTCGTCGACCAGCGCGAGGTACTCGTCGACGAGCGCCCGCTCCATCCGGCGCATCTCGGTGCGGCCGAACGGGTCGAGGCGTGTGCCACGCAGCCGCTTGCCCTTCGCCAGGACCGTCATCACCGGGCGTCCGACCCGTTCGTCCATCTCGATCTTGTCGGTTCGCCCGAGTGCCTTGAGCATCGGCGGGTGCAGCTTCCATGCGATCTTCGCACCCGAGCCGCCGAGCGCGTGGGCGGCGCGCTGCGCGTGGGGGTCGAGGAGCAGCCGGGCGACTTCGTACTCGTCCTTGTATGCCATCAGCTTGTGGAGCGACCGGGCCACGACGTCGACGAGTTCGGGGCGACGCTCGGCCACCCGCTCGACCGTGTCGAGGAACGATCCGGCGTACCTCACATCCTGATACGCCACCAGGTCGGCTGCCAGCATGTCGAGGTCGACGGTTGCGTTCGCCGTGCCGGCGATCCGGTCGACGCGCTGCTGGACACGAGTCGGGAGCGGCTCGACGGCGACGACCGGAGTCGCATCGGCGTGCTCGGCAGCGTGCTGCTCGACGGGCCGGGGGTCGACGATCCACGACCGCCCCCATCGGAACGCTTCGAGGTTGGCCTCGACCTGCACGCCGTTGAGGCCGATCGCATGCTCGATCGACTCTGCGCCCACGGGGAGCACGCCATGCTGCACGGCAGCTCCGATGACGAAGATGTTCGCCGCGGTCGCGTTGCCGAGGATCGACTCCATCAAGTGGCCGGCATCGGCGAGCCGGGTGTCGGCGGGGCGGCTGACCTGGGCCAAGCGGTCGAGCAGCTCATCGACGTCGGGAACCCGACGTTCGGGGCGTCCGATCATCGATCCGGTCGGCGTCGTCGTGCTCGACCCGACGACGAACGTGTGGTCGGCGCCGCACGACTGGAGGGTGCGATCGCTTGCTGCGGCGAGCAGGTCGAAGGCGAGCAGGACGTCGGCGGTGTGGTGACCGAGCAGGTTCGAATGCGGAGCGCCCGACGTCGAGAGGCGGAGGTCGCTGACGACCGGCCCGGCCTTCTGGGAGAGCCCGGTCTGGTCGAGGCCACGGCTGTCGAACCCGTCGAGCATGGCAGCGGTCGCGAGGATCTGGGCGGCGGTGACCACACCGGTTCCGCCGATTCCGGCGATGCGGATGTCGACGCGGTCAGCCGAGACCTGCAGGACCGGATCGGGGAAGGTGGTCGGCGCCGCTGCGGCATCGAGTCGCTCGACGTCGTCCGTCATCTCGATGGTCGAGAAGCTGGGGCAGTCACCGCCGACGCACGAGTAGTCGAGGTTGCAGGTGGTCTGGTCGATCGTCGTCTTCACGCCGAGAGGTGTGTCGACGGCCTGCACCGAGAGACAGTTGCTGACCACTCCGCAGTCGCCGCATGCTTCGCAGATCCGGTGATTGATCATGATGCGCTGTGTCGGAGTGGGCACCTCGTCGCGCTTGCGGAGTCGGCGGGCCTGTGCGGCGCACGCCTGGTCGTGGATCAGTATCGTGACACCCGGAACCTGAGCGAGCACCTCTTGGGCTTCGACGATGCGCGAGCGGTCCCACACCGGGATCGTGCCGGCGCTGTCGGACGGCAGATCGATCCGGTCGTAGGCGTCGACGTCGTCGGTGGTGATGATCACGCGGCGCACGCCGTGGGTGACGAGGATGCCTGCGATCTCGGGCACGGTGAGTTGGCCGACCGGGTCTTGGCCACCGGTCATGGCGACGGTGCCGTTGTAGAGCAGCTTGTAGGTGATGTTCACACCGGCCGCGATCGCCGACTGGATGGCGAGTTGGCCGGAGTGGAAGAACGTGCCGTCGCCCAGATTCTGGATGAAGTGATCGCGGTCGACGAATGGCGACATCCCGATCCACTGCGCACCTTCGCCGCCCATCTGGGTGAGCCCTGCGGTGACGCCGACCTTTTCCTCGTCCATCAGCAACGTCATCGTGTGGCAACCGATCCCGGCGCCGACGAGAACGTCGTCGGGGACCTTCGTGCTCCAGTTGTGTGGGCAGCCCGAACAGAAGTACGGCGACCGCTCGACGCTGAGCGGGATGAGCATCCGCTCGCGTACGGGCGGGGGCTTGGGCGCGATGCGGTCGGCGAGCTTCTCGCCCAGCCGTCGACGCAGTACCGGCTCGATCCGGTCGGCGGTGAGGATCCCGAAGTTCGGCACCAGCACCGCGTGTTCGTGGTCTCGCTTGCCGACCACGACGGGATGGTTCGGCGAGGCGTAGAGGGCGTCTTTGACGAACAGTTCGAGCGTCGGGTTCTTCTCTTCGACGACGATGATCTCGTCGAGCCCGTCGGCGAACCGGCGGGCGAGCCGTGCGTCGAACGGCAGCGGCAATCGGTAGTTGACGAGCCGGATGCCCGCCGCGGCGATCTGCTCTTCGGTGTCGAGGCCGAGTCGGCGCAGCGCTTCGCGCACCTCGCCGTACGTGACGCCGCTCGACACGATGCCGATCCATGCGTCGCTCGGATCGACGGTGATGCGGTTCACGTCGTTCGCCGCCGCGTACCGGCGGGCGCGTTCGAAGCGCACCGTGCGGATGTCTTTCTCGATCGCCATGTTGGTCGGCGGGAGCAACCGACCGTCGGGTTGGTGGAGGAGGGGTGCCCCGTCGATGTGCATGTCGGGGATGACGATCTGGAGCCGGTCGGGTGACACGTCGACGGTGCCCGAGCCGTCGGCGACCGCGGCCACGATCTTCAGCGACGTCCAGAGACCGCTCGCTCTGCTCATCGCGATCGCGTGGCGGCCGAGGTCGAGGGCGTCTTGGACGTCGGCCGGGTAGAACAGCGGCAGGTGGAGGTCGAGGAGTGCGAGGTCGGAACTCGACGGCACGGTCGAACTCTTCGCGCCGGGGTCGTCGCCGACGATGACGAGCGCACCGCCGTGTGGCGACGCTCCGGCGTAGACGCCGTGGCGGATCGCATCCGACGCCCGGTCGAGCCCGGGTGCCTTGCCGTACCAGATGCCGAGCACGCCGTCGTGGGTTGCGTCGGGTTGCCCGGGCGCCAACTGGCTGCCCATCACGGAGGTGGCGCCCAGCTCTTCGTTCACGTTCGGGCGGACGACGAAGTCGAGGCCCGGAGCGGCCGCAGCGGCGCGGGTGAACTCCTGGTCGAGACCGCTCAGGGGCGACCCCTGGTAGCCCGACGCGAAGGCGGCCGTGCGGAGGCCGACGGCACGATCGGCTCGGAGCTGGTCGATCGGGAGACGGGCGAGCGCCTGGATACCGGTCATGAAGACCGTGGCGGAGTCGGCTGCGTATCGATCGCTCAGCTGATAGCTCTGCTTCGACGACGCATGCTGGGACGACACGGTCATCTCTCGCTCCTCTCCGTGGTGCTTTCACCACACTGTCATCTCCGGCGTCGAAGTTCAACGTGTGGCGCAGCGGTCCGGCGGCCGGGCGGGTCCGGCGGCCGGGCGGGTCCGAGCGTCGGCGGGGTTCCGGGTGGGTGCGGGGGTCCGGGTGGGTGCGGGGGTCCGGGGTCAGCGGGGGGTCGGGGGCAGCGGGGGTCGGACGGTCAGCGGGGGTCGGAGGAGGGGATGATCCAGGCGTCGGCGATGTCGCGGCGGCGGACCTGCCACTCTTCGCTCGTCATCGCGTAGCGCACGTGGTCTTCCCAGACGCCGTTGATCTCCAGGTATCGCTCCGCGACGCCTTCTTCGCGGATGCCGAGCTTCTCCATGATCCGCCGACTGCGCATGTTGCGCGGGACGATGCAGATCTCGACGCGATGCAAGTTGAGTTGCTCGAAGGCGAACTGGATGACGAGGGCGACGCCTTCGACGGTGTAGCCCTGCCCGGCGTGGACCTCGTCGATCCAGTAGCCGACCGTGCACGACTGCATCGCGCCACGGATGACGTTGTTGAGGTTGACTTCGCCGGCGATCCGCTGATCGACGAAGAGGCCGAACTGGTAGGCGGTGCCGGCCGCCCGATCCCGATCGCGTTGGAGGCAGCGCGACGCGAATGCCGACTTGTCGATCGTCGGGTCGGGTTGGTTGGGCAACCGGCTCGGCTCCCAGACGGTGAGCCACTCGTCGTTGCGTTGGCGCACCTCGCTCCACGACCGGAAGTCGTTGACGGCGAGGGGTCGCATCATGATCCGGCGGCCGTAAAGACGAACGGGTGCCGGGACGCGAGACGGATGACGCAGCGCCATGTCAGTCGCGCTCCGACGTGGGAGCCGTGGCGGTCACGGCGACCGAGGTCAGCTCGAGGCGGCGCATCGCCGCCAACACGACACAGCAGGTTCCGATGACGGTTTCGACGTCGTCGGCTGGGAGGCCCGGGTTGTGGACGCGCTCGGCGATCGGTTCGGCGACGAGAGTTCGAAACACCTCGTCGGCGTCGGCGCGCTGGAGGACGTAGTCGTCGGGCACGTCATCGAGACCGAGTTCGACCCGGGCGAGCACCAACGCATGGCGGCCCGCCACGGTGACGAGAGGAGCGTCGAGCACCATCGGTGCTGCGCGGATGACATCGTCGAGATGATCGGAGGCGATACCGATCGCGTTCGTCAGTTGAGCGGGTGTCGGCCGGTCGGCGTGTTCGAGTTCGCCGTCGACGAGTGAGATGGGCCCGACGGGGATCGACCACGACTCGCCGCCGACCATGTCGATCGAGGTCTTCTCGTCGTCGACACAGACGACCAGCGAACCCGGTGTCACGAAGCTGCCGATCCGTCGGAAGCTGCGTCGGCGGGTGCGTGCGCGGGGATGCCGACGCCGGGTGGAACCCCGGGAGTCGTGGTGGGGATGCGGTCGAGCGTCCAGCGTCCGATCGCGTCGTTCCCGGTCGCCAACTCGTGAGCGACGTGGGCGTGCAGGCACTTGACCCCGATGCGTGTGCCGCCGACTCCACCCGACGGGCGCGGCCCGGCGTGAGCGGGGTCGATCGCAGCGTCGCGTTCCAGTTCGTAGGAGCGGTGGATGGTGGCGATGAGTTCGTCACCGAGTTCGGCCTCGACCTCGTCGACCCCGCCCACCGACTCGACCCGGCTGACCGCCTTCACGATCTCGGCGCCGACGAGGTAGTAGCGAGTGGGCATCGGCGTGCCGTCGTCGAGGAAGGGCGCATTGCGCACCACGACCGGATCACCGGTCGCATCGCGCACGACGACGTCGAACGCGCCTCGCGGCGTGCGGCCGAGCAACTCGGCAACACGCTCGTGATCGTGCATCAGCTCCGGCGGCGGCGCAGGAACAGGAGCCCGAGCAGGAGCGCGAGCACGGCGGGCGCAGCACGCTTCACCACCGAAGTGCCGCTCACACCCATCAGGTCGATCGGCTCGGCGGCCGGTCCGTTGATCTTGCGTACGTTCGTGTCACCGCTCGGTGCGCCGGCCGAACTCGCGTCGGCCGCAGTGGTCGATCCTCCGGCGGCAGCGGGCTGGTCGGTGGCGGCCGACGCGGCAGCAGCACCGGCGGCTGTTTCGGTCGCAGCGGCCGTTTCGGTCGCAGGGGCTTCGGGAGCCGAGCCGATGCCCTCCTCGTCGATCAGGTTGTTCAGGTTGGTCGCGAACTGGTCGATCAGCTTCGAGCTCACGTCGCCGAGGATGCCGCGCCCGAACTGGGCGACCTTGCCGGTGATGTGGAGGTCGGTCGTGACCGTGCACTTCGTGCTGGTGGGCGAGAGGCTCTCGGCCTGCGCCATGATGTCGGCCGAAGCGTTCCCGCGTCCGCCCGTGTCTCGGCCCTTGCCCTTGATCACCGCGCGGTAGTTCTCGTCGTCACGCTCGGTGAAGTGGGCGTCGCCCTTGAACTGTGTCGAGATGGCTCCGAGCTTGACCTTGACGACGCCTCGGTAGACCTGGCCCTTCTCGGGGTCGTCGGCGATCTCCTGCAGTTCGGCGCCCGGAAGGCAGGGAGCGATCTTCTCCACGTCGGTGATGATCGGCCATGCTTCTTCGATCGGCCGATTGACCGTGAACTCGTTGACTAGTTGCTCTGCCATCTGTGCAGATCCTCCACGGTGTCGATGTCGTCAGGTTGACCCGAGCACGTTACTGCAATGACGAGATCGTCGCGAATGCGCATCAAGGAGCGTGCGCCCTCGTCGCCGTCGACGGGCATCAGCGTCCAGACGTCGCTCGACAGGGCGACCGGATTGCCTCGTCGGCCGTCGTAGGTGGCGACTGCGATGGCTGCTCCGTTGCGCGCTGCGTCGGCGACGGCGGCCCATGCGTCGGGTGTGATCCCGGGTTGGTCGGCGAGGCCGACGACCGCGATCGACGCCTCGAGGTCGTGGGCCGCCGCCAGCCCGGTCTGGATGGAGGTCGCCTGGCCGTGCGCCCACCGGTCGTTGTGGACGACGTCGACGGTGTCCGTGTCGAGCCCGATCTCTTCCGCGGTGAGGCGTCCGGTGACGACGACGACCGGGCCGACCGATGCCTCGACGGCAGCGTGGATCGCCCGGTCGATGACACGTTCGGCAGGCCGATCGGGCGTGGCAGGTAGTTCTGCCAACAATTTGTGACCCTGGTCGGTGAATCGCGATCCACCGCCTGCGGCGAGGACGACGGCGCACACGGTCTGGTCGGTCATCGTTCCATCGTTCCTGCTCATGGGTCGGATCCCGGCTCGTCTTGTCGCTCCGACGGCTCGGAGTCTGGCGGCAGTGTGGGCCGCCGGGATGACGGATATGTGTCGAGACCGTGCGAATTCCAGTTGTGTGTTTCGATTGTGTGACGATATGTTACCGATCCGTCATGTTCGGACCCGTTCCGCAACGTGGCGATGTCGCCTCTGATCCCGATGACGGGCTCCCGCAGTGGCCACTCACAGGACCGGAACGACATGTCTCACTCCTCGCCCTCCTCCCTGCGCGCTGCGGCTCGTCGTGCCGTCGTCGGCGCCACGGTCTCGCTCGCTGTGCTCGGCGGCGCCGTCGCTGTCGATTCGGGCAACGTCCACGCAGCGCTGCCAGTCAACGGCCTGGCCGACGAAGTGACCGCCGCAGCCGAGCAGGCCGTCGATGCGCTCGACGACTACGTCGAGACCGGATCGGTCGCCGATGAGCGCACTCTCGCATGGCATCGTGCGATCGCCGCTCGCTACACGGCTCGTGAACTCGGGTACGACGAACTCGCCATGGTCGACGCCTGGAGCGTCGCACCGCTCGAGAACCAGCGCGCAGTGCTCGGAGCGCTCACGCAGGTCGGCGTCCCGTACCGCACGAACACGAGCGAGGAAGCCGTCGGGTTCGACTGCTCGGGTCTCACGTCGTACGCCTGGGGCGAAGCGGGTCTCGACCTCTTCCACCAGAGCGGCTCGCAGATCTCCGAAGCGCAGCGGATCAGTCGCGACACGGCCGAGCCGGGCGACATCGTGCACTACCCGGGCCACGTGATGCTGTACCTCGGTGTCGACGACGCGATCGTTCACGCAGCCTCCACCGGGCGGACCGTCGAGATCGACACGATTTCCCAGGGCCGCCGGGACTCCGTGTCCTGGGGCGACCCCACCCACTCCAGCTGACCCCGTCTCTGGCGCACCCGTCTGCAACACAGCGCCTCGGGTCAGGGTCTGAGCCGTCATGAGACGCTGCGTCACTGGGTGAAAGTCTGAGCCGGATTCGTCTCGGTGTCCAGCGACCTGACGGCTCAGACGCTCGGTGTCTCGACACGGCCGCCGATCGGTCCGTCAGGTGAACGGTGAGCGTCAGGAGTGAATGGGGCCGGAGGAGTCTTTGAGGCTGGGGACGCCTTTGCCGGTGCGGCTGGCGATGATCTCGGCGCAGATGCTGACGGCGGTCTCTTCGGGGGTGCGCGCGCCGAGGTCGAGGCCGATCGGCGACATCAGCCGGGCGAGATCGTCGTCGTCGACACCGACCTCGACCAGTCGCTCGATTCGCTTGTCGTGCGTTTTCCGGCTCCCCATCACGCCGATGTAGCCGACACGGGTCGCCAACGCTCCCTGCACCGCGGGCACGTCGAACTTGGGGTCGTGGGTGAGGATGCAGACGGCATCGCGTGGGCCCAATTCGGAGCCGAGTTCGTCGAAGATCGGTGTCGGCCACGTGACGCGTACGGCGTCGGCCATCGGGAAACGGCGCTTGGTGGCGAACACCTCGCGGGCGTCGCACACGGTGACCCGGTAACCGAGCACCTTGGCGACGCGGGCGAGCGCAGCAGTGAAGTCGACCGCTCCGAAGATCCACATCTGTGGGGGTGGTGCATGCGACTCGACGAAGACGCGGATCGTCGGCTGGTCGACGAGGTCTTCGGGAGTGGTCTGGCCTTCGGGGCCGTAGCTGCGCACGCCCGATCGAGCAGCTTCGAGTTCGGCGATCGCGTCGCGGGCCACGACGCGATCGAGTTCGGGGTGGCCGAGTGAGCCGAGCGGGTCGTCGTCGTCGGTCGTGACGAGCAACTTGTTGCCGACACCCACTCCGTCGATCACGGTGGCGAGCGCGACGGGTTCGTCGGAGTTCAACAATTCGGCGTAGCGATCGAAGATCGGCGACACGGTCGGCTCGCTGCTCACCAGGCGAGTTCCTCGATGAACAGGTGGATGGTGCCGCCGCAGGTGAGGCCCACGGCGAACGCCTCGTCGTCGGAGTAGCCGAATGTGACGACGCGCGGATCGCTCGTTCCGGCGAGGATCGACAGCGCTTCGCCGACCACGGCGCCCTCGACGCAGCCGCCGCTCACGCTTCCGGCCACCTCGCCCGACTCGGTCACGGCCATCGCTGCGCCCGGCAAGCGCGGGCCCGAGCCCTCGATGTCGACGACGCGCGCTACGGCGATGCGTTCGCCGCTGCGTCGCCAGCGGTTGATGTCGCCCAGGAGATCTTTCACGTCGTCCAGTCTGCCGGACCACCCAGCGGGTGCATCTCGTTGCGCTCGGCACTCCGAAATCTATGCGGCGACGACGGTGTCCGCCGCTCGCCGACTGTCGTGCGTTGTTGACGTGTACTCATTCGCCGATCACCCGTGTGAGTTCTTCCATCGCAGCGACCGAGTGGCCTTCCACGAAGTTGTCGATGTGGGGGAGTGCAGCAGCCATGCCTCGGGCGAGCGGTGCATATCCGGGTGTCACCTTGAGAGGGTTGACCCAGACGAGGCGGTGCGTGACCCGGTGAAGTCGTTCCATCTGTTCGGCGAGCGTGTCGGGATCGCCGCGGTCCCAGCCGTCGGAGAGGATGACGACGATGGAGTTGCGGGCGAGCCCGCGGACGCCCCACTCGTCGTTGAACACACGCAGGCCGTCGCCGAGGCGGGTGCCACCACTCCAGTCGGTCACCCGGTCGGAGGCGGCCGAGAGGGCGACGTCGGGGTCGCGGCTGTTGAGTTCGCGTGTGATGCGCGTGAGGCGGGTGCCGAGAGCGAAGGCCTCGACCTTCTGGCGGCCGGCGACGGCGGCATGGACGAACCGCAGGAGCGCACGGGCGTAAGGCTCCATCGATCCGCTGACGTCCAGGACGAGCACGAGGCGGCGGAGTCGTTCGGCTGGTGCTCGGAAATGGCGTTCGATCGGTTCGCCACCCGACCGGATGGCGGCCTGCATCGTGCGGCGGATGTCGGGCTTCGACGTGGCTCGTCGGGCGGGGCCGAGCCGGAGCGAGGATCGCGGCGAGCCGACGAGCCGGAGCGACGACATGAGCGCCTGGCTCTGCACGAGTTCGTCGGCGTCGTACTGGGCGAAGTCCTTGTGTCGCAGGACTTCGGTGGAGGAAAAGCGCAGTTCGATCGTCGGGTCGGTGTTCGGCTCGGCGGTCTCGGGGCCGTCCGCGTCGTCGGACTCGTCCTCGGCGTCGACCGCGATCGTGACCGACTGCGGCTCGTCGGGGTCGGCGTCGGAGGTCGACGTGCGCCCGTCGAAGAAGACGACGAACGCTCGGTCGAACAGGTCGATGTCTTCGGGGCGTCGTGCGAGCGTGGCTCGTCCGGCCCAATAGACGCTCGGGCGGTCGTCCATACCGGTCGCGCACAGCGCCTCGGCGAAGGTGTGGGTGCAACTGGTGGGGACCTTGAGCCCGGCGCCGCGCAGGACGCGCGTGAAGGCGACGGCGATCTCGGCGGGCTCCGAACGATGGACGTACAGTTCGCGAGTCGCCATCCGTCGACTGTCGGGTGTGCGTGACGATGCAGCGCCGTCGCGGACGGGGTCGGGCACGTCGGTCACCCGTGGAGGGCGCCTTTCTCGAACGCTTCCTTGACCACCTTCGCCACTCCGTGCTGGTCGACGCGCTGGTGGTCTTCGCGGTACTTGAGGACGGCTCCGAGCGTGTTGGTCACCAGCGTCTCGTCGAGTTCGGTGGCACCGAGACGGCCGAGAGCGTTGGCCCAGTCGATCGTCTCGGCGACGCCCGGCGGCTTGTAGAGGTTGAGCCCGCGCAGCGACTCGACGGCGGCGGCGACCTGGCGCGCGAGGCGGTCGTCGACGTCGGGGACGCGCAGTTTCACGATGGCCACTTCGCGTTCGAAACCGGGGTGCTCGACCCAGTGGTAGAGACAGCGGCGCTTCAGTGCGTCGTGCACGTCGCGCGTGCGGTTCGAGGTGAGCACCACGAGCGGCGGCCGCTCGGCGGTGAACACGCCGACCTCTGGGACGGTCACCTGGAAATCGGAGAGCACTTCGAGCAGGTACGCCTCGAACTCGTCGTCGGCGCGGTCGACTTCGTCGATCAACAGCACGGGTGCCGGGCCGTCGACGGGCTCGATCGCACGCAGCAGTGCCCGTTTGGTCATGAACCGCTCGCCGTAGAGGTCGGACTCGAGTTGGTCGGCGGTCATCGACTGGCTCTCGCCGGTGGCCTCGGCGGCGCGGAGGTGGAGCAGTTGGCGGGCGTAGTCCCAGTCGTACACCGCCTGAGCGACGTCGATGCCCTCGTAGCACTGCAGGCGGATGAGTTCGCCGCCGGTCGCCGCGCTGAGCGCTTTCGCGAGTTCGGTCTTGCCGACGCCGGCTTCACCTTCGAGCAGGAGGGGGCGGTTGAGCGCCATTGCCAGGTAGACCGCCGTCGAGATCCCTTCGTCGGGGAGGTACCCCTGTTCGGACAGTGCGGTACTCACATCGCTCGGCGTCACTCCGGCGACTGTAGCCCCGACGCTGACCCGGTTCGCTGTGGACAGCCCGCCCCGCGTCGCCATACGCGAAGGGTCTGTCCCCTCACGTATGCCATACGTGAGGGGACAGACCCTTCACGTATGCGATCCGGGTGCGGCTCAGTCTTCGGTGGTGACGATCGGCGCCGGGGCCGGTGGTGGGGTGCCGATGGCCTGGGCGTCCATGATCTGGGAGACGACGTTGTAGGGCCACCCGGCCGGGAGGTCGGTCGGCAGAGGAGGCATCGCCATGATCGTGGCGCGCTGTTCGCCGACCTCGACGAAGCCGAAGTCTTCGCGGGCCGCTTCACGGATGCCGCCCGCGGTGTCGAGGCGGCTGGTCTCGCTCGCCAACTCGCCGTTCACTCGGAGGAGTTCGTCGAGTTGGGCCTGGCGTTGTTCGATGTCGACGTCCTGGTCGCGCCAGGTGCTGATCGGGAGCACGAAGACGGCCACGATGATCGTGGTGACCACTGCGAGGCCGAGCAGACCGGTGACCGCCACGATGCGCGGTCGGCGCGTGATTCGCTTGTCGATCGGGATCGGACGGCTGAAGTCACCCAATCGGGATCTCCCTTCGTCGGACGACACGACGCCCGCAGGGCGCGGGATCGACGTCGTCTTGGATCGGGGCATCGAAGCATTCTGGCAGCTGGACGGCGTGTTCCTCAAGCATTCCTCCAGCATCCCTCGACATCAACCTCGACTCGAGGTCGAGGGAGCATCTCGCGACGGATCCGACCTGCCGCAAGAGAAAGCGTCTGGTGTCAGGTCACTCCTGCCACGACGTGAGTCAGCGGAGCGGGGCGAGAGCGGCGGAGCCGCGGTATGCGGCGGCGTCGCCGAGGTTCGCTTCGATGCGCAGCAGCTGGTTGTACTTGGCGACGCGGTCGGAGCGGCACGGGGCGCCGGTCTTGATCTGGCCGCAGTTGGTCGCCACGGCGAGGTCGGCGATCGTCGCGTCTTCGGTTTCGCCGGAGCGGTGGCTCATCACCGAGGTGTAGCCGTGGCGAGTCGCCAGTTGCACGGTGTCGAGGGTCTCGGTCAGCGAGCCGATCTGGTTGACCTTGATCAGGATCGAGTTGGCCACGTCGGACTCGATGCCCTGCTGTAGGCGCACCGAGTTGGTGACGAACAGGTCGTCGCCGACCAATTGCGTCTTGTCGCCCACCGAGGCCGTCAGCTTCGCCCAGCCGTCCCAGTCGTTCTCGTCCATCGCATCCTCGAGCGACACGATCGGGTACTTGCCCACCATGTCGGTCCAGTAGCCGGCCATCTCCTCGGGCGACAGCACCTTGCCTTCGTGAGTGAGGTGATAGGCGCCGTCGGAGAAGATCTCGCTCACGGCGGGGTCGAGGGCGATCGCGATGTCGAGACCGGGGGTGAACCCGGCCTTCTCGATCGCTTCGAGCAGCGTCGTGATCGCTTCTTCGTTCGACGACAGGTTAGGGGCGAAACCGCCTTCGTCGCCGACGGCGGTCGACAGTCCACGGTCGGAGAGCACCTTCTTGAGCACGTGGTAGGTCTCGGTGCCCCAGCGCAGCGCCTCGGAGAAGCTCGGTGCGCCGACGGGCATCACCATGAACTCCTGGAAGTCGATCGAGTTGTCGGCGTGGCTGCCGCCGTTGATGACGTTCATCATCGGGACGGGCAGCACATGGGCGTTCGGGCCGCCGACGTACTGGTAGAGCGGCATGTCGAGTTCGATCGACGCGGCTTTGGCGATGGCGAGGCTCGTTCCGAGGATGGCGTTGGCGCCGAGGCGCGCCTTGTTGTCGGTGCCGTCGAGGTCGAGCATCACTCGGTCGACCAGACGCTGGTCGAGTGCGTCGTAGCCGAGCAGTTCGGCGGAGATCTCGTCGTTCACGAAGCCGACGGCCGACTGCACGCCTTTGCCGCCGTAGCGGTCGCCGCCGTCGCGCAACTCCACGGCTTCGTGTTCGCCGGTCGAGGCGCCGGACGGAACGCCAGCACGGCCTTGCGCCCCCGAGTCGAGGAGTACCTCGACCTCGACCGTCGGGTTGCCCCGGCTGTCGAGGATCTCGCGACCGACGATTCCGATGATCTCACTCATGGCCGTCGAACGTAGCGCCTTCCTCCGCTGTTTCGCGCGTGATGTTGACCTCGTCGGGCGCCTCTTCGAGCACGTCGAGGATGTACGACTCGAGCGCGGTCTCGAGCGACACCTCCTCGTGATTCTGTTCGCTCAGGAACCAGCGATGTTCGAGAAGCTGGTGGTAGATCTCGGCGCCTTCCAGCTTGTCGAACAGCCTCGGCGGGATCTGCTCCATCAGCGGCTCGAAGCGGTCGTCGAGCCACCGGACTGCGACCACGTTCTCGGGGATCGGTCGCATCGGTCGGCCCGACGTGGCTGCAGCGGCAATGCGTTCCTGGCGCATCTCGATTCCGAAGGTGCGGATGTCGTCGAGCAGCCTTTTCGCCTGGTTCTCCGACGTGTCGAGGCCGGTCAGGTTCTTCAGCTTGATGGCGTGGAAGCCGTGCTCGACGACGATCGGGACGTACCGGTACTCGCCGGCGTGGCCGGCATCGTCGATCGCCAGTTCTTCCACGTCGAAACCCATCTCGTGCAGTCGTTGCAGGCGTTGTTCGATCTCGAATGTTTCGCCGGGGCGGAACTCGCGCGACTCGGTGAGCTCGGTCCACAGCTTGTCGTATCGCTCCTCGATCTGGACGACGACTTCCATCGGGTCGATGTCGGCGTGGAGACGGTTGCCGGCCTGGAGGTCGAGCAGTCCGCCGGCCACGCTCTCGGTGGCGATCTGGATGTCGAGCGAGCGCTGGCCGTCGGACAGCCGCTGGTGTCGTTCGCCGGTCTCCATGTCGATGATGTAGGCCGACAGCGCGCCGGCGTCGCGACGGAAGAGGGTGTTCGAGAGCGAGCAGTCGCCCCAGTAGAACCCGGCGAGGTGGAGTCGGACGAGTAGGCCGACCAGTGCGTCGAGGACCCGTTCGCCGAGATACGGGATCGTGAGGCCGCGCCCGGCGAGCAGAGTGCGGTAGGGGAGTGAGTAGTCGAGGTGGCGGGTGACGAGCATCCCGTCGGTGTCGGGCTTTCCCGTGACGGCGGCGACCACTTCGGCGGTCGGAAGACCAGCGTCGGCGAGTTCGCGCAGCAGCCGGTACTCGCGGGCGACCAGGTCGTCGGGCAGTTCCTTGACCACGTAGCTCGTGCCGCCGAGTTCGATGAGGCGCACGACGTGGCGGTGCAGGCCGAGTACGCCGTGCATGTCGGGGAGATCCCAGTCGTCGAGCCGGGTGAGGAAGGGGAGCGCTGCGATCTGAGGGTGATCGGAAGGGTTGGCGACCTGGACTCGCATCCGATCAGTCTGGCCCGGTGAGAGACGCTTCGGAGTTCTGTCGGTTTCTTCTCAAGATCGGCCGAATCGAGGCCGATTGACCTCGTGTGACGGTTGTGGAACAACAGAGCGTGGAGCGACCGACGGTCGACGTCGCGACCCGGCCGACTCCGCCGACCCGGCCGACTCCGCCGACTCCGCCGACTCCGCGACGTCTGCCCACCACCATCGTGCTCGCCGTCACCGTCCTTGCTGCGGTGGCTGCCTTCGGCCTGGCCGGATGGCAGGTCACCCGGGCGATGAACGGCGAAGAGCGGATCAGCATCGTCTCGTGGATCGAGATCGCCTGCGCCATCATCGTGGCGTTCGGCATCCCGACGTGGACCTGGCTCGTCGTCGAGAACGCTCGGCGTCTGCTGTCGGCCAGCACGAACACTCCGCCATCTCCGTTCGAACACGCCGCCGCATGGGCGACACCGCTCGTCGTCGCGGCTGGAACGGTCATCTCGGTCGCCTATCTGGAGCGACGGCTCAACCCGATCAACTTCGAGGAGACCTCCCCGGTCCCGCTCGCTCTCGCGTGCATCTTCCTCGTCGTGACGCTCTTGGTCTCGTACCAACCGCTCTTCATGTTGTCGAACGTCATGCGTCGCCTCGGCGGCGGTGTGGGCGACCTGTCCCGCTGGGTCTGGGTGCCGATCTCGATGGCGGCGGTCGGCATCGGAACACTCGTCGGGCTCCGCTTCGGTGGTGCGTACGAGGACGACTTCGAAGGACTCGCACCCGCATGGGCGTTGGGCGTCGTGTTCATTCCGCCGATCGTGATCGTCGTGATGTTGGCGTGGAGCGGTGGTCGCAACGTCGAAGATGCCGTGCGATTCGCCTACGACCGACGGAGTGGTCACCACTCGGTCGGTGCTCGTCGCCACCGGTTGGGGATGTTGACCCGAGCGCTGCGCGCTGACGCCCGACCGTCGATCTCCCACGACATCCATCAGCGCATCCGCGTGGTCCCCGGTGGCCGCATCCTCGGCCTGGCGCTGATGATCTCGGTGGCCGCGCTCACGCTGATCAGCGTCGTGGGCGCCCTCGTCATGTTCTTGTTCTGGCGCGATTCGTCGGCGGGGTCGCTGATCCCGGCCGAACGCCAACGTGGCTGGGATGCCCTGACCGGCCTCCAGGACCTGCAGCGGCTCGTGGCCGCCGGAGCTGTGGCGGTTGCTGCGGTGTGGTCGTTCGTCAGCGTCCTGAACGCACGGTTGGCGAGCGGTCGTCGCCGTAACCCGGTGCTCGCCGCTCTGTCGTGGCCCGCTGCTGCGTACGCCATCTGGTGGATCGCCGTTCGCTACGGCGACACCGACGAGGTCACCGGTCTCGTCATGTGCTTCGCTCTCCAGGCGGTCGCTGCGTACGTGCCGTTCTTCCTTCTCGAAAGATCGGCCATCTCGGTCGGGGCACGTCGCGGCCCGCTGCGACTGGCTCACTCGCTGGCCGTCGTCCTTCTGATCCACATCCAGGGGCTCGGTGGCCTCGCCACCCTCGTGGTCGAGACCGACATCGACCGTTTCGGTCGGATCGCCGGGTATCTGTCGCTTGCTGCGCTCCTGCAGTTGATCGCCACGGTCGTCATCACCGAGGCGAGTTCTCTCATCGGTGATGCCTCGGCTTCGATGGCCGACAAGCACAACTTCTTGGCTGACCAGCGCACACTGATCGAGCAGCGGATCGTCGCCACGGCTCCCGGTCCGTCGATCAGCGGCGCCGACCAGCCGGTCGAGTCGCTCGTCGCCGAGCCTGCGGCTGCTCCGGTTCCCGTGGCCGATCCTGCGGCTGCTCCGTCGCCCGCGGCCGAGCCTGCGCCGGTCGACACGCCGGTCGAGGCATCGGCTGTTGGCATCGCACCGGTCTCGCCGGTGCCCGCTCCTCCGATGTCTGCTCCCGTCGCGGCCGACGGCGGCCTCTTCGCAGCACCGTCGGCGCCTCCGGCGGGCGCAATGACCGAGCCGCCGACGATGGCGCCTCCGGTGCCCGCACCCGACACCGTCGAGACCGAGCCGGGCGCACCCGAGACCGTGGAGACCGAGCCGGCCGCACCCGAGCCGGCCGCACCCGGGCCGGCCGCACCCGGGCACATCGAGTCCGAGGAGGCAGCGTCGCCCGCTCCGAGCGGCGAGCGCTTCACGATTCCGCGCCTCGTCCGTCGTCCGGTGATCTCACCGCCGATCACGATCGCCGCATCGCAGCCACCCGAGCCTCCGACGCAGTGACTCGAGCAGGATCTGGCGTGAGTCGGATCCGACCTGTACCGAGGGGCTGATCGTCGTCAGGTCGCCGTCGACTCGTCGGCCTTGACGGCGTCCCAGATCTCGTCGAGCACGGTGAGGTCGGCGTGGCGCAGGTCGATCTCGCGCTCGGCGGCGATTCGCTCGACGCCTTCGAATCGGGTCCGGAACTTGTCGGTGCCCCGACGGAGGGCCAGTTCCGGGTCGACCCCGACGTGGCGGGCGACGTTGACCACGGCGAAGAGCAGGTCGCCCAACTCACTCGCGATCTCGTCGGGGTGGGCGTCGTCGATCGCCTCGGTCAGTTCTGACGTCTCCTCGGAGACCTTTGCCAGCGCGCCGCCCACGACGGGCCAATCGAATCCGACCTTCGACGCCTTGCGGCCGACCTTGGCGGCGTACGACAGCGCCGGCATCGACCGGGGGATGCCGTCGAAGATCGACGTGCGCTGCTTCTCGGCGCGCTTGATGTCGTCCCAATTCGTGAGGACATCGTCGGAGCCGCCGACCTGCACGTCGCCGAAGACGTGCGGATGGCGGTGGACCAGTTTGTCGTGGACGCCGCGGGTGACGTCGGCAATCGTGAAGCGGCCGTCCTGTTCGGCGATCGTGGCGTGGAACTCGATCTGGAAGAGGAGGTCACCCAGTTCTTCGACGAGATCGTCGTCGGTCGACGGGTCGTCGGGGTCGAGGGCCTGGAGTGCGTCGACCACCTCGTAGGTCTCTTCGAGGAGGAAGGGGATCAGCGTGTCGTGGGTCTGCTCGATGTCCCACGGACACTGCTCGCGCAGGAGCCGCGTGAGTTCGTGGAAGCGCACGTAGTCGCGCCCGACGGGGGTGGCGAGGTGCGGGATGTAGATGGAGGTGAGGTGGTCGGCCTCGATGGTCCGGTCGAGTTCGGCCCAGGTGGTCTCGACGACCTGTTCGTCGGGCGTCCCGAGCGCATGGAGGATCGTGACCGACTCGTCGCCGGTGGCGTGCTCGACGGCCAACTTGATGTCGGAGAGGACCCAGTTGGCGTGCGTGTGGGCGACCAGGAGCGGGCCGGTTTCGTCGGCGGCGGCGATGGTGAAGTCGTGGCCGTCGATCAGGCGGACGCCGGTTTCGACCGGGTCGATGCCGAGCCGTGCCCAGGCGACGTCGAGGAACGACATCGCCGGCTGCACGTCGAGTTCGATCCCGGCATCGGCGCAGCGCGCACGGAGAAGGCCGACGGTGCGCTCGAGGACGAGCGGCGACCCGGGGACGGCGTAGAGGACGTGGCCGTGTTCACTCTCGTCGGCGATCACACGGTCGGCGATCTTCACGTAGACGTCGGCGAAGGTGTCGGCGGCTTCGTACAGGTCGTCGTGGGTGGTCGCACCGCCGGGTGCGTCGAGGACCAGGCGCGCCGACGGGTGGATCGACGTGCGCAGGTGTCGCCGATCGATGCGGGCGATCGTGGCGAGCGTCTCGGCGGTGACGTGTTCGGCGCCGCCCGGGCCGAGCCCGACGACGGTGATCACGGCCGCCGCTCGTCGGCGTGCGGACGACGGGTCGGCATCATCACCGCTGCGATCAGCCGATCGCGATGACCGAGGTGGTCGTCGGGTCGAACGCGCCGTAGCGGGGGTCGACCGAGATGTCGAGGTCTTCGAGGAGCAAGCGGGGACCGATGATCTGCTCCGCCGTCGTCAGGACCTGGGTCTGCTCCTCGGGTGTCAACTCGTCGAAGGGCCGGAATGCGACGACGAAGCCGACATCGGAACCGTCGGGGCCGACGATCGACGCCGAGGTGGCGGGGTCGTCGCTGTTCACCGCATACAGCGCCGCACCGTCGGGCGTCGCCTCGACGTCGGGTCCGAGTTGTGCGAGCGCGAAGCAGCCGTTGATGCCGCCGGTGGCTTGGAGCGACGGCTCGGTGTTCAGTTCGGTGAAGACGTCGGCAAACGCTTCGCCGCCGTTCAGACGATCGGCGGCCTCGTCGGCGAGGTCGGGTGTGGCGGTCAGCATCAGCGACGGGCACGCGATCCCCGAGGCCTCGATGCCGGTGTCGTAGAGACGAGTGGCGAGTTCGGGCGAGACGGTGGCATCGACGTCGCCCGCATCGACCGCTTCGCCGGCACGTTCGAGGATCCAGGCGGTGATGGCGTCGCGGACGGCCACCAGGGGGAGCGGTTCGTCGAGGTCGTCGGGGGTCGCGCCGATTCCGAGCAGGAGTTCGTCGAGTTCGTCGACGGAGAGCGCCTCGTCGCCGACCCGGGCGACGGCGTCGGTTTCGAAGGTGGTGCACCCCGCCGCGAGCGTGGTCGCAGCCAGCGGCATCAGGATCGTCAGCAGTCGGCGATTCACCCGACGCACGCTATCTCTCCCGCTCCCTCTCGTTGCGGGTCTGACCCTGATGAGATGTCAGTCGTCGACGGGGACGAGCTCGCGGAGGAAGCCGACGAGGAAGGTGGCGGGGTCGCGCTTGCGGGGGAGGGGGAGAACCAGCTGTTGGAGGTCTTCTTTGTACTTCGCACCCTTCGACAGACGGCGCAGGCGGAGGGTGGCGCTCATCGCGAGTTCGATCGGCTGGATGCGCACGTCGTGCGAGGTGATCTGGAGGTCGGTGACACCCAGGCGATGGCACTCGGCGCGCAGGTAGCCGACCTGCAGCAGCGACTCGGCGGGTGCGGGGAGAGGGCCGTAGCGGTCTTCCCACTCGGTGCGGATGTCGTCGACCTGGGCCTCGGTCGTGACGTCGGCGAGGCGCCGGTATGCCTCCAGCCGCAGTTCTTCCTTGGTGACGTACTCGTCGGGGAGGAACGAGTCGGTCGGCACGTCGAGCTTGATCTCGGCGGGCTGACTCTTCGGGCGCTCGCCCTTCATCTCGCTGACGGCTTCGGTCACCATCTGGCAGTACAGGTCGTAGCCGACGGCAGCGATGTGGCCCGACTGGCTCTCGCCGAGGAGCGAGCCGGCGCCGCGGATCTCGAGGTCGCGCATCGCGATCTTGAAGCCCGAGCCGAGTTCGGTCGCCTCGCCGATCGTGCGGAGTCGTTCGTATGCCTCCTCGGTCAGGACCTTGTCCTGCGGGTGGAAGAGGTAGGCGTAGGCGCGCTGGCCCGAGCGGCCGACGCGCCCTCGGATCTGGTGCATCTGGCCGAGGCCGAGCAGATCGGACCGTTCGACGACCAGCGTGTTGACCGACGGCATGTCGATGCCCGACTCGATGATCGTCGTGCAGACGAGCACGTCGTACTGGCCGTCCCAGAAGTCGTGGACGATCGTCTCGAGCGACCCTTCGTCCAGCTGTCCGTGGGCGATCGCGATGCGCGCTTCGGGCACGAGTTCACGCAGGCGGGCCGCTGCGGTGTCGATCGAGCGGACCCGGTTGTGGACCCAGAAGACCTGGCCTTCGCGCAGCAGCTCGCGGCGGATCGCCTCGACCGCGACGCGTTCGTCGTACTCACCGACGTAGGTGAGGATCGGTTGGCGTTCGGCGGGCGGTGTCTGCAGGAGCGAGAGGTCGCGGATGCCGACGAGGCTCATCTCGAGCGTGCGGGGGATCGGCGTGGCGGAGAGGGTGAGCACGTCGACGTTCGTCTTCAGCTTCTTCATCTTCTCCTTGTGCTGGACGCCGAACCGTTGCTCCTCGTCGACGACGAGCAGGCCGAGGTCTTTGAAGTTGATGTCGGCAGCCAGGAGGCGGTGTGTGCCGATGACGCAGTCGACCTCGCCCGACTTCACGTCGGCGATGACCTTCTTCGCCTGTGCGGGTGTGAGGAATCGCGACAGCACTTCGACGCGGATCGGATAGCCGGCGAACCGGTCGGCGAACGTGTTGCCGTGCTGGGTGGCGAGCAAGGTGGTCGGCGCGAGTACGGCGACCTGCTTGCCGTCCTGGACCGCCTTGAAGGCGGCGCGGATCGCGATCTCGGTCTTGCCGAACCCGACGTCGCCGCACACGAGGCGGTCCATCGGGAACTCGCGTTCCATGTCGGCCTTGATCTCGTCGATCGCCCGCGCCTGGTCGGGGGTCTCGACGAATGGGAAGGCGTCTTCCATCTCGGCCTGCCACGGCGTGTCGAGCGGGAACTGGTGGCCCTCGGCGGTCACTCGCTGCTGGTAGAGGAGGACGAGTTCCTGAGCGATCTGGCGGACCTCGGACTTGACCCGGCTCTTCGTCTTCGAGAAGTCGGAGCCGCCGAGCTTGTGGAGCTTGGGGGCCTCGCCGCCGACGTACTGACGGATCGTGTCGATCTGGTCGGAGGGGATGTAGAGCTTGTCGCCGCCCTTGTAACTGACGAGGAGGTAGTCGCGCTCGACGCCACCGATGGCGCGCTTGACCATGCCCTCGTACTGGCCGACGCCGTGCTGGTGGTGGACGACGTAGCTGCCGGTCTTGAGGTCTTCGAAGGTGCTGGCGGTCTCGCCGCGTTTGCGGGTGCGGGCTGTGCGATGGGCACGGCGACGGCCGGTGAGATCGGACTCGGCGACGATCGCGACCTTCGCGTTGGGGAGGGTGACGCCTCGGTGCAGCGGGGCGACGACGATGCGTCCGCCGGGCCCGATGTCACTCGAGTCGCCGGGTGGGCGGATCGTGAAGTCGAGGCCCTGATCGAGCAGCATCGATTTCAGACGGTTGGCCGAGCCGGCACCGTCGGCGGCGACGACCACGCGGTAACCGTCGGCGATCAGTGCGGCGAGTCGCTCGGTGAGGCCGCCGCCGTCGCCCACGACCGGGCCCCAACCCATCGCCTCGACCAGCGGCGTGTCGGGCGATTCGGGTGTGGAGTCGATCGACCAGAACGAGCCGGCGCCGGCGAGCAGCACGTCGGGGTCGGCGTGGAGCCGGGGGAAGGTCTTGTCGGGGTCGCGCGCCCACGTGCTCGCGAGCGTGCGGGCGAGGTCGTCTTCCTCCGCGATGAGGTCGGCGGCGCGGTCGCGCATCCGGCGGGGTTCGACGAGGAGCACCTTCGCGTTGTCGGGCAGGACGTCGGTGATCAGCGTTCCAGGGCCGTGCGGGTCGTCGACGAGCCATGGCAGCCACGACTCCATGCCGTCGAAGTGCGCACCTTCGGCAAGGCGCTCCCACTGTTCGCGGCCCCACGGCTCGGTCGCGACGAGGGCGGCGGCGCGCTCGCGCACCTCGCTGGTGGGGGTGAGCTCACGCGCGGGGAAGATCCGGGCGATGTCGAGGTCGGTGGTCGATCGTTGGTCGTTGACGCTGAAGCGGGTGAGGCGATCGACCTCGTCACCCCACAGGTCGATGCGGATCGGGGCGTCGGCGCGCGCCGGGTAGACGTCGATGATCGCGCCACGTCGAGCGAACTCTCCACGGTGCTCGACGACTTCCTCGCGGCGGTAGCCGAACGAGACGAGAGTTTCGGCGAGTGCGTCGGGATCGACCTCGCCGCCCGGCCGCACGACGATCGGCTCGACGGCGAGCGCACCCGGCCCGAGCTTCTGGAGGAGTCCGCGGACGCCGGCGACGATCACCTTCGGACAGCGCTCTGAGTCGCGCAGCCGCCAGAGGACATCGAGCCGTTGGCCCATCGTCTCGACGTTCGGGCTGACCCGCTCGAACGGCAACGTCTCCCAGCCGGGGAACAGCGCCAGTTCGTCCTCGTCGAGGAATTGGGCGAGGTCGTCGTGGAGTTGACGCGCCATCGTCCCGGTGGGGCAGGCGACGAGCAGCGGTCGACGGTTGGAGAGTGTTCCGAGCGCAGCGATCGAGATGGGGCGGGCGACTTCGACGACGGCGAGGCGCGCATCGGGCTCGCCGAATGCGCGGGTGATTCCCGACTCGTCACGCAGGAGCGGCGCGAGCGAACGGAGCGGTGCGGCCTCGGTGGTCTGGTCGTCGTCCGTCAACACGTCGGTCGTCACCCCTGCTATTGAACCCGCGTCGTGCCCGGTCTCCGCGTGACGCATACGTGAAGGGTCTGTCCCCTCACGTATGAGCCCGGCGACTCCTGTCCCGCCGCTGGGCTCGGATCGAACGGATGAGGGGACGACCCTCGTTGCATACGTGAGGGGACAGACCCTTCACGTATGGTCCGCCGCTGAGCTCGGATCGAACGGATGAGGGGACAACCCTCGGTGCATACGTGAGGGGACAGACCCTTCACGTATGTCCGGGTATACGTGAGGGGACAGACCCTTCACGTATGGGTCAGCGTTTGGCGTTGTAGCGCTGCATGGCGGTGTCGACGCCGTCGGCGATGATCATCTCGACGGCGTCGGCCGCTTCCGCGATCGCCACGTCGAGCAGTTCGCGCTGGCGTTTCGGGATCTTGGCGAGCACGTGGACCTTGCCGACGTGGGCGCTGTCGGGTTTGCCGACGCCGATGCGGACCCGGATGTAGTCCTGTGTCTTGAGGTGCGCGGTGATGGACCGGAGGCCGTTGTGGCCGGCCAGGCCGCCACCGACCTTGACCTTCATCTCCCCGGGCGGCAGGTCGAGTTCGTCCTGCACGACGATGATCTGCTCGGCGGTTTCGATCCGGTATCGCCGCACCATCGCACCGACCGAGCGACCCGACTCGTTCATGAACGTGATCGGGAAGGCCAGCGCGACGCGGGCGTCGTCGGAGCCGCCAGCGTCACCGGTGACCGGGAAGCGGGTCTCGGCGATGAGCGCGTTGTCGCGACCACCCTTGAGGGTCTCGTCGCGGCGCTGCGCGAGCAGTTGCACCGCGTCGACGCCGACGTTGTGGCGCGTGTTGGCGTACTTGTCGCCCGGATTGCCGAGCCCGACGACCAACCAGTCGAAGGGAGCACCCTTGCCGTCTCGTCCGAAGAGTCCCATCAGATCGGCTCACACCTTCCGATAGCGCGACGCGCTGGGCGCGGATGGATGCCGGCCCGGGAGAAGCTCCCGGACCAGACCCGAATCACTCGCCCGAGTCGTCGGACGACTCGGCGCCGCCCTCGGCGCCGCCACCAGCGTCGCCTTCGCCACCTTCTTCGCTTTCGGCGGCTTCGAGCGCTGCGGCCTCGGCTTCTGCGGCCTCTTCGTCGAGGACCGGGGTGCGCATGATCGACACGGTGATGACGGCCGAGTCGGGCTCGGCCGTGGCGGTCACGCCCGACGGCAGGGTCAGTTCTTCGACCGTGATCGTCGAGTCCATCGTCATCGCCGACACGTCGAACACGATCTCGTCGGGAATGTTGCGCGGCGTGGTCGAGACTTCGAGGACCGCCATGATCTGGTCGATCAGGCCGTTGTTGTCGTTGACGTCCTTCGCCTCACCGGTGAGGTGGATCGGCACGTTGACGACGATCTCGGCGTTGAGGTCGACCTGGATGAAGTCGAGGTGCTCGATGTTGAGGCGCACCGGGTGACGCTGCACGTCCTTGATGATCGAGGGGTACATCGTGCCGTCGACGGTGAGGTCGAGGATCGTGTTGAGGCCGGCGCTTCCCGAGAGGGCGCCGCGCAGCTCGCGACGATCGACCGAGACGCTCATCGGGTCCATACCCATGCCGTACACGACGCCGGGGATCCGGCCTTCGGAACGGAGGCGGCGCGAGGAGGAACTCCCGGTGGCGCGGCCGGTGGTGGCGTTGAGGATGGTCTCAGTCATGGTGATCGTGTCCAAACGGTTGCGACGGGTGCCTGGCGAATCGAGTCATCGTCAAGTGCCATCGGGCAGATACAGCAGCGGGCAACGCTATCGCCCGCGCGGTCGGCCTCAACAGCGTCGCGTCCGCCGCTCGGGGGCGCGGTTCAGGCGAGGTTCTCGCCGTCGAAGATGTCGCTCACGCTGGTGTCGTCGAACACGGCCCCGAGAGCCTCGGCGATCAGCGGAGCGACCGACAAGATCTCGAGGTTCGGCAGGTGTTTCTCGGCGGGCAACGGCAGCGAGTTGGTGAGCACGAGCCGCTCGATCGGGGCGTTTTTCAGACGGTCGACGGCCGGACCCGACAGCAGGCCGTGCGTGGCCATCGCCCACACTTCCTCGGCGCCGCGCTTCTTGAGCAGTTCGGCGGCAGCGACGATCGTGCCGGCGGTGTCGATCATGTCGTCGGTCAGCACGCAGGTCCGCCCTTCGACGTCGCCCATGACCTCGGCGGCCTCGCTCACGTTGGTGGTGCCCTTCGGGCGACGCTTGTAGATGAAGGCGAGGTCGGCGTCGGCGCCGAGGTGTTGCGCCATGCGCTCGGCGACCTTGATGCGGCCGGCGTCGGGCGACACGATGACCGGCGCATCGACGTGGGTGCGGACATAGTTCTCGAGGACCGGCATGGCGGTGAGGTGGTCGACCGGGCCGTCGAAGAAGCCTTGGATCTGGCCGGAGTGCAGGTCGATCGAGATCATCCGCTTCGCGCCCGCTTCTTTGAACATGTCGGCGACGAGGCGGGCGGTGATCGGCTCGCGACCGGCCGCTTTGCGGTCTTGGCGGGCGTATCCGTAGAAGGGGCAGACCGCGGTGATCCGCTTGGCCGAGGCACGCGAGGCCGCATCGATCATGATCAGGTGCTCCATCAGAGAATCGTTGACCGAGCGGCCGTCGATACCGAAATGGGTCTGCATGACGAACACGTCGGTGCCGCGAACCGATTCACCGAAGCTGCAGCGCACCTCGCCGTTGGCGAACTCCACGAGGTTGTCGGTGCCGACCTCGATGTTCAGATGAGAGGCCACCTCGTGGGCGAGTGCGGGGTGGGTTCGGCCCGTGTAGAGCGCGAGCCGTTTCGTGGTGACCTTTTCCATGGGGACCCTTCACGCAGGCATGCCGATCGGAGTCGGATGCGTTGTCGAGCGCGGATGCCGTGGAGCTGGCGTTCAGTCCGCGGACGCAGTGTAGAACGCGCCCGTCGACGTGCGCGAAAGAACGCTCGAGCCGGCCGGAAGGTGGGCGAACGGACCGACCACGGCCTCGGCGCCGATGGTGGTGCTGGTCCCGACACTGTGGGTCACGGTCGCACGGTCACCGACCTCGGAGTCGACCAGGCGGGCGTCGGGGCCGATCTCGCATTCGTCGCCGATCGTCGTCGCTCCCTGCAGCATCGTGCCGGGGTAGAGGGTCACGTCGCGACCGATCTTCACGGTCACGTCGATGAAGGTCTGGCGGGGGTCGAGCATCGTGACGCCGTTGAGCAGCCATCCGCGGTTGGTGCGATTGCGCAGTTCGCGCTCGGCGAGGGCGAGTTGCCAGCGATCGTTGACACCCTGCGTCTCGAGTGGCGATGCCTGGACGGCACCGATGCGATGACCCATCTCGGCGAGTGCGGCGATCACGTCGGTCAGGTAGTACTCGCCCTGGCTGTTGTCGGTGGTCAGGTTGCGCAGCGCCGGGCCGAGCAGGTCGCGACGGAAGCAGAGGATGCCCGTGTTCCACTCCTTGATGTCGAGTTCCTCTGGCGAGGCGTCACGCTGTTCGACGATGCGGGCGACCTGGCCGTCCTTCTTGCGCACCACGCGGCCGTAGCCGGTCGGGTCGTCGAGGACGCTCGTGAGCAACGTTGCGGCGTTCTGGTTCGCGACGTGCGTGGCGACGAGTTCTTCGAGGGTGTCGGTGGCGAGGAGCGGCGTGTCGCCGGGGAGGATGACGATCGTGGCGTTCTCGTCGTAGTCGTCGCCGTCGAACGCGGTCATGCCGATCGACGTGGCGTCGCCGGTTCCGTTCTGTTCGACCTGGGTGACGAAGGCGACGTTCGCCCACTCGGGTGCCGACTCGGTGACCTTCTTGGTGACCTGGTCGGCGCCATGGCCGACGACGACGGCGGTCGTCTCCGGGGCCAGCTTCTCGAGCGAGTGGATGACGTGGAGGACCATCGCCCTGCCACAGATCATGTGAAGCGGTTTGGGTCGGTTCGACCTCATGCGAGTTCCCTCGCCGGCCGCCAACACGATCGCAGACACACTCATGTGCGGCAGGCTACGCGGCGCCGGGAGCATGCGCGTGAACCACGATTGATTGCACTATTCATATATATGCACGTTATGATACGTCATGTCGTGAACGTGTCGTCAGAAGCAAGCTCGATCTATCGCGAGGGGGCAGAACTCCTCAAGGCGCTGGCCCATCCGGGCCGGCTGCAGATCCTGCACGAACTCGCCGCCGGCGATCGGTGTGTACACGAACTCACCGAGATCCTCGGACTCGCCCAACCGACCATCTCCCAACACCTCAAGACGCTGCGTGGCGCACGGCTGGTCACAGCGACCCGGGCCGGCCGGGAGAACCGGTATGCGCTTGCCGACGAGCACGTCACCGACATCGTCAACAGCGTGATCGATCACGCTCACGAAGACCTCTGACCGGGCACCGAGCCCGAGCAGCACATCAGCCACCCTGTCGAAAGGACAACTCATGAGCACCACCGTCGAACACCGAACCCACGCCGACCACGATCACCAGCACGGACCCGACTGCGGTCACGCCGCGGTACAGCACGGCGACCACATCGACTACCTCCACGACGGCCACGCGCACCGTGAACACGACGGACACTGGGACGAGTGCGAGGGGCCGACCGGGTGTACGACCCACGCCGACCACGATCACCAGCACGGCCCCGACTGCGGCCACGAGTCGGTGCAGCACGGCGACCACGTCGACTACATCCACGACGGTCACCGCCATGCCTTGCACGACGGGCACTGGGACGAGCACTGATCGTTCGGCGGTGCGGCGGCGAGCAGTACCGTCACACAGTTCCCGGGGGAGGAATCGAACCCCCATTCTCGGCACCAAAAACCGCTGTCTTACCGTTAGACGACCCGGGAAAGTCGGCGTCAAGCTAACGCGCGTGTGGCGCTGACGCACGCCCGATAGCGTTGCCCGCCTTATGGGTTCACTGATCAAGAAGCGCCGCAAGCGCATGCGCAAGAAGAAGCACAAGAAGATGTTGCGCCGCACGCGTCACCAGCGTCGCAAGTAGTCATCCCTCACCTCGTCACGGTGACAAGAACGCGAACTGCGTCGTCTTGGTCACCACGATCCGAGCGCCCTCGTCGACCAGATCGGCGAGGGCGTTGTCGCGTCTGCCCTCGGTGAACCAGGTCGCGCCGCTTCCGGCGAGCACCGGCGCCTCGCCGATGCGTTCGGCGATCGCGTCGCGCCACCACGCCATCTTGGGCTCGACCGCGATCGCCGCAGGTTCGAGGTCGTTGGGTCCGTCGGCGGTCGGCCCGCCCAGTTCGTCCCACGCCCGGTACGCCGCCGGGGTGCTGACGGCGAGCGGCGGAATCACGAGGGTGATCACGCGATCGACGTGGGGAAGCGGCTCGACGATCTCGCCGATGCCGGTCACCCGTGCCCGGCCCCCGATGAGACAGAACGGGACGTCGGCACCGATGCGTGACGCTGCAGCGAGGTCGGCGGGGCTGGTCCCGTAACCGGCCCAGTGCAGGATCGAGGCCGCGTCGGTCGAGCCTCCACCGAGGCCCCCGCCGGGCGGGATCCGCTTCTCGATCGTGACGTGAGCGGTGATCCCGGCGAGGTCGAGCGCGTCGGCCACGATGTTCGACGAATCGGTCGGCACGCCGTCGGCGAAGGGCCCGAGGACGGTGATGCCCTTCCGGTTCGGGTCGAGGGCGAGGACATCGTGGAGGTCGACGCTGACCATCTCGGCGTCGATGAGGTGGTAGCCGTCGTCACGCAGCCCGGTCACCCGTAACGAGGTCGTCAGCTTGGCGTGGGCTCTGAAGATGCGTGGTCCGGTCATGACGTGCTCCTGTCGTCGATGGTGCGGGCGAGCCGGACCCAGGCGTCGACGCCCAGTTGTTCCGGGCGGTCGGTCGGTTCGACGCCGGCGGCGTCGAATTGCTCGGGTGTGACCACTCCGCTGAGTGATTTGCGCAGCATTTTACGACGCTGGCCGAACGCCCGCTTGACCAACTCGAACAGAGGGCCCGGCTCGATGTCAGGAGGGGTTCGGCGAGTGATCTCGACGAGCGCCGATTCGACGTTCGGCTTCGGGAAGAAGACCGATGCGGGGACGTGGCCGACGATGCGTGCCGAACCCCAGAACGCCGCCTTCACGCTGATCGCCCCGTAGGCGCTCGACCCGGGTGCGGCGGCGAACCGTTCGGCGACTTCGCGCTGGACCATGACGAGGATCCGGCTCACGTGAGCCACGTCGTCGAGCACGTCGCACACGAGCGGCGTCCCGACGTTGTAGGGAAGGTTGGCGACGAGGACCCATCCGCCGGGCACCGTCGGATCGATCAGTTCGTCCCACTCGACCGACATCGCATCGGCCTCGACGACGTCGACGTTGGCGACATCGCTCACGATTTTGCGCAGCACCGGTACGACGCCCGAGTCGACCTCGACGGCGGTGATCGATGCTCCTGTCTCGGCGAGCGCCAGGGTGAGCGACCCGAGGCCGGCTCCGATCTCGACGACGTGGTCGCCCGGCCCGACCCGTGCCAGGTCGGCGATGCGGCGCACCGTGTTCGCGTCGGTGACGAAGTTCTGGCCGAGGTCGCGTCGCGGCGCGAGACCCGCGTCGTCGAGCAGGTCGCGGATCGCCGGACGGGAGTGCGTCACTGGACGACTTCGACCGGGATCGGAGCTTCGGTGAGGTCGGCGAGCAGGGAGAACGTGGAGGTCTTCAGGACGATGTCGGCGGTCTGCGTGTCGGGAGCGAAGGAGGTGACGCATGTGATCGAGCGGCCGTTGTCGAGGTTGGTGACGGTGACGGTGAGCCCCGAGTCGACGTCTTTCACCAGGCACGTACGCTGGCCCGACACGCTGCTGCGGTAGCTGGCGGCGAGTCGCAGTGGAGCGATCTCGGGCTGCGGAGGGACGGCGATCTCGGCGACGGGTGGGATGAGTTGCGACTCGGGCCCGTCCATGAAGACCGGCTCCTGGTCCGGCTGCTCGATCGGCGGTCGGTTCGGACCGTTGCTGCTCGCCTCGCGCACGTCGGAGTCGGCTTCGACCTGGTCGGCTGCGGCCGATTCGGCAGCGCTGTCGGCATCGGATCGAGTCACGAACCACAGGGCGGGAAGTGCGATCAACGTGATGATCGCCAGCAGGATCGTGCGTCGTCGGTCGGAGTCTTCGAAGGCCATGAGCAGTGGTATCGAGCGGGTGACCGAGTGTCCACCGCCGCCGAGTCGATCGTAGCTGCGCGTGCGGTGGCGGCGGCTGCGCGACGCCCGGCGTCAGGCCGGGACGGGAACGCCGAGGCGGTGACCGAATGCGGCGTGAGTGGCAGCGACGGTGGCGGCGGCGACGTCGTCGACGGGTTCGTCGCGCAGGTCGGCGAGGAACTGACCGACGTGAGGAACCCATGCCGGACGGTTCTGCTTGCCGCGGTGGGGGACAGGGGCGAGGTAGGGGCTGTCGGTCTCGATCAACAGCTTGTCCGCCGGGCAGAGAGCGGCGGCCTCCTGCACGTCTTTCGCAGAGTTGAACGTGACGATTCCCGACAGCGAGAGGTAGATCCCACGTTCGAGACCCTTCGCCGCCGCGTCGGGTCCGCCGGTGAAGCAGTGGAAGATGGTGCGCTCGGGCACGCCCTCGGCGTCGAGGATCTCGAAGGTCTCGTCCCACGCATCGCGCGTGTGGATGACGAGGGTGAGGTCGCGCTCGTGCGCGAGCGCGATGTGCTCGGCGAAGACGGTTCGCTGCTGATCGCGTGGCGAGTGCTCGTAGTAGTAGTCGAGGCCGGCCTCGCCGATCGCGACGATGCCGGGTGTGTCGAGCAGGTCGACGATCGAGTCGGTGCCGTTGGTCGCATCGTGGGGATGGAGGCCGACGGTGGCGAACACGTTGTCGTGGCGACCGGCGAGTTCGATCGCGGCGAGCGACGTCGCCCGGTCACATCCGACGGTCACCAGGATCTCGACGCCCATTTCGCGAGCCGCGGCGACCGCGCCGTCGGGGCCGTCGGGGATCCGTTCGTCGTGGATGTGGCAGTGCGAGTCGATCCAGGTGGGGGCGGTCCTGCTCGGCGCGTCGTGGTCCGGTGTGGCGCTCACAGCTTGATGCGGGGGAAGAGCGGGTCGCCCTTGACGACCTCGTTGCCGGCCGGATACTGACCCCACGTTGCCGCGTCGGGCAGGCGCTGTTCGTCGACGCGGCCCGTCATCCCGATGCGTTCCCACACGGCCTGGGCGGTGTCGGGAATCGCCGGCGAGCAGAGGATCGCGACGATCCGCAACGCTTCGAGCGCGTCGCCCATCACGGTGTCGACCGCCTCGCCGGGCTCGGCCTTCCACGGTTCGTTCTGTTCGAGGTAGCCGTTGGTCGCACGGATCAGGCTCCACGTGGCGTCGAGGGCGCGGCTCGGTTGCAGGTCGTCCCAGAACGCTGCGGTGTCGGTGTACGCGGCGCCTGCGGCCTCGGCGAGCGGGCTGTCGGTGGCGGGGGCGGTGCCGACGCCGTCGCACTTCTTGGCGACCACGGTGGCGACGCGTGCTGCGAGGTTGCCGAGGTTGTTGGCGAGGTCGGAGTTGTACTTCCCGACCAGGCCCTCGTAGGTGAAGTCGCCGTCGCTGCCGTACGCGGTCTCGGCGAGCACGTAGTAGCGGAAGCCGTCGAGGCCGATGTCGTCGATCAGGTCGAGCGGGTTGACGACGTTGCCCGAGGTCTTGCTCATCTTCTCGCCACCGACGAGGAGCCAGCCGCCGATCGCCCACCGCTGCGGCAGTTCCACTCCGGCCGACATCAGCATCGCCGGCCAGTACACGCAGTGCTGGCGGACGATGTCTTTGCCGATGAGGTGAGTGGCCGGCCACCAGTCGGTGTGGTCTTGATCGTCGTCGCCGAAGCCGACGGCTGCCAGGTAGTTGGTCAACGCGTCGAACCAGACGTAGGCGACGTGCTTGTCGTCCCACGGCAGCGGGATGCCCCAGTCGAGCGAGGTGCGGCTGATCGAGAAGTCGCGCAGGCCGCTGCGGATCAGGCCGAGCGCCTCGTTGCCGCGGTGTTCGGGCGTGAGCGCCGTCGGGTTCTTCGCGTACCAGTCGAGGAGTCGGTCCTGGAAGCGGCTGAGGCGGAAGAAGTAGTTCTCCTCCTCGAAGTACTCGACGGGCTTGCGGTGGGTGGGGCAGCAGTCGGAGGTGCCGTCGATCTCGATCAACTCGTCGTCGGCGTAGTACTCCTCGCATGCGACGCAGTACTTGCCCGCGAAGGTGTCGAGTTCGATGTCGCCGGCGTCGTAGCAACGCTGCAGCAGTTCGGCCACGGCGGCCTTGTGACGCGGCTCGGTGGTGCGGATGAAGTCGTCGTTCGCGATGTTCAACCGGTCCCACGCGGCCGCGAATTTCGGTGCGATGTCGTCGGTGAACGCCTGTGGGGTGACACCGGCGGCCTCGGCGGCCTGCTGGATCTTGAGGCCGTGCTCGTCGGTGCCGGTGAGGTACTTGGTGTCGTTGTCCATGAGGCGGCTCCACCGGGTGATCGCATCACCGATGATCGTCGTGTACGCATGCCCGAGGTGGGGCTCTGCGTTCACGTAGTAGATCGGGGTCGTCACGTACGTCCGGCTCACGTGGGCAACGCTAGAGGGTGGCGTCGGGGTGCGTCGGTTTCGTTTCGATCGGGGGGTGATCTCTACGTTGCGGTGATGCTCCAGGGTTTCGCTCATGCCACCGCGGTCACGCCGATCGATGTCGATCCGGGGGTGAGCGGCCGGTTCGCCGCCACGGTGCACGACGGTTGGGACATCGGCGGGAACGCGAATGGCGGGTACCTGATGGCGATCGCGGTGCGGGCGATGAGCGACACGATCGGTCGGCCACCGCTCACGGTGACCGGCCACTACCTTCGTCCCGCTCCGGCGGGTGAGTGCGAGATCGAGGTGTCGACGATCCGGTCCGGTCGTCGCCTGGCCACGGCGTCGGCGACGTTGACGATGGTGGGGAAGCCGACGCTGACACTGCTCGCGACGTTCGGCGACCAGACTCCCGGCGGGCCGGTGATGGCGATGGACGATCCGGTCGAGTTGCCGTCGTACGACGAGTGTTCGATGCCGGATGCGACCGATGGTCCGAAGCCCGAGTTGATGAACCGGATCGCGGTGCGGATGCATCCCGACGACAGCGGATTCCGTTCGGGCGAGCCGTCGGGGCGGCCGGAGATGCGTGGCTGGTTCGATCTGGCCGATTCGGAGCCGATTGATGCGATCGGGCTGATGCTGGCGGCGGACGCGTTCCCGCCGCCGGTCTTCAACTCGGGCCTGCCGGTGGCGTGGGCGCCGACGGTCGAGTTGACGGTGCACGTGCGCGGTGTGCCGGCGCCAGGTCCGTTGCGCTGCGCATTCCGGTCGCGCTTCATCCACGACGGTCTGCTCGACGAGGAAGGCGAGATCTGGGACTCGACCGGCGCTCTCGTCTGCCAGTCCCGCCAGCTCGCCCTCACCCCGCGGTAACGCCCCGGGTCTGACCCCAAACGTTACGGGTAACGGCCCGGGTCTGACCCGGGGCGTTACGGGTCTGGTACTTGGTGTTACCGGCGGCGTTTCGGGGTGGCCATGTGGGTGCCGAGGGCGAATCCGGCGGCGCCGACGCCGGCGGTGGCGACGCCCGAAAGAGTGCGGCGGATGACCGACTTGGTGCGCTGGCTGAAGATCACGATCGGCCAGCCCTCGCGTCGTGCATGGCGCTCGAGCTTCGAGTCGGGGTTGACCGCCACCGGGTGACCGACGGCGTCGAGCATCGGCAGGTCGCTCGCCGAATCGCTGTAGGCGTAGCTCTGCGCCATGTCGTACGCGTTCCAGTCGGCCAGCGCGTGCATTGCCTCGACCTTGCCCTCGCCGTAGCAGAACGGTCCGTCGAGTTCGCCCGTGTACACGCCGTTCTCGAGCACGCCGCGAGTGCCGATCGCTCCGGTCATGCCGAGCGCCTGCGCGAGTGGTTCGACGATCTCGTGCGGTGCGGCCGACACGATGAACGTGTCTCGACCGGCGCGCCGATGGCGTTCGAGGAGTCGCTTCGCTTCGGGCCGGACTCGTTCGATGAGGCGCGGCAGGATCTCGGCATTGAGTCCGAGGAGGTCGACCTGGCGCTGGCCGGCGACCGCGCCGAGGATGCGTTTGCGGACTTCGTCGCTCGTCTCGTCGCTCGCTCCGAAGAGCTTGAAGGCAACCGCACCTGCTGCGTCCTTGGCGAACTCCGGCGTCGAGACCAACCCGGCCTTGCGAGCCTGGATCGCCAGCGTGAAGGCCGACGAGCCCGAGATGAGCGTCCGGTCCAGGTCGAAGAACGCCGCGCTCGGGCTGCTCGTCACTCCGATGTACTCACTCATCGGTTCACCTCGTCGTTCGGCACGGCAGGGTCCGACAGCGAGAGCGCGATCTCGTAGACCTGGCGCTTGCGACGGCCGGTGGCCGTGGCGACCGTCGCTGTGGCATCTCGCGTCGATGACCCGGCGGCGATCGCGGTGCGGAGCGCGTCGGCGACCGCGTCGTCGTCGGCGGGCTCAGCGGTGTCGGTTCGCCCGCCGACCACCACGGCGTACTCTCCGCGAGGTTCGCCGAGATCGATCGATCCGAGGGTGCCGCGCACGGTCTCTTCGTGCATCTTCGTCAGCTCGCGCGAGACGCTCGCAGGGCGATCGGGGCCGCACGCAACGACGAGGTCGGCGATGGTCTTCTCGATCCGGTGCGGAGCCTCGTACAGCACGACGGTGCGATGCTCGTGTGCGATCTCGGCGAGGCGCTCGGCACGATCCCGGCCCTTGCGGGGGAGGAATCCTTCGTACACGAATCGGTCGCTCGGAAGCGCACTGATCGTGACGGCCATGGTGGCCGCAGAGGGGCCCGGCACGGCGCTCACGTCGTGACCGGCGCGGACCGCCGCGACGACGAGTCGCTCACCCGGATCGGAGATGCCGGGCATTCCGGCGTCACTCACCACGGCCACGTCGGATCCCGACGACAACAGGTCGACGACCTCGCTGGTCATGTCGTACTCGGTGTGCTCGTTGCAGACGGCGAGACGCTCTGCGCGGATGCCGGCGTGCTGGAGGAGCTTGCCGGTCCGACGCGTGTCTTCGCAGCAGACGAGGGCGACGCGGTCGAGCACCTCGATCGAGCGCGGTGCGAGGTCCGACAGGTTGCCGATCGGAGTGGCGACGAGCCACAGGGTGCTCATCGGCGCGGCGACGGAAGAGGTCGGTGCGGGTCGGTCGTGTGAGCTTCGCCGTCGCGCATCTCGATCACCGCGCCGACGTGGAGACCCCAGCGGGCGAACGCGCCGGCTTCGGCTTCGATCACCTGTCGCGCTCGGAGCACCGGCAGCCCGACGCGATGTCGGGGCATCTGGACGGTGCGGATCACGAGACCGTCACGATCCAGGAACGCGACGTCGATCGGAAACTTCATCCCGACCGTGTGCACCCATCGACACCCGTCGATCACGAGTGCGCCTTCGAGCCCGTCGCGACCGAGGAGACCCTTGCGTTTGGCGGCGCGCTCGGTCACATGATCGGCCGATGCGAGGACCCGCGCATCACTCACCAGCCACGACATGCCCCGAGCATGGCACGAGACGAGGTCCGTTCGCACAGCAGGTCGTCGCGTCGGGAGTGTCATCGATCACCGGGCCGAGCGAGTGCTGGTCGGTGCCGCACGGACGGGTCAGACGTTGAAGCGGAACTCCATCACGTCGCCGTCCTGCGCGATGTAGTCCTTGCCTTCCATGCGCATCTTGCCGACGTCCTTGGCGGCGTTCCACGAGCCGAGTTCGAGCAGTTCGTCCCATTGGATGACCTCGGCCTTGATGAACCCGCGCTGGAAATCGCCGTGGATGCGACCGGCGCACACCGGCGCCGTCGAACCCTCGTGGAAGGTCCAGGCGCGCGACTCCTGCTCGCCGGTCGTCATGTACGTACGGAGCCCGAGGAGGTGGTAGGCGCTGCGCACCATGCGGAAGAGCGCGCCCTCGCCGAGACCGAATCCTTCGAGGATCTCCTTGCGCTCGTCGGGGTCGCTGATGGCCGCGGCCTCGGCCTCCATCTGGACACACATGCCGATGACCTCGACGTTGTCGCCGGCGTTGTTGAACTCGGCGGCGACCATCGCCTCTTTCTCGGGGATCGACTCGATGTCGTCCTCGCCGACGTTCACCACGGCGAGCACGCGCCGGTTGGTCAACAGGTAGAACTGCTCGAGTTCCTTGCGCACGTCTTCCTTGAGGCCGGCCCGGTAGAGCGGGAGTCCTTCGGAGAGCGTGTCGTAGGCGGTCTGGAGCGCAGCGGTCTCGTCCCCGAGCGTCTTGTCGAGCTTGGAGGCCCGCTTGTTCGAGTTCAGCCGCTTCTCGACGGTTTCGAGGTCGGCGAGGGCGAGTTCGATCTCGACGACGCGGAGGTGTTCGAGCGGGTCGGCGGGGCCGACGATGTCGTCGTCTTCGAAGGCGCGCAGGACGAAGACGATGGCGTCCACCTCGCGGATGTTGGCGAGGAACTTGTTGCCGAGACCTTCGCCGGTGCTGGCGCCTTCGACGAGCCCGCCGATGTCGACGACCTCGACCTGGGCGTGGACGGTCTTCTTCGACTTGGACATGACCGACAGGCGATCGAGCCGTTCGTCGGGCACCATCGCGACGCCGATGTTCGGGTCTTTGGTGGCGAACGGGTACGGCGCGGCGAGCGCGCCACCACCCGTGAGTGCGTTGTACAGCGAGCTCTTGCCAGCGTTGGGGAGACCGACCAGTCCGAAGCGTTCCATGCGGGTCACGAGGCTACCGCTGGCCCGCTGCGTGCGTCGGCGGCCCGTGTGTCGCGACCGGTGCGGGTGCTGGTGCGGGTGCGGGTGGTGGTGCGGCTGGCGTTTGAGTCGCGTTTGGTGCGGGTTGCGGGGCGATTGCGGCTCGGAGTGTGGGTCTGCCCCCGGCGTGGGTGGCGCTGGCATTTGAGCCGCGTTTGGTGCGGGTTGCGGGGCGATTGCGGCTCGGAGTGTGGTGGTCGGTGCTGGTGTGGGGTGGGGCTGGCGTTTGAGTCGCGTTTGGTGCAGGTTGCGGGGCGATTGCGGCTCGGAGTGGCTGTCAGGCGGCGCCGGGGATGGGGAGCCCGACCCATCGGTCGACGGTGCGTCGGATCACGTTCGCCACCTCCCACGGTCTGCTGGTGATCCTGCGATACGTGAATCGGAGGATCACCCAACCGCGGGACGTGTAGTCGCCGTCGTTGACCTTGTCGCGTTCGAACTGCGGCCGGAGTCGTCCGTGGAAGCGCCAACCGTCGCACTCGATGATGATCGGTGTCCCGATGATGCGGAAGTCGACTTCGCGTCCGCCGATCTGCGGATGAAACTCGACAGCGGGGAGTCCGTACCTACCCACGAGGCGATGGAAGGCGGGCTCGAGGACCGAGTCCGCCGGCTTCGCGTCGAGGGCCCAGTCGTCGATCGCGCTGCGGAGCGCGCGGATGCCCGCACGACCGGGTCGGGCGTGAGCGGTCAAGGTCGTTTCGAGGGCGTCGAGTGACGCCAGGTCGTTGGTCAGGGCATGGCCGACGGCGCCGTGGACCGCATCGGGAGCGACGGCGCCCAGATCGACGAGCGTTCGCAGGATGTTCGTGCAGGCGATGCCGTCCCGACGAGCCGGTTTCAGCCGGGTGATGTCGCGCGGGCGGTGCACGATGACGTCGTCGAGCGGCGCGACCTTCGGAGCCTGGCCGGCCTGGGTTGGTCGATCGATGTTCGGGCGCACGATCACGTCGACCGGGGGAGGGCCGACCGAGGGAATCCCGTGCAGGTGGGCGGCGGATCGGTGGGATGCGACGGCGTTCGGTCCGGCGGCGAGAACGCCGGCGATGATGCGCTGTTCGGGGGTCGAACTCGTCCCGACGAGGCGAGCGACCCCAGGGTGGATCTGGATCAGGCGGCCGGAGCGGAGCGATCGATGCCACGACGAGGAGGAGACGCCGGTCTGATTGCGGGTGACGATGCCGTGCTGTCGGCGGGCGAGCTTGTCGAGTTCGGAGAGATTCACACCCACGCACTGGGTCGACGTGCCCCCAGGGGGGAAATCTCGGAAGTCTGAGCCGTCGGGTCGCTGGTTTGCGGGGTGATTGCGGCTCGGAGTGTGGTGTGCTGGGGCTGGTGGCGCGAGCCGGGGTGGGGGCAGAGTGTGAGCCGTCGGATCGCTGGTTTGCGGGGTGATTGCGGCTCGTAGTGTGGTGTGCTGGGGCTGGTGGCGCGAGCCGGGGTGGGGGCAGAGTCTGAGCCGTCGGGTCGCTGGCTTGCGGGGTGATTGCGGCTCGGTGTGTGGGGT
>Ga0115029_1000266_pt1 | contig 57285 bp, 50 predicted proteins | sample SidtaG_3_FD_87297 | JGI IMG/M metagenome (GOLD analysis project Ga0115029, IMG submission 87297) | Marine algal microbial communities from Sidmouth, United Kingdom - Sidmouth_Asex1 metaG | ecosystem: Host-associated > Algae > Red algae > Unclassified | place: Sidmouth, United Kingdom | collected... | reverse complement strand
TGTAGTGCTCGCCGCATATCTCCCTCTGCTCTACGTACGGCATCTGAGATTTTGTCGACAGCCAGCTGAGGATGCTTTGACTGTAATGCGGTTCTAATTTCCTCATCACTCCATGGCGTCATCTGCACACTCTGACAGCGCGATCGTATGGTACGCAAAATATTCTGTGCGTTCTCGGATATCATGATGATGTAGGTTTCATCTGTCGGTTCCTCAAGGGTCTTGAGGAGCCTATTCCCCTCCTTGACAAGGTACTCAGGATACCAGATGATGAGCATCTTAGGGTTGTCACCAAATGCCTTCAGGGATAGTTTCTTGAGCATGTTATCGCACTCGGCCTTATTGATGTTGCCCATAGGATTTTTCCTATTGCCGCTAAGTGTAGAGGACAAGTGATGAAACCAGTCCAGATCATTGGTATAGGGATTATCTCTTACATAAGACTTCCATGTGATGATGGACTCATCGGTGATGGTCCCGCCCGTGCTATTGGTATTGATAAACGGATAGCTGATATGAAGATCTGGATGATCTAAGAGCATGGTAGGTGCAGAGGGTGAGCTCTCGCCAAATAGACCTGGCGCTGCAGGCGGCGAAAGTATACGTGAGGCCAACTCTAGTACCATAGGAAGAGCTCCCCAGCCAGGTCGTCCCTGGACGAGCAACGTATGCGCTAGTCGACCAGCATCATACTGGGCGATGAGCCTATCTCTTGTGTCGGTATATCCCGTGGTCTCCATACTCTCATGAGTGGATCACCGTACGGTGTCAGAATGCCCTGGTGTAGCCTCTGTAGTACCTGCAATACCAGGTCGGATCATCAGATCCGGTATGTCTATATCGTCCACCAGATCGCGTGATCTGGAGATGGTAGTATATCTATTGCCTTCTGCTCTGTACGCTTCTCTTCTCTGCCTTAAAGGTAGTGATAATCAGATCTATAGCAGTGGATGATAGCGAAATAAATGATGAGTGTGAGGAGCCTTGCACGTGCTGGCATTCTTCTCTAAAGTATGACACACGTGACCCACTGAGGCGAAAGTCTAGCACGGCATGTCCTCTCAATCCACCAGCTCCATCCACTGATCCTCAGCCTCAGCTAGCTGATCTCCCACCTCGCTGAAGGCTCGGGAGAGCTCTGCTATACGATCTGGATCAAGTTGTGCATCCATCAGCTGTGTCTCCAGCGAGGATTTTTTCTCTTCTAGGGATTCTATCTCGCGCTCTAGCTTTCGGATCTTATTCTTCAGTTCTTTCTCTCGCTGATGGTCGATCTTGGCATCACTGTCCTTAGATGGGACGCTGGCGGTGGATGACGATATAGCGCTTTGCTCGAGTCGATAGTCCGTATACTTACCATTGTAGTCCTTCACCTTGCCATCACCTTGGAGGATAAAGAGATGATCGACAATCTTATCCATGAAGTAGCGATCATGCGATATGATGATAGCGCAGCCCTCGTAGTCTTCTAGGTACTCTTCAAGGATATTGAGCGTGATGATATCGAGATCATTGGTCGGTTCATCGAGTATAAGAAAATTAGGATTGGACATGAGGATCTGTAGCAGATAGAGTCTACGACGCTCCCCACCACTGAGCTGAGATACGTAGACTTGCTGCTGTGGTCGCTCGAATAGGAATCTCTCTAGTAGTGACTCTGCAGACAGCTTCTTTCCTTTCTTCAGCGGAATGTACTCCGCCACAGCTCGCACCACATCGATGACGCGCATGTCTTGCTCTAGCTGCATACCCATCTGTGTGTAGTGGCCCCAGACGACCGTATCTCCGATGACAATCTTGCCATGATCTGGACGCAAAGCACCCGTCATGACCCTCACAAGTGTGGTCTTACCAGCACCATTAGCTCCTACGATGCCTACTTTTTCGCCTCGCTTAAATTTATAATCAAACTGATCGAAAAGTAGCTTGCCGCCCAGAGACTTAGATACATTGTGACACTCAAGAATCTTACTTCCTAGTCGGTGCATATCGATTTCCATCTGCAGTACGCCCGGATCAGTAGGGCCCTCTATAGATTCCTTGGTATCATAGAATTTATCCACACGCGATTTGCTCTTTGTCGTACGTGCTTTGGGTGATCTTCGGATCCACTGCAGCTCTTTTTTGAGTAGCTTCTCAATTTTACTTTTCTCAGAGCGCTGCGTATCTTGGCGAATAGCTCGCTTCTCTAGGTAATCCGTATAATTGCCTGAATACTTGATAAACTCTCCGTGTTCCAATTCTACTATGCCATTACAGACATGATCTAAGAAGTAACGATCGTGCGTCACGAGTAGCAGCGTAAGTCCTGGATGCTGTAGTCGCTGCTCGAGCCACTCGATCATATCTAGGTCAAGGTGGTTAGTCGGCTCATCCATGATGATAAAATCTGGCTCCGTAGCAAAAACCTTGGCCAAGCCGAGACGCTTCTTTTCACCACCACTGAGAACAGCAGTACTGTCATATAATCTTGTAAGCCCCATCTTAAAGAGAAGCTCCTTGACCTTGGCATCAGTGCGAGCGAGCTCTGGACTGAGGATCGCCGAGGGGTCAGTTCGCTGAACTTCGCGCAGTTCATCATGCGGTGCGTAACCCGGTGTGAGCGCAGCATCATAGATCTTCGCCTTTGGATCAAACTCAGGCTCCTGTCGGAGAAATTCTAATCTTGCGCTGGGATGAAATTTCAGTTGATGCTGCCCCTCTGACTTCTCATCACCTGCAAGAATGCGTAGAAATGTACTCTTACCCGAGCCATTGCGCGCTACCAGAGCGATCTTGTCACCTTGGTTCATCACCAGATTCACCTTATCAAGTAGAGTCTTTTCTCCTCTGGAGAGGCTGATATTTTCGGCGATGAGGTAGCTCATAGTTAGATAATGATAAGCTGCAAAGGTCGGTGATATAGATCCGTGAATTGATAGACGATCATCCTAAGGGGCTAGATCATTCGCTTACGTCATAGCGCCTAGCACACTATCGCACCTCCGAGATTCAGACCAGACATATGCACTGTAGCGGGCGCATCATGTGACGTCACATGTCGCTTCCAAGCCAGTGCGATCTCCTCAGCGATGAAGCTATTCTGTGAAAGTGCCCACATGGATGGCCCATTACCGCTGATCGAGCATCCAAGCGCTCCACCATCCATAGCGAGAGACTTAAGCGCATCAAAATGCGGCTGCTCAAACTTGTATGTGTCTTCCACCCAGAGATCTATCAGGCTATCTTTTATGAGTGGCAGATGATTCCTTTCTAATCCGAGAATAAGACCAGCTAAATAACCAAGTTGCTTACTAGCTGTACTTACATCTATTTCTGGAAGTGGATAGTCTACTGAGACGCTTTTCGGTTCTTGTACGCAGAGCACTGTAAGATGTAAGCCTAGATCTGCTCGTATCCGCAGACTATCACCTGACACTACATTACTCATACACTGTACACCACCATAGAGCGATGCTGCAAGTCGATGTGCATGGGGCTGGATCACACCTTCTGGTAAGACATCCATAGCAATCGGAAGTAGCTCACGCTCACTTAGCGGACGCTTCAGTAGGTGATTGATTAAGGTAAGCGCAGCACTCACACTGGCTGCACTAGTACCCAGTCCCCTATTGCCATGCAAGTATCTCATTACAGATATGGATACGCCTTGATCAGCCTTGTCCACATGACGGAGGTACGCTTCTATCGCTTCCACAATGAGATCATCACGGAGTGTGCGATCGAGTTGATCATCCTTACTGGACGTATCAATCACGATTTTGCCCTCATCCGTGAGACCACCGAGTAGATCTAAGGCCACGATATCTACGCACGCTGCCAGCGTCCCATATCCAGCAGCCAAATTGCCTATAGTAGCGTGGCCCTGCACCTTTATTCTTGGCATCATATCTTAGATCTATCAGAGATTACGTGAGGTCGCTGGCCATACGGCCTGCGCATGAAGACCGCAAATTTACTTTTCTCTCGTCTGTTGGCTGTACTTCTTCTTTGTAGCGTAGCGCTGTTTCTGTCGCTCCCATATGAGCTGAGCCAAGGCTTGATCTACTGGCACATTGCCAGGTGAGCGAAGCACGCTCTGGATCTTGTGCTCCAAGACATCCAGACGATACATCCATGAGAATAATAGTTCTGGAGACCTATCGAGCAGGCTCGCTACGCGCTCAGTAATGTACTCTATGACAGCACTCTCATCGACCTCGTCGCTAGACAGCACGAGATCGGAGTTCTTGCTTATATCTGTGAGGAGTTCTTGCACTAGGATATGCGGATACGCTGTTGTTGAAGTAAGTCATCTATATAACGACGATGATTAGCAAGGCGCGGCACTTTAGTTTGTGAGCCTATACGACCTCGCTTTTCTAACCATGCAGCAAAGCTTCCGCGAGGAAGTATATGCATCTGTAGACACTCTAGGGCTAAGTCATGGGAGCGCTTGGCATCGTAGTCACTATTTAGTTTTCGGAGCTGATGATCCAGTCTGCGAGCAAATCGCTCTGGCGACATCGGTGCTTTGTCAAATTCGATGCACCACTCATGGAATCCTTTATTTCCTTTACTTATATAAGTAGGAGCGGCGGTATACTCTGTAACTATGGCGCGTTCGCTTTTGCACGTAAGTGCCAAGGCTTTATCAGCATTGTGAATCATAAGCTCCTCACCGAATGCATTGATAAATTGCTGTGTCCTACCACTTATCCTGATGCGGTATGGATAGAGAGAACTGAATCGCACCACGTCGCCCGGGATATATCTCCATAGTCCAGCATTGGTGCTGATAAGCATCACATAATCACGATCTAGCTCTACTTCCCATAAGGGTATCGCACGGGCATGCTCAGTCTCATAATCTGTAAAGGGAATAAATTCATAAAAAACAGAGTTGTCAAGCATCAGCAGCATACCTAGATCTTGATGCAGTACATCTTGCACACCAAACATCCCCTCACTAGCATTGTAGGCCTCTTGCCAGATAAAATCATCTCGCGGAATAAGTCGCTTAATTATTTCTTTGTAAGGATCGATTCCTACACCACCATGAAAATAAACCTGTAATTGCGGCCAGATCTCTAGCATATGAGACTTACCAGATATTTCCAGCATGCGCTCAAATAATACAATATTCCATGTAGGAACACCACCGAATAAAACAACATCGTCCGTCTGTAATCCTACGCGCGCGGCACGTTCTATTTTTTCTTCCCAATCTGGTAATAAAGCAATTTTACTATCCGGAATAAAAAATGGCTTAGCGACTCCTGGCATATTGTGCATCATGAGAGCACTGATATCACCTATGACCACGCCAGGATAATCATCAGGACGCTCTAAGTGTCCACCGAGTCCTAGACTGCGATGATGAAATATCCCAATATCTGGATAGTGGTGGTATAGCACTGCCATGTGGTCCCAGGCCCCCTTGAGATGATTGTGTCGCAGATTCTCCTTAGTAACGGGAATATATTTACTGCGACCCTGCGTAGTGCCTGATGACTTGCTGAAGTATCTGGTGCGTCCAGGCCATAGGACATTTCGTTCCCCATGCAGTGCGCGCTCTATGTAGGGATACAATTCTAAGTACGTATGCACCGGTACAGCATCGCGGTAGTCTTGGTAACTGGTGATTTCGCTATAGTGGTGCTTTCGCCCAAATGCTGTACCAGTTGCTTTCCTCAACAAAGACTGAAAAACTTGCTGCTGGTAATGCCGCGGCCGAGAGCGAAATCTCTCGATCTTGCTCATGCGATACCTCAAGTAGGGGCGTACGATATGGTCGACGATTGGGATCATTTCACATGGCCCCTAAAGACGGATCATGCGAGGATGATCAATCCATCATCGCATAGCTTCTGGAGGCTGATGATAAAGTAAAGACTTATTCTTGAACTTAACTAACGGAGCCACGACTCTTTTTTAACTATCGAGATCCTACTAGTGCTATGACAGATCAGATGATTGACTGAGACCTTGCTCGATGGAGCCTACGAGCGACTTCAACTCTGCGAAGAGCTCACCAGTCTGCAGACTGGGATCTACTGGAGCAAATCGTGCACGACGACTCTGATCTATGGCATCTCTCGTCTTCTGCTGTAAATCCCCTGGCACTCTTGACTCCTGCAGTTTCTTCACCACGAGATCTGTCGTAAAGTCTGCAGGAGCAATACGCAGTCTCGTACAGAGATACGACTCATAAGACTGGCCTGCCAACTGCAAAAACTCTCTCGCACTCATCGAGCTCTGCGATTTCTCCAGCTCTTCAAAGTGCTTGCTCGCTCGCTTCCAAGCCCTAAGCTTAGCACGCTCTGCAGGATCAAGTTGATTCCACTTCTCGTCTCGTCTCCTGCGTAAAAGGGTATAAATGATAGGGCTAAGCGCCAACATCCATAGGGCATAAAAGGCAGCACTTCCAAAAAAGCTCCGATCATTTCGATACAGCCTACCGATTGGCACTACTGCCAGACTTACGGTGTCACTCTGCGCTCTATATTCTGACAGGGAAGGGCCAGTCTGCGAGGGATCGTTAGATACCTGTACCGAGAGGGAACCGCTCGATCTTGACAGCACTCTAGCACTGTCTCTATCAAAATACCTGATACTTGCCTGGAGTCTTGATACACCTGCCTCTTTGGGTACGAGTGCATAGATATATTCACGGCTTGACCTTACTGTACCATTGACATATTCATCTGGCATCTCTACGATATCTGGATCAAACACGTCAAATGCTTCCAAGCCTGAAAGCTCTGGCGCACCGAGTAAGTCCAGATTACCTTGCCCTCGTATGCGTACGGTAAGGCCGAGTGCATCACTCAGCTTGATGCGTTGATTATCAGCGCGCAGGGATACGGCAAATCGCCCTACAGCCACTTCCTCTTTTATAGGAAGATCAATCATGGTGAAACTGATAGGCTCGCTAGTAACAGTAAATGATTTTGTCCTCCTGAAAAATGATGATCTTGTCCCATCAGGAACTTGCAATCGCAGAATGATAGGATCCAACTCATAGCGTCCAATCTTGGTCGGTGTGAGTCTGACCTGACGCAAGATGAGAGTATTGTACTCCACGCCATCGACCTCCTCTACTTGCTGGGCAAATTGCCTGTCAGTAACGATGGGCTCCATGCCGAGATACGCATCTTCACTAATGACGCTGATACCATTAACGGACTTACGTGCGAGCAATTTATAACTGATGGTGACTTGATCACCTTGGTAATATGTAGTGGTATCTAGTAATGCCTGCACGATCATGGTCGCTTGCGAAGCAGAGCCCGCTTTGGGATTTTGCGCAGTGAGGATTACTTCATCAGTCCTATAGATGGTCTTGCCTACCTTGAGCCGTGCCTCACCGATAAGACACCTGCCCTCCTGCGTGGCAAGTAGTTCATAGGACCAGCTAGAAGTCGAGCTTCTCTTGCCATTGACGATTGTGGTAGATCGTGAGGTGCTAGGCCCTCCTATCACCTTGAGTCCATCAAGCTGTGGAGCTTCAAATTCCTTTCCACTCCCATTAGTCAAAGTGAACTTGACGCTGAAGGGCTGATTAACGAGAGGAGTGCGAGTCCCCACCTCTACATTGAATCGGGTCATCTGAGCACTCAATCCAACGAGGAGAAGGCTGAAGCATACTATGGAAAATAATCGCATCATGAATCGACGAGCTAGAGATGCAAAACTAGGAGGAAAGTAGGAGACAAGAAGTTCGCTATATCAGCAGGATGCACGAGTTGGATTATATGTTGAAATTGTCATCCATTGCTGAACTCCATGAGCCATCACTACTTCTTCGCCACATTGCTCGAGACTTTATCAACTATGTACCAGCGATCTCCATCAAGCAATAGATTGAAATAATCGGTAAATATTCTATCAGCTGTTTCTAGCTCTATCTTGGCGGCCGCGGCCGTTGCTGTGATATCTATGGTCATGATTCTTCCTTGACCTCCTGCCAATCTAGCCCGTGGATTGAATCCACTCAGATACTGCGTTCGATCTCTTAGATCAATCTGACCATCACAGACAAGTTTTTTTAAACCCATTTCGTGCATTAGGCTTCGATGGATAGTGATTATCTGCAAGAGCGTCAGGTGTTCCGCCGACGAGTCATAGCGTGCTATGTGCATCTCGGCTGTCGCTCGATGAACGGCACTGCAGGCTCGTCTTCACTGCGTAAGGCGAGCAAGTGAAGCTTGCCTACCTCTGGTAGGTGCCTGAGGCTGAAGCAGATAGACGCTAGGCGCGAAGTCAGATGACAAGAGTTGATTTCACGGATAGAGCCCTTGTTATAGCTGCAGTGTATGTGTAATAAAAACTTACACAAGCAAGCTTAATTCTTTATAAATTACTGTAAACATGAATATTATAATAAAAGAAGAGCCAATAAATAAATCCTAATGCACGAAATGGGTTCAACATTATCTGTATTCCGATAAGGGGAGGAAATACCAACTGATCATTCCTCTCCTCTCTGAGTCATACGTGTGTGAATGGCTCATGGATTGTATGTTTCCCGCACCATCTCTATAGATGTCACCACATAATAGCAAGCCCAGAAAAGTATCCCTATCCACTTCAAACCATCCTCCACCAAGTACTGCCAATCGCCAAGACTCTTCACAAGAGAGGGCATTGCAATCTTGTCCGCCAGCACCGACGCGGAGAGAAATGCTAAAGCACCGAAAAAGAGTGTAACTCTTGACCGCAATAGTGTCTTTCTAAAATAAATCACATAACTAGCTACCCCTAAACCTAGGACCAGATAAACAATGTTCTCATGCAAGCCTACACGTCGACTGAGGTCCTCGTGGACTAAGAAAAGATCGTCAAATAAGAGATAAGCACTGAGCAAAGCAGAGCAGAGTAGAAATAGATAACGACGTCTTTCAACCCTACCTTTAATTGCCAACGCGCCTATTCCACTTGCGCTTGAGGCCACGCACCATAGCAAAATCCCCAGGCTAGATAGAACTCCGCAGAGCGGATGTAAACCGCCTATAGCTGATACGTCCTTAGTAAATGCAGGAATCGGGATATCCATCTGCACACTTGCTATTCCTGTGGCTACAAGCACTGTAACGGAAAGAAAAAGAATACTAAGAATGAGCTTCAATGTCGACGTGCGCAAGTTGCAGATAATTACGATAAATTACAAATACATGAATGAGTAGTCCAGTTAGATGACTGACACGTTAATCATAGAAATGTTTGACCATCTCTAGATATATTATCACAAGATAGAGTCCGTATCGCATATCTACATGCAGTGATGTGCCTTGAGAAAAATCAATTTTCTTTTCATTGTCTGATCATGTCGAACTGCCTGACTCAGATAAGAAAACATCATGACAAAATGCGCAAATTACGGAAGATGCGGATAAATATATATTACCGCCACAAGACATGGGGAGAATACCTGAAAGCTGAGATGTCGTGTCAATATCGTAGCTTAACCAAGCTGGCCTTACCGTCAGCATCTATGCTTACAACGAGTAGATTACCATAATCTTCATGATCAAAATCTCCAGTAAAAGCCTTCTCGCCTAATAGTGCATTGGCTAGCTGCGGAGTCGTGTTGCTATGACCAGCCACGACGATGTTTCCCATCTGGGACTCTCGGAGTGATGCAGCCAGTGCTCCTAGATCTTGAGGATTATAGGACTCTATAGACACCGACTTTGCCTCATGGAGAGGCGTGACCGTCTGCTGTGTACGAGTAGTCTCGGTACTGATAATCTTTCCTACCTTGACTTTATCCAATATATCACTTAATCGCTCGGCGCGAGCTTTCCCTGCAGTGGTAAGATCAGGATCTTTTCCATCTTGTTTTTCAGCATGACGAACTAGGAAAATTGCGTGCTGATCACTCGACCGTAACCCAGATATATCTATCTTGCTTCCATCGCTCATCACCGCCCTACCCTTAGCAATTTTCATCACAGTGATATCCGATTGATAAGCTTCGCCCGTAGCACTGGTACCTGCCGATGTGGATGAGCCACTATCATAGCTTGATCGACTGCAATTACTTGCAGAAAGAAGGAGAAGTACAGAAAAGAATAGCATTTTCATAGCTCAGCAATTTAGGTAGTAATAGAGGTGTAGGGTCAATGTGTAACCACTTGTATGCTGCAAGGGCAATGTGAGGTAGGCTAGCTGTCAGTCAAAGGTATCCAGCTCTACCTGCTTACGGAGTAAATCATAAAATATGTCTCGCTCCCTTATCAAATGTGCCTTGCCCTCATGGATCAGCACTTCTGCAGGTCGATAGCGCGAGTTGTAATTGCTTGCCATGGTAGAGCAGTAGGCTCCCGCATTGTGAAAGCAAAGTATATCACCCTCATGCACTTCTGAGAGTCTGCGATTGACACCAAAAGTATCTGTCTCACAGATATAACCGACTACAGTGTAAATACGCTGCTTACCACCACTGCGCGAGACATTTTCTATTTCGTGGTGCGCATCATAAAACATTGGACGTATGAAGTGATTAAGACCCGAATCAACTCCTGCAAACACTGTAGAAGTAGTCTGCTTCACCACATTGACCCGAGTATAAAATTTCCCAGCTTCGCTCACCAGATACTTCCCTGGCTCAAACATCAAGGTAAGGTCACGTCCATAGGCAGTTATAAACTGCCGGAAGCGGGCAGTCAATTGCTGACCTAAGTCTTCGATATCGGTAGCTATGCCCCCTTCCTTATACGGAACTTTAAATCCTGAGCCAAAATCAATGTACTGTAGATCAGGAAATTTCTCAGCCACTTCAAAAAGTATTTCTGCACCTTGTAGAAATACACCGGCATCCAATATATCAGAACCTGTATGCATGTGCACTCCGACAATCTTGATTCCCATAGCTTCCACCAGTCGTTCTACTAGTGGAACTTGATGAACGGATATTCCAAATTTGCTGTCTATATGACCTACGGATATCTTAGAAGATCCACCAGCCATGATGTGCGGATTGATTCTGATACATACAGGCACTTCAGGAAATGCATGACCAAATTCTTCGAGGATACTAATGTTGTCAATATTGATCATCACGCCTTCCTCTACAGCAAGTGCTATTTCCTGCAAGGATACACAATTGGGTGTGTAGATGATATCTTCTGCTGCGAAGCCTGCTCGCTTACCTAACCACACCTCTTGTATAGATACAGTATCGAGTCCTGCTCCGAGCGACTTGAAATATTTGAGCACATTGATATTAGTCAGTGCTTTACAAGCATAATTGAGCTTAAAGTTATCTACATCAAATGCTGCGGAGAGTTTATCATACTGCCGCTTCATTACTGCCGTGTCGTAGACATATAAGGGACAACCGTAGGCTTCAATTAATAGCAAAGGATCTGATGCTGTGAGAGTCGAATTATCTTGCATATTGACTAGTAAGCGCAATGGTATATACGCGCTGATGATTGGATGAAAGCTGAAGATTATTACCAGTCCTTCTCTGGCTTGTTTGTAGCTGATCTGCGATTGAGCTTTTCTTGGACCTGCTTCTCTTGTTCTTCAACAGCTTGAAGCATATCCTTGATTTTTTGATCGTTGATTTCCTTGAGATCGTCGTCTGTGAGCTCTACAGGCTCGGGCTCTTGGTCTGATTCATCAGGAGATGGATTCTCAGTAGATTGTGGGTCTTGCTGCTGCTCCTCTTGTTCTTCATCAGATTTCTCGCTTTGTTGCTCTTGTTGCTGCTGCTGATCTTCACTTTCCTGATCGTTGTCTTGTTGGTCTTGCTCCTGTTGTTGTTGCTGCTGTTGCTGCTGTTGCTGCTGCTGGAGCATTTGTAGCGATTCTAGAAGTCGCTCTTTCGTCTGATTATCGTCTGGGTCGATTTGTAGTGCTTCGATAAATGACTCTGCACCTCCTTGAAAATCTTCTAAGGCCACTTGTGACATTCCTTTATTGTACAGAGCATTCTTCCTTAAGACTTTCGATTCAGAGAGAGCAGCGAGTTGGTCATATCTATCTAGAGCTTCATCATATCGCTCTTGACGATACATGGCATTGCCAAGATTAAATTCATTCTCCGCAGATGGATTCTTCTCTAGCGCTTTTCTATAGAGAATTTCAGCATCGCTGTAATTTTCATCACGGTACTGGCGATCAGCTTGACGACTCAGATCATATTCAGATTGTCCGCTTACAGTAATGATCACTGCGAAAAATAGACATAGTAAAAAAGCTACTTTTTTCATTCTTCGGTATTGATCTTCAGCGTAGGTATTTTGCCGAAAGGCATCATAAAATAAAGTAAAAACATAACGGTTGCTGCACCCAGAAAGTACTGATAATAACTGATATATTCTGCGAAGCTCAGTTGCTCGCTCTCAGTTTTCTCCAGACCATCTATATCAGCTTCGATCTCGTCGTACACCTGCTGACCATCGCTGATCAGAAAGCTCTTGCCTCCACCAGCTCGCGCCAGACTTACGATACTCTCTCGGTCAAGAGTCGTCTTCACAGGATTGCCCTGTTGATCACGCTTCACCTGAGTGCTGCTACCGTCGAGTGGTATGTAGCTGCCCTGTGTACTACCGATTCCCACCGCATAGACTCGCAGACCACTCTCACGCGCCAGCCGAGCGGCCTCCACATCTCCCTCCTCATGATTCTCCCCGTCTGTAATGACTATGACTGCTCCTGGACCACGACCAGCACTCACTCTCGATGTGCGGCATAAGTCAAGCGCCTCAGCAAAGTCTGTGCCCTGGACTGCCGCAAGTTGCGGTCTAGCCGTACTCAGAAATAGCTTTACAGCTGCGTAGTCAATCGTCAACGGAACTTGGATATATGCGTCGCCTGCCATCACGACTAGCGCGATTCTATCACCTCGGAGACGGTCGATCAATCGATCAGCGAAAAGCCGCCCTCTCTCGAGCCTAGAAGGTTTCACGTCGGTAGCGAGCATGCTCTCAGATATGTCTAGGATGATATATACATCACTACTGGTGACAGTGACTTTTTCTTTTTTACGACCTAGTTGGGGATTGATCAAAGCTACCACGGCTAGCAGGCTAGCTAGTGATAGTACAAGTGGTCTCAGCCAGCGCCAGTAGCTCGCAGGTACAGCGGTGATGGCATCGATCGTATGTCTGTTACCTAGTCTAGTCGCTTGTCTCTGAGCCCACCATCTACCCAGTAGCCATACTAGCCACACCAATATGGGCAGTATAAAAAGCGGGTAATATTCTGGATTCTCTATTCTATACATGATCCGGATATGTCCTCAGTATGGTGCGCTGTAGCGCAAATGCTCCCAAAAACAAACCTAAGCCAAGAAGAACTAAGCGCGGATACTCCTCAGCATACCGCTTGATCGTAGTAATCTCCAATTCAGTCTTTTCTAACTCATCTATCTCAACATAGACATCTTTCAGTCCAGCCTCATCCGTGGCGCGATAGTACTTACCACCGGTAAGCTTGCTTATGCGCTGTAGTAGCTCTTCATCAATCACCACTCTCGCACGCTTATAGACATAGGTGCCATCCGCTCGTCTTCCTACAGGAACCGTGGCCACGCCGCGCGATCCTACACCGATGGTATAGACAGTGATACCTAACTGACGCGCAATCTCAGCAGCTTGCATGGGTTGTATCTGTCCTTCATTATTAGACCCATCCGTGAGCAGTATGATGATGCGACTTTTAGCCTCCGAGTCTTTGAGTCGATTGACAGCGCTCGCCAAGCCCATACCTATAGCCGTGCCATCTGCAAGCTGACCACACTCTAGGCTAGCCAGTATACCCCGTAGCAGGGAATGATCAGAAGTGAGCGGACTCTGCGTGTAACTCTCCCCTGCAAACACCGCTAGACCAAATCGATCATACGGCCGATCAGCTACAAACTCTGAGGCCACCTTCTTAGCCACAGTAAGCCGATCAGGCTCAAAGTCTTGTGAGAGCATGCTGGATGAGAGATCCATAGCAAGAAAGATATCTATACCTTCTGCTTTTATATTTTCTTCTCGCAACAGCGATCGAGGTCTAGCCATAGCAAGGATGAGCAGCGTCAAGCCTATGATCTGGAAGATAGGCATGAGCCTATGAGCCAGCATCATGGGATCTAGCAACCATGAGCGGATACCGCTGGAGCTCTCATAGGCTGACATGCTGGATATCGACATGCGACCATATCTCTTTCTACTATAGAGATAGTGAACTGCAGCTGCTACGAGCACTGCCGCGAGTCCGATTAGCCACCATGGCGCGAGCCACTCCATATGTGTGAGTTGGCGTATCATTCTTCTTCACTGTGACTCTGAGATGGATCTGATTGTGTCTCCATGACAAATCTGCGAGCAGAATCTAGGAGTTCGACGTGAGATTCTGCTGGTGGCTCAGCACGGGCATATTTCACCATATCCGCGAGCTGCAGTAGTTCTGTGACACTTGCCGTCTGGCTCTGACGCAAGTGGAGGGGACGCATCTCTCGGATGATCTCTGATGTAGTCGACTCGGGTGCCGGTATACCATAGCGCCTCTGTAAATACTGACGCGTAATCATGGAGAGCCTCGTCTGATGTTCCTTGTAAGCACCAGTTTCCCATAGTCGCTGCTGCTCCAGATCTCCTAGATCTTGCAGAGCTATGATGTGAGCTGGTTCCTCTGGCATCACTTTCTCGACTTTCACTTCTGGCTCGCTAGAAGTAAATCTCTTGACGATTCTCCATACCGCCATGATCAGGAGGATGATTCCTATGACTGCTGCCAGATATTTCAAGGCATGCAGTAAGCTCCACTTACGCTCATAGATATCGCGTATTTCAGCGACGGACTTTTCACCTGTCGCGTAGTCAACCTCGAGTTGCAATGGATGACCTACGATGGTATCAGTCGCTTCCTCTTTATCTCCATAGACCTCAAGTAGTGGGAACACAAAGTGACCTGTATCATAGATGGCAAAGCTTACATCTCGTTGCCATGTAGAACTACTGATACGTTTCCATCGACCCTGATCCAATGTCCTCCATTGTGGTATCGAGGTGGTGATGGCATTCAGATCAGGCTCTGACAGGCTATCATAGGGTAAGGCGACTGATAGGTGGAGCACATTGGGCTTTCCTAGACTCATAGTGCTACTATCCACACGGATCTGCATCTGGGCGCTTACGCGCAAATGCCCCACCGCAAACGCCATCACCATCAAGCATACTAGCCATCGTGTGCGATAAAGTCGCGAGATCGATGAAGGATCCGTAAGTGACCAAGCTCGTATGGCGAATACTCTCATCATCTGCTTCTGCGATTGAACAGTCTGGTAAGAGCGGGAATGTAGCTATCGCCTATCGTGAGATCCACTCGATCAGCACTGCATTGATTAAACGTCTGATCAAAGTACTCATCCTGTGCAGCCATCCATTCTGTGTGAGCTCGGCGAGTAGCGGTATGGCTTGTATTAAGTATCTTGATGGTATTGCTCTCACGATCCCAGGCACGGATCAGACCTGCCCGAGGCAGCTCGCGCTCGCTGGGATCAAGGATGCGCATACCTATCAGATCATGACGTCGACTTACTATCTTGAGTGCATCAGCATAGCTGTCATCGAGAAAGTCAGATAGGACAAAGATGATAGCACGCTTGCGCAGTACATTATTAATGTATCGGAGTGAAGCGCCTAGATCTGTGCCTCTACCTACGGTCTCATGATGGACCAGTTCTCGGATGATCTGGAGGATATGCTTACGTCCTTTGCGCGGAGCGATATACTCCTCTACCTGGTCGGTGAAAAGCAGAGCTCCGATTTTATCATTATTTTTCTCTGCACTGAAAGAAAGAACTGCTGCGATTTCTGTCATCAGATCAGATCGCAATTGATCCTGTGTGCCGTAGACTGTAGAGGCGCTCATATCCAGTAGAAGTAGCACGGTCAGCTCTCGCTCCTCTTCAAATACTTTGATGTGAGGATCACCCGTGCGTGCGGTCACGTTCCAGTCTATATTCCGCACGTCATCACCATAGTGATAGTCCCTCACTTCTGAGAAGCTCATACCTCTACCCTTAAATGCACTCTGATAGCTTCCGCTAAACAGGTCACTGCTGAGGTGGCGCGTCTTGATCTCGATGCGCCGTACTTTTTTGATGAGCTCTGCCGTGTTCACTAGCTGCTATAATGTATAGTTGGTGAATGAATGGATTATTGGAGATACTTTGTTGATCTACTCATATGAGGCGCGTGGGTGCAAGTAAGAGGAGATACTAGAGAATGTCAACGGCGTTGAGAATTTTTCTGATGATGTCCTCGGTCGTAATATTTTCTGCTTCAGCCTCATAGCTCAGACCGATTCTGTGTCGCAGCACATCATAGCACACCTCCCGCACATCCTCCGGTATCACAAATCCTCGACGGTTGATGAATGCCATCGTCTTACTTGCTCTGGCCAGATTGATACTTGCTCTAGGAGAAGCGCCATAGCTAACTAGACTCTTCAAATCTTGGAGCTGGGCTGACTCTTGTGAGCGAGTAGCAAATACAATATCCAGAATGTACTGCTCGATCTTCTCATCCATGTAAATTCGGTCTACCATGTCCCGGGCGCGGATGATCTCCTCGGGGGATACTATAGGCTGTATCGGCGTGTGGATCGCACCAGAAAGATTGCGTCGCACGATCTCTCTCTCGTGCTCCATAGTCGGATACTCTATCTTGACCTTGAGCATAAATCGATCTACCTGCGCTTCAGGTAAGGGGTAGGTGCCCTCCTGCTCGATGGGATTCTGTGTGGCGAGAACTAAGAAGGGCTCCTGCAACTTGAAGGTCTCATTCCCAATAGTCACCTGTCGCTCCTGCATGGCTTCGAGCAGGGCTGACTGCACCTTGGCGGGAGCACGATTAATCTCATCGGCTAGGATGAAGTTGGAGAAGATCGGTCCCTTGCGTATACTGAAATCTTGCTTTGCGGGATTGTAGATCATCGTACCTACGATGTCTGCTGGCAGCAAATCTGGTGTAAACTGGATCCGCTGAAAATCAGCTTTTACTGCAGAAGAAAGTGTCTTGATGGCAAGTGTCTTGGCGAGACCTGGCAGTCCTTCTAGGAGTATATGGCCTTTGGCCAACAGACCTAGCAGTAATCGCTGCACCATGTGTTCTTGCCCTACAATCACCTGGGCGGTAGAGTCCATGATCTTATCTACAAATGCGCTCTCTATCTGTATCTGTTGGTTAAGCGCTTCTATGTCCACGGCGGGATTTGTCATAGTGATGGTATCTGATGTAGTACAAAAATCGTAGATCTGATGAGAACCGCTAGTGCTCATTACCTAAAATTCACAAAGACGATCGCAAGACACACTGTCTAGTTAAGAATACAAGGGCTCCACACGCTGCTACAGACCTTACTTTGCAGTAAGTAATTCTATGATCTATGAGTTCTATACAATTAGCCAATCACCTTAGACAAGTCACCACAGGCGGCAACTGGTCAGCGAGTCACCTCAAGCAGCATCTCCAAGCCACTACGCTCGAGGAAGCCAAGAGTAAGATAGGCTCTCTCAATACCATCTTAGCTCTGAGCTATCACATCCTCTACTATGTGCGAGCCATCACACCGGTCATGCGTGGTGGATCACTTGATGCCCATGATAAGTACTCCTACGATAGTCCAGAAATATCTTCAGAGCAGGAGTGGGAAGCCATGAAAGAAAGCATCTACTCAGAGATTGAAAGTCTTGCGCAGTTGATTGAAGTCTATCCAAGTGATAAGTTAAGTGACTCTTTTGAACTCGAGAAATACGGGAGCTATCATCGCAATCTCCTGGGTCTGATAGAGCACACTCACTACCATCTAGGGCAGATAGCCATCATCAAAAAACTCCTTAGAGACGCTTCTACAGATACTACTGCAATATAAAAAAAGGGCCTGCTCTTACGAGCGGCCCTTTACTAGTATAACCCCCGTACTCAATAGACTAGAATGGCGCAGCTGCCTTCTCCATGCGAGCGATCTTCATTATATTAGCTGCGTTTACCTCAGTGACGTAGCGCGTAGTACCTTCTTTGTCTTCATAGTTGCGGCTTCGCAGTTGGCCTATGACTTGGACTCGATCGCCCTTAGCTAAGTTGCTCATGATCTCGGCCGTCTTTCCCCATGCGGTGATACGATGCCACTCTGTCTGATCAATCTGATTACCTTCTTTATCCTTGTAGCCCATATTGACTGCGATGGATACATTGAGAAGTTTTTTACCTGAGTCTAGGGTCTTAAGTTCTGGTGTGGCGCCTAGGTTACCTACGAGTGTGACTTGATTCTGTGAGTACATAATTTATAAGATTTAGGATGTGAATAATTCTATTGTGTATGTCAAGTTGAGAGAAATTGTGACTATGCGGCCACTGTCAATCTGCGAGCGATTTTATGAATGTGGCTCGCTTTGACCTCGGTGATGTATCTGGTGGTATCATCTGAGTCAGTGTAGCTTCTGCTGCGAAGTTGGCCAGTGATTTGGACACGTGTTCCTTTTTCCATAGCGGATAAGATCTCAGCAGTTCGTCCCCATGCTACGATTCGATGCCACTCGGTCCGCTCGACTCGCTGGCCATCGCCGTCCGTATATCCCATATCAATTGCCAGCGATATGTGAGTGTGAGCATTACCAGAATCGAGCGTCTTGAGCTCGGGTGTAGCGCCTAGATTTCCTGTGAGTGTGACTTGGTTCATTGCATTCATGATGTAAAAAGTTTAAATAGGTGTAAGTGAATATTGTGTGTGTCACTGTAGTCTGAGTGACTTGATGATCCAAAGATGTAGGGCCACTTCACGGCTAGTCGTGCTCTATACGCTTACTTGCGTATGAAAACGTTTGTAAACGCTTATTAACGACTATAGTCTCGAATTAACTGAGTTTGCGCCTTTTCATAAAATCTGAAGTTTTATGCGTTTACATGTCTTGTATGCGGTTATATCAGCTACACCGTGTTTGAAAATTGCTACGCGCTGAGATTTCAAGGTTGCCATTCTGTGCGACATGATGATCATCTCTACGTCCAAGTGCGCTAGGTTTCACTCATACCATAAGATCCCAGATATTTATATCACGTACTTTTCCCAGATGAATCCTGATTACAGATCCCTCTTTAGCTTACCAGACCATGGTCATTACCTAAATTGTGCGTCAAAAGCGCCCCTCATGAAATCTGCCGAGGCGGCGGGCCACGAGGCAATCGTATCTAGACGCGATCCATCTGGCGTGACGAGTGAAGACTTCTATAAATATCCTGATCAAATCAAATTGCTGTATAGTAGGCTTTTGGACGTAAGTCCTACCCGCCTCGCACTAGGTACCAGCGTAAGCTATGGTGTTGCCAATATCATGAATAATGTTGATCCCAGGCCTCATGAGACGCACGCCATTATCACAGGTCAAGCATTTCCCAGCGACTATCTCTCTTTGCACAGTTGGGCTGTAAAAAACGGGCAAGACCTAAAGGTCATTGGTGCCAAGCATGAATGTGCGAGTATCAGCGATGCCATCGTGAAACAAATAACTGATGAGACCTCCGTCGTACTCATGAGTCCTCTACACTGGATGAACGGTACGCTCTACGATCTGGAAGCGATAGGTGCTCAGTGCCAAGTGACGGATACGATACTTGCAGTGGACGGCACCCAAGCTGTGGGTGCTATGCCCGTAGACTTACAAAAGTGCCATATCGATGCCATGATCTGTGCGACATACAAGTGGCTGATGGGTCCCTACGGCATGACGATTAACTATATGGGTCCACGCTTCGACGATGGAGAGCCTATCGAGCAATCCTGGATGAACCGTAAAAATCATAGAAAATTTGCAGAGCTGACGGATTACTCGCTGGAGTATCTGCCTGGTGCTGCTCGCTATGGTACTGGTCAATCAAGCCACTTTATCCTCGGACCTATGATGATAGAAAGCTTGAAGCAGGTGCTCGAGTGGGGAACTGATCGTATACAAGCTCACTGTCGTGGGCTCAAATCACTGCTCCTCACAGAGCTAGGAGATCATATCCACTTAGCTCCAGAGCCCACTGCAGAGCATCTCTACGGCATCTCGTTCTCAGATAGGGTAGATACGGATCAGCTATCCCGCGAGATAGCGCTGAGGAATATATCTGTATCACTGCGTGGTAGCTACGTGCGGGTCTCACCGCATCTCTACAATACAGAAGAGGATATAATGGCACTCGTGGACGGCGTGCGCTCTGCTACATGATCATCTAGGATGCAAGCCATGAAAGTGCTAAGTAAGGTTAAGGCATTCCTAAATGTCGCGACGAAAGCTGCTCTAGGGCACTTTAGCTCTGTACGGGACATTATCTTTGTATCATCTAGCGCAAGCTATGAATTCACTTTACAAGAAAGATATACTATGAAATCTCTTATTCTCTCTACACTACTCCTTACTCTTGGATTCACCGCGTCGCACGCGCAAGTAGCACTCGAAGACTATACAGCCGGGAATGATGGCTGGCATGTAATAGTAGAGGACGCTTTCCAAGAATCAGAAAGAACTGGTAAGCCTATCATGGCCAACTTCACAGGTAGTGACTGGTGTGGCTGGTGCAAACGACTGACCGCTAGTGTGTTTAGTAAATCGGATTTTCAAACATGGGCTGACGAGAATGTAGTACTGCTAGAGCTTGACTATCCGCGTCGTAGCCAAGTACCATCTGAAATCAAAGCTCAGAATAATAGCCTCCGCAGTGCATTTGGGATACGCGGCTATCCGACGATCTGGATCTTTGATCTAGAGAAGGACGAAAATGGACAATACAGCGTGAGTGCCCATGGCAAGACTGGTTACTCTCCTACTGTGGCTGAGTTCACAGATGCAGCTGACCAGATCATCGCTCAGAGGAGCAAATCTTGATCATCTTCACTCTTACCTTATAGTAACACGGGTAGCTGGATGTGAACCAATATCGGGTGTGCAGTGCAGATATGTGAATCAAATCCTTCATATTTGCGTTTTCATATATGTTCTCGGAGTATCTCAGGCTTGCATATGCATCCCTATATACGGAAGAGATGATTTATACACGCTTAAGCCTACTGACTATGTCATTTGAAATTACCGGAAAGCTCTTTAAGAAATTTGAAACTCAGAGCAAGACAGAGACCTTCCAAGCACGAGAGTTTGTACTCGAGCATAGCCCAACTCAATATCCACAGTACATCAAGTTTCAGCTGGTTCAAGACCGCTGCAATCTTATCGATGACTATGCTGAAGGATCGGAGATGAAGGTATACTTCGACATACGTGGTAATAAGTGGACTGATCCCAATAGCCAAGAAGACAAGTTCTTTACCAATCTCAATGCTTGGAAAGTGGAGAAAAGTGGTGCGCCACAAGTTGCTCAAGGTCCTGCCGCTGCATCCACAGCTAATCCTGTTGCTACTGGAGATCAGATGGATCCCATGGGCGAGGATGACTTACCTTTCTAGGCACCTATTGCCATCTATATCATGATATCACGATTCATAGCCTGCTTCCTGATCGGATGCTGTATATGTGTCTGTACCGTATCTGCCCAAGATATTGCATCCCTCGGTAGTCGCTTTGACAATGATCTAAGATCATGGATCTACTACGATAGTCTGGCCGAGGAGATAGGCACCCTAGAGATGACTTGGCCAGGCAAAGATGACTGGACCGAGTGGAACTATCGCCTAGGTGATGACAGCGGAGATATACAACTCAAGTGGTCTGATGATCCCAATCTCTGGGAACTCACAGGATACGAAGGAACCATCACGATGCGCACCCAATGGGCGCGAGATTTCTCTACATGGCGCGTCCAAGGATCGGACGGCACTCTTGTCTTCCGCTCACGCTACCGCAACGACTACAATGAGTGGTATCTCGAAGATGAAGCACGCGGTGTCTTCGCCATATATACTACTAAGACAGGTGATCCTCGGGATTGGGAAATTATAGATGAACTGGACAGCGATATCTCACTTGATACGAAGCTAGCGCTGATATTTTTGGCGATGTACCACTCCCTGCCTTAAGCGGAGGATACGTATCTGTGTGGAATAAGCACGCCACGCGCGAATGTCTGAAAACATACCGTATGCTCAGACATAAGTAGATCGATCAGCGCTCAAGTAGATTGAGGTGATTAAAAGCTACATCACAGATCTTCAGAAATCTTCTAAGGGCTCTTTGAGTTCGATGACCTCGACAGTAGCTGCAATGGCTCTTCACGTCATGATATCCAGTTGCTCGTGGTATATGAACACTGATAAATGAGGTGGATAAGCTATATCAACTACAAAGATGCAAAGCGTAATGCCGTCGTTTCGAAGCGACTTGCAAAGGGCGTAGCCATCTACCAACTCAATACTTCTGAAAGCAAAGAACAGTAGCCTCTACTGCCATCAAGAGATGATAGCTGAGAAGAAAGAAGAATACTTGGGATCGCTCTCGGCTATTTGCCGTCGCTCATGAGCTTCTCTGGGTTGATGATTTCGATTTCTTCGCTGTGGTATAAGTCCTTCAGCTTCTCAGTCTGTGATCTAGAGATGGTATCATACGTGAGGTATCTGTATGTGGTCCATGCTTTCTGTGCGGTAATGATCTCAATACTGGTTCCTACTATCATCTGTACTGTTCTTTAAGAGAAAATGGCTGGGACTGCACGCAGTCACCGAAATTAGTTAGGTTGAACGGATTGCGAATATAGGGAAAAATATTGACATTGTCAAGTATAAAGTCATCTCTTTGATTATCAGCGAGTTACACCTGTACGAGTCAGATCGTTTGGGATTAAGTAATTATCAGCGTCAAGCGTACATCTCACGTATCTGCTCCGCGCACTTCTCGGTGATAATTCTACGCTTGAGCTTCATGGTAGGTGTCAGTTCTGCTTCCGTACCATCATGGCGTGTAGCTTCCCAGCTATCAGCAACCAGGCTAAAGCGCTTCACCTGCTCTATGTGTGAAAACTCTGGATTGCATCTATCTATCGAGTTTTGATATCGCTGAATGATACGCTCATCGCGGATGAGGTCAGCCAGCTCGCTATGAGCAATATCATGGTCAGCTGCGTACTTGCGTAAAGCCTCAGCGGCAGGCACGATGAGGGCTGAGACAAACTTCTGCTTATCACCTACGAGCATGACCTGCTCTACGAGAAAATCTTCTTTGAGCCGACTCTCTATGGGAGCTGGAGCTACGTATTTTCCACCTGAAGTCTTGAGGAGTTCTTTCTTACGATCTGTAATCTCTAGACAGCTCGTACCAAAGCGATTAATCACAAATCTGCCGATATCGCCCGTACGGAAATAGCGCTTACCGTCTATCTCGGTAAATACCTTGCGGTTTTCTTCAGGTTTTTTATAGTAGCCTATCATGACATTGGGGCCATGTGCAAGGATCTCACCTTCGCCATCTCGGTAGGTCGATTCTGGATCATCTATGAGTACCTCTACCCCATGGATCAGTGGTCCTACTGTACCGATCATGGCTTGATCTACCGGTGGCATATTGATACTGATCGTCGGAGATGTCTCTGTGAGGCCGTAGCCTTCACGGATCATGATACCTGCAGCATTAAAGATGCGCATCATCTTAGGTGGACAAGGAGCAGCGCCTGTGATGATGAGATTGATCCTACCACCTAGGGCTTCTCTCCATTTAGAAAATATGAGCTTATCCGCGATCTTCCATTGTAGGCTTTTCAGACCTTTGGGCGAAAGCCCTATCTCGTAATCATCTGTCAAACTAAGTGCCCAGAAGAATAGGCGCTTCTTGATGCCTGTCAGAGCAAGCCCCTTATTATAGATAGCTTCATAGATCTTTTCCAAGAGTCTAGGTACGGTAGAGAAGCATACGGGTCGCACTGTGGCGATTGCGCCATCAGGACCAGCAAGAGCATCAGTGGATGCATAGTGTACACTGGCACCTAGATAAATGTAAGCCATCGATACGGCTCTCTCAAATATGTGACACATGGGTAGAAAACTGATCACTGGCTCTGCCGCCTTGACATCTAGGCAGGGCATGGTATAGAGTACGGCATGGATGATATTGCGGTGGCTGAGCATGACGCCTTTGGGTAGACCAGTGGTTCCTGATGTGTATATGATGGTAGCCAAATCATCTCGCTGCACGGCTGCCGAGGATTCTCTGAGCACTTGATCATCAGGATCGGCCCAGATATCTTTCCAGTACTTGACGGAGCTGCCCTGATCCATAGCAAAGATGTCTTGAAGACAGGCTACTTTTCGCTGAGCTTGCTCAAGCTTTTCTATCAGGTCTCCGCTTCCGCTAAATGCCGCCTTCACCTCTGCTTCTTCTATGATGTACTCGTAGTCAGAGCTACTGATGGTAGGATATAGGGGCACGCTGATGATGCCTGTAATCGACATAGCAAAGTCTACGATCGTCCACTCTGGCCTATTATTGTAAGCCACCATAGCTATCTTATCGCCTGGCTGATAGCCCAAGGCTAATAATCCAGCGGCTGTGCGATGTACGGCATCGACTATCTCAGCGGTGCTCATCGAAACCCACTCACTACTGTCATCAGTACGATGATTGAGCGCTTTGTCCAGTGGATGATAATCTCGCTGATGGTAAAGAAAGTCGTGGAGATAGTGAATGGTGGAATGATCCGTATGAGCCATAGTCGAGTCGTATAAAAATTATGTAGCTAAAGACTGAGTGTAAGTCTGAGATCGAGTTGCTTGCTCAGAGAGTGCAGCGAGGAAGTCTTGCTTGATTTGATTGACGAGATCTGCCACAGGTATGGACTCGTGTATGGCCGTCACCCCTTGGCCAGCAGACCATATCGTCTTCCATGCCTTGGCTTCAGCCTCGGCGGCATCAAGCTCTTTACCAAAGTCTACCTTGGCTTTCTGCTCCCACATGCCTTGTGAGATTCCCATGGATTCTAAGCTAGGCTTGAGAAAATTGGCCGGCACACCAGAGACTGCGGCTGTATATACAATGTCACTAGCGCCCGATCGGATGATCATATCCTTATATTCTGTGGTCGCACGACTCTCAGTAGTAGCGATGAACCTAGTGCCCATATAGGCAAGGTCTGCACCAAGCTGCAGTGCCGTAGCCACGTCTCTACCTGTCGATATAGCACCGCTGAGTATGATCTTGCCGTCATAGAAGCTGCGCACCTCAGTAAGCAGACTGAAAGGACTATGCGTACCGGCATGTCCTCCAGCGCCTGCACATACGAGGATGAGCCCGTCAACTCCAGCCTCGGCAGCCTTCTCGGCATGGCGTTTTTTGATGATATCATGATAGACCACACCACCATAGCTATGTACGGCGTCTACGAGCTGCGAGACGGCTCCTAGTGATGTAATGATAAGAGGCACCTTGTGCTTAGCACATACGGCTAAGTCAGCCTGTACGCGAGGATTAGTCTGGTGGACTATGAGGTTGACACCAAAAGGCGCTGCCGTCTTGCCCGTACTAGCTTCCCAAGCATCCAACTCCGTCCTGATTTCTGTGAGCCACTGATCAAAGCCATCAGTAGTCCGCTGATTGAGGGCAGGGAAGGTGCCTATGATGCCCGCCTTGCAGCACTCGATCACGAGTTGTGGACCGCTGACAAGGAACATGGGTGCGGCAATCACTGGTAGATTGCCTTGAGATAGAAAGGTATCGATAGATGTGGACATATGATAAAGATGCTATATACAGATCGGAACTACTCGAAAAAAAAAATCGAATGTCTTATTGATCGGCTGCTCCATGCTCCGTACGACCGCAAAAACTCAAGACTTTATCTACTGCCAGCATCGGACGCTGTGAGATCATCGAAAATCGCGTATCTTCGGTGACCAAATTTAAATTCACTTACTTAATTACATCCAACTATGAAAAAAGCTCTACTCCTATCTTGTTGCCTAGCCATGGTAACCGCTCTATCTGCTCAGACGGTCTATCTAGATCATGAAGCTGCAGCTACGACAACTGTATTCCAGTACTTTGGTAGTACACTCGATGGAACTGTCAGTGAAGTCATTGCTAATCCTGATAAGTCCGGGATCAATGAAAGTGACTCTGTAGGTATTCACATTAAGCCAGCTAATTCAACCGTATTTGCTGGTGCGTTTTCTAATCCCGACTTTGACCCAGCTATCGATCTGTCAAGTGAGTCAGATATCTGCATGAAAGTATGGATGCCAGAACCTGGAACCGTACGTCTTAAATTAGAGAATGGAACTCTAGCCAACTGGGAAACTGAGCAGACAGTGTCGACTGGTATGGAATGGGTAGAAGTCTGCTGGGATTCAAGAGAGCCATCGATAGCGGGACCATTTGAGACTGCTGCAGGTGGTAGCTATGCAAGAGCAGTTCTGTTCTTCAACTTTGATATTGTATATGACGAAGATCAGACGTACTACTTTGATGATCTAGTAACTAAGGAAGCTGCTGCTACAGCTAATGATGTGACTTTCTCTGTAGATATGAATGACTATGACGGAACTTTCACAACTGTATTTCTCAGCGGTACATTTAACGATTTTTCAGATAATGGGAATCCGATGGACGACACTGATGGCGACGGTGTATGGGAAACTACAGTAACTGGAATTGCGAGTGGTACGATCGAGTATTTATTTCAACTCGATGAGTTTGCTCAGCAAGAGGTCTTCACAGGCTTTGAGACCTGTGTGGTTACTGATCCTACAGGTATGTTTACTAATCGTAGACTAGCTGTCACGGAGAATACGACAGTACCTACCGTATGCTATAACAGCTGCTACGCATGTGGAGACGCTGTGAATATCACAATTAACCTAGGAGACGCTGGCGTAGATGTAGATCCTGCTGGATTCTTCATAGCTGGAGGAGGCAACTTTGGTAATCCTGGGGATTTCCCACTTACTGATAATGGCGATGGTACACACTCCATTACTGTAGAGCGTGAAAAAGGATTTACGTCCTTCTACACATTCACTAATGGTGCTTGCCCTGATTATAGCTGCAAAGAAGATATAGCAGGTCAAGATTGTGCTAATCCGGATAACTTCAATGATCGCGACATGGGTCCTATCAATTCTGATACCACGATAGCTACCTGTTTTGGTCAGTGCTCTGAAACGACTGATTGTGCAGTAGTTGAGCCTGTGAGCGTCACATTCGAAGTGGATATGGAGCCATATGATATGGCCTTTACTACTGTCTTCCTGAGCGGAACTTTCAATAGCTTCTCACCCGATGCTAATCCTATGGAAGATGCTGATGGTGATGGTGTATGGACTACTACTATAGATCTTAATCCTGGCAGCTATGAGTACAAGTTTCAACTTGACATGTGGAATGATCAGGAAATCTTTACTGATGGAGACCCGTGCACGATTACGAGCCCTAATGGTAACTATGTCAATCGATTCCTTGAAGTAGATGAGACTACGGATAGCCTCTGCTTCCAATTTGCACTATGTGTAGAGTGTGGTAGTGTGGGTACAAGAGATCTTGACCAAGTAGATGATCTGTTCACTATGATCCCTACGATTGCAACGGATCAGGTAAATCTCTTCCTCAATGCACCGAGTGCAGATGACGTACAGATCACTGTCTTTAACCAACTAGGTGAATCAGTGATTTTACAAGAGACTACAGGTGGCCAATCTACACTAACGCTTGAGACTAATCAGCTCGCTGCTGGTCTTCATATAGTCCATGTGCAGAGTGGATCTACTTATCAACTTCAGAAATTAATTATCGTAAGATAAGTACGAACAAAAAACGAGAAAAGCTGACGGAAACATTTCCGTCAGCTTTTTTTAGCTAAAAAAACTTCTTTAGATGAAAAAACTTTTCTTTTGGTGTATTTGCACGTTAAGTGCTTTAAGTCTCTCAGCTCAGTACACTGTGCAAGGTCAAATTACCGATGCGGCTACTGGTGAAACTCTTGTAGGAGTAAATATCATAGAGCTTGGCACATCTAATGGTACTAACACTGACATAGATGGTCGCTATGAGCTTACAGTCACTGACGAAAGCGCAGTACTAGAGTTTACTTATATCGGTTACCTCCGTCAGCAAGAAACTGTAGCTGGGAAATCGACCATAGACATCGTCTTAGCAGAAGGCGGTACAGAACTAGATGAGGTCATCGTAGTGGGTTATGGCACCCAAAAGAAAGCGGTGGTCACTGGTGCCATCACGCAAGTAAAAGCCGCTGATCTTGAAGACATGCAAGTGATGCGTATAGAGCAGTCTCTTGTAGGCCGCACCTCTGGTGTGCGAGTAACATCTAATAGTGGACAGCCTGGCGAAGGAAGCACTGTTCGTATACGTGGTACCACTACGATTGGAGACAGCGAGCCACTCTATGTAGTGGATGGTATACCTATACTGGGAGGAATCGATTTTCTGAATCAAGGAGATATCGCCTCCATAGAAGTATTAAAAGATGCCGCCTCCGCTGGTATTTATGGAGCTCGCTCTGCTAATGGTGTGATACTCGTCACTACTAAAAAAGGAGCGAAAGACGGCAGAACTCAAATAAATTACAGCGCCTACTACGGTACGCAAGCTCCCTGGAGAAAACTATCCTTGCTTAATGCTCGAGAGTACGGTATCCTCATGAACGAATCAAGCGTCGCAGCTGGGGGAGAAATACTATTTGAAGATCCTGACGCTCTTGGAGAAGGTACTGACTGGCAAGACCAGATTTTCCGAACGGATGCGCCCATCATGAATCATGAGTTGCGTATGACGACAGGCAATGAAAATTCACAGTATTTTGCTTCCTTTGGGTATTTCACTCAAGAAGGAATCATCAGTGATGAGGCATCAGATTATGAGCGATTTACTGCACGATTTAATTCTACTCATAAGATAGGTAAGAACTTCACCTTTGGCAACACACTTGGTTATAGTCGAGTGATGGCTCAGGGCGTGGCAACCAATAGTGAATTTGGGTCGCCACTCAGCAGAGCTATTAATCTAGATCCGCTGACTCCAGTGCTAGAAACTGATCCCGATGTCTTAGCATCTAATGTATTTCAAAATTTTCCCGTGGTAAGAAATGCAGATGGAATACCTTACGGTATATCCACACGAGTGACTTCTGAAATATTGAACCCTGTAGCAGCTTTAGAAATACAGCAAGGCTTTGGATGGAGTGATAAGATTGTAGGTAATGCTTACGGCGAATTTCAGCTTGGCAATTTCAAGCTACGCTCCAGCATCGGTACAGATCTCGCATTTTTTGGCGGTGAAGGATTCACCCCAGTACATTATCTGAATTCATCTAATCGTGTTGACATCAATAGCTACTCAAGAAATCAAGCACGCGGACTGTACTGGATATTGGAGAATACCCTTTCTTATACAAATAGGATTGGCGATCATAATATCACAGCACTTGTCGGAACTGTGGGTGAACAGAACAAAGGACAAGGTATAGGAGGTAGAGTGCAGGATTTACCTGTCAATCGACTTGAGGATGCGAGTTTGCTATTTGGTACTCCAGTGGAAACGCAAGCTTTTAATGGTTATGAATATTTAAATACACTCACTTCCTATTTAGGAAGAGTAGTGTATGACTATAAATCAAAATACTTGTTTTCTGCCACGATGCGTGTAGATGGCTCTTCTCGATTTGGAGCAAATAATAGATTTGGATTTTTCCCATCTGTCTCTGTAGGATGGGTCCTAAGCGAAGAAGACTTTATATCATCTAGCTCAGCGATTAATTTCATGAAACTCCGAGCCTCTTGGGGAGTGAATGGTAATGACAGAATCGGTGATTTCCGATTCATTTCCACAGTAGGTGGTAGTCGAAACTACACCTTTGGCTTAGATGATGAATTGACGAATGGCTTCAGCCCAAATGCAATAGCAAATCCCGATCTACGCTGGGAGCAAACAACACAGACCAATGTAGGTCTAGATATGCGGGTGTTCAAAAACCTCACAATTACGGCCGACGCTTTTGTTAAGGAAACTACTGATATGCTTCTTGGCATTGTGGTACCGGGCTATGTGGGTAATGAAGGCGGCACTGGCAATGTAGCCACCATGGAAAATAGAGGCGTGGAGCTTGAACTTGGCTACGATACAGAGACATCTAGCGGATTGGTCGTTGGGGTAAGTGCCAATGTCACCTACATAGAAAATGAAGTAACATTTCTTGGCGATGACAAGGATTTTCTCCTAGGAGCGACATTTGGCCCACAAGGTCTTCAAGTATCAAGAACTCAAGTTGGTTTGCCTATCGGATATTTATTTGGTCACGAGACTGATGGGATTTTCCAGAACCAATCAGAAGTCGATGCTTATGTCAATTCAGAAAATGAGTTGATCCAACCAGATGCCTCTCCCGGCGACTTTAGGTTTGTAGATCAAAATGATGACGGCGTCATAGATGCTGAGGACCGAGGATTTATAGGTGACCCTACTCCAACTTGGACTTATGGTGCGACATTTGATTTCGCCTACAAGGGATTTGATCTAGCCGTATTTACCCAAGGCGTAGCCGGTAATGAGATCTTCAAGGCCACGAGGCGATTTGATCTTCAAGGAGCTAACCTCACGAGTGATGCTCTTGGAAGATGGACTGGAGAAGGAACAAGCAATACGTATCCTAGACTCGTACAGAATGATCCTAATCAAAACTTTAGCCGAAGCTCAGACTTCTATGTAGAGAGTGGAAGCTTCTTCCGGATCAAGACTTTGCAAGTGGGATATACTCTTCCTCAGACTCTCAGTCAAAAAGCAAGCATCGATAAACTCAGATTGTACGTGTCAGCGAATAATTTAGTGACCTTGACAAAATACACAGGACTTGATCCTGAAATAGGCGGCGGTTCATTTGGAATTGACCGAGGACTGTATCCTCAGCCGCGCTTCTTTGTATTTGGCATTAATCTTACTTTATAATCAAGATTACCAGTAGACTATGAAAAATATATATTTATTATTAGCAGCGGTTTTAATATTAAGTGCTTGCGGAGAAGATCACCTAGAGATCGAGCCTCGAGGAACGACTCTAGAATCTAATTTCTATAAAACGCAAGAAGATTACTTCACAGGATTGGTAGCTGCCTATGATGTCCTCCAGTGGGGCGGTACCGGTGGATGGAATATGCAACTTGGGTTGCTCAATGCCGCTTCTGACGATTGTCATGCAGGTGGAAGTGATGCATCTGATCAACCATCATGGGTGGCATGGGATCAATTCACTTTAGATCCAGAACTAGGACCACAAAGTGGTTTATGGAATAAGGGATTTGCTGGAATCTACAGAGCTAATCTGCTCTTAGAAAAACTCGCTGAAAGTGAAGGCTTGGATGTAAGCTTTGTAGCTAGAACAGAAGCAGAGGCAAAATTTCTACGAGCATATTTCTACTTTGACCTTGTCAGGTTCTTCGGTCGTGTGCCTCTTATCACACAGTCTCTAGAAGCTGACGTCATCTATGATCAGACGCAAAATGATCCTAGTGAGGTATATGCTCAGATCGAATCTGATCTCAATGATGCTATCGCCACTATCGAGCTACCATTTACCGTGCCAGGTGATGAGATCGGTAGAATCACTCAAGGTGCAGCAAGAGCGCTGCTAGCTAAAGTCATCATCTATCAAGACTCAGATGACCGTATGGATGAAGCTGCTACCTTGCTTGATGACGTCATCGGCTCAGGTATCTATGCTCTGGAAGACGAATTTGGCGATATATTTTCTCCAGATAATGAGTGGGGAAGTGAGTCCATCTTTGAAATTAATCACTCAGGGAACCAGCAAGGTGACTACGGGCAATTCAATAATGGCACGGAAGGCAATTACAATGTGCAATTTTTCGGGATGCGTGACTATGTGGGACCTATCTATGCTGATGGCTGGAGCTTCTGTCCTGTAAGTCTAGATCTCGTAGAAGCAATGGAGGGAGATCCACGATATGAACATACCATCATTGATGGAGCAGCATTACAGGCTGCAGGGGCTAGTTATACGGCAGGTTTTCAGAATACAGACTATTTCATACAGAAGTATAGCTCTCGAGCTGCTGATCGTGCTACGAGCGGCGAGCCGGCACTTAACTGGGGGTATAATGAGAAAGTCATACGTCTAGCTGATGTGTTACTCCTTGCCGCTGAGGCTCATCAGCGCTCTGGTAATGAAATGCAAGCGAGAAGATATCTGAATGATGTACGTATCAGAGTCTCTTTACAGCCGATCACTAACGCTGCTGGATCAGTCCTACTAGACGCCATATATCGAGAAAGAAGGCTGGAATTGGCAACTGAAGGACATAGATTCTTCGATCTAGTGAGAACAGATCGGGCCGCTGAGGCCTTAGGAGAGAGAGGATACGTAAGTGGTAAGCACGACGTTCTACCTATTCCTCAGTCGGAAATTGATATATCCGAGGGATCTATTATACAAAATCCAGGTTACTAGTCACTTAGAAACACCAAAATATGAAACAGACGAAATATCTATACCTAGCGATCTTGGCAGTAATCTTCATGGGCTGTGATCCTGAAGAAGACGATAAGATCGATATTGGCGGCCTACCCACCGCTAGTTTTGACATAGCCTCAGGCGATACGCCCAACGACTTTGTACTCATTAATACCTCACCCGAAACCTTCTTGACCAAATGGACTGTCGAAGGAAATGGAAGCTATACTGGAGACATGGTAGAACTATCTGTCCCGAGACGTGGAGAATACGCCGTAGAAATGACGACACTAAGCGCCGGTGGATCTGCAACTGCGAGCCAAATGCTTGTAGTAGAGCAGGATGATCCAAATGCTTGTACGGATATAGTGAAGCTACTCTCTGGTTGTGACCAAAAGGCATGGAAACTCGCTCCAGAAGCAGCGGCTCTACACGTAGGTCCGTCGCTCTTTGAAACGTGGTGGGCCAGTAGTGATAGTGATGTAATAGATCGCGCCTGTCAGTTTAATGACGAATATATATTCACCAGTGATGGACAATTCATCTATGATAGCAATGGAGATATATTCGCCGATAGTGATGCTAACGGTACCATACCATCTGATCTCGGTATCTCTGCTGGTTGTCATCCGACTGAGGAATGGCCTGAACAATATGCAGCATGGTCTGACAACACGCATAGTTACATCGCATCAGCTACAGAATTAACTGTAGATGGACTAGGTGCATATATGGGCTTATACAAAGTAGCAACCAGTGCCGAAGTAACCACTCCACAGTCATCTGTCACTTATAACATAGAGACAATAACAGAAGATCGCATGGTGCTCTGGGTCAACTTTGGACCAGGCATCTGGAGATTTACCTTCATTTCAGAATAGCGGATATGAATCACGTTCTCAGACTTTCCACTTTTGTATTTCTAGCAAGTATATTCCTCATGGGATCATGCGACAGCAGCGCACCTGATGATCCTAGTGAGGAGATTACACCAGAGATGAATATCGCTAGTCTTACACGCTTTGAGGGTGACGATGCGACTATATTCTCCTTTTTGGTATCGCTTAACAGAGCTTCCACTGACAATGTCAGTGTTGACTATGGTACAGAATCACATACTGCGGCGGAAGGAGAAGATTTCCTAGAAACTTCTGGTACACTTTCGATACCGGCTGGAGCACGATCAGCAATGATCGAAGTTCAGATAGTAACTGACACTTTGAAGGAAGGCGATGAAGAGTTTTATCTAAATCTGAGCAATGCAGTCGGTGCTAAGCTGATCACTGAGCGAGCCACAGCGACCATAAGAAATGACGACACCTATGTATTCGTTCCAGCTGATGGATATATCACTCCTGACAACTATGCAGGATTTGACCTAGTCTGGGCGGATGAATTTGAGCAAGGACAAATTGATGATAACAATTGGTTCCACGAAATTGGAAATAATGGTTGGGGTAATCAAGAGCTTCAGAATTATACAGCAAGATTGGATAACAGCCGCATACAAGATGGTCAGTTGATCATAGAAGCGCGAAGGGAAACCTCTGGAGGAGCGGATTACACCTCCGCTCGTATGATAAGTCGTGACCTACAAGAATTCACTTATGGTCGTATAGATGTCCGCGCTGTATTACCTGAGGGTCAAGGTATTTGGCCAGCGGTTTGGATGCTTGGCTCAAAATTTACGGAGGTAGGATGGCCAGCTTGTGGCGAGATCGATATCATGGAACTTGTAGGACATGAACCTTCCAAAATACATGGCACCGCCCACTGGGGTCCGCAAGGTCAGTCGTTTTCTCAGAATCGAGGTGGAAGCACGTCTTTGACAGATGGTAAATTCTCAGATAAATTTAATGTATTCTCAATCCTCTGGGAACCTGATAGAATAGTGTGGTTACTTAATGATGAAGAGTTCTTCCGATTAACTAATGCGGATGTCAATGGCTCTTATCCATTCAATGAGCCATTTTTCCTCTTACTAAATATTGCTGTTGGCGGTCAATGGCCTGGTAATCCAGACGATACGACTGTATTTCCGCAGCAAATGATCATTGACTATGTCCGAGTATTTCAGGAAAAGTAACATGGAACTAAGCGCTTCAATGAGCGGTAACCGTCAGCGTCGCTGACTCCACGAACAAATAAAGTAATATAAAGCCCACTGCCTCTGTAGTGGGCTTTTTTATTAATCCCAAGTCTTTGTCCAGACCATATACATCATGACGTTCATGGAGTATCTTTATTAACTATGATACGCAGTGCACGCACCACATTTCCAAGCCCCATCCTCTTTGCGCTCAGCTATACTGTACTTGCTGCCATGGTAATTTTCTTCTTGCCTCCGTACGCACTGTGGGACGAGAGACTCTTCTATCCTGAAATAGAAAGGTTATCACAAGACTGGCCAGGCCTACAGGCTAGTATCACTGGTCTCCAGTCGCCTATGGGACCACTCTATTTTTGGGTATATGCTCTCTTCGCGAAGATCAGTGATAACTCGTGGATCCTCATGAGGATATTGCATCTATGGCTATCTGGCATACTGCTGTTGCAACTCGCTACGTACCTATCTGGTCACCGCTATAGTTGGATCACATGGCTTGCCTTTTTATGCTATCCATACTTTCTCGTGATGTGTGGACCACTGCTCTATACTGATGTACTCGGATTGTTACTTTGCTATGGTGGGATACGCCTTTACTATGAGAAGAAATCATACCTCTTGGCAGGATTGCTTTGGGGATTAGCACTATGGACTCGTCAGCTCTTTATCATTATTCCGCTGTCAGCTGGAATCTCAGCTCTTTTACAGAAACCAAGCTTCTCTACATCCAGTTATTTTTCCATTGCAGCTCCATTGCTAGCAGGTTTACTCTTCTTACCACTCTACCTACTATGGGGAGATGTGAACTCTGGAAATTTCCCTGATGGAATGTACGCCGAAAATTCACTTGCAGCCTTTCGGTTCACTTTACAAGATCTCAATTACTCCTTAGCACTCGTGGGCTTGTGGACTATACCAGCACTGATCATTTATGTTAGAAAAATCCATTGGAAAATTTACGGGATCTGTTTTCTTTTTGCCCTCATTCTCACTATTTTAGCCGTACCCACTCAAGTGAATGCCGACATGACAGTCGGTAATTTACCTGCTACCGCCGGTCTGCTGGACATAGCCCTGAGCATGACTTCCTATGCAGCCTATCCACTTGCAGCAGGGCTAATTGCACTAGCACTATACTTACTTTATAGCTCTCTGAACTTACTTGGTGAAATACATGTGCGATTCCTATGGATTGCAATTATTCTATTTATCCTATTGGAAGCTTCCTATTCCTACTGCTGGGATAAGCATACACTCCTAGTAGCGCCAATCATTTTATACCTCTCGATGCTTAGATTTTCAGGCACTGAAAATATAGTCCAGCTTACTTCGTCCAGTAGTGCCTGAGGAAGATGTGACATATCATTCTTGCAGTCGACGAGACGCTCTCAAAAGACTGGTGATAAATAAGCCGACGAAAGTCAAAAACCCATTAAGTATCAGATGCTCAAAATCAAATTTATACCCGCCAAGTAGCATCTCGCTATTCTGTACAATTACATAGGTAAGCAAGGGCGATAATAGACATATGAGCCAGACATAATTATCTATCACCTGTCGCTTGGACAAAAAGCCAAAAGCATATAAACCCAGTAGTGGACCGTAGGTATAGCCAGCTGCCTTAAAGATTTCTGCAATAATAGCATCATTTTGAAGTGACCAGAAAAACAGGATGACAAAGTAAAGTACTATAGAAAATGCTATATGGACAATGACTCGCTGTCGCTTATACTTAGCCTCTATAATGACATCTTGAGTTCTGTCCGCAATCTTACTCTCAGAAGTCCGTTTTTCAAATCCAAGAAAATCAATGCAAAATGAAGTCGTCAGTGCTGTCAGAGCACTATCTGCACTGCTATATGCCGCTGCCACGAGACCAAGTATAAATATGATGGATACACCTATGGGAAGATATTCCATCGCGATGGTAGGATAGACTAAGTCAGTTGCCACCTTCAGTTCTCCACCTACTAGTCGAGTAGGCATCTCAATATTCTGCTCCGCCATATATAAATAAAGTACTGCTCCAAGAAATAAGAATATCAGCTTAGCTACTACTAGTATAATGCTAAAACTGAACATGTTCTTCTGTGCATCGCCAAGGCTCTTACAAGACAGATTTTTCTGCATCATATCTTGATCTAAGCCTGTCATAGTAAGGGCAATGAATGCTCCTGCTAAGAATCGTTTAAAGAAATTCTTCTTTTCGCTCCAGCCCGATTCCCAGTGAAACATCTGTGACATTTCAGAATCTTGGACGCGAGTAATCATTTCGCCCACACTGGAATCCATCAAGCTACAAAGACTGATGATACTAGCGACCACGGCCGTGAGCATGAATAAGGTCTGAAAAGTATCCGTGAAGATGATCGTCCGTATTCCTCCGCGAAATGTGTAAATCCAGATGAGCACTATGGCAATTGCCACCGTCGCTGGGAATCCAATCCCGAGAGGTCCCATGACAAAGGCATCGAGCACAAGTGCTACAAGGTACAATCTGAAAGCCGCTCCTATAGTCCGACTGAGCAAAAAATATGCCGCACCTGTCTTGTAAGATACTACTCCAAATCTCTGATCCAGATAGGTATAGATACTCGTAAGACCTAGTCTATAGTACATAGGCATGAGGACCGTCGCGATCACAAAATATCCCAATAGATAACCTAAGACCATCTGCATGTAACTAAACTGATCGCCCTGCACCCAACCTGGTATACTTATGAAGGTGACACCGCTCAGAGTAGCCCCGATCATTCCAATAGCCACCAAGTACCATGGCGACTTGCGCTCTCCAATAAAAAATGACTCATTGCTCGCTTTCTTGCTAGTGAAAGCGGAAATTATCATAAGTACCGCAAAGTAGCTAAGTACGACAAGCAGTAGGACGATGGGAGATATACGTGGATCCATAGAAGGCGCTAAGATAGGATCGCTAACTGTAGTCAACCCAATTAGTGCATTAGGAGTTATTAATTGACTCCTCTTTTTATATAACATCCATGTTAACAGAGACTTATGGAGATTTACAATATTTTTCGTGTGTAAGTTTTTGTTACGGACAAACTGCGGTTAAAATAAGGGCTCTATACGTGAACTCAGCTCTCGTCAGCTGACTTCGCGCCTAGCGTCTATCTGCTTCAGCCTCAGGTACCTACCAGAGGTAGGCAAGCTTCACCTGCTCGCCTTACGCAGTGAAGACGAGCCTGCAGTGCCGTTCATCGAGCGACAGCCGAGATGCACATAGCAGGCTATGACTCGTCGGCGGAGCACCTGACGCTCTTGCAGATAATCACTATCCATCGAAGCCTAATGCAGGAATTGGGGTCAACCATGCAATCGTCTCAGATATGACGCCTGCAATCAAGTAATGGTGAGTATATTCGTACCATGCGCATGGCTCTCTTCTTCACATTGCTACTCATATGTAGCGCTCTGCACGCTCAGCGGGTGACGGGTGCGACTATCGACTCTAGACTACAAGGTACAGTGTATCAAGAAGAAACCGCGGTAGAACTTAAAGCCAACACAGCGGGCCTTTCCCTTGCATATTACAAGGGAAACCTCAAGACGTACTACGCCACGAGCTTTAAGAAAATTGAGATTGGCTACATACGCCACCCCAAGGAATATCGTCAAAGTGTCAATCGTGGTGGAAGTGGCTTATCCGTCATCATCCCAGGATCGAGCTACGTTTATGGAAAACAACATAGTCTTCTCTATGTAAAAGCAAGCATAGGTCGTAAGCGATATCTCTCAGAAAAGACCCGCCGAAAAGGTATCGCCGTGGGATACAGCTACGAAGTAGGACCCACACTTGGCATCCTTAAACCTTATTACTTACAAGTAAGCGTAGAAAATGATCTTGGCACGAGCGCTGATATTGTTTCTATCCGCTACAGAGAGGACAATGAAGACATATTTCTAGATCGTACAGCCATACGTGCCCACAGTGGCTTCTTTGAGGGCATAGATGAGCCCTCATTTGTGCTAGGTGTCCACGCTAGAGGATCTATTCACTTGGCACCAGGTGCTTATAATAAATTTGTAAAGGCAATGGACATTGGTGTACAGATTGACGCCTTTAGCAAGCGAGTGCCTATCATGGTCATAGATCAGAATAAATATGTCTTTATTAATCTATTCGTGAGTGTGCACCTCGGGAAGAGAAGTTAATAGACTAGAAGGCCTTTCGGCCAAAAACTTGCATCTTTCCTACTCTCTACCATATAGTAGCCACAAGTCATCGATCCTTCCCCATCCACGTCTCATAAGTACGCGATTAATACGAGCAAGTAGAGGATTTCCCTCATAGATAAGTACCCAGGGTGGGCCTGGATCAACTGCGGACTTTCTGATCACATGCTTATAACTACCTACTAGCACATCTGCAGATATACTATCCACTTGAGTTATATCAGTTATCCTGATAAGCTCCACCTTATCATCTAGATCCTGACTATAATAAACTATTGGCAACATGCTTGGTGTGGTATGTGGACTCTGGTATAAGTATGCCACCTCGACTGGCTCTCCAGACTCTTCATAGATTTCAGAGACATATGAATTAAAATATCTCGTAAAGTGAAGCGGTTGAGCATACGTGATAAGCATTCCTGCTACTATTAAGACAGTATTAAGCACACCGCCTATGATAGCTATCGCTATGATACCACGTCGTATGACTCTACGCTTATACCACGCGCTGCTGCTGTACCATGATGATATCTGTGCAAGAAATATTGGAATACACCACAGCACTGGAAATAGAAATCTCTCCTCCTTATGTCCTACCACACTGTGACCTAGTAGGAAAAATAAAAATAGCAGGAAAAATACCGATGACCAATACTTCTGCAAGCTCATCATCCAACCGCTAAAATAGAAGATTGAAGCAACCGGAAGTCCAAATAATATTATAAACTCAATCGTATAATAGTACCAAGGACTCGTGCCAAAACTCGAGGCAACACCATCTACTATATTCACTACGAAGTAGCGATACGGTGTACATACCGCATCTTGGTAATACATGCTGTCTAGTCCCGTAAAAAATAGGGATGCAAGAGTAAATCCTAAAGCAAGCAGAGCTACGATCTTCCATCGCTGCTTGTGTTTAATCAGTAACCATATTCCCACTCCCACCAGTGCAAAAGCTATCTGAAATCGACTATAAAATGCGCATGACATCAGAGCACCACTGGCTACATATCTCCATGCACTTTTTTCTGCAGTAGCAAGGCGTGCGTCATATATTCCACCTATCAGCAAAGCTCCTACTAGGAATATAGCTGACAACTGCTCTGAGCTCATCATGGATCTGATAAATGGCATATACCAGAGAAATTGAAGACTTGCTAGGCCTATAAAGAGAGCAACTCTGGACAGTGGCTTAGTCGCCTTGATAACCAGTAAGCTCATCAGATACCATGATACCACACCCACGAGTAGACGACTTACCATATGTATAGTAAAGTGGTCAGCAATGCCGACGGCTTCACAGATCCTATGCAGGCCGGCGTATAGATATACAGCAAGCGTAGGTCTTATACGACTTTCATGTTCCCATGGTAAATGATAAGTGTGATCATCACGTAATATAGTTCCAGCAAATTCGACAATCTGGAAATGTGCGTCTGGATGGAAATATCCGAGTTGATTGATACAAGTGATGACTTGGACCAGCAGTCCACTTATCAAGAGTGCACGCACTATAGTGACATCCTCTTGATCTACTCCAGTCATCATAGCTGCTCTATAGCTCTATACAGTTCCTGCTGGATATCCACATCGTACTCATAGATATATGGGATCGTCCAGTACTCCATGGACTCATGGATCCGCACATCCATTTCTAGTCTCAATTTTACACTATCTTGGCCGCTATATGATCTTATGGTCCGTACTAGATTGCGTGTGTCAATGCGCTGAGTAATTGACACCATGGAAGTATCACGTCCTACTAGCAGCACACCCTCAGGCGTGAGACAGTCACCCATATCTCTATCATCCAGATATAGCCGAGTATAGACTTCATCGAGCGTCACTCGCACTGCGTGTGGATGTCGTATGATCAGATCATAGTGCACATCTAGATCTTGAGATAGCAGATGCATCTTGCCTATAGTAAAGTTCTTCACTCCTATGACCTCTGGAGTTTCTACATGGCATGATAATAAAGTTATTATCATGAGACCTACTCCGATATACCATCGCCAGATTTTCATCACAGATTTAACCAATAGCTTAGCTTTATGGTCAAGTTTCTATCCGTAGCTTGCCAGGATCCTTCTGTAGTATAGTTATTAGTATACACGATAAATAAGTCTGACACCGGAGCAAAGCGCCACTGTAAGCGCGTATTGACATTAAAGTTCTCGACCTGATTATTGTATTGAAAGAACCCAGTAAGGAACAAATCTTTTCTCAAAGTTACATCGACTCGCGGCCCTACCAGAATCAGCGTTCTTTCACCACTATCTCCAGGAAGGGAAATATGATTGACACTATAATTAACTCCCACACCTACCTTGGGCTGAAGACGCAATTGTGCTCTGCCTGAGACTCCGTATCTTCTACCATTGTAAAACTGTCCTATGATTGGATTGAAGCGGAAAGATATCACTCTCCTTGGATCACTAGTGAAATACAGACGCATATAGCGAAAGTTAAAGGCCTCCCCTTCTTGGAGTTGGTCACCATCATCACCAAGAGGATTGAAATCGCTCCGCAAGCGTACAAATTCATCAAAAAACTGAATTCCTATAGATGCATTGGATAAAAATGCTTGCTCCACACCTATGGAGTACACATGATCTGTCCGTGATCCACCTGGCTCATAGAAATAACTGCCGTTGAGGAAGAGTTGTACGCGATTTGTTTTCTCAGATGTCGGGTACCAGGCTCGCACCCCGCTCATATCGAGACGCTGTAAGTCTTTCCTTGGCACAAATCCCATAGCCGCTTCAAAATCTTCTCCCACGCGACTTTGCTCGACTTCTATTTGATATAACAATGTACTATAACGCAGTCGAAGTGCATGAGCAAAATCCTTATTCTCTGTCTCAGGTGTAAAACTTTTAAAAGCATAAGCTGTACCATTCCATCGATTATCGACTGATTGATACGTAAATTGTAGACCCGCCACTGTATTTCTTTCAAGAAGATCATCACTTGCTTTCTCACTGGTCAGATTCTGGTGTGTAAGTATAGCACTCACAAGTGATCGAGCAAGTACTTTGCGCTGTACGGTAACTACGGAGTAATTGGTCGAGGATATGCCTAGCCGTGGTGCAGACTTTGTCTGAGCATTCAACAGTCCTATACGCCAATTTTCATCGAGCTTCCCGCTGAGACGTACTCCGTACTGCACAGGTGTCTGTATAGTCTGATCGCGAACCGTATCTGTAGCTATTCCTATTCGTCGAGAAAAGAAAGGATTGATATCGCGCCTTCCGAAAGACCCGAACAGATCAGAATTCTCTAAAAAAAATTGGCGGCGCTCAGGGAAGAATAACTCGAACCGGCTCAGATTAGTCACTTGTTGATCTACCTCCACTTGACTAAAATCAGGATTGATAGACAAGTCCAGATTGAGCCCTGAAGTGATTCCAATTTTAGCATCGATCCCGGCTGCAGCTTTTACGCTGATATCACTTGACTCCGGTAGCGATAGTTGAGCAGCGCTCGTGTTGACATACGGAATCAATGAGATATTGCTGCCTGTCCTCTGTGGGGGCTTTTCAAAGATCATATCACCCATAAAAGCCAAGTTGAAGATCCGCTGATCTCTAGGTATACGGGTCCAAGTCGTCCGTTCATTACCTGCCATATCAAATCGATAGGCATTCCATCTCCAGCGGTCACTTCCTTCTGCATATCGCAATGTAGTCCAAGGAATTTCCAGCTCTGCCGTCCACGAGCTATCTCCTATAGTACTCTCTCCTACCCACTTATTATCCCAAGCCGTACTGAATCCTGCCAGCGTACTACCACCACCGCTGATCAGGCCTTCGCGGATGACACCTAAGGGGTTTACGCCAAACATGAAAGCATTGTTTCCGTCATTGTAGCTATCTATCATGATGGTCACGTTATCATTTCCCCCGGCACGGTAATCCCTCCTCAGAGTGGGTACGATGTAGTCGTCACTAGAAGATGTGCAATGTACTCCGATGAGAAGCGATTTGTCGGTGGTTACAAAGTAAATTTTAGTGCCATAGACAGCCATAGCTGTATCAGACGGAAAGTACTGATGAAAATCCTGAGCAGACTCTGCACGGAGCCAGTGGTCTTCATCCAGTACACCATCGATCACTATCGCATCAGTACTGTGCTTTACTAGCACACTCCGAACTGCACCCTTCTCGTCAGGCGCAGTAGGTAGCTGATGTGACTGAGCCCATACATCTGTCACAAAGCTGATGACTACCGCTAGGATTACTATATATCTCACTCCAGTCAAGCCACGAAGATAGACACTACTTATCTCTGACAATGTCCGATAGGGAGCGTACCTTTCTTGTCTTATGACGAAGATTAGAAATTATATTGGCGGCGAGTTACTCGCTCCGATCTCAGGTAAATATATAGATAACCGTGCTCCTGCCACTGGCCAAGTATATGCTCAGATACCAGACTCTAGCTCGGAGGATATAGCCATAGCGATGAAGGCGGCGCAGAGAGCATTTGCTCAATGGTCCGTTCAGAGTCATACGCGCAGGCATGATGTAATGATGAAGATAGCTGAAGGTATCGCAGCTCGACACGAGGAATTTGCTCAAGCAGAATCGCGCGATACTGGTAAGCCCATATCTCTAGCTCGGCAGATTGATATTCCTCGAGCGGTGGCCAATTTTAAATTTTTCGCGACAGCGGCCATGCAGTACTCCTCAGAATCGCACTATATGCCTGATCAGCCAGCTATCAACTATACTCTCCGGCGACCAGTCGGAGTAGTAGGATGCATATCACCGTGGAATCTCCCCCTATATCTCCTCACATGGAAGGTTGCTCCTGCTATTGCAACAGGTAATACCGTGATCGCTAAGCCATCTGAAGTGACCCCCATGACAGCATATCTTCTATCACAAGTGTGCCAGGAAGCTGGTCTCCCAGATGGCGTACTCAATATTGTCCATGGCACTGGACCACGTGCTGGTGAGGCCATCGTGACGCATCCAGAGATCAAAGCCATCTCTTTTACCGGAGGCACCGCCACGGGTGCGCATATTGCATCCATCACAGCGCCACGGTTTCTAAAAACCAGCTTAGAACTGGGAGGCAAGAACCCTACGATTGTATTTGCCGATGCCGATTATAATGATGCACTGAGTACGAGTGTGAAGGCAGCATTTGCTAATCAAGGTCAGATCTGCCTGTGTGGATCACGTGTCTATATCGAGCGTTCTATCTATGAGCAATTTCGCGATGACTTTGTCTCCAAAGCTAGCACACTCAAGCCTGCCGATCCGGCTGATGATGATACTCGTATAGGTGCACTCGTATCCGCTCAGCATCGCGACAAAGTACTGCAGCACATAGCGGTAGCTAAAGCAGAAGGCGGCAAGATTCTCTGTGGAGGTGATACGATCAAGCTGGACGGAGAACTTACAGGCGGCTATTATTTACAGCCGACTGTTATCGAAGATGTAGGACTAGCGTGTAAGACCACTCAAGATGAAATCTTTGGACCTGTGGTGACTCTTACGCCATTTGATACGGAGGAAGAGCTCATCAGACATGCTAATGGTGTCCGCTACGGACTATCTACAAGTGTATGGACTTCTGATCTGAAGCGAGCTCACCGCATAGCCGCTGCAGTAGATGCTGGAATCGTGTGGATCAATTGCTGGCTGTTGCGCGATCTGCGGACGCCATTTGGAGGAATGAAAGACAGTGGCGTGGGACGCGAAGGTGGATGGGAAGCCATGCGATTCTTTACAGAGCCAAAGAATGTCTGTATTAAGTACTAGTGAATCTGCGAAAGACGCGCAATGCCATCGCGCTCGGATCTAGACATATATGGGTGGTGACGCCTGCGTCAATCGCTTGCTATACGGCGAAGCTCTCTCCACAGCCACATGTGCGGCTGGCATTAGGATTGTTGAAGCTAAAGCCCTTACCATCGAGGCCACCGCTAAACTCAAGTGTGGGATTGCACAGATACAAGAAGCTCTTGAGGTCAGTCACTACCTTGACATCATTATCCTCAAAGACTTGATCATTTTCTTGACTCTCATTGTCAAAATCGAGTGTGTAGCTCAGGCCACTGCACCCACCGCTCGTCACGCTCACACGGACAAAGTAGTCGTCAGATAGACTATTACTATCCATGATAGAGTGAATACGCTCCTTGGCGCTGTCAGCAACATATAACATCGTAGATCTAGTAGTTATGACTGGCTCACAACAGCTGGAGCTTTCTTTTTCTGATTATAATCCTTGATGGCGCCTTTGATAGCGTCTTCTGCAAGCACTGAGCAGTGAATCTTAACGGGTGGAAGAGCGAGCTCTTCTACTATCGCCATATTATCTATAGCCATTGCCTCATCTAAGGTCTTACCCTTGAGCCACTCGGTCGCTAGTGAGCTAGATGCTATAGCTGAACCACAACCAAAAGTTTTAAACTTAGCATCTGTAATCACTTGAGACTCATCGTCTACTTGGATCTGCAATCTCATCACATCACCACACTCGGGTGCTCCTACAAGGCCTGTGCCTACATTGGTCGCTTCTTTGTCAAGTGTGCCAACGTTCTTAGGGTTCTTGAAGTGATCTAGTACTTTATCTGAATATGCCATAGTCGTGCTATTTTAAGAAAGAACAAAGGTAGGGCTCTATAAGTTGCCTGTAGCTGGCAGATAGATGTCATGGGCATGACTGTCTATGGCAAATATAAAAAGTAAGAGCCAGTGCGATGATCGCACTAGCTCTTACTAAAAAGATTAATGGTCAGCACATCTTACAGATATGCTATATACCGTATGTCTTAGAATGCGTATCCTATAGCTAATCGAAATGCTGGACCGATTCCGTCAAGGCCAATGTTACTGATATTCTCATCAGCGCTCGCATTGTAATAAGCCGCACCTAAAGCTAGGTCAAGTAGAAATCCTGAGTCACCATCTTTAGGCCATACCCACTGGTGGCCAAAGAGTGCACCAGCAGAAAATAAGCTTACTGATCCTTTTACATCATCGACAGTCGATGATGTGCTGTTGTATCCAATGCGCGGGGCAAGATATATTCCTCTAGGAGCTACCTTACTCTTTCCGAGATAGGCACGATACATCACGTATGCTCCTATACCCGTAAACTTCGCATCAGCGTCGCCATTAAAGGATGCATCAAAAGAAGAGTAAGAGATTCCTCCTTCTATAGAGGATTTGTCACTAAGTACGTGCTCGTATCCAGCGTTAAGGTTTCCAAAGAGTAGACCAAGAGGATTCACCTTGACTGCTCCTTTTTGTGCAGATAGACCGACAAGCGCAGCTACTACAAATGAAAGCGTGAGTAAATGCTTTTTCATAAATGCTAAATTTTAATTGGTTTGTAAGATGGATCAAATGTACTCATCATTGATGTTAAGTCGTGTGATAGACACACGAAATTATTGTAAATTGGCTGAGCTAGATAAACAAATACCTCTCACATCCGCTCTGTAAGTAAGTCATGTCGCAGATGAATTGGTGCCTACATCGGCCTCAGCTGCCTGAGCTCTTACGACGAGCTTCAGGGCAACTTCTAGTGCTCTTGCCAGACTACGCTCTCTAGGTCCACGCCATCTTTATACATCTCCCAGATAGGACTGAGGTCACGCATATGTTGGACTCCTTGAGAAACGGAGTCGATGACACGATCAATCTCTTCCTCAGTATTGAATCGGCCTAGACTAAATCGCAGACTTGAGTGAGCCAAATCGTCTCCAAGACCAAGCGCTATCAGGACGTAGCTCGGTTCGAGGCTTGCAGATGTACATGCTGAGCCACTAGAGAGTGCTAGATTCTGATTAAAGGTCATCATCAGACCTTCACCTTCTACATGCTTGAAGCTGATGTTGGTCACATGTGGCATACGATGTTCTCTACTACCATTGACATATACTTCCTCTACATTAGCTAAGAAGGCGGCTTCTAATTTATCACGGAGCTTAGCTAAGCGTATACTATCTTGCTCCATTTCAGCTTTGGCAATTTCCGCTGCCTTGCCAAATCCTACGATCCCAGGGACATTGAGAGTGCCAGAGCGCATGCCGCGCTCATGACCGCCACCGTCCATCTGAGAGGTGACTTTGACCCGAGGATTTTTACGATTTACAAACAAGGCACCTACGCCCTTGGGACCGTACATCTTGTGACCTGTAAATGCCATCAGATGAATCCCCAGCTCCTTAGGATGAACAGGTATCTTACCTACTGCTTGCGTCGCGTCACTCATAAAGAGAACTCCGTGCTTTTCACAGATCTGCCCTATCTGCTTCATCGGTTGGATTACACCTGTCTCATTATTAGCATACATGATCGAGATGAGAATAGTCTTGTCTGTAATGGCCGCCTCCAACTCGGCTAGATCTACAAGTCCATCACGCTGCACTTTGAGGTAGGTCACTTCGCCACCCATCTTCTCGATTTTCTTACATGCATCTAGCACAGCTTTGTGCTCAGTCTCTAGAGTGATGATGTGATTACCCTTACGAGCATACATCTCATAGACACCTTTGAGAGCGAGATTATCCGCCTCGGTGGCACCAGATGTGAAGATAATTTCCTTAGCATCGACTTGTAAGAGATCAGCGATCTGATCTCGAGCCGTATCGACTGCATTCTCTGCTGCCCAACCAAATGGGTGATTTCTGCTAGCAGCATTACCAGGATGCTCATAGAAATAAGGCAGCATAGCCTCTACGACTCTTGGGTCGCAGGGTGTGGTAGCATTGTTATCGAGATAGATCTTATTTTGGCTCATAGTCGTGTGGTCAAGTAGAAAATTTAGGCTGCAAAAGTACGTCCACATTAGTAACACTGGCATCCGACCAAAGTTGCCGCGATATCGCCCTATCTGCTATGGAGATCTGTAGATACCATACTGGCGCTATCTTGTAAGCATATTTTCTGTGCAGTGTCCTGCAAATGCCACCTCAGTACAGATCACACAAGATGCGCTACACGACCAAGCGGGCCACCTAGGTCCTTCCTATCCGCACGGTGCTGTCATGTCGCTCTTACTGATGAGCAATTATCCCCCATCCGTTTCATTGGAATTAGCCCATTGTGGTTAGAAGTGATAGCTTTGACATGTACAGAGACCACGATGACTAAGACTAGAGACATATGGGCGCATCGCGCTGCTAAGGAGCTGCGGACGGACAAGTTGGACCGGCTACAGACGCATTTGACTGACAAGTCGCAGAAAACTAGACTCCCCATAGAACCCATCTACTTTCCTGATGAAATGCCTGATCAAGAGCACATAGCCCTATTTACTGATCATCGCTGTGTCTTACGTGAAATCTTTACTTCTGGGCAAAACGAAGATCTTCTCACAGCACTTCAGGGCGGCCTCAGCCATATTACAGTCGACGCTACTGGCTCAGCACTCACGGATCTACTTCAAGGTGTGGAGCTGGCTTGGATCAAGGCGGATATAGTGCGAGGTGCTCATCGAGCGGCACTCTCAGAGATTTCCCTAGACGGTAAGATTACTCTCGGAGAAGCACAGAGGCTCATCCTTTCACTTGATGCGTCAGCACCTGTCGATTGCATCCGATCTTTAGCTCAACATATAATCGATCATCCTGCTCAGCCACTAGTCGTGCAGCTGTCAGCGCACAGTCGACAGATAGAATACATCTCGCTTTTACGAGCGCTGCGCATGCAGCTCAGCCATCACAGCGATGCTACTCTGGAGTGTCATCTCAGTCTTACAGGAAATGATCTAGGAGCGCTCAGTATAGCAGCTACTTGTGAGATGCTTGCGGCGGTACTGGGAGGTGCCGACTATGTAGTGATAGATCACGGAGATGCCGCTATGAACCCCGCACATTATCATACTTTGCGACAGACTTATCATCTCCTTATGGAAGAGAGCAAATTGAAATCTGTCACGGATCCAGGCTGTGGTAGCTACCAGATCGAGACGATGACGACGAAGTTGCTTTCTCAGATCTAGGCATCCGCTCTGGTAAAGGATGATAAATAACCGGCAGCCTACGCGTGTGCCATATACTCGCTGATAGGGTTGAAGTATCGGCTACCGGCTGAGCCAAATATGGGTAGCTCACAGTCCATCAGACATATAATAAACTGTGAAATAGGAAGAGATTAACGCTATCACAAGATGTGCTTAACACTGTGCTCCTACCTTTGTCATATGACGATTACCGATGATATCATCCGTCAGATTCGTGAGAAGAACCGTACAGTGCTTGCGCGCTGCATCACACTTCTCGAGTCGACAGCTCCGCAACATCGTGATGCTCGCAGAGAACTCCTCACGCGTCTTCCCAGCGGATCACCCACCATCAAGGTCGGTATCACAGGTGCTCCAGGTGTGGGTAAGAGCTCCTTTATAGATGCGCTAGGCACTGCCTTGATTGAAGATCACAAGACTATATGTGCGATCACAGTTGACCCTAGTAGCACAGTCTCAGGAGGCTCCATCTTAGGGGACAAGACTCGCATGTCTCAGCTTTCCATCTTGCCAGATGCGTATGTGCGATCGAGTCCATCTGGAACTGCACTCGGTGGTTTGTCTCCGCGTAGCTATGACGTCATACGCCTGTGCACAGCGGCTGCTTATGATTACCTCTTTATAGAATCTGTAGGAGTAGGTCAGTCAGAGCTAGACATAGCTCAAGCTTCTGATCTCACTATCCTACTCATGCAGCCTGGTAGTGGAGATGATCTACAGGGGATCAAGAAGGGTATCATGGAAATTGCCGATGTCATCGTAATCACTAAAGATGATGGCGACTTGCAAACTCAGGTAAGGCATATGCAGAAGCACCTGCGGACATCTGTGCCACTACATCGTCGAGACGCTGAGGTACCAATTCTGAGCTGTAGTGTTGTCCATGGTAGTGGCTTTGATGAGGTACGTGGTGCCATCAGCCAATGGATGAGTGAGCACACATCTTTACTCAGAGCTCGACGAGCGTCACAGGAAGTATATTGGTATCAAAAGAAGGCCTCTAAGCTTATACTTGATCATGTACTCAGCGTACAGTCTCTGCATGATCACTATCAATCTAGTCTCGAGGCCATCAAAAATAGCTCCGCAGACATCTACCAAACACTGGATCAATTAGAAAAGCACTTGCGTGAAAATATATAAGTATCTATTTCTTCTTTTACTCATTCTCTGCAGTGGTATGACGGCTGATGAGAATGCAATGATCATGCCCGTGCGTCATCAGCCACTACTGAGTGGCACCTTCGGCGAGCTACGATCTAATCATTTTCATAGCGGCATTGACATCAAGTCTAGCAAAGGAACTGTAGGAGATGCCCTCTACTCCGTATGGGATGGTCACATCAGCCGTATAGCAGTAAAGGCAGGCGGCTATGGAAATGCTCTCTACATCGATCACCCCAATGGTCTCACTAGTGTCTATGCTCACATGCATGACTTCAGACGGGATCTAGCCGACTATGTGGAGGCACAGCAGTATCTACAAGAGAGCTACGAGGTAAACCTCTATCCAGATGCCAGCATGTTTCCCCTATCGCAGGGCGACAAGATCGGTAGGTTAGGGAATAGCGGTAGAAGTTTTGGGCCGCACTTGCACTTTGAGTTGCGCGATACAGAGAGTGAAGTACCTGTAAACCCACTCCACCATGGAGCAGATGTGCGCGATGCGATACCACCTCAATTGCGCAAGCTCAAGGTCGACCTGCTTGATCCAGATCATAGGCACTTCCATCAACAAGCCTATTCTCTCATACATCTAGGTAAGGGAAGGTATAAAGTGCGCGGAGATACACTGAGCATAGGTGCGTGGCGAGTAGGACTGCAGCTCAAAGCATACGACCTCATGAATGACGCCAGCAATCTCAATGGAATCTATTCACTTGATGTATATGTAGATGGACAATTAGACTTTGGCTTTGAACTTGATAGCATATCATTTGATGATACCCGCTATCTGAATGCTCACCTCGATTACCAAGACCGCGTACGCAATACCAGCTACTATCATCGAGCATATCGACTGCCTGGAAACTTACTACATGTTTATAAGGAGGCTGGAGATCGCGGTATCATAGCTCTATATGAGGCTAAGGCTAGAGCTATACGTATGGTAGCCAGCGATAGCGACGGAAATGTCAGCGTCCTAGAGTTTTGGCTCAAGCGGTCTCAGGAAATGAAACAAGCCAAAGCCAATAGCTATAATCATACTTGGTCTTGGGATGAAGATGCACTCTTAGAGTCTGCGGATGGTCGCATGAGCTTTGAGGCAGGGACGTTCTATCAAGATCCTCGTGTACTCTATGAAGCTCTCCCAGCCAAGTCGGCAACGGTGCATAGTTATCAGCACAATATTAGTCAAGGAGACGCGCCGATACATAAGCACTATGAGATTGATATAGACCTGCCAAGTGATCTAGCTGGCGGTACAGAAAAACTGATCATAGCTCGTTGCCAAGATAGTGGACCATGGATCAACTGCGGCGCACAGATCGATACGCAATCAGTAAAGACTCGAGTTCGCTCCTACGGCGAATACGCGCTTATCCTTGATACGATACCGCCTACGATTAAGCCAGTTTCCTTCAGAAAAGATATGCGTGGACGGAAGACCATGAGCTTTCAGATCAGTGATAATCTAGCTACATCTGGCGGAGCACGTAGGCTGCAATATCGAGCGGAAGTAGATGGAAGATGGATCTTGATGAAGCACAATTCTCGCGGTGATCGCATCAGCTACACATTTGATGAGCGTGTAGGTGTAGGTGACCATGAGCTCCGAGTGATGCTATGGGATGATAGGGATAATCGTACAGAGTACGTACGAAGCTTTATCAGATAATCTCCCCACATCACCTCGGTCGCATAGGGCCACCTGTACAAGTAATACGATAAGGATCGACCATGAAATTTTCAGACCTAACTACCTATCAACCACAGGAGCTCTACCAAGTTTTCAATGACTCATTTGCTGACTATGCTGTCCCTGTCACTTTCACAGCTCAGCAGTTCCAGAGAAAGATTGAGGTGGAGGACATCAAGCTAGAGAGCTCTATAGTCGCTGTAGATAACGGTCAGCTCGTAGGGATCATCCTTCACGCTCTACGAGAAATATCCGGCGAGAAAGTCCTGTACAATGCGGGCACTGGTGTCATCCCAGGGTCGCGCGGTGTCGGACTAGCACAGCGTATGTACCAGCACATTCTCTCCATAGTGCGAGATGACAACGCTCAGCGGATCGTACTAGAGGTACTGACGAGCAATGTCCCTGCGATCAAGACCTACACGAATCTTGGATTTGCAGAGACACGCAAGTTTCACTGCTACCAGGGAGATATAGAACATCGATCGACCAAGGCAGATGTTACCATAGCCCCGATCAGCCTTGCCGAGTTTGAAAGATATGCATCTATGGGCGAGGTGGTGCCTAGCTGGCAAAATGCTACCGCCAGCATCTTACGCTCTTTGGATGTGGTCGAGCTACTTGGTGCTTACAAGGGAGAAGTACTCTCTGGCTGCTGCGCTCTAGACACTTCACGCAATCGGCTACTCCAGATTGTAGTCCATCCAGATCATCGTCGGTGTGGTGTAGCGAGTGCTATGCTTCATCATATAGCGTCCAAGCATGGCAAGAAGTTATCTATCATCAATGTAGATTCACGAGCAGAAGATTTACATCATTTTCTACTTTCGCAGGGCTTGCAGCAGATACAAGGTCAGTATGAGATGGAGCTAATGCTGTAAGAAGAATTTAAAAGTCTCTGGTGCGATGATCTGCAACATCCCAGAATCGAATCGCTGAGACTTCCGTGAGATTTCTTGATAGTTGAGCGCAAGCGTAAACATTGCCGAGTTACCTACGGTTATCATGACTACATCTAATGATGACCTATGAGCACACTACAGATTGGCGATAAAGCCCCAGACTTCCAAGGAAAAATACAGAGCGGAGAGACGCGATCACTCGCAGACTATAAGGGCAAGAAACTAGTCCTCTATTTCTATCCCAAGGATGATACACCGGGATGCACCAAAGAGGCTTGCAGTCTCAGGGATCACTATGCTACATTTCAGAAAGAAGGCTATGAGATACTCGGCGTCAGTCCAGACGCAGAAGCGAAGCATCAAAAATTTATAGATAAGTATGAATTGCCGTTTGACTTGCTAGCAGATACAGATCGCAAGACTCTGGAAGCTTACCAGTCATGGGGTCCTAAAAAATTTATGGGCAGAGAATATGAAGGTGTCCTGCGGCGCACTTTTGTGATCAGCGGAGACGGCAAGATCGAGCAGATCATCGACAAAGTCAAAACCGCCAAGCATGCCGAGCAGTTGCTAGAGCAATAGCTGACTGGATACATCTGAAGCGTCCATCATATGGACATACACTCAGGTGCTGATGACATCGCCGAGTACTTGATCATGGCAATATGCGTGGTCACGCGCCATAGATAATCCAAGGGCTGGTCTGAGTAGCACTAGCCATCTTGTAGGCATCTTTGCAGCTATAGATGCGACTACGTACCACACTTCTCTATGCTGCCTTAGTAGCAATTGGTCTAGGACCATGGCTGTTAAGGCCTGGAACATTTCTGGATGGGATGACCTATGCAAGCATAGCACGGAATATGTCTGCAGGTATAGGCACCTTCTGGCAGCCGCACTACACCTCTACTGTGTATCCCATATTCTATGAGCATCCGCCGCTCGGACTAGGAATAGAGTACCTATTCTTTTCTGCACTCGGTGATGGTTTCTATACAGAAAAAATCTACGGGCTAGTGCTGACGATAGGTCTATTGATCGCACTCCGTTATATCATGAGCGGTGTACGACTGCATGCTGGCATCCTCTTGCTTCTTTCTCCCTTAGCACTATGGATGTCCAGTAATGTACTTCTAGAGTTACCACTAGCACTTGCGGCGATCCTAAGTATTCTATCCCTAGATCGTGCACTAGATCTACATAGAAGTCCAAGGACAAGTCCACTCTATATGGTAGCCGCTGTTGCACTATCGCTAGCTGCGATCTATATCAAAGGCCCTGTAGCCTTATTTCTCTTAGTAGCTCCGTCGCTCATAGCTTGGTATCATCGCAGATCGATGACAAGCATCTTGATTGCTGGACTGGCGCATCTTCTATTGCTTACGAGTAGCTTTCTCGTGATCATGGCCGCTCTACCTGAGGCAAGCGCCTACTGGGTGAATTATCTGGACCAACAAGTCCTCTCTAGTATCGCTGGTGAAAGAGAAAAGTCGAGCGCCCTCACATGGATAGGTGTCACCGCTTTCAACTGGTGCATCCCACTAGGTTTATCTCTTGTAGCCGCATGGTGGTATCACACGCGCCATCGACCTCGCAACGTCGATGGTACCAAGGACATACATCAATTGACTATGGAGGTACCACTTTCTAGAAGCATCCAGAGCCACGCAAATAAGTTAAAAAGTACTGATCCACGTCTTCTCCATAAGCCATCAAGGCAGGCGACTGCATTCCTTCTGTTAGCACTTGCGGCTACGCTACCGCTGCTCATCTCACCGAAGATCCATATGCATTATAGCTATCCAGGACTTATCCTCTGGATGGTCGCCCTTTCTCACTATTTCAGCGATAGCTGGAAAGCAGTTGTGAGTCATGTGCTATCGCATCGATGGTATGTACAGATCGCAGTCGGGATCATACTCATAGGGCTAAGCTTGATGCTCCTGAGGAGTGGTGACAGTAGAAAAAATGATCATCGTATTGACTACGCTATCTCGGCAGCAGACGATCTAGAGGATAGAACGCTGTGCGCGGCAGACGCGCTACTGAGCGACTGGATGTTGCACGCATGTCTTCAGCGCTATGCACGAGCCAGCTTAAGATATGCTCCACCCTGTGAGGGGGAGCTCATCCGAGATAAACTGGAAGGCTATAAGATCCGAGACTGAGCTCCTTAAAACTCCACAAGCTCTGATCTTTCTGGACCAGTGGAGAGAAGAAATATCTTCTGATCGAGCATAGATTCCATCTCAGAGATGTAGGACTCAAGTGCGGCAGGCAGCTCAGATCGCTTTGTCACGCCATCTGTGTCTGCATTCCATCCTGGATATGACTGATAGATAGGTGTGAGCTCTGTCTGTGTGAGATCATAGGGAAGACGGTCGATTTCTTTGCCATCACTTGCGTAAGAGACTGCCATTGCTACTTCATCAAACTCATTGAGTACGTCAATCTTAGTCACTACGAGATGTGTAAGGCCATTGATCATAGCACTGTAGCGAAGCTGCGGGATATCTATCCATCCGCAGCGTCTCGGACGACCTGTAGTCGCGCCAAATTCTGAACCGGCTTTGCGCAGTTGCTCAGCTACCGGCCCATCGAGCTCTGTGGGGAAAGGACCACTACCTACTCGTGTACAATATGCCTTAGTGATACCGATGACTTTACCGATGTGGTGCGGAGCTACGCCTAGTCCAGTACATACTCCTGCTGTAGTCGTATTACTAGATGTGACATAAGGGTAAGTGCCGAAGTCGATGTCTAGCATAGTGCCTTGAGCGCCTTCTGCTAGGATTTTCTTGCCCGCCTTGACGGCGTCATTGAGATAGTACTCGCAGTCGATATGCTCAAAATCTCTGAGGCAGTCTAGAGCAGCAAACCATACCTTTTCCTCTGTCGCAAGATCAAACTCTATCTGCGGATAGATCTGTAGCAGACCGAGATGCTTCTCCTTAAGCTCATCATATTTTTGGCGAAAGCCTGACTGCATCACATCACCTACTCTGAGACCATTGCGACCTGTCTTGTCCATGTAGGTAGGACCTATACCTCGCAGTGTGGAACCGATTTTCTTTTCACCTTTCATCGCCTCACTAGCAGCATCAAGCATGCGGTGTGTGGGTAAGATGAGGTGTGCCTTGCGCGATATGCGTAGGTTGTTTTTGGTCGAAAGACCCGCCTCCTCTAGTCCGTGGATCTCCCGCTCAAATGTGATAGGATCGATCACCACGCCATTACCAATTACATTGTCACAGTCTGGTCTGAATATACCTGATGGAATGGTATGTAGTACATGCTTTTCACCACCGATGATGATGGTGTGCCCGGCATTGGGACCGCCTTGAAATCTACAGACGATGTCATACTGTGGAGCGAGAAAATCTACAATCTTGCCTTTGCCTTCATCTCCCCACTGGAGACCTAATAATACATCAATAGCCATGCTGGTACATCTAGAAAGTGTGTCTGAAAAAGCGAAGGTAGATCAAATAATTATAGATCTACTGCTCAAGAATGACTCCTACTAAAAAATCGAGCTCTGCTCGTCCTCATCCACCCGAGCCTTATCACAATCCCGCTGACAATTCCCGTAGAGATTGAGGCTATGCGACTGTACTTGAAATTCTAGAATATCTCCCATCATGCTCTTAATCTGTTCGATCCGTGGATCGCAAAACTCAAGCACTTTGCCACAGTCAATGCATATGAGATGATCATGTTGCTTAAAGCCGTGAGACTTCTCGTACTGTGTGAGATTCTTGCCAAACTGGTGCTTAGTAACCAGATCGCACTGCACCAGTAGCTCAAGCGTATTGTACACGGTGGCGCGAGAGACACGATAGTTTTGCGTCTTCATATGGATGAAGAGTGCCTCAGCATCAAAGTGATCATCTCTTCTGTAGATCTCATCAAGGATGGCAAATCGCTCAGGGGTCTTGCGCAGATTGTGCTCTCGCAGGTGCTCGGCAAATATGCCTCTCACTTCCTCTAGGATGTGCTCTGATGACTCCGCGGGCGTGCTTTTCATACTTACTTAATTCGTGTAACGGACGAAATGTTGTCCATCTTCTTGAGCTCATTCATGACCATGTGCAGTTGATTGGTGTTCTGCACGATGATTCCTACACGGCCTTCAAAGTATCCTTCATCACCTGCAATCTGAAAGCTACGGATATTGATCCCAAGCTGGGAGGATATCTTATTACTTATCTGCTCCACGACGCCTGGACCATTATCCACACCACTGATGAGCAGCTCTACCGTGAAGCTAGATCCCATCTCTTCCGCCCAGCTTACATTGACTACCCGCTGTGCATAGTTAGCGAGTAAGTGGGTGGCATTGGGACAAGTGAAGCGGTGGATCTTCAAGCCCCCTTTGAGGCTAGTGTATCCAAATATACTGTCACCTCGCACAGGATTGCAACATGTAGCGAGTGAGTACTCGTAGATGTTTCCCGGCTCACCATTGATAAAGATCTTGGCTTGTCTCTGCGCCTTGCTCTTGCGAGGTCGCTTGACATCGTCATCATCAGGCTTGGGCTCTGGCTTCTCCTCTACTACGGGCTGAAGTACTGTGCCCTCCACCGTGAAGTCTTCCTTCAGATTGACGTGCAACTTCTCTGTGGCTACGTCGTAGTACAATTCTGGTCTGCTTTCACAGCCGTAGTGCTGTACTACGATATCGATGTTGTCCTCAAAGGAGACCTTGAGACGGCTCATCTTGCGCATCAGCATTTCCTTGGCGTATTCGCCAATCTTTCTTTTCTCTTCCTTGAGCGATGAGCGGATCTTGCTACGAGCTTTACCAGTGACCACAGATTTGAGCCACGACTCATTGGGCTTCTGGTCCTTTCT